>Ga0209343_10000161_pt1 | contig 86682 bp, 82 predicted proteins | sample RifCSPlowO2_02_FD_184026 | JGI IMG/M metagenome (GOLD analysis project Ga0209343, IMG submission 184026) | Groundwater microbial communities from Rifle, Colorado - Rifle CSP2_plank lowO2_0.2 (SPAdes) (version 2) | ecosystem: Environmental > Aquatic > Deep subsurface > Groundwater | place...
TGTTGTCCCTCCACTGCCTCCATTATTGCCACTGCCATTACCTCCTGATGCACGGTTCCCACCCCCTCCACCACCACCAGAAGAGCTGCCTGCGTTCCCTCCATTGCCCCCTACTGCGCTGCAAGAATCGAAGGAAACATTGTCTAAAATGACCGTCGCGTGATCTGCAATAAATACAGCCCCTCCAGCGCCGCCACCGCCGCCACCACCACCGCTACCAGTACCCCCAATGCCTCCTTGACTCCGCCCATTTTCCAACGAAAGATTCGAAAAAGAAGCGGAAATACTTGGATTGATGAAAAAAATTTGGTTCTGATTGCCATCAATTGTCTGTAGGCCAACTGGAGCGCTAACCGCTACATTTTTATTGATCGCGGGAAGAGCGCTGGAAAGGAGGATTACTGAAAGACTAGAGTTCATAGAAATTGTGTTGGAAGAATCTGAAGAATTATTGAGATCGATAATGGCTTGCCTAAGAGAGCCGGCTCCGCTATCATTACTATTAGAAACAGTGAAAGTCGCTGCTACGAAAGGAATGGGGAAGAAAAGCACTAAATGTAAAATTCTCAATGCCGGCACATCCGCCTACAAATCTGGATTTAGTCAAGTTTAGAAGCCATTGTACAATCGGTTTCAATAGATGTAAAAAAATTATTTTATGAAAAATTCCCATTGGATCTGTATTCCTAATCGCCATAAAGAGATGGCCCCCTTTTTTTTTCTCTGTCTCGATCGCTTTTGTGTAGAAAGACGCTCCAGTTATCCATATATGACGGGTGATACTTGGCGTTTTTTTTGCAATTGGCAATGCACCGAAAAAGAAGAGTTCGATCCAAAACAGGTCAAAAAAGGCGATACCGTTTTCGTTGAGTACCAGCTACTAGAATCATTCCAGAAGATCGCCCAGTACATTCAACACCCCTTTATTTTGATCACTCCAAATGTCGAAAACTATTCGGATAACCCGTTACCAGGCAATTTTATTAAACTGCTCAAAAACAAAAACGTAGCCGCCTGGTTTATGCAAAATATCGATTGTCCATGCTCTGAGCGGCTGATTCCTATACCGATCGGCCTGTCCAATGATTTTTGGACTTATGGGAAGCTGGAAGGGGGAACCAAAGAACGTCATATCCTCGCTTACGTAAACTTCAATGTGGATACAAATCTGGGACAAAGAACAGCTTGCTTGAATTATTTTTCCACAATGGTTTGGGCACATCGTGCGGAACCAAAAACTTTTTCAGAATATGTCGACGATCTTTCGCATGCTGTTTTTGTGATCAGTCCTCCGGGCAGCGGTCTAGATTGTCATCGTACTTGGGAGGCGCTTTACATGGGATGTTACCCTATTGTTCTCCGTTCAACACTTTGCCCTCTTTATGAAGAGTTGCCCGTTGTAGTCGTTGATTCTTGGGAAGAAGTGACCGAAGACTTTTTACATGAAAAAAAAGAAACCTTCCGAACAAGCAGCTGGAATTTCAAGAAAATCTACATGCCCTATTGGTTTGAGAAGGTGACCCGCCTGCAACAAGAACTCGTGTGTGTGTAAGGTGAGCATGTAGGCACCTTTTCCATCACGATTCGTCGAGTCGCAAGTAGCGCTGTTTCAGGAGGCTTTCCCAATTGTTTGGCAGATAGATGTGATGAGTTGCAAAAAACCCAGAAGCGAGGCGGGTTTTACAGAATTCGATGAGGAGCGATCCCAGGACTTCTCGTCCGTTGCTAACAATGCCACCCTGCCGGCCGCTGCCCACAAGCTGCTCTAGAGCCCCTCCGCTAATAGTTTCCCAGAATAGGTGCTGAAAATTCGGATGCTCCTCTCTACTGAGAGCAAAATATGACCCCAGTTCCTTATCGAGGATCTTATACATGGCCTTTTGCGTGATGAATCGTTGCACTGATTCGGAAGAAGAGACCTTGAGGTTTTTCAATAAGTTGTCTATCGTTTCCTTGTCTGTCTTTTTGAGGTATTGAGCAAGATCGTTCCATACCTCTTTATCAGGGTTTCTATTGTCCAACATAAGATGGTAACAAAAATCATGGTGGGTCAATGCAAGGGGGTCACAAGGCATGTTGTGGGCGCTTAAACGACGATGGGTTGCAAAAAGAGAGGGAGCAAAGACAAGTACGGGACGTTTCGTTGGGTCAGAAAGCTTTGGTTTTTTTAAAAGAGTCAAGTGATAGGATGGGATTATTGCCTCCTGCGATACCTTAATCTTCAGGAGCCTGTGCATCAATTCTGGAGAAGGAAGCACTTGCCAACAAACATCTTCGTTCTCCGACGGTAAGCAAACCATAAAGCGAAATCCAGCTCCTTTACCCTGTGGCTTCCCAGGACACCCTGTAATTTGTGGAAAGAAAGGCACATAGTCCATCGTCTTGTTCTCTTCTCCCCACTGATCTTTCCACCATTGCACAAAGAGATTTTCTACTGGTCGAGTCCTGCGCACTTGCAAGAGCTGGAAGGCCTCTGGATTATTTGCCTGAAGAATCTGCTGTAGTAGATTTGCAAATTCCTGCGAAGCGGTGTCCTTATAGAAAGTCAAAATCGGTTGAGTCACTTGGTATAGTATCTGAACGAATTCCTGTGGATTTGTATCGAGTCGGACAATGTTCATCCTCTCTCGTATTGCATCGGAAGGAACCGTTTTCTTGCATTTGAGTATTTGATCTCTTAAGTCCATCTCTTGTCTGTGTAGGTCCTGAATGTTTTTACACTGTTGAAAGATCGTTGGCAAAATGCTGTGTAAGGGATCTTGGCAATCTGCCTCATTCTGAATCTTCTTGATCTCAGAGATCATAGAGGTGAACCGATCTTGTCTAATGGTAGCTGAAGGAGGCGTATATTGCTGTCCTGTCCAATTGTTGTAAGCATAGATTGCTTGTTGCACCTGTTTATTCTTGAACTGGAAGAGATCTCCTTCCTTGTCATCGATATTGGTTTGAAGAGAAGCTAGCTGCTCTAAGCATTGCGCAGTGTGACAATGATCAATGCAGGTTTCATAAAAAAGCAGCAAGACATATTCATTCAGTGTGATACGATTCAGTAAGTAGCTGGCGAGGGCTAATGCAGGCCAATTTGGATGGAGATATATCCCATTCCAAGCAGCCCCATTTCGGAACTCATTGATTTCTTCAGCATTGGGAAACCTCCCTAAGGTTACTAAAGCCTGCTCCATTTGACATACCGCACTCTCCCAAGTCTTTGGAGGGATAGCTTTAAACAAGTCGCTGTCCTTTCGGTTCATCTCTTTCCAGCTTTTACACTGCTCTACAATGCGGTGAAGAACTGCTCTAGAGGGATTGGAACAAGTCTCTAGAATTCCCTGATTGCGTTGGAAAATTGGTGCCCTATTGAAGGAGCATGCAGCAGGGAAAGAGGATGGATTCACTCGAGCATATGCCCGTCTTGCCAGACTATTTACAATTTGTGGTCTCTTCGTGTCACGCAACGGACACAAGGTGAGTCGCTTATCTTCTGCTATATTGGAATAAGATAGATGTGTTTTTACTGCAAGCATGCATGCATTTTATCACACTATCAGGCACCATCTAAAGTAGAAAAAATCTTTATATGTCGACTCTTGAACATGCAAATCAAACGGTTTTTTGTGTCACCGGAACCTGGGTCTTCACAAACAGATACGAAGCTATCCAGGTAAACAAATTTTTGACCGCGTCGGTTAGCCTTTTGATGAGAGCAGCAAGAAAACCCATCATGCGCTCAAAACAATTATAGTTGCTTAAAATTTTATTGATAACTTCTGGATGCGTGAAAGCTGCAAATAAATCGATAAAAAGGCGACGTTTTATCAGGCAGGAATTTCATTGATGGATGTGGCGGGGTTTTGGCAAGTTTGTCGCCCCCCTACGTCTTGCCTAATGGAAAAGGACATGAATTAAACGGCTAGCTCCAATTGCGAACAGAAAAAGACCGATTATCTTTCGCAGAGTAAAGAAACGGAAAAGATTCTTAAAATCAAATACTTGTATGCCAGCGCACACAAATACAGCGCCCACAAGAGCCTTCAAAAAGTGAGCGAAAATATTCCCTAAAGGACTAAGTAGAAATTCTCTTATTGAGTCCATACACTCTCCTCTTTCTTCCCTCTATTGTAAAGCCTGAAGAAATCGCCCGGCTTGCGGCGGCTTTACATTTTATCCGCTCAAGTCCTTCGGGTTTGCCTTGTCAATAGTTGCCCACTATTCACTTCGGCAAAAGCGCATAAACTGTTTTGCCGGCGCTAAGCCATTCTTGCCGAGCTTCGCTCGGCATTTTTTCAGGTTACGCAAGTCTATTACGAACCTGGTGTATCGTCTGCCCATATAGTACATGCTGCATAGCATAACAACCTGAAAAGTTCGAATTCGATATCATCGCACCCATCCATACATCGCAAATATGCGCTATCTTTATTTGGAGGAAATGGACGTGGGCGTGATGCCAAAACGATAGCTTGATTTGCAAGAGTCGCTAATCCGATAGCTCCGACATCAGTAGCTACATTTTCAAGCTCTGAAAAAAACTCTATATTGCCAAGTATGGGTCCAATTCTATTGAGAAAGTGTAAACAAACCATCCTTCCACCATCGGCGGCGACTTTGAAGTTCATACCGAACGACTTTCCTTCGGCTAATTGATATACCTCAAAGCTGATTTTCTCAATACCGAGTTCTTTCATCCTAGAATTTTTGAAGCATGAGTTACAATACTCACCACTTTCCAATAAGATGTATGTGCGTTGGCCATCTGAGCCTCCGGCTTTTGCCCTGAACGGGCTGATTTCATAGTCGACCTCGTCTTTGACCGACTCAATGAGCATAGCTGACTCCTTTTTAAGGAGCGAAAATTCTACAAATAAAAATTATTTGTGGCAAGCCCTGGATAACTTTATTTCTGTCTGCTCTTTTCATGATGAATTGCTTTCGTAACTATTCAGCTCGAACAAAAGACTGACGACTCTGCCTTTTGATGACAATAACACAATGCTCACCGATACTATCCCCGTCGATGAGCGTGCTTTTTGTCGGCAGCTTTCAAACAGCCCATAAGGTCCCCTGTGTGCGTAAGGTGAGTTAAATATGAATTTATTTCTCGCAAATGGTATTAACCCAACTTGTCCCCTATCCTCCCTTAGACACGATAGCGAGACATGGAAGATGCAAGATTCGTGAGGAAGCCAAGGTGGGCCACCTTGGCGACGATCGAAGCATAGCAGATTCCTTGTCGCAGCTCGTGAATAAGGGAGGAAGAGCGACAACAAAATTTACTCCATATTAAGCTCTTTAGTGCTCAAACAAAGGAGTTCTTTATGGAGTTACAGATTGTTGCTTTCTATTTTTTCGCCGACGAGATTTTAAAAGCAAGTCATCTTCACGATGATCCCCAAGCTAAAATGACTAATGCTGAAGTAATCACTGCAGTTTTGACTGCAGCTCAATTTTTCCATGGCAACCAACGCACTGCATCCCGCTTCTTAAAACAACACGGTTATATTCCTAACTTTCTCAGTGAAAGTCATTTTAATCGTAGATGGCATCGTATTCCCACCTGTATTTGGCACAAACTTTTTGAGGTGTTGGCTGAATATTTCAAAAGCCAGCATTCATCCAATGAATACGTCGTAGACAGCTTTCCCATTCCCATATGCGATAATATCCGTATTTTTCGTTCTAAAATTCTTTCCGGTGAGCGGTACAGAGGATATATCGTGAGTAAGAATCGTTACTTCTATGGATTGCGCGTTCACCTCGTAGCAACAACGAATCAAGAGCCTGTTGAATGGATTTTGACTCCAGGAGCCGAGAGCGATATCAATGCTTTTAAACGCCTCGATTTAGATCTTCCTGAAGATGCGACTGTTTATGCGGATAAAGCTTATACCGATTATGAGTATGAGGATTTTCTCAAGGAGAACAATCTCAATTTGATAGCAGAAAGAAAAGAAAATTCAAGACGAGCCAGAGACGAATGTCTATGCTATCTCCAAAAATACTGGAGAAAACGAATTGAAACAACATTTAGTCGCATTACAGGGATGTTTCCAAAATGTATTCATGCCGTTACTAGCAAGGGATTTGAATTAAAGATATTTGCATTTATCTTAGCTTATTCTTTGAAATTGATGTTGCAATAGACTCATTGCCCGAATCGCTGGCTGCAACACATGATCTACTGCGCTTCTCTCCTTGCCAAGGTGAGTCACCTTGGCTTCGTCGAGAATCTTGTATCTCATGTATTTCGCTCAGCTCTCGGGCAAGATAGGGGACAAGTTGGGTTATTAGTGTGCTCCAACCGCGTAAGGCTCATGCATCTCTTCGCAAGTGTTTAGACGCTGCTTCGGAAATCTCATCCGCTGCTTCGGAAATGTAAGCTCCACTGCTAACAACGAAAGCTCCTGCAACTTCTCAATGATTTGATCTAAAAAACCATCCGCTTTCCACGTTTTATACCAACGGTGCGCTGCCGATTTAGACGCATACTCTGTCTCCTTCGGTAAAGTCTCCCACTTCGAATGAGTCGATAAAATAAATAAAATAGAATTCAGGACAGAACGCCAAGGCGTATGTGGTTTCCCTCTACCCCTTTTGATAGGATTCGGAAACATCGGTTCTAAAATTTGCCACTGTAAATCTGTAATGGGTTGGTAGTGCATAATTAACTCAATTTTATTAGTTTTTATTTTTTATTATATTTTTCATATCTTAAATTTTCTGAGATCTGCGTAATTGTGTTTTGTTCTTGATCTGAGAAGAATGGGTTTTTCAGGATCTCCTGATATTCTTCTTCGTTTATTCTTAAAGCTTCCATCATCATATACGTTTTAGATTCTAAAAAAAGCTTGATTTCAAGGGCAGCATCTAACGCCGCGGATCGTTCTCCTCGGGTAAGCATCGCGTCCAGTTGTTCGAGATAACTCCTGATCTTTTGGCTTAAAAGTTTGAGCTTCTCGTGATCTAGTCCTTCAAGATTTTCAAACGCCTCTTTTAAATGCTCCATAAACTCAGTCGACATTTAGGCTTTCTCTCCTCGAACTTTCTTCTTCATAATATACGGCTGGACCCCTTCTTTTTCTTCTAAAAATTGCTTAATTTCTTTAAGCTCCTGTGCTGCTTTTTTCTGCTCCACTGGACTCCCACTGTCGAATGTGTCCAACACCATCTCAAAGTAACTAGCTGTTTTTTCAAACATCTCTTTCCGGAACTGAAGGTCGGTTTTCGTATATAATGACTTTTTTAAGTAATCTAAAAAGTAATTGCTCATAATAAAACCTCTACAAATTATTTTATCTCATTTGCGATTAAATGTAAATAAAAAGTTTATTGTACTATAGCTATTAAATAGTTGATTGTTAGATTGTTATGTTTGCTTTGATGCGAGGGGTTTGAGTAGGGTGCTGCTTAGGTAAGAAGGGATGGACTCTTCTTTGGTATTTGCGGTGTAATGGGCGAGCGCGCTCACTGCCTCTTGGTAGGCCTTTTTGGCATATGCCTTACTGAAATGTTGGTCGTCGGAAGTTTCTAAGTCGTGTAAAATGGCTGTCTTAATCGGACTACTGATTCCTGCTAAAACGGGGCATTCAAAACCTGGATCCATTAAATGGGTGTATTTGTTTTTGGTAGGACTCAAAAGAGAGATCATCAGATTAACGACAAAACGCTCTACGCTCGATTGTTTTTGGATGCGATCGGTCTCTTTAGCCCTTGCATATTCTTCTTCTTTATCGGGAAGCAGTAAATCCCCTCGGTCCAGGGCATATTCGTGAACGGCTGCTTCTTCTGGTTGATAGTGATAAATGCCTAGCCACTTCCCTATAGGGTTATTGCCGAACCAGCTGTTTCTTATCCAGTGCTGTTTTGCATAATGCGCTATCTTGTGTTCTTGCATGCTTCTTTTTGATTTTACGCTGACTTGATGAGTGGCTTCTTTGAGTTTTGATAAGACGTTGGGTTTAGATGGATCCGTATCTAATTTATTCCAGCTTGCGACAGTTTCGTAAATCGCTTCTCGATCAATAGATCGAAGTTTTTGTAATAACTCCTCCAACTCCTCTTGATCTTTTTTTAGTGCCTTGTACCGTTCGGCAGGCAAAGGAGGCGTTTTCTCTAACTCTTCTTTTGCTTGATCTAGTCGAAAGTGAATTTGCCCAAAAAGGGCGTAAATCATGGCTTCACAAGCTACCACTTTTGCCAGGAGTTCTTTGGGCTCCTCATGAGGAAATTCGGCAGAGTGAGCTTTTTCAAACTTTCGGTAGTGACCTCCTGTGAGATATTCATGTAAGCTACCGGCCAATAGCCCGGGGGTCGAAATACGAAGAGGGGCTGGGGCTTGATGACCATAAGAGGGTCGGACGAGCTGCCGAAGCTTGATCATTTTTTGCACAATTTCTGGGTCGATGTCCCTTTGAGAGACCCGTCTTGTTTCTCCCGTATTATCCACATAGGAGATCACCACCAAATCTTTATGCTTCGCATCTGAGTCGGGCCGCACACTAATTTCGATGGCCGACGCTCCTGGATCTCGATGTTTTACAATGAATTCGTGCGTTAGTTTATAGATGGTCTGGGTTCGTTGGTCGATTTTCACATCTTTCAGCTGTTTAGAGCGTGTGTTCACGCGCATGTTCCCAGAGTATAACCCTGGCTTGCCCCCTTTTTGGGCCTCGTAATGTGGAGCCATGCTTCCGTGAGGAAGCACATGAGGGACCATTTGACCAGTCATTTGAGGTCTGCCGGCCGGCGGATCCACCTTGGTTGCACTCATGCGAATTGTGGATCGGTCTGAGTGAGGGGGAATGGGCAATGTCATAATACGTTTACTGTATAGTCTTTGTGTTTTATGTAATTATACAATAAATAAACTAAAAATTCAATTATTATGTGTATAATTATCGGGATTGAATGGTTTTGAAAATTATAGTTTACACGTGCTAAAATAAATATTGAAGGGTTTTATTAATTTGGAATTACCTCATGAAAATGAAAGAAATAATAAAAGAAGCAAAGACGAAAGCTCCGAATGCGGTGATCTTAGATCTCATTGAAGAATTCGAGGAGTTTGCGAGTAGGATTGAGGCGATCCATAAAGAGAGAGTGTCTGATAAGACAAAACGCCAAGCATCCATTCAAGTCATGAGCGAATCCTATGATCGACTGAGAGACAAGTTGGTCGATGCAGCGGCGTTTTACGGGATGAGCTTTGAAGAGCTGCATCGGTTTATTGGCCATTCCATGAATTTTACGCCAGGGGACTGGAACGAGGTGGAAAGAGTGAAAAAAGAGATCGCTCTTAGCTTAGGAGTCCCTGTAGATAAGACAAAAAAACATCATAAAAATGTGAGAGTATAATATGACGGCACCCACACCATCCGATCCACAAACAGATTTTAATAATGATTTAGGCGCATTAAATGCGGCAGCGGCGGACTATGCGGCAGCCGAAGCGGAGCAGGCAGCGGCGGATAAGATTTACCAAGAGCAGGTCTTAACGAAACTCGACTCGCTCAAAGATGCGTTTCAAATCTTAGCGTTTTTGATCTATTTTGTGTTTCAAAACACAGAACCTCCGACCAATCCAACACAGGCAGACGCTTGTATTTTTGGACTCATGGGAAACCAGGTTGGAATTAAGGGTAAAGCCCTTGCGGTCAATAGTCTTTTGACGAAGGTGCATAATGACCTTCAAAAATTGGTAGATAGCAACGACACCACGACTACTGATGTGAAAAACGTCGCGTCAGACCTGGATAAACTCTTGAAAGATTTTCAGAGTAATCCCAATTTAAAACAAGCCATTGACCCAACGACTTTTCAGCAAATGCAAGATACGGACCTGACCATTCGCCACCAGTTTTTTATCAATGGAGATACCTCTGGTTTTAACCCGCCTGAAAACTCCGATCCCACAAAAAATGGGTATACCTACCACTTTACAGATGGGACAGAGTCTTTCTACCTGCATAGTTTTGGAGAAATGCAAAACAATATGAAGACGCCGGGAGACACCAATGAAGCGAATGAAGCGTTTAAAACGCTGACCGACAATTTTAATTCGAATACAGGGATGACGCAAACAGTGAACTCAGCGATCAATGAAGAGATCAACCAGATCACGAACTTCATTAAGACACTCCTTGGATTCTATGAAAATGCGCTTTTGCAACCATGGACAAAACTTGCAAACGTCGCTATTCAAAACCAATCGAAAGCGTCGTAAGGGGAACTGTTATGTCAGTATATGCAGTAGCCGAAGGAATTGGTCTGATGTCAGATGCCAACACAGACTGCGTAGAAACAACGGGCGTCTCTGTCCTCTTTTTGGTCTCGATTTATTTGCCCTTGCAACAGGCATGGTCAAAGATTTTAACAGAGGATGCGGAAAACGTCTACATCGCGAACTTAAAAGTACCGGGTAATCCTGCAGGAACGGTCATTGTGGCGCAGCTTACAGAAGAGCGCAATATCGACTCCACAAATGCAGACAAAAGTACGGGATTTCTCGATACGATTATCCAGGGAGATAAAGGGCAATCGCAGCTTTTAGGAAATGCTGTGTCCGATGTATTTAATGTGGAAACTCCAATCAATGAATTATTAAAAGCTGAATCTGATGGGATTCAGTCAATGTTATAAAAGGTGATTATATATGGGATTTAACTCTTTTACATTTGCAGATGAAGTGGTCAATAGCTTGCTCGGGAACTTAGGTACTTTGTCTGTTGGCAATGCCACGCTCAACCTCTGGACAGATGCGACGGCGGACTTAACGAAAGCATGGACTACAAATAACCCAAATGGGACAGAAATTAAGGCGCAAATTCAATATTTGCTGTCTCAACATGGCAATACGAAAGCGATGGCTGATTTTCTCAATACCTATTTGACGGCAGGTTCTTTAAATAGTTTTGACTCGCAAGATATTACGGAGCTTCTCCAGGCCTTGTCTCAAAACTATGATACTACAGCGGGTTCCACTCAGATGACAGAAATCCAGCAGTTTGGAAACCTTGTCTCCTCTACAGATCAGATTGAGACAGCAACGGGTACTACAGAATCACAGGCGCAATCGAGCTTTATTTCGCAAACGACAAGCGCTCCTCAAACGATTGCAGACTTAGGAGGAGCTGGTGTGGGAATTATGACTGCGTTAGCAGGGTTGCTAAATCAAGGGTTTTTATAAGAATTAAGGGGTTATTATGGTAGATCAAAGTGGAAATGTAAACAACAATCAAGTGGCTGATAACTATATCGAAGAAATGAAAGAGGATATAGCGAAGGCCCAGGCGCTGATTGCGGAGTTGAAAAAGCTAGCGCCGCAAGCTAAAGATTATCAACACTTGCTGGCTCTTTACGAAATATGGAATCGCATCTTCCCTGGGAAATATACCGCGAAGGTTAAGCAGATGCAGGCCCTTGTGGACCAGATCAACGCTCAGATCAAAAGTGTTGAAGGGCAACTAACGGCTCTCGACCCTTCTTTTGCTTCTTTGGATGCGGCTATACAGTCTCTGGAAGATGGTGGTTTGGATCCAGAGGCAGATGCGCACATGATTCAAGACGTTTTGAATCATCTATGTGATGCTGCTTTAGACAAGTTTGAGTGCGATGAATGGGAAAAGAAAATGCAGCAAGATCAGGGCAATAATAAGGATCTTTTAGAGGATGCGATGCACGCGATTGGCGCAGCGTCTCAAGAAAGCGGAACCCTGAATAACCTCATGGATGAAATGAGTCAGCTGATCGTTGCATTAAACCAGCAAAAAGATAGTGCTGAGGCAGATCTCAAGCGATATCACTGGTATAACAGTTGGTGCCATCAGGGGAGCATCTCCCATGACCATAATACCATTGCTCATGCCAATTTGGTCATCCAGGCTCTCACGGCCATCATGACAGATATCGCACCACTCATTGCAGATGCTGCATCGGAAGTCTATGCAATGGCGTCGTTGTCAATGGAAAAGATCATCGATCGGCTGATCAAAATTATAGAAGATCCTAAGCTGACTACTCATGCTAAGGCAGATGAGATCAAGGTCTTGATGGCCCTTGCTTTGGGCATTTTGGCGATGATCCAGTCTGATGCGGCACAAGAGAAAGCGAACGATCGACAAACAGAAAACAAGGCGGCAACTTACGGTGTTCAAATGAACATCGACGATCAAAAAGCGCAGCTGAAAGAACTGAAAGAAGAGCTGAGCTACGCACACACGATGGGAACGCTCATGCAGATCGCCAAACCCCTTCTCGAAATCGCGGGGTGTTTACTTGCTCCAGGGCTGGGTTCATTCCTCGTGATGCTTGCTTTTGCAGTCGCTGACCAGGCCGGCTTAACAAATAAGTTGACTCATGTGATTGCTGAGAAAACAGGCTCTACAGCTGCTATGTGCATTACAGGCGCTTTGGAAATCGCGGCGGTCCTTGCAGGGGGCGCTGGAATTGAAGAGATCGCTCAATCTGCGACCCAAGAGGTTACGGAGCAGACGGTCAAAGAAACCGCTGCAATTAGCGCTCAGATTGTCAATACGGTTGTCAAACAAAGCGTCGCAGCAGCTGAAGATGCAGGTGTAAAAGTCACAGCGGAAACCGTTGATGCGGTACGTAAAGTGGTGTCTGAAGCGGTGGAAGGAGCCGTGAAAGAGGCTGCTGCTAAATCGGTTCAAACATTTAATAACCAGGCAGCTGCAACGCTCATTCCGCAAATCATCAAAGCGGGTGGGATCAAAGTGGCTGTAGAAGAAGCCGCGTTGACTTCTGCTAAGCAGGCGGCGGAGGCGGCAGGTCAAGACATTCAGTTTCTTGCTGAAGCGACAGCTCGGGGGGCGCAAGTGTCTTCTGAGGAGACTCTTGTAGTTGCGAAAAGAGCGGCTACAGGGGCGGTTGCAAACGTCTTTGGGACAACGGCGAAAAACGTTCAGTCTCTTTCAGAAAATGCAGAAAGGTCTTTGGCCAGTAAGTCACTGACTCGAGCGGCGACGGTTGCCACTTACACTGCATTGAATGATGGGCTTCTTTCTTATGGAGTGGAAGAGGCGCTTCTCGCATCGGGACAGAAAAAAGATGATCAAACGTTTGAGAATGTCATGATGGCGATGAAGGTAATTGAACAGATCCTAGCATCCCTTGTACTGATGTATGGAACGGGGATTATGGATACCATTTTGCCTAAAAATACAACGACTGCGTTTTTGAAAGTGGGAGCTGTGGGCCAGATGGTGGGAATAGGTGCTGATGCCGTCTCTGAAGGGGGACAGGCGGATGCGCTGATGCAGAAAGCTGACTTGATCAAGATTATGAACAATACAAAAGTCAGCAGCGATATGCTCGAAATGCTTCTTCAGCAGTTTCAAGCGCAGGCGCAAATCGATCTGAAACATGCGAGGGATCAGTTTTCCGAGCAAGCGTCGAACTTTACGCTCATTATGAACTTGGAAAATAACGCGCAAACGCTCGCAAGAGTAATCGCCGAGCAGGCAGTGTAATAAAAAGGTAAAACAATGACAAAATCACAAGAAACAAACAACAAAGTAGATTATCCGAGAGGGGTTCTAGGGAAAAGCCCGAATGACCCATTTGCACCTGGCTCTCCGGGATTGCCGCCCAACGGCACTTTTAATCTTTGGCAGATGTTAATGGCGATTATGAAGTATGAGAAGGTTAATCTCGACACGCATGCGGAGCTTCAAAAAGATTGGGCCCTTGCCCTCGGAGCGACTGCAGGAAACCATGGGATTTTTCAAGAGCTGTATAACGTAGGCGTCGCTGTTGGGAATGCTCAAGCGCAAGCGGATAAAAGCGCGGCATATGGACAGTTTGCATCGATGGGGGTCGACTTCGTATCACTTGGAGCAGGAGCTGTTACTTACTTTGGTTCTACACGCCCCGCGACCAATGATGCTGAATTCAACCTGAAAAACGTCAGTGAAATGAAGTCTGCGATGAATGAGTCGCAAGCTGCAATGACGATTAAAGAACAGCCTAAATTGGATCCGAACCCTAAAGAAGCTAGCCTTCTCAATGGGTGGGCGAATGGATCCAAACCACTCGATGGGTTTAATGGTGAAAGGCCAGATGGTTCTATCGACCAGGATGCTAAAGCGGCTCACGCACAAGCCATTCAGCATGCTGCCAATGATCCTGAAAAGTTTGAGACGATCATGGAAAAACTCAATAAGCGGGAAGAGGCTCTTCAGGGTCAAATCCATAGTGCAAATACCCAGCTGAATACGAGATGGCAAGTCATCGGCGTTGCCAGTGGAGGCCTTAAGTCGGCGGCTCAAGGGGGCTCAGGCGTTGGTAGAGCGGCGGCAGAAGTGGCGCAAGGAAAAGCAAGCGCTGCAAATACGCTCGTCTCATCTGTTCAGCAGCAGGTTGTGGAGCAAGAAAGAAAGGCGCAGCAGAACGCCGAAGAAGCTCTTCAGCAAGCGAACCAATGGGCGTCTAGTTTCGCTCAAGCGGCAGCGGCTCAGGTGCACGCTTAAAACATTCCCTTTTTCCTCCTAAGGAAGCGAGACCCCAAAACGATTTGGGGTCTTTTTTTATTAAGGAAAAGAAATCGTGATGCTAATCACTCCCGATATAAAGTCGAGACTATTTCTTCCATACACTGAAAACCACACTCCAGTGATTAGGCCCACATTGGGGCTAAAATTATACTCGATGGCAGGAGAAAGGCTTAAATTGTCACTGGAGGGTGAACCTACTGTTGCAGGGGTTCCATCGTTTTTGGTCCCAGGATTGCCGAAAAATGGGGTATGATTGCTCGTTGAATAGACGAGGTCGATTGCAAACACCCATTGTTGAGTGAAGCTATACTCATAGCCGAAATCTGCGCTGAAGTTGTCTCCTGGATACACGGTGCCCCGAGTGCCTCTTCCACCGCCGTAGGTATTGAAGTTTCTGACTTCGGTGCTCGTAGAGCGGGTGTATCCCATGAAAAGTCTCATATTCATCGGGTGTTTGGTATTCCATAAAACAACTTTAGAAATGATGAGTCCCAGTTGCGTCGAGAACGCGCCAGATCCGGTTGAGTTGAGTCCCAATCCGTTCAAGGAGAGGTTTTTATATTTCCCTGTTGGGAAGGATTGGGAGACTGTTAATTTAATCTGAGGAATCCAAGGTGTTTGTTTGAGTACGAGAAAACCACCAACAAGGTTCATATCTCCGTAACCTCCACCACTCTCGTCGGATTGCCAGTTGATCAAACCTTGAAAATTGAGGTTTAAGTCGAAATTATTTGTGATACCCGTTTGAATATTGCTAACACCTTTTAATTGGATAAGCTTCGAGGGTAAGCTGACCGATTTTCGTTCTGAGTTATAGGTAGCATAATTGTCTGTGACAAAGAGATATGGTTGAGAATTGCCGTGGCCGACTGGCATCATGCCCGCGCCAGGAGTGATGAGGGGGCCTGTGTACCAAGGGTTGAAAATTTCTAGGGCTTGTTGAAATTCTTTGTCAGCAGCTTCTAGCTCTTGTTCTATTTGCTGTGGTGTTTTGGTCGGCTCTTTCGCTTGTGCGAAAAGAAGAGTGGGGAGGAGCAGGGTGTAAAACAGTATACGCATTCCATTACCTAAAATAAATATATTTATTTTTTCCTACATTTTTGGCAAGAGGAAGAAAAAGGGAGGCATGTGTATGACAGATGGCGTAAGGGGATCAGGTCCGATTCATCCAGATGATAAGAAGATGTATGAACAGGAATACAAACAGGGAGCAAATCTATTTCAAAAGGCGCTCAGGCAGTACCAAAAATCGGACAATACGTTTCAACAGGCAGAGTTTAAAGATGTCATGCATCGTGCTCTCGGGGTGATGAACGATTCAGCCCAAGGATTAATCCGTAAAGATCTAGAAGCAAAAAATCAGCAAATCCAAAAAGACTTTGATACCTTCCAACAATTTCCTGAAGATCCAGATACCATTAAGCAGTTAAACAAGGATCTGGATGATGCCAGACATTCGCTGGGTGGGTAAAACGGTTATACTGAACGTGAATTACGCGCGGGATCCTTGCGTCCGACTAATTTGAAAAAAAAACCTTCAGCTTTTCTAAAAAAGACATCCGGCGGGGATGATTGTGCGGAGATTCTAACTTTTCCAGCTCTTTTAAGAGCTCTTTTTGCTTGTCGGAGAGCCTGACAGGGGTTTCCACCGCGACTCGTACCATGAGATCTCCATGGCCTTGGCCATGGACATTAGGGAATCCCTTGCCGTTGATTCGAAGAAGTTTTCCATTCTGGGTACCCTCTGGGATGCTGAGACGCGCTTGCTGGCCGAGAGGCGTCGGTACCTCTTTTTTGGTTCCCAGGCATGCTTCTATGAACGTGATGGGGAGTTCGAGATAGACATCGTCGCCTTCTCGAGTAAAAGCTTCATGCGGTTCTACTTCAATGTAGACGAAAAGATCTCCAGGCGGTCCACTGGCTTCTCCTGCATCTCCATAGCCTGCCATGCGAAGCCGCATTCCTGTGTCCACGCCAGCTGGAATGCGCACTTTAATTCTCTGTTTCTCTTTCACTCTGCCTACGCCCTGGCAGGTTTTACAAAGGTCTGTAATGATTTTCCCAGCGCCGTTACATTGAGGGCACACCGATGACATGCTGAAAAAGCCACGGCTTTGAAACACCTGTCCTTTCCCCTGGCAGGTGGAACACATCTTGACTCCGTGGGAAGATTTAGCTCCAGAGCCTTTACACGGATCGCAAGTCACGTAATTCGTAATCACGAGCTCTTTTTCCACCCCTCGGGCAGCTTCTTCAAAAAGGATGCGAACCGTAGCTTTTTTGCTTGCGCCCTTTCTCGCCCCGCCTTCTTCCTCAGCGGCTCCGCCTCCGAAAAAAGAGTCAAAGATCGATTCACTTCCTCTGCCGCCTCCACCAAAGGCTCCCATGAAGGTGCGGAGCGCTTCTTCCATTGAAGAAAAACCTCCTCCTCCTCCTGGGAATCCGCCCCCCATCCCTGCACCTTTTAAACCTTCTTCGCCATATTGATCATAAACACGGCGCCGGTTTTCATCGCTGAGCACTTCATAGGCTTCAGAGACGCGCTTAAACTCTTCTTCCGCTTTTGGATTATCTGGATTACGGTCTGGATGACACTCAAGCGCCCTTTTGCGATAGGCCTTTTTGATCTCTTCAGGGGTCGCATTGCGCCCTACACCAAGTGTGGCGTAGTAATCTTTACTCACTTAAAACCCTCGACGTGCAGCAGTCTTAGTGCGTTTTGTGGCGGCTTTGGATTTCAGTCTTTTTTTCACCGATTTTTTGTCATGGAAGCGATGCGCTTTCGCCGCTTTCATAATGCCCTCTTTATCGAGTTTTTTCTTCAGGGCGCGAAGGGCCTTGTCTATCGGTTCTCCGATACGTACTTTTACACTGGGCATGTTCCGATTACCTCTCTTTTCTCTGGGTTAAAGACACCATTTTAGTTGAATTCCATCGTTTAGATCAAGGGGGTGCAAGCTGGATTTTGTACATTTTTTGGAGGAAGTTGCAAACCCTGCCCTCTTAAATCCCAAACAAGCCGCATGAGCCTTTCAGGGTCGGGAAAGCGTTCTTCGCACAGGGTTTCTGGGAGCCTCTTGCGGATGAGCTCGGGATGGGGCGAGCCGATTCGGGGAAGGTTAGAGAGGGAAGGATCCTGGGGGGCCAAGAGGGCGGTTTCATCGCCTAAAAGCGCATAAAACCCCCCTTTTTTGGCATCGATAAGAACTGGCCGAGGACCAAAAGCTTCTAAGCTGCAAAAGCCTACAAGCGGCACCTGAAACCCCATTTTGAGGCCGATGGCAAGGGCTGTCCCTACGCGCGTGCCGGTATAAGAGCCTGGCCCCTGGCCCACACCAATCAAAGCGGGCTTCCTTCCTTCAAGCAGCCTGTCGACGGCTAAGGCAAGAACTCTAGAGAGCTCTTTTCCTCCCTCTAAGTGCTTGTAAGAGAGTAACTTGTCTCGTTTTCCGAGGGCGGCGAGCCCCTTTTCGGTGCTTGTCTCGATGATTAAGGTGAACATAGGACTCAATTGTAAAGGCTCTTCTTGCAAAAAGATAGGTTTTTTGCAAGAAGGGAGAGCGAGTAGCTTTTGACGAGATTTCCATAATCTTGCTAAGATAAATTCCTTTTTAAGAGGTACAATTGAACGAAGAGACGCCGCCAGAACAGGATTCAGAACGTGAAGAGCTGAAACACGAAGAGTTGATTGTCGAAGATTTAAAAAAAGAAACGGCTCTCGTTCCTGCTTACCCTTATCCAGATGAGCTGTACATCATGCCTTTGAATAGGCGCCCCTTTTTTCCAGGGATGGCGGCTCCGATTGTGATTGAGCCAGGCGCCTATTATGAGGTTCTTAAAACCGTTTCAAAAACGGATCACAAGTGTTTTGGGCTGTTTCTGACGTATCACGAAGATGTCAATATTTACAAGATTGGTTTTGAAGATTTATATCGCGTTGGTGTTGTGGCTCGCATTTTGCGTATTATTCCCATGGAACAAGGCGGAGCGCAAGTTGTTTTGAATATGGAAAAGCGGGTAGAAATTTCGAAGCCTATGAAGGGTAAATATTTACTCGCTAAGGTGCAATACCATGATGACACTCCGCTGGCCCGCCTTTCAAGACAACTCAAGGCTTATTCGATTAGCATTATTACCACTATTAAGGAACTGTTGAAGCTCAATCCTCTTTTTAAAGAGGAACTACAGATTTTTTTGGGCCATTCTGACTTCACGGAGCCTGGTAGACTTGCCGATTTCGCCGTCGCTTTAACAACAGCTACTCGGGAAGAGTTGCAAGACGTACTGGAGACTTTGGATATCGAAAAAAGGATCGACAAGGCCCTGATGCTGTTAAAGAAAGAGCTTGATATCAGTAAGCTCCAGAGCACGATCAACCAGCGTATTGAAGCTACCATTTCTAAAACACAGCGTGAATTTTTCCTAAGAGAGCAGCTCAAGGCGATCAAGAAAGAGCTCGGGATGGAAAAAGACGATAAGACAATGGAGGCGGAGAAGTTCGAAGAGCGAATTAAGGCACGCAAAGTGCCCGAATCGGTTTTAAAGGTGATTCGCGAAGAGATGGAAAAGCTAAGCGCCCTTGAGGTTCAGTCGGCAGAATATGGCGTTGTGCGCAATTATATTGACTGGCTGACGATCATCCCTTGGGGAATTTTTACCAAAGAGACCCACGATTTGAAAAAAGCGGAAAGTGTTTTAGAGGAAGATCATTATGGGCTCAAGGACATCAAAGAGCGGATCTTAGAATTTATAGGCGTAGGCAAGCTGACCGGTGGAGTCAAAGGGAGCATTATTTGCCTTGTGGGGCCCCCGGGGGTGGGAAAGACGAGTATCGGGAAAAGCGTTGCTCGCGCGCTGAATAGAAAGTTCTACCGCTTTTCTGTCGGCGGTATGCGAGATGAGGCTGAGATCAAAGGACACAGGAGAACCTATATTGGCGCTATGCCTGGCAAGATGATTCAGGCGCTTAAATACAGCCAGACGATGAATCCTGTCATCATGCTCGATGAGGTCGATAAGATGGGGGCTAGCTATCATGGAGATCCCGCATCTGCTCTTTTGGAGGTCCTTGACCCAGAGCAGAATAAGGATTTTCTCGATCATTATCTCGATGTGCACTGCGATCTTTCCAATGTGCTTTTCATCGTGACTTCCAACGTGCTGGACACGATTCCGGAGCCTCTCAAGGATCGAATGGAGATTTTGCGCCTTTCTGGATACATTGCAAAGGAGAAAGTGGAGATTGCGAAAAAATATCTCATTCCACGCAATAGAAAAAATATGGGTCTCAAGACCAGCGACATTGCCTTTTCCAAGGGAGCCATCGCGCAAATCATCAATGGGTACGCGAGGGAGGCGGGCGTTCGCTCTTTGGAGAATAACATTAAAAAAATCATGAGAAAAGTCGCTGTCAAGATAGCCAGAGGAAAGACGCCAAAGGCCAGCATTACGGAAAAGAATCTCACAGACTACCTTGGAAAGCCCATTTTTACTGAGGATCGTTACTATCAAAAGACGCCGGTTGGAGTGGCGACAGGCCTTGCTTGGACGGCGCTCGGGGGCGCAACGCTCTACGTTGAAGCTACAAGATATCCATCGGAAAAGACAGAGATGAAGTTGACGGGGCAGGCTGGGGATGTCATGAAAGAATCGGCTCAAATTGCTTGGTCCTATGCGCAGAGTAACGTTAAGCGTTATGCAAAAGACATCCCGTTTTTTGAAAAATCACAGATACATCTTCACATTCCTGAGGGGGCGACGCCGAAGGATGGCCCTTCTGCAGGGATTACGATGACGACGGCTTTACTCTCTCTTTTGCTAAATAAACCCATTCTCGATAACCTGGGGATGACGGGTGAGTTGACATTGACAGGGCGCATCCTGCCTATTGGTGGATTGAAGGAAAAGTTGATTGCTGCTCGAAGATCTAAACTCAATGTGTTGATTTTCCCGAAAGAAAATTTGCGCGATTATGACGAGTTGCCTGACTTTTTGAAAAAAGGGCTCACTGTGCATTTTGTGGAGCATTTTGACGAAGTCTTTCAGATCGCGTTTCCAAAACTGAAGGTTCATCATGAAGTGGTTCGAAAAAAAACTCGTCAGCCCAGAGAAAATCGGTAAAAAGGCGGAAGAGATCAGAGCCTTAGGAAAGGCGATTGCGACTCTCAACGGCTCTTTTGATTTGATGCATGCGGGGCATCTCTATATTCTTCATGAAGCATCGAAACAGGCGGATGTTTTGATTGTGGGGCTTAATTCAGACGCTTCGCTGCAAAAATATAAGAGCCCCAATCGCCCGATCATAGCGCTGCCTCATCGCTTGGAGATGATGGCTGCTTTAGAGTTTGTCGATTTTGTGACTTGGTTTGATGAAATAGATCCTAGAGAATGGTTAAAAAAAGTGAAGCCCGATGTTCACGTGAATGGCGCTGAGTATGGTCCGGCCTGTATTGAAGCGGATGTGGTCAAAGAGTTGGGCGCTAGACTTCATTTAGTCCAGAGAATCTCAGGGCTTGCAACTTCTCAAATTATTGAAAAAATAAAAGTATGCGGTTAGTTGGTACCCTCAAATCTGAAAATGATGCAAAGCGCATTTGCCATTTTTTGAAGTTGCAAGAGATTGCGAATAGTTGTGAAGTGGGATTTGAACCGAGAACAGGGCAGATGTCGTATCAGCTCTGGATCCACGACGAGGATCGCATCGAAGAGGCGTTCAAAATCTTTGAAGATTTCCTAAAAGATCCAAAAGCCTCGAAGTATAAGGAGCCGGAGCCGGAGCCCCTTCCGGTGAGTGAAAAGGTGTCTTTACCAAGCCGCTTCCGTTTCCATTTGACGTTTTTGATCATTGCGATCTCTGTGTTTGTTTTTTTTATCCATACGATGCAGCAAGTGGCACTGCAGAAAAAGGGGTTTTTGAAGCAGTCCCTTCTTTTAACGCCGATCCAGGCGCTTTTAATGTTTGACCTTCCCCCCGCTTTTGAAACCCTCGAAGGACTGTTGGAAGATGACAGCCCCGAAGAGGTGGGAAAAGCAGTGCTTACGGCGACCCAATCCTCCTACTGGAAAGGCATGTACGCTTGGGTTGTTGCAAAAATCAACAATACTTCGACTTTGCCGGGGGAAGGTCCGCTATTTCTTAAGATTCGGCAAGGGGAAGTTTGGCGGCTGATCTCACCGTGTATTTTGCACAAAGATCTTTTGCATATTTTATTCAACATGCTTTGGCTTTGGTATCTGGGAAGGCCGATTGAGGCGAGAATCGGACCTTTTAGAACGCTTCTTTTGAGTCTCATTGCGGGAGCAGGTACGAACATTTTGCAGTATTTAATGAGCGGACCCTTTTTTATCGGCTATTCAGGAGTGATCACAGCGCTGGCGGGGTTTATTTGGATGCGAGAGCGCATCGCCCCTTGGGAGGGGTATCCTCTGACCAAGGGCACCCTCTATTTTCTCCTCGTTTTTATCCTGGCGATTTTCGGGATTCAAGCGGTAGCGTTTTTTATTCAGACTTTTTCTCATTATGACTTTACCCCCAATATTGCGAATACAGCTCATATTTCAGGCGCTGTTATTGGCATCCTCTGCGGACGACTTAAATGCTTTGCTCAAAAAGTGCGTCCATGAGTGCAAGGGATATCATTGTTTTGGGCTGTTCGAGCCAGCAGCCGACCCGCTTTCGCAATCACGGCGCTTATCTTGTTCGCTGGAATTCTGAGGGGCTGCTTTTCGATCCTGGAGAGGGAACCCAAAGGCAGTTTATTTTTGCCGATGTTGCGCCGCCCACTGTGACCCGCATTTTTATTAGCCATTTTCATGGAGATCACTGCCTGGGGTTCGGATCGATGCTCATGCGGCTGAATCTCGATAAAGTGTCCCATCCGATCCACTGCTATTATCCAGCCAGTGGAAAAAAGTACTTTGATCGCCTCCGCTATTGTTGCATCTACAAAGAACATATCACAGTGATTGAACATCCGGTCACTCGGGCCGGGCTCGTCGAAGACGATGGAAAATTCCGCATTGGGGCGGAATTTCTTGACCATGGCGTGGAAAATATCGGCTGGCGCATCCAGGAGGCGGATACGGTGAAATTTCATAAAGAAAAACTCCGCGCCCTTAAACTGGATGGCCCTATTATCCGTACCCTCGAAAAAGAGGGGAGAATCGAATGGGATGGCCGTTGGATTTTGGTCGAAGAAGTGTCTCACGTACGGACGGGGGATGTGTTTGCTTACGTTGTCGACACGAGGCCTTGTAAGGAAGCGGTTCGCTTAGCACAAGATGCCAAGGTGCTGATCTGTGAAAGCACATATCTCGATCAGGAAAGGGCGATGGCAGAAGAGTACAAGCATATGACGGCGCTTCAAGCCGCACAGCTTGCGCTAGAAGCGAATGTAGAAACGCTCATTCTCACGCATTTTTCTGCGCGTTACCGCGATCCTGAAGTGCTGGGGGCTGAGGCGCGGAAGATCTTTCCTAACACTTTTGTCGCTGAAGATCTAAAAAAATACCCCTTTCCCAAATAGGACGGAGAGTTTTTTTTGACGAATTTTGAGAAGAAGGATGACGCGTTCGGTATATAAACTCGATCCATTACTTTAGGAGACCAATATGAATTCATTAAGCATGGGGGATGGATGCGCCTTGTTGCGGCAGATCGTCTCCGCTATTCCAGTGAAGGAGATAGGCTATTGCGGGCTTTACCCAATGATGATATTTCGGGAAAAGAATGAGAAGTCTACTGCGATCATACAGAGGATCGAGCAGTGGCTCACACAGCACGGGTTTCAATACACAAACCAAGATACAACCAGCAGGAGAGGTGGATGGGTACATGCCAATGGAAGCTTGGTTGTTCTTGAAGACACTGTTGTTGGGCACTATCCTTATGTGATCCTTGCGGCGAACCAGAAGAAGCTGTCTTTGGACGATGTAGCGCGGCTACACCATAACCGCATCAACCAGAAAAGACTGCAATATCTAGAAGAGCAAGGATACACACAGGCCTATTCTGACAATACGCTGGTTCAGTTTTTGCAGTCAGATAACTCAGACCATGCTCTTTTGATCTTTTGGAACCCAGATAAACTATGTTATAGGATCTTGCCGAACCTGCACATATCGCGGGCATCGAACGCTCTACAGGACTTGCCTACTCACCTCGATGGTTTTAGTTATTTTAGTCATACTACCATAAGCCATGTGAATCCCTCTGATAGCGAGTTATCATTCCAGTATGCTGAACTGGCCTTGATCGATCCTGACTTGGGAAGCGGCAGAAAATAGGGGATTATTTTGAGAAAAGCTATTTGTATTTTGCTTATGCTTGGAGGGCTGCTTGTCTACCAGGCACTTCCTCTGACTTATCCTAAGGAGTCGTATGGTGCTATTTTTCCTCGAAAGCAGTTTGAGCAAAAAATGCGTCGTCCTTTCCCCCAGTGGATGGAGGAACAGCTAAGGGCCGATTTGGCGCCATTCAAAACAATCACTGCAAGCATGGTTCAGCGTACCTTTGAGAAGGTCAAAGATCGTTTTTATCACTATCGGATTGTTGATAATTGTCTTTATAAGTGGGGCAAAGGTTCGAGTCGAGATAATGAACTGGAAAAAGCAATCAAAACCCTTCTCACCGTCGCTAAAATTCCTGATGTGGATTTTATTTTGTGTCCCATGGATGGTTTGCCGGAGCCCTACATGCCGAAGGACTTTTACCTTACGGATGATGCGAAGGTGCAGGCGCCCATTTTTGCAAAAGCAAGGCTTTGCTCTGCCCCTTATATCGTTTTGATTCCCGATCAGTTTTCCCTCTCTTTGGACTGGATGGAAGTCTCTCAAGAGGTTTTGACACAGGATGTTGAGTGGGAAGAGAAAAGAGAAAGGGCCCTTTGGCGAGGGGGGTTTACGGACATCGGCGCGCCTAATGGAACGGTGACAGAAGATTATCAAAGCTGCCCCCGTTATAAAATCTGCACGTTAGACCCTTTATTCGTCGATGCAAAGCTCTGTTGGGCCGGCTCCGAAGCGTTTGATCAGTTCATTCGCGATGCAGGAGTATGGGGCGATGCAGCCACTAAAAAGCAGCATTTAATGTATAAGTATCTGCCTGTTTTAGATGGGCATATGTGCACGTATCCTGGCTATCAGTGGCGTCTTTTGTCTCGCTCTCTTTGTTTGAAGCAAGAGTCCGATCAAGAGCAGTGGTTTTATGCGGCACTAAAGCCAAGTGTGCATTACCTTCCCATTCGCAATGATATGAGCGATCTTTTGGAGAAAATTCATTGGGCCAAAGAGCATGATCTTGAAGCGAGGAAGATCGCAGAAACAGCGCGAGCTTTTGCCTTGGACAACTTAATGCCAGCAGATGACTATTTGTATCTTTATCTCGCCTTTCACCGCTATGCAGCGCTGCAAAACATCGATTTCAAAAAGTTAGATATGAGAGAATTCATTTGCATTCAGTACCGAAAGCGTAATCGGCTCCTCAAACGTCTGATGCGGCACGTTTCAAGTGGCACATTGGCGCGCTGGCAAGGATTTGACTATTCTCAACCGGGTCATCCCTCAGCTCATCAAAGAAACGTGCTCCTGTTTTTATAGTCGCTTAAAATTTTATTGATAGCTTCTGGCTGCGTGAAAGCTGCAATGGCTCGATCTCTCTATCGCGGAAGAAATAGCGCCTTGTCAGCTGATGAGTGGAGAAATCTACGAGCTAAATACGCCAATTAAAAGGATCGTTTATGAGGAAATTTCATTGGCAACCCAGGCCAAATAGGCTGGATTACCCTGAATCACATCAACTTGTAAGATTTCTGGAACCTCATAGCTACAATGCGACTGTATGTATTTTTGAATCGCATCAAAGCATTTTGGCAGAGTTTTGAGAATGACTTTGATTTCTCGGCCCTCCTCCATTTTCCCTTCCCATCGATAGATTGATTCAATTTCTGGAAAGATAGAAGCGCAGGCAATTAGCTTCCTATCAAGGAGTTCGTGAACAATCCTTTTAGCCTCATCTTTATCTCTGCAGGTCCAAAAAATATAAATCATAAGACCAACAGAATATATTTCTTACTATCATTTGTTAACATAATTAATCTCTGTATATAAATTCATTATACGGAATGTGAGCTTCTGGGGCTTGTGGGTAACGATTAGGTTTAAAGACTAGTAGTTATACCGCAACAAATAAATTCATGGGTGAGCCGAGGATTTTTTTCTTTCCAAATATTCTTCTAGAGGGCCCTGGTGTACATAGATGCCATCGGCTTCAAAGGCGATGATCTTGGTCGCAAAGCCGTTGATGAGCTCTCGATCGTGGCTGGCGACAATCGTCGTGCCTTTGAAATCTTCAAGCCCCCATGCTAGAGCTGAGACGGCTTCAAGGTCGAGGTGGTTATTCGGTTCATCAAAGACTAGCGTATTGGGTCCAATCAACATAAGTCCCCCGAGGATCAGCCGCGCAGCCTCCCCGCCAGATAGTCCAGGAAGCTCTTTAAAGGCATCATCACCGCCAAAAAGCATTTTCCCGAGAACGCCTCTGACCTCTTGGTCAAAGATGACCTCTTTTTTTGATTTAAGCCAATCGAAAGCCGTTTCTTTTGTGTGTTTGTTGAGTACTTCTCCATGATTTTGCGGAAAGTATCCAATGTCTACAGCATGTCCTACGGTGATTTTTCCGCTATCGGGCGGTAGGAGTCCGACCAACATTTTGAGGAAAGTTGTTTTACCACGGCCATTATTGCCGATGACTGCAATCTTGTCTCCGCGGAGAATTTCACAGCTAAAATTTTGAAAGACGACCTCGTCGTAGCGTTTCGTGATGTTTTCCACTTTGAATGCCACTTGGCCCGATTGTTTTTCGGGCACAGGGAAGCGTACGTAGGGACGCTGGATGTTGGATTTTTTGAGCTCTTGGGGCTGCAATCGATTAATCTCGCGGACACGCGATTGCACTTGTGAGGCTCGAGTACCTGCTCCAAATTTGGCTACGAAATCTTTCAGCTGAGAGATTTTTTTCTCCTTGGCCTTATTGTCCGCTTCTAAGCGCTCTCTGACGGCCGTTTTGGTGACGAGCATCATATCGTAGTTGCCTGGATAAGTGATGATGGTCTCGTAATCGATATCGGCGATGTGTGTGCAGATGGAGTTTAAAAAATGCCGATCGTGGGAGACCACGACGAGGGTTCCCGTGTAGTTGTGTAAAAACCCCTCTAGCCAGGAGATAGAGTCAAGATCGAGGTGGTTGGTAGGCTCATCTAAAAGCAGCGCTTCTGGTTTTCCAAAGAGGGCTTGGCAAAGGAGAGCTCGGAATTGTCGGTCTGTTGGGATCTCGTGCATTTTTTTGGAGTGGAGTTCTTTTCCAATATTCATACCGATGAGAAGCGCTTCTGCCTCTACGTCGGCCGTGTAGCCGTCTTCCTCCGCGATGATCTCTTCAATTTCCCCGAGGCGCATGCCGATGGCATCTGTCATCTCCTCCTCATAAAGTTCCTCTCTTTCCGCCATTGCTTTCCAAAGCCGCGCATTGCCCATGATGACTGTATCAAGAACGGTACAGTCCTTAAAGTCTTCAATACGCTGTTTTAAAAAGCCCACCTTTTTGGGCAGTGTGACCGTTCCTGTGGTTTGGGGCTCAAGTCCCATAATAATTTTGAGAAGAGTCGACTTTCCAGATCCATTGGGGCCCGTCAAACCATAGCGGCAGTGAGTATTGAAGGTGAAGGTGACGTTTTCAAAAAGGCGACGCCCCTTCATTTGCTTGGAAATTTTTTCTAATGTAATCATAAGAAAGCGAGGATAACATATTCAGATGGACCATTTCAAGGCTGTCGAACAGTTTTTGACGTACTTAGGCATATCTAAGGGGGCTTCTGAACATACGATCAAAGCTTACCGACTCGATCTCCTGTTTTTTTTGAATTTTGTGGGGGATGAGGAGCTCAGCAAAAGGACCATTCGGCGGTTTTTAGGCCATCTCCACGAAAAAAAGGCTTCTACCCAGACGATTCTAAGAAGGCTTTCTTGCTTAAGAAGTTTTTATAAGTATGCCATTCGAGAAGGATTGACTGATAAAAATCCGGTAGAAGAGATCGAGAGCCCTAGAAAAGAAAAGCGGCTTCCTATTTCGGTGACTTACGAGCAGGTAAAACATCTTTTAAACCAGCCTGACACAAGCTCCTATCTGGGGTTTCGCGATCGCGCTATGATGGAACTTTTCTACAGCTCAGGTCTTCGCTTAAGTGAGGTGGCCTATTTAAATAGGCACGATTTTGATATCCATGGAAAGATTCTCAATATTTTCGGCAAAGGCAAAAAACAACGACAAGCTCCCATTACGGATACGGCCGCTGGCTGGCTAACGCAATATCTCGAGCATCCCGAACGGGAGGAAAAGGACTCCAAAGCGATTTTTCTCAATCGGTGGGGGAAACGGCTTACGCCACGCTCTATCGACCGAAATTTTGCCTCGTACTTAAAGGCGAGCGGCCTGTCGCTTCGCATCACGCCGCATACGATCCGCCACACGATTGCTACCCACTGGTTAGAAAATGGCATGGATTTAAAGACTATTCAAATGCTCCTGGGCCATACCTCTCTTGCGACGACAACGATTTATACTCATGTGTCTTCGAAACTAAAAAGAAAAGTCTATGATAAGACGCACCCGAGAGCACATACCACATCAGACTGAAAGGGGTTATCTATCTATCAGCGCAATGAAAGGCGGTGGAGCTTCATTAAAGGGCCAAATATTTTGTGCCGCAGTAAGGGCGATAGCATAGGTCGCGACGACACTAATTGCCGCGATGGTTAACACAGTCTCCGGCGGCAAGTTGTCTATCCAGCCACACATTTTGTATACAATGCATATGCCACCAACAGCTACAATAGCTTCAGTGAAAGGATTGGGCCACTCAAGATCTTCGCGCCCACCTAGCAACCTGTTTAATCCTTCCAACATGAAACCATGTTACTACCATTCGGTATGGATGGCAATCGATAAAATAATGATTTGCAAATAATCGTTTATGTTGTCTACTTGTACTGAACGTGATTCAAAAATTGAGGTAGACGAATGTTGGGAAAAATTTTGCCGATTCTCACGGTGATTCTTTGGACCCTCTCAGGAAATGCGGTTGATGAAAATATGTCAGCGGAGTGTGAGCAAGAATGTCAGACTCCTCTTTGTCCAGAGCCCTCCAATCTGACGCCATGCCCGCCAAAATTATGCTCGAAGCCTTGTCCTCCCAAGCCCTGTTGTACACCACCACCACCTTGCTGTTGGAAGTTTAATCCGTGCAATCCGCGGGGGTGCAATGACATGAATTGTGGCGGGTTTTTCTTGGCTGCAGATTTTTTATATTGGAGAGCAGAGAATCATGGGTTCAGTTATGCCTATGAGCAAAAGACAACGAGTCCTGTCGGACTTAATGTAGGCAGTGTGCTTCGCATGAACCCAGATTGGGATCCTGCTTTTCGCGTAGGGTTGGGGTGGAATACCAGGTATGATTTTTGGGATGTCTTTCTGAATTACACGTGGTATCGCAATCATTCGAGTGAAACAAGAACGAGTGCCAATGGGTTTTTCCCTCTGTGGCCTTTATCGAATGTGCAACAGGCGACGTTTAGCAGTGTGAATGCAAACTCGAGATTCACGATGAATATGGGAGATTTAGAGGTGGGGAGAATGCTCTTTCTTACCCGCACTCTTGCCATCCGGCCCCACGTAGGTGCAGAAGGCGGCTCGATTCATGAGAGGTTTTACGATAGCTTCAGCGACCTTATTGTTGGAGGGGCCCATTCAGGTCAGCGGTTTAGCGGAAAGAATAACTGGTGGGGAGTGGGTCCACGAGCGGGCGTCAATACAGAGTTTCACCTCAGCTGTGGGTTTAGCCTCAAAGGCAATCTCGCAGGGGCGCTCCTTTATGGAAAAAATCAGGCAAGATCGCAAAATGAAACGCTTCAAGTAGGTGCTACTGCGTTTGCGATTGAGCGTGAGTATGAGGACGACTATTATCAGCTCGTCCCGCATCTCCAACTCGCTCTTGGCTTTCAGTGGCAGACCTGCTTTTTGTGCGAAAAAATGCTCTACAGGATGAGTGTGTTATGGGAGACCAACTATTGGTGGAACCAATTTAACCTTCCTGTTGGCTTAGAAGGATTTCTTCCTCCGCTTCCCACAATCGGCAACCAACCTCTTACCATGGAAGGCTTGACAGTGAACTTAGAATGGGGTTTTTGATCGGATAAGGGACTGTTAAACAGCCCCTAAGGTGGGTTTTTTTTTGCAAAAACAATTCCCATGCTGTACACTTTGCGTATGGGGAAAAAGATCCGCCTTCTTACTCTTGTTTTTCTGATTGTTGCAGCGATCGATAGCATCCGCAACCTTCCCGCAACGGCGATCTTTGGTCCCTCTCTTATTTTCTTTTTTCTTTTCTCTGCGATTGTTTTTCTGTTTCCGATCTCTCTGATTGCAGCGGAATTTTCTTCGAGGTACCCGGAAGAGGGCGGGGTGTTTCATTGGGTACGAAACGCCCTAGGAGAAACGTGGGCTGTAGTGGCCATTTGGCTACAGTGGGTCAATACCATGGTCTGGTATCCCACGATCCTTTCTTTTATCGCGGGGACTGCGGCGTATCTTATAAACCCCGAATGGGCGCAAAAAAAAGAATTTATCCTCTCTGTCGTACTCATTGTCTTCTGGGGATTGACGTTTCTCAATATGCGAGGGATCTACGTCTCTGCTTTCCTTAACACAGTATGTGCCTGTGTCGGATTAATCATTCCTATGGGAATGCTGATGGCTCTTGGTGCGCTATGGGTCCTTGTTGGCAACCCGATCCAAATTACTTTCAGCCTAGATACCGTTTTTCCAACACTCAAGGCCTCTCAAAATTGGGTTTCGCTCATCGCCATTATGGCGGCTTTTTTGGGCATGGAGCTAGCGGGGGTTCACGTCACGGATATCTTAGAGCCTCAGAAAAATTTCCCCAAAGCCCTTGGCTGGTCCGTCTTCGCCCTTCTTTTTACAATGATTTTAGGAGCTCTTTCCATCGCTATCGTCATCCCACAAAGCCAGATTCATCTCATTGACGGAATGATGCAAACCTTTACCCTCTTTTTTCAGGCGTTTCACATTCCATGGTTTGTCCCGATCTTAACCATCTTCATTATCATAGGAAGCATTGGAGGCATGATTAATTGGTTAGTATCCCCAGCAAGAGGACTTCTTCATGCGGCTGAACGGGGCTTTATGCCCCAATTTTTTGCTAAAAAAAATCGTTCTGGCGTTCCCGTACGGATGCTGCTGGTTCAGGCCTTTTTAGTCACCCTCTTTTGCTTGATGATTCTTTTCATGCCCTCAATCAATGCCTTTTATTGGTTTTTGACTGCACTCAGCACCGAGCTTTATATGATCATGTACATTCTCCTTTTTATTTCCGCCCTGAAATTGGGAAGGCCTCATACGGCCTTTTCTTACCAAATTCCCAAAGGACTTCGGCGCCTATCTTGTGTATTTGGCCTTTTTGGATGTCTTCTTACAATTGTTGTAGGCTTTTTTCTTCCAAGCGATATCAATATGAACGGTCTCCGCTACGCTCTTTATATCGGAATCGGCAATGTAGTGCTCATTGCGCCTGTTTTTTCTTTGATGAAGTATAAAAAATTATTTTCATCTTAAGCGTCTTATGCTACCCTTTCTCTTCTTGTCAGGAGGGCCGCTATGATAAAGGCTCTTATTCTTGGAGAAGACTCTTTACAGAACCTCAGAGCTCTTTGTGAAGGCCGTGTAGTGAGGGCTTACAGACCTTCTGATCAGCATGTGTCTAAAACTACAGTGTCTCTTGCTACGCAAATCAGAAGGCCGGAAAGACGGCGCCCTTATATTTTTTGAGAATAAACTCTCTCATCTTCTCCGAAGTCATCGCTTCAACAAGGGCTTTGATTTGAGGGAGGCTTTCGTCCCCATCCCGAACAACGATGACATTTGCATACGCAGAGTCTTTATCCTCTAAAATCAAGGCGTCTTTTATAGGGTTTAAATGAGCTTGCAGAGCGTAATTTGTATTAATGATGGCCGCATCGACATCGGGAAGAGAGCGCGGAAGTGTCGCTGCTGTTACTTCGATAAATTTGTATCGATGAGGATTATAGGATATATTTTCTACAGTTGCGCTAAAACTTTGCGTGTTGAGTCCAATAAGTTGGTGGTGTGCAAGCAGAAGAAGAGCTCTTGCTTCATTGGAGGGGTCGTTGGGAATGGCAATCGTGGCGCCTTGAGGAATGTTTGTTAGGTTGGTATATTTTTTTGAATAGAGTCCCATGGGTTCTATTTCAACTTTCGCAACCTCTTCGATTTTATAGCCGAATTCTTTAATCTGTTCTTCTAGAAAGGGAATGTGTTGAAAGAAATTGGCCGCCACATCTCCATCTGAGAGCGCTCTATTGGGCACATTGTAATCATCTGTCGTAACGATCACGAGATCAATGCCCTGTTTTTTGAGATCTGGCTGAATAAATTTGAGCATCTCAGCGTGGGGTACAGGCGTTGCGGCAACCCTAAAGCCCCCCTTCTGGGCACATCCGGCCAGGAAAATGAAAAGCAAAAGCCATCTAGTCATAAAAGAACCCTCCAAGTGATACCCATTGTATTCTTATGGAAATTAAAAGCAATCCCGAAGGAGCCCCCGTTTTTTCTGAATCTTTTTTACCGCCCAATTCCCTAAATATTGAATCCCTTGCACTAGAGCAATGAGTACAAGTACTGTAACTGTCATAATAAATGTATTGAATCGATTGTATCCATATTGAATAGCGACTTCTCCTAAGCCACCTCCACCGACCAGACCAGCCATAGCACTATATCCAACGAGATTAATGACCATGAGGGTGATGGATGCCATGATGCTAGGAAGGGCTTCTAGAAGAAGAGAGATAATGAGTCTTGATAAAGGAGTACCCATCACGACAAGCGCTTCAATAATAGGGACATCTATTTCTTTTAAATTTGCCTCGATGAGCCGTGCGATAAAAGGAATCGCTGCGATGGTCAGAGGCACAATGGAAGCCGTCGTTCCGAGAGATGTCCCCACAATGATGCGGGTGAACGGAATCAGTGCGACAATTAAGATGGCAAAGGGAAAGGAGCGTCCTATGTTAACAAGGACGCTTAAACTTTTATAGACAAGGGGGGATGGTTTCAATCCACCTCTATCTGTGAGCATCAGAAGGATGCCGATAGGAACTCCGATCAAAATCGCAAAAAGGCTGGAGAATAAAACCATGTACACCGTTCTAAGAGTCTCGATAGGTACGAGGTCCAAGGCAAGCAACCAGTTATTCTCCATGTTCTAATACCTCAAAATGTACCTCTTTTTCTTGTAAAAATCGCAGGCCGCTCTGAATTTGGGAGGGACTCCCTGTCAATTCGATGATGAGGGTTCCGATTACGACCGATTGTAACCGATCCACAAAACCAAGAAGAATATTTGCTTCGATTTGAAATCTTTGGATGAGTTGCGTAATGATCGGTTCTCCAGCGGCTTTTCCTTTAAAGCGGAGGCGTAGCATTTTTCTATTCGGGGAAGGCTGCTTAAAAAATTCTGAAGGAATCTCATGAGTGGTCGATTGAAGAAGTCGCTGTGTTGTAGGATGCCCAGGGTTAAAGAAGATATCCTCTACAGCTCCCTCCTCTACAATCGACCCCGCTTCCATCACTGCGACTCGGTGGCAGATCGAACGGACTACATTCATATCATGCGTGATAAGGACAATAGTGGTGTTCTTTATAGACTTCAAAAGAGCTAGAATTTCCGCTGTCGCTTTGGGATCAAGCGCTGAGGTCGCTTCATCGCAAAATAGGATATAGGGATCTTTAGCAAGAGCGCGAGCAACCCCCACTCTTTGTTTTTCCCCGCCACTTAGTTGTGCTGGATAGGCATTTTTTTTGGACGAGAGGCCCACAAACTCGAGTAGTTCATGCACCCTTGCTTCGACGGCTTTTTTCGTGTGTTTTGCAATGAGAAGGGGATGCGCAATATTTTCAGCTGCTGTTTTTCCATTCATCAAATTAAAATGCTGAAAAATCATTCCAATCGATTGGTAATAGGCTTGCATTGGAATCAATGGGAGAGGTTTACCGCGGATCCAAATTTCTCCAGACGTAGGAGTAGTCAATCTGGAAAGGCACCGAACTAGCGTGGATTTGCCAGCGCCGCTAGGCCCTATGATTCCACAAATACATCCCTCAGGCACATCCAAAGACAGCTCATGAAGTGCAGCTAGCTTCTCCTCTTTTTGGATGTAGCTCTTGCAAAGGGATTTGATTTGAATCAAAGGTGGGGGAGGGATCATAAGCCGGATTCTGTCATGAGCTATCATTCCTCTAGGAGATCTGTTACCAGAACTCTCGAGCGATTCTAACAGGGGATCATCCGCGCTTGGAAACGCGTCCCCCCTCATCTTGCTTCAGATAGGGTTTACAACGCCTCCGGTTGCCCGGAGTACGATCGAGTTTACACTCGAACTTTTCAGCCTTAAATGGCAATGGTCTCTGTTGCACTTTCCGTCACCTTACGGTGCCCAGCCGTTAACTGGTATCCTTCCGTTCGAAGTCCAGACTTTCCTCACCTACAAACTAGGTGCGATAGCTTGCCTCCCCCGAATATTATTCTCGATCTTGTCGAGATTATGTCAAAGATGCCCCACGTCGACGGCGCCGCTTGGTAGTGACAGCAGCTCCCTCAACAATCTCATTTTCTTGCCAGTAGTGAATACGGGAGCAGTGTTCGCAAAATGTAAGCCGTTCTCCTTTGCGAACAACGTTTTCATGTTGTGCAGTCAATGCAATATGACAACCTGAACAAGTTCGGTTCTCAATGGGCACAACAACACGATCTTTTTTATTATTGAGCAGTCTTTGATAAATGCGCATTACCTCTTGATCGGCTGTTTTTGCTACATCATCCCGAGACGCTTTGAGTTCTGCCCCTTCCTGGTTGATGAGGCGGATGCTTTCGCGGATCTCATTCTCTAGATTTTGCGAGCTCTCTTCAGATTGCGCTAACGATTGCTTAATCTTGTCTAAAATCTCTTCTTCGAGATTCCGCTTATCGATCAAATCACTGGTAATTTGTTCTGTGGCAGATCGTTCCCTTTCAGAAGAAGTCATCTCCTGAGTTAAGGCATTGAACTCATCCACTTTTTTTACCGTGCTTTGTTTCCCTTCAAGTTTTTTGATCCGATCCTTGATTGCAATAATCTTTTCTTCTTGCGCGGCGATGTTTTGGCTCAAGTCGGCAATCTCTTGCTCTTTTTCTTTTTGCTGTAGCTTGAGTTCGCGTCGGAGAGAATCGATATGCTCAAGCTCCTTCAAGCGCTCTTTCTTAAGACGCATGAGACGGATCATCTTCATATCTAGTTCTTGGATATCTAAAACGAGCTTTAGGGATTGGAGCATGTACGGAACCTCTGGAAAATAATCAGATTGTTGGGAATACTATAAGTGTTAAATCCTAAATCTAGCAAGGCAAAACATTACGGCTCTCGCTGAACCCCCAGTTAAAGGCAGAAAAAATGACCTATTTAAAAAAATATTTTGCAAAATTTCCGGAACACCAAAGAACCTCTTCCGCGATCGCTTATATGGCGGCCCTTGATGCGGTGGCTGCAACCTCGCCTATCATTGCCGATTCTATTCTCAAAGAGCTGGAGTCTCAGCGCTCCCATCTTAAGCTGATCGCCTCTGAAAATTTTTCTTCGCTGCCCTGCCAGCTGGCCATGGGTAATCTGTTTACGGACAAATACAGTGAGGGATACGTGGGACACCGGTTTTACGCGGGTTGCGAAAACATCGATAGAGTGGAAGGCGAGGCGGTGGCTCTTGCAAAAAAATTGTTTAACGCGGAGCACGCCTATGTACAGCCTCACTCAGGGGCCGATGCCAATTTAGTCGCTTTTTGGGCGATTTTGGTACATAAAATTCAAAATCGAGAGGTGGAAAAATTAGGGAGAAAAAGTCTCGATGAACTGTCGGCTGAGGAATATGAGAGGGTTCGACAGCTGCTTGTGAACCAAAGAATTATGGGACTTTCGCTCGGTTCTGGCGGCCATTTGACCCATGGATACCGCCACAACGTATCGGCTAAGATGTTTCAGTCCTTCCTATATGATATCAATTTTGAAACGGGGCGACTGGATTACAAGCAGTTAGAAAAGCAGGTCAAAGAGGTCAAACCCTTCATTTTAATTGCAGGGTATTCCGCTTACCCGAGACTTTTAGATTTTGCAAAAATGCGCGAAATCGCCGATAGTGTGGGCGCTGTTCTTTTAGTGGACATGGCGCATTTTTCGGGTCTTGTTGCGGGAGGGGTTCTAAAAGGAAATTACAACCCTGTGCCTTATGCTCAGATTTTGACGACGACCACGCATAAAATGTTAAGAGGACCGAGAGGCGGTCTGATTCTTTCTACAGAAGAGTATCGAGAGGTTGTGAATAAGGGGTGCCCTATTGTTTTGGGAGGGCCTCTTCCCCACGTCATGGCAGCGAAAGTCATTTGTTTCCAAGAAGCGCTCACTCCCGCGTATCGGGAGTATGCTCAAAAGGTCGTTACTAACGCTCAGAGCTTGGCCGAGGGCTTGAAAAAAAGAGGAGCCAGAGTGCTGACAGACGGAACGGATAATCATCTCGTGGTTGTGGATGCGGCGGCCTCCTTTGGTCTTACGGGAAGACAAGCAGAGCTGGCCCTCAGAGAAGCGAATCTTACCGTTAACCGAAACTCGATTCCCCAAGATGTGAATGGGGCTTGGTATACTTCGGGTATTCGCCTAGGCACGCCTGCTTTAACAACCTTGGGAATGAAGGAACAGCAGATGGAAGAAATTGCCGATGTGATCGTCCCTCTTCTGAAAAAAACGAAGGCAGGCCAAGATCTGAAGACAGCAGCTCCTTCCAAAGCGAAAATAGAGGTGTCCCCAGAGGTACTGGAGAGCGCTCGCCAAAGAGTTAGAGCTCTTCTTAAGGAATTTCCTTTGTACCCAGAATTAGGATAGAAAGGAATGGGACTTTTGCAATTCTTTCTAGATAAAAATCAACTAGATAGAGAAAATTACGGAAAAAGGGAGAGAAACGATCATGCCAGACGTTGACACACGTGAACCGTTGCCAAAATATATCAATGACAAACTGGATCAAGCACTTTTAGAAAAGCGGCGTATCTTCTTATCGGATCAAGTCGATTCGGAGAGCGCTAAAGACATCATTCGCAAGCTCTGGTATCTCGACCATCAGAATCCAGGAAAACCGATTCTTTTTATTATTAATTCCCCTGGCGGTTCTGTGGACTCTGGGTTTGCGATCTGGGATCAAATCAAGCTTCTTTCGTCACCAGTGGTTACGCTTGTGACGGGTCTTGCTGCTTCCATGGGTTCTTTACTGAGTTTAGTTTCTGGCAAAGGAAGACGCTTTGCGACTAAAAATGCGCGGATCATGATCCATCAACCCCTCATTGGAGGGCTGATTCGCGGACAAGCAACGGATCTGGAGATCCAGGCCAAAGAGATGTTAAAGACCCGCGACCAAATTGCTGACATTTACGTCGAAGCTACGGGGAGAACCCGTAAGGAAATTGAAAAAGCGATTGATCGGGACAACTGGATGACTGCGGAAGAAGCCAAAACTTTTGGACTCATCGACCGAATCATTACCTCGATGAAAGATGTCGAAGCTTTCCTTTCATAAGTATCAAGGAGCAGGCAACGACTTTATCATCATTGATGATCGGGCGCAAACGTTTGATCTCAGTCTTGTTCCAAGACTTTGCCATCGTCACACGGGGGTGGGGGCGGATGGGGTCATTTTGTTGCAGAATGCGAATGCAACCTGTTTTCGTATGCGCTATTTCAATGCAAACGGGCAAGAAGTAGAACGGTGCGGGAATGGCCTTCGATGTTTTGTTAAATATTTAAAAGATCAGGGATTAGCTTACAATAAGATTGTAGTGGGTAAAGATCTTGTCACGGGATTTTTTGTGCAGGATCGAGTGGCTATTGAGATGGGCGCGGTGCCTGAGATAAAAAAAGTGGCTATCCACGATCGAGAAGTGTTTCTCCTCAATACGGGCGTGCCTCACGCGGTTTTGTTTGGCGGAGGCTTTGAACAGGCTTCCGAAATCCGGAATCACGTGCTTTTTTGGCCTGAGGGCGTGAATGTGAACTTTGTCGATTTAGCGACGCTCAAGGTGCGTACCTACGAGAGGGGTGTTGAGGGGGAGACTTTGGCCTGTGGTACAGGGGCCTGTGCGGTGGCAGTAGTGGCTCATCAAGTACATGGGGTGCCCAGTCCGATGTTTCTCCACTTTGCCGGCGGAGTGATGGAAGTTCAGATTGTTCAGGGAAGGATGCTCATGATAGGGCCTGCGACTTTTGTTTTTGAAGGCGCTTGCGAATAGACCTTGCATAGACAGGAACAGGAGTTACCGGATACAATGAGAAGAAGGCCCCTAACGAAATGGGCCTTTGAGATTTCTCATGGATCGAAAAAGCCCAGCCTTTGTCGCGGAGTATCTGTCTCCAGCTCAAGGATTGATCGCGTCTTATGCGATGAAAGAACTGCTCTTTTCTCGAGGCACTTATCAGCTAGAAATCCAGGAAAAAGGGAAAAAGAAGGTTTTCCCTTTTATTCAAATGAAGGATGACGGCGAGGTCACCGACTTTTTTTGTAGTTGTAGCACTTCTGAAAGCGGGCTCGGGTGTGCTCATCTTGCGGCTAGCTATTTGAAAATTTTTGATGGCACGGATGAGCCCCTCCATATTCGTTTTAAAAGGTCCTTCTGGAATCGTCTGTTGCAGATGGCCAGTAAGCGGCATGGCTACGGGGTCGAGTGCATACAAAAAGGGGAAGATGGCTCTTATTTTGCGGAGTCCAAAGAGAAAAATATCCTTTTTTCCATTCATCCGATTACAGAAAAAGGGGGAAAGAAGCTCGAAGCAATTTTAGAAAACCGCCCCGCCGAGACAGAAGAGACATCGATCAAATTCTCTAATCTTCCTCTAGAAGAAATCGAAGCTTATCGAGCGGGGCATCCTAGCCATACCCTGCGCTACGAGCTTTCCTTCTGGTCTGATTTAGCAAAATACATGATGGCGGAAGAAAAATATGAGATCCTTTTTGCAGGAGATCCTTTGCCTCATTCTTTACGCGTTCTTTTTAAAGACTATCATCTCTTTGTCCATATTTTCGAGGTGAATTGGCCTTGGATTATCCCGTCTTTAGCGACAGTGCGAAGCCCGCTACAGGTATTTGATGAGGAGGATGCATCGATTGAGAAGGTCGTATATGATGAGATTTTGCATTCTTTTCTTGTCACTCATCGTAGTAAAGAGGAGTGTGATGCAGGGGTTCCGATGGGAGACTGGAATTATAAGCAAGGAGTAGGTTTTTATCGCCACAGGCGTGATCCATTTTTAGAAGCGTCTCTCATTGGACCGGAGCGCGTGGCGCTGACCCTTTCTCATTCGACCAAGCTTTTAAGCCAGTTTATTTCCATCCATGCCGAGAAAAAAAAATGTCAATATTACCTTCACTTTGACCGGGACTTAAACTTCCATATAGAACTTTATGTTGAGGCGATTGGCGATATGCAATCTCACCGCGCTGCCTGTTTTTTCCCGTGGGTGTATGTACCAGATAAAGGTTTTTATGAACTTTTTGATTGGTTTCATGAGGAAAAAGAAAAGGTGATCCTCAGGGCCGAAGTGGCAGATTTTATCAACCGCCATCGCGTTTGGCTTCATCATTTTCCTGGATTTACCACGCACTTAGGCAGTTTAGAGTCCCATTTGACTTACCGCTTAAGCGATCAAGAACAACTGATTTTCGATGCAGAGCTGAACTTCCCTGAAAATTATGAAGAGACGCACCATTTTGACGAATGGGTTTACATCAAAGGACAAGGTTTTTACATCAAAAAAGAGTCTAGGGCTCGACTGCCTCTACATCCGGGACTCAAAATTCCTAAAGAGGCAGTCTCAGAGTTTCTTGCCAGCCATAAAGAAGAACTCGAACAGGTGCACCATTTTTATACAGATCGGCAACCCATCCGCCACATGGGACTCAACGTAAGTTTAAGCAGCGAGGGGCTTATTACTCTTTCCCCCCATGTCGAATATGCTCCAGACATCGATCCAAGGAAACTTCGTCGTTTTGGGGATTTTTACTACTTGGAAGGTGAGGGGTTTTTTGAGATTCCCTCGGCGAATCGATTGCCTGAAAGATATGCGGGCAAAGTGGAGATCCAAGCTTCTCAAGAATTAGCTTTTTTGGCGTACGAACTAGAGCCATTAAAACGGTACATATTGAACATCGATCCGAGGCTTGTTGTTCCCAAGGAGCTGAAGCTAAAAATTCACAAGATCATACCAAGCAAAAGGAAAAAGGGCAAAGAGTGGTTTTTAGATCTTGCTTATGACTCAGAAATAGGTCGGATTGATGTATTTTCGATTTGGGAGGCGTTGCAACAGAAAAAAAGACATCTTTTTTCGCGTGCGGGACTACTGTATCTCAAAGAACCGCGCTTCAGTTGGATCCGCCAACTGTCTAAAAAGCGGTTGGATCAAAAAAAAGGGCTGATAAGACTCAGCACGTTGGAGTGGATTCGGCTGAGCGTTTTTGAACAAATCGAAGAGCCTGAAGAACCTGAGATGAAGCAGTTTTTGGAGGAGTTAAACCGTTTAGAAACAGACCGAACTCTCGATATCTCTAGACTGAAAGCAACCTTAAGACCCTATCAAGAGGAAGGGTTGAAATGGCTTTGGTTTCTCTATTCTCACGGACTTTCGGGTCTTCTTTGCGATGACATGGGGCTGGGAAAGACGCATCAGGCGATGGCACTTTTGGCATCGGTCTTTCATGAAGATGAGGAGAGGCAAAATAAATATATCGTCATTTGTCCAACCTCTGTGATTTACCATTGGCAAGAACTTTTAGGGCGCTTTTTGCCAGAGGTTCGTGTCTTGACCTTTTATGGTCATGAAAGGACGCTCAGCCATTTTGAAGAGGAATATGATCTTCTTTTAACCTCTTATGGAATTATGCGGACCGGCAAAGAAAATTTAAGAGCTTACCGCTTTGAAATCGCTATTTACGATGAGATTCAGATTGCGAAAAACCACGTGTCGCAGACCCATAAAGCTCTTCGGGCCATTCAGGCAGAGATGCGCTTAGGTCTGACCGGCACTCCTATTGAAAATCGGATCCGCGAGCTAAAATCCTTGATCGATGTTGTCCTTCCTTCCTATATGCCTCCTGACCCGATCTTTCGCGACCTATTTGTAAACCCCATTGAAAAACATCAGGATCAAGAGAAAAAAGAGCTACTAGGCCACTTGGTAAAACCTTTCCTTTTGCGAAGGAAGAAGGGCGATGTCTTAAAGGACCTTCCTGAAAAAATAGAAGAGATCGCCTATGCCGATTTAAGCGAAGAGCAGAAAAAACTCTACCGAGACATGGCAATCAGGATGAAACACACGATTGTCAGCGATCTGAAAGATAGGAATAAACCCATCCCATTTGTGCATATTTTTTCCGCCCTTTCTACTTTAAAGCAGATTTGTAATCACCCGGCTCTTGTTTTGGATGATGTACATAGGTTTCACAAGCATTCGTCCGGGAAATGGGACCTGTTCGTGGAGTTGATGCAAGAGGCTTACGATAGCGGCCAAAAAGTGGTTGTCTTTTCTCAATACTTGGATATGTTAAAAATCATTGAGTCTTACTTGAAGAAAAAGGGGATAGGATTTGCCGGTATTAAAGGCTCGACGAAAAATCGGCCTGAACAGCTGCGGCGCTTCCGAGAAGATCCGGAATGTTTTGTCTTTGTTGCGTCACTTCTCGCTGCGGGCGTTGGCATTGATCTTACGGTTGCAAGCATCGTGATCCATTATGACCGCTGGTGGAATCCAGCCAAAGAGAATCAGGCCACCGACCGCGTGCATAGAATCGGACAGAATCGAGGCGTGCAAGTCTTTAAGCTGGTTACAAAAAATACCATCGAAGAGCATATCCATGGAATGATCGAAAGGAAAAAAGGACTACTCGAAGACATCATTGGAACGGAAGATCAAATCCACTATTTGACAAGAGAAGAACTGATAGAAGTGTTAGAAAAAATGGAACTGCCTTAAGCCCCCTTAGCGCAGAAGCCTCAGGCTATTAAGGCCGACGAGGACAGTGCCCCCTTCGTGCAGGATTACAGCCAACCAAAGAGGAATGTAGCCCAAAAGAGCGGGGGTGGTCGTCAAGAGAATCACAAGAAGCGCCAGCGTAATATTCTCTTTGACAATACGGCCCGTCTTTTTCGACTTTTTAAATAGCCAGGTGAGTTGGTGGAGATCATCCGTCAAAAGAACTACGTCTGACGCATCGACTGCTGTTGCGCTTCCAATTCTGCCTAAAGAGATACCTACCGTCGCGCGGGCTAAGGCAGGCGCATCATTGATCCCGTCTCCCACCATGGCCAGTCCTTGTTCTGAAAGAAGAGCGACTTTGTCTAGTTTGTCTTCAGGAAGGAGGTTCGCAAACACTTGGTCAATGCCGACCGCTTGCGCTACGGTTTGTGCGCTCGCTTCATGATCTCCTGTGAGCATGATGGCTTGGAGTGGGAGGCTCTGAATCAATTCTTGCATATTTTCCCGCACTTGATCTGAAAACTCAAACAGATACGTTTGATCGCGATATTCTAAAAAGGCAAGAACCCCCCTTTTCGCATGTTTTTTCGGTCTTCCTAAAACGGCTTTTTCCCCATCGATGATTCCTTCCATCCCAAAGCCTGGGATCGCTCTGAATTCTGTCACTACAGCAGGAAGGATCCGTTTTTCTTGGGCTAGATGGCAGATGGCGGTTGCGATCGGGTGAACAACGTTTCTTTCTAGACCGTAGGCAATAGCGAGCATGTCATCAGGAATGTCTGTGGTTTTGCATTGCAGTTGGCCTGTTGTAAGAGTACCCGTTTTGTCAAATGCGATGAGGTTGCAGCTTGCAAGGGCATCGAGGGTCATTCCTCCCTTGAGGAGGATCCCTTTTCGGGCGGAGGCGCTAATGGCACTTAAGTAGGCCGTCGGTGTCGCGATAATGAGCGCACAAGGAGAGGCTGCGATGAGAAACGCCAGGGCGCGATAGAGGGCCCCCTCATGGCCAAAATAGCTCATGGAACGGAGGAAAGGAAGCCCTATAGCAAAAAGGAAGGTGAGTGCAATGATGCTGGTCGCATATCGTTTCCCAAAACGGTCGAGCCATTGCTGAAGACGCGGCTTGGCTTCCTGGGCTTCAGTAATGAGTTTGACCACGCGGGAAAGGGTCGAGTCAGAGCTGGTCTTCGTTACCTGGATGGTGAGGGCAGCTTCCAGGTTACGAGCTCCTGCAGGCACGGTATCGCCTATGGTTTTGGAGATCGGCAGGCTTTCTCCAGTGAGGTGTACAAGGTTTAAAGAAGAGGTCCCCTGGATGATGACACCATCAAGGGGGATGATTTCTCCATTCTTTACGAAGAGAATCTCGCCTACCTGAATTTCTCGAACAGACTTTTCATAAAAAATACCTTCTTGGTCGAGCATATGGGCAAATTTGGGGGCAATGTGATTGAGGTTATGGAGAGCTGAACGGGCCTTCGATGAGACAGCATCTTCCATGCCGTGCGAGAGCTCAAAAAGAACAAGAAGAAGGGCTCCTTCAAGAGCACTATCGATGGCGACGGCAACAAAGGCTGCAAGTGTCATTAGAACGTCAATATTGAGTTCTAAATTTTTCAGGTCGTGAAGGGAGTTGATGAGGGCCGGCGTGCCAGAAAGAAAATAGACCATCAACAAAAAAAGTAAGGAAAGATCTCGGCTGAACCAAGAAAAAGAAAAGGCAAAGGCGAGTAAGGTCAAAGATAGTAGCGCGCTTCGTAACGAAAGGTGTTTCCCCCATTTTCTTGAGGTTGGGGTGAGGAAAGGACTGATAGTTTCTGCTCTTCCCGAAGAGAAAAATTCGTCAAATACATACGGCTTCATAGCAACAGTGCAGCTAAGAGATGAGCGCTACTTGCAGCGAGTGTTGCGACGGCCAGGTTCCAAATGACAGCGGGTAACACCGATCTTTTCTCTGCTTGGGCAGCTCCTCCAGCAGACAGGGCGATGGTCACAAGCGCGCATAAAGGAGGACCCCAATTCGGGAGAAAGAAGAGCCCGAAGGACATAATGAGGGTAGCTCCCGCTACACCGATCAGAGCTCCAGAGGCCTGCTTGAGAGGATGTTCATAAGATTCTAAATGCAGCCCCAGTTCTTCTTCGAGCATGACTTGCAGGAGCCGATTGTCATCAGCCATGAGGACGTCGACCACTTCATTGAGCAGTTTTCCTGAAAATCCCTTTGCCTGATAAAGAGCCCTCAGTTCCTCTTTTTCTTGGGGGCGGTGATGCTCAATTTCATAACGCTCCTCTTCGATGACGCGGTGCAGTCTTTCCAGTCTGGCCCAGCCAAGAATAGCGCTTCTCCCCACTTTCCAAATGAGCCAGCCAGCGATGAGCGTGACCATAAACCAGTGGTCTTCTATACCCAAAAGAGCCCAGAGAATGAGGAGGATAAGAGTCGTTTCCTTGGCAGCGTCCGATGCGGCGGCTACATGGCCTGGAAGCTCCATACCGTGCGTCTCGGAAGAAGCTATACGCCCTTTTTTTCTTGCTTCGATCACGTGTTCCAAAGGGTTTTTCTTTTTGAAATGTTGATGCATTACGAGCCTCCCTCAGGATGAATCAGCACTTCTTCGAGGGCTTTTTGCAAAAGATGGATTAGCCAAATTTCATCTTGGGCGGCCATCGTTTCTCGAATCGAATGCATCGCCCAGCAGCCAATACCCAGATCGACAGTCGGAATACCGAGATTCGCAGACATCATAGAGCCAACAGTACTGCCTGATGGGATATCAGAGCGGCTTGCATAGGACTGCAAGGGAATCTGATGCCGTTTTGCAAGGTGAATCAAAGAGGCTGCAGTTCTACTGGTTGTAGCGTAGCGGGGACTATATTTAATCGCGGGTCCTTGGCCAATGAAAGGAGTGTTTTCTGGATCAAATTTATCAGAAAAATTCGGAAGGTAAGCATGTGCAGCATCGCATGAAAGGCAAAAGGATCGGCTTTTGAGCCGATATAAATCTTCGCTATCCATCTGGTAGCTAGGGCGGATGCGTTCTAAAATATCGGCGACAAATGTGGAGTCTGCTCCTCTATAAGTCTTTGAGCCGATTTCTTCATGATCCCAAAAGAGGGCCATCTGAATGGCGTCGCTCCTTCGTTTGGCTTGCATGAGCGCTTCTAGGGCCGCAAAGGCGGAAGAAAGGTTGTCGATTCTATACGATGCGATCAGTTCGCTCTGAAGGCCAATAAAGGAAGCCTTTTCCATCGGGACTAAAAACAGATCAACACTCAATAGCTCTTTAAAAGAGTGGTGTTTCAACAGCCATTCAGCAAGCGGTGTTCCCTTGGGCTCGATCGTATAAACCGCTCTTAAATGGTTTTGTCTGTCGATCTGAAGCCCTTTTTCGTGGACTGTTCGATCGAGATGAAGGGCAAGAGAGGGAATAATGACCGGGTAATCATCGAGGTAAACAAGGTGAGACTCGCACTCTTGGTTATTCGCAAGGGTGATGATTCTTCCCGCGATAGCCAAATCGCGGTCTAGCCAAGTGTGAAGAAGCGGACTGCCATAGAGCTCTGTGTTGAGTAGGCCCGGCTCATGGTGTATTTCTGGCTTAATTTTTAAAGCTGGGCTATCGATGTGGGTGGCGAGAATCGTGAGAGAGATGGGTTTTTTTTCAGGAAGCCTAAAGGCGGCTAGAAGAGCGTCTTCTCTTGTGACGAAATAGCTTTCGCCAGGTTTTAGCTCCCATCTTTCTCGTTCCTCAAGAGGGATAAAATGCTCTTCTGCCAGAAGAGCGCCAATTTCCCGAGTGGCGTGATAGGCAGTTGGAGAGCGGTTTAAGAATCGGACAAACTTCTCCAGCATTGATTATCCCGGTTTTATGCATTCGATCTCTTCTTCTAAATACTTGTGAAGAACATTTGGGACAAGGATAGAGCCATCTTCTTGCTGGTTGTTTTCCAAAAGGGCAACCATCAACCTCGAGGTAGCGAGTCCAGAGCCATTGAGAGTATGGACAAACCCGAGCTTTTCCCCCTTCTTTCGATAGCGGATTTGAGATCGGCGAGCTTGAAAGTCTGTGCAGTTGGACACGGAAGAGACCTCCATGTATCGATTTTGGCCGGGGAGCCATACTTCGATGTCGACTGTTTTTGCTGCAGCAAACGACATATCCCCAGTAGTGAGCAGCATGTTGCGGTAGTGCAGCCCCAAACCCTGTAGGATCTCTTCGGCAGAAAGAAGCATTTCTTCAAAGACTTTAGGACTCTCTTCAGGCTTGGTTAAGCAAAACATCTCCACTTTATTGAACTGATGCATCCGAATAAGCCCTCTTTCTTGAGACCCCGCAGCGCCCGCTTCTCTTCGGAAGCAGGGCGTATAAGCGGTATACCTCAGACTTAAGTCTTCCTCTTCTAAAATTTCATCGATATGCATTCCATTGATCGACACTTCCGAGGTTGGAATGAGATAGAGGTCATAATCCTCGTCTGTAATTTTGTAGAGCTGACGCTCGAATTTGGGCAGCTGTCCTGAGCCGTACATAACTTCTGGTTTGACCAGAAGGGGAGGGATCACTTGAGTAAACCCTTTTTTTCGGTGTGTGTGGAGCATATAATTTAGCAATGCCCACTCGAGTCTTGCACCTAATCCAACGTAAAGCGGCCAACCTGCTCCCGAGAGTTTAGCTGCCCTTTGAAAATCAAAAAGATGGAGTCTCTCATTGAGCTCGACGTGGTGTTTCAAAGGAAAAGAAAATAGGGGCTTCTTCCCCCATTCTTTAATGCACACGTTATCTGCAGCATTAGGAGACACGGGAACATCATCCATGGGAAGGTTGGGCAGGGTTGCAAGAAGGTCGCTGAGCTTTTTTTCTAGAGCGACGATTTCCTGATCAAGCAGGACGATTCGGTCGCCAATATCGCCCATCTCTTGCATTACAGAGGAGGGGTCCTGTCCCTTTTGTTTGAGCTGGCCGATGAGCTTGGAAGTGAGGTTGCGTTTTGCCTTCAGCTCGTCCACTTCTGTTTTTTGAGCCCTTAGCTTTTCGTCCAGCGCCAAGATAGGAGGAAGCGAGGCCTCTGGCAGCTTGTTTTTCAGTTTTTGTTCCGCTTGAACCGGATCTTTTCGAAGCTCTTTTAAATCAAGCATGAGGAGAATATAGATCCTAGATGGGGTTAAAGTCAAACTCTCGCTTTCCACTAATTCTTGAGCTGTGGTAGGATAGGCTGCATGAAGTCCTCCTATCCCCAGGCTAAAAATCCCCTGATCCTCAGGTATCATCGTTTGATGGACTCTTTTGCGAAATCAGATGATGAGAGAGATTTTTATCTAGATTCTGCGGAAGGGTTTCTTCTTTATGTCGACCTTGATAAGGGACTTGATGAGCTAGAGTCGTTTGAAAACGAGCTAAAAAAAAGTCCTGACCGCTATCTCCTTCTTCCTAAGATGACTTTTTACGAAGTGAAAAAATTCATGGAGGGGTTTGTTCATGAAAAGGTCTACGATATCGATACGAAGGAAAAACTCCTCGATCTAATTGCAGCTAAAGAGGCGAGAGAAAATTTTTTGGAATTCATTTATGATCATCTCTCTGAGCTTGAGAAGTGGCAGCAGTATTACCAAGAGCGCTCTCGTATTCGAATTATTGAGTGGCTCCGGCAGCATAATGTACAATTTGTTTTTGAAGAAGATTTAGAGCTTGGCAAAAGCGCTGTTGAAAAGCTGAAGCGTTTTTTATTTGAAGCGAAAGTTGCAAAAGAGATTGTGCAAGCTCGCGATGTTTTAGTTCAGAAAGCGAAAACCTACTACTCTAATGAAGCGCTCAATCCTCGTCCGAAGAGAGGACGGCCGCCTAAACAGGTGGCAAAAGTTGAGCTAGAGCCCCAAGTCTCAGCGGATATTTATACGCAGGTTCCTTCTGCTTGCCGTCCTTTTCTTTACATTCCAGATATAGCGACAGCAGCATCGGTGACTTTTTCTTCCAAATTTGAAACGGAGGAACATCTCCTCGCTTCTCTTAGAGGGAGTCCAAGGCTTCGGGTGGATGAGAAGTTGGAGGCTCTTTCTCAGCGTCTTGAATCTCTTCGCCACCTTTCGAATCGTCTTTCTGGAGCTGAAAAAATGTTTGGGGATAGGTCTGGAAAAAAGCCTTTTACTCCTTTTATCAAGCCTAAATTTAAGGAACACGCGACCGTCACGCGGGTTGAAGAGGCTCCTAAAATGGGGGCGGCGACCCACGCTGTGCTTCCTAAAAAACGGGGGCGTCCTCGTAAGGAAGAGCCCGAAGTCGAGGAATTTCAGCCTCAAAGGCGACGCCGTTTTGCTATTAAAAAAGTGGCTCAAATTAAAACTAAGAAGACGAAATGAAAATCGCGATATTGATCGCAACAAAAAACTAGATCCTCTATACTTCCCTCATGGCTATTTCCGTTTCGTTGACTCAGATTAAAAAAGATCTTTTACTCAAGACTCTTGAGGTCATGCATCTGACGCGCATGATGGATGAAAAAATGTCCAAACTTGTTCGTCAAAATAAAGGAGCTACCTTTCATCTTGCAGTGACGGGACATGAGATGATTGGGGCTGTAGCGGCTCTACATTTGATTCCTGGAACCGATTGGGCCTATCCTTATTACCGAGATCGAGCTTTTGCGATAGGTCTTGGGTGTAGTATGGAGGATCTCTTCGCTGCGTTTCTTGCTAGGGACATCCCAAACCATTCTGGGGGGAGAATGATGCCAGAGCATTTTTCTCAAAAAAACCTTCGTATTCCTTGCCAGTCGAGTGTTGTGGGTTCTCAATTTTTGCAGGCTGTGGGCATGGCTCAATCGATCGTCTTTAGGGGCGCAGCAGAAGTGGTCTATGTCTCTGGCGGTGAGGGGGCGACTTCTCAGGGGGATTTTCATGAGGCGCTGAATTTTTCCTGTATCCATCGGCTTCCTGTCATTTTTGTCATTCAGGATAATGGCTGGGCTATTTCTGTGCCGGTGGAAGAGCAAACAGCTGGGGGAAGCATTGCGCCGATTGCGAAGGGATATGATGGGCTCTCTGTATTTGAAATCGATGGTTGCAATTTTTTAGAAGGGAACGAAGCGTGTCAAAAAGCGGTAGAGAAAGCGAGAAGAGGAGAGGGCCCGAGTATTATTGTGGCTCACGTGCCGAGAATTGCTCCGCATAGTAGTAGCGATGATCCCAAAAAATATCAAGAGGAAGCTTGTCTTGAGCAAGGAAAAGGACGCGATCCGATTGTCCTTTTTGAAGAGTGGTTGACACGGGAACAAGGTGTTTCAAAAGAGGAGATAGAGGAGCTTAAGAAACATTATTTTGAGTGTGTGGAAGCAGCAGCCCGCAGCTCTGATGAGAAGCCTTTTCCCCCCAAAGAGTCTGCAGAGACAAAGGTGTATGTGCCGTTTCATCCGCCTGAATCGAAACCGGAGGCTGCGGGCGAGTCGATTGTGATGATGGATGCCATCAATCATGCTCTTGTTGAAGAGATGGAGCGGGATGCTGGCGTGATCGTGTTTGGGCAAGATGTTGCAAAGGGGAAAGGGGGTGTTTTTGGGATCACTCGTCAACTGACAGAGAAATTTGGGGAACGGCGCTGCTTTAATACACCGCTTGCAGAATCGACGATTGTGGGTTTGGCTATTGGCTTAAGCTCCGATGGTTTCCATAAACCTGTAGCGGAAATCCAATTTGCCGATTATTCCTGGACGGGGATGAATCAGCTATTCAATGAGCTCTCGAGTATTTATTACCGCTCGAATGGGATGTGGAACTGTCCTGTCGTGATCCGGATGCCTTATGGCGGGTATATTCAAGGCGGCCCCTACCATTCCCAAAGTACGGAAGCTTTTTTGAGCCACTGTTCGGGGTTAAAAGTGGTGATTCCAAGCAATGCAGCAGATGCGAAACGGCTTTTGAAAACGGCGATCCGAGATCCCAACCCGGTGATCTTTCTGGAGCATAAAGCGCTCTATCGTCAGCGCCTTTTCGCTGCTCGAAGAGAGCCTGGTAAAGAAGAATTTTTGGAATTTGGGAAAGCAAATATCGTAAAAGAAGGGAAGGATGTGACAGTGGTTGCTTGGGGCATGACAGTCCTCATGGCTAACGAGGCGGCAGAAGTGCTGTCGAAGGAGGGAGTTTCTGTTGAAGTCATCGACCTTCGTACGATTGTACCTCTCGATTTTGCAACCATCCTTACCTCCGTGCAAAAGACAGGCAAACTCTTAATTGCCCATGAAGCCGCTAGAAACGGGGGCTTTGGCGCAGAAATTGCTGCGAGGGCTGTGGACGAGGCTTTTTTCTTTCTCGACGCGCCGATCCAAAGAGTGACTGGGAAAAACTGTCCTGTGCCCTATTGCAAGGCGCTAGAGGATGAAGTATTGCCTCAGAAAAAAGATATAGAAGAAGCCATTCGAAAACTGGCGGCGTTTTAGTTCAACTTCTGAAAGAAGGCTGGCTAGCAAAATCAAGAAGGCTTTTTTTCTTTCGTTTAGAAAAAAACGGCGTTTTCTTCCTCGCACTGCTGATGCTTTTGCTGTATGATGTCTTAAGCTGTTCGAAATGTTTGAGTTTTTCCTGTATTTTGAGAGTGGAAGAATGGACACGCGGATTTTTTAAGCTATTTTTTCGCATAAGCCAACATCCATCCATGTGAAGAAGGTGTTGTAGCAGGCTTTCTTGAGTATTTTGAAACGCATTCATTTCCGTTTCAGAAAGGGCGTTCCACTGCACGCTTTGAATTGCTTCAGCATTTTGTATGAGGCGACTCAATGTTTCATCAATTTCCAGAAGTATTTCTTCGCCAATCATTGTGTTCACCTTTAGCTCGTCTTTAATTTCTTCCATAAATGAACAAAATAATTTTGCAAAGAGTTTTTTTTGTCGTAAAAATGTAGCCCAGGATCTAAAATTCTTGTTCATGTTTGGATTTTGCCCTCTTGCATCTGGTTCCAAAGGGAACTGCCTCTATCTTGGGAGTGCAACGACGCGTGTTTTGATTGATGCGGGGATTTCTTTGCGGGAGATTTGTAAGCGGTTGGAAGAGATTCAGGTGGATCTCCAAACGATTCAAGCTGTTTTTGTGACGCATGAACATTCAGATCACATCAAAGGACTGCCCCTTCTTTCGCAAAAGCTAAACATTCCCATTATCGCAAACAAGGAGACGGCAACAGGGATTTCTCATGCTATCCAGGCACAACTTCGCTTTAAAATCTTCACAACAGGAGAGACGTTTCAATTTGGAGATTTGGCAGTGCACCCGTTTAGCATACCTCATGATACGTTGGATCCTGTAGGGTTTATTATTCAAATGGATCACTTGAAGCTTGGGATTTGCACAGACATTGGCCATGTGACTTCTTTGGTCGCAAAACATTTAGAAAACTGTGACTATCTCTATTTAGAAGCAAACCACGAGCCTTCGATGGTACATGCATCGAGACGTCCCGAGTATTTAAAAAAGCGTATTTTGGGGAAACAGGGGCATCTATCGAATGAAGATTGCGCAAAGTTGATTGCAAAGATCATGCATCCCCATTTAAAGCATGTGTATTTAGCTCACCTTTCTGAGGAGTGTAATAGTCAAGAGGTCGCTTTAAAAATTGTAAAGGAATCACTTCCCTACTCTATTTCTGTGACGGTTGCGCATCAGGATCAGGTATCTCAGCCTGTGGCTTTTTCTAGTAAAACAAGATCATTCATTTAAGGAGATTTTAACGATGAATTTAGTTCAATGTGGGGTTTAGGGAGCAACGGAACAGAAAACTCCGTTAAGGATTAAATCTCTTCTAATTTACCCATCAGAAAAGATCGGAATGCGTCCCTGTCCTAGCAAAATAAATTCGCATATTGTCTTTTTTATAGATCAAAAGCCAGTCGGGCGTGACGTGACATTCCCAGTATCCTACGAAATCCCCTTTCAATTTGTGATTGCAATGTTTTGGATCAAGGGACTTTTCATTGATAAGATCGTTCATTAAGGTCTTGATTTTGGATATGTCTAGACCGCGCTTTTTTGCTTTTTCGAGCTCCCGTTCAAACAAGCGTAGGTAAACAGGTATTAGCATCAGATCCTCAATTTACGAAATAGGTCCTGAGCATCTTTAGCTTCGATCAGGTCTTTCCCCTTCTCGATACTCTCAATTGCTTTCAATGTTTCCGCGTTTGGGGTATTCTCGCTGTATAGATTCCCATGAATCCATTCTGCAATAATTTCTCTCATGCTCTTCCCTAGTACAGCAGCAAGAGCCTTTAAACGTTTATGATCCTCGGCGGGAATATCTATCGTCATACGAGATAAATTGCTTCTAGCGGTCATTTTTGACTTCTCCTTTCTCATTCACTCATTATACCAGATTTAAAGATTTAAAGAAATATGGCTCTACAAAGCCCTAACAACCAATATTTTTTGACGAATGCTCTTTATAGCCACAAGGCTTACATTACGCTTTTAACGCGGTGTTAACGCGGTTGTGTATAATTGTATTTTGAAGTATTATCGTTGCGATAAACTTAATATTTAAGAGGATAGTATGGCAGCAGTAAGAATTCCAGTAGGACAAAGAGAGTGGATCACGCCAGCAGAGCAGCTCGACAGAGTGCGTGAAAGGTCCCCGGTTCTTGAGCAATTAAACGGGGTATTCCACGTAACCGACGTCGCTAAGCTAGCTCTTGAGTACATAGAAGATCCTTGCATCGCCGCAGTCTCGAGAGCCCTTGAAGCTTTGAGAAAGATAGGCTTGCTCCCTGCGCACATTCCCGCCCTACCTAAGAATATGGGCCAAATTCTTAATGAAAAATGTCCAATCCACGGCGATGAAGCAGGCCCAGACGGGACCTCTCTTAAAATTTGGCAAACTCATTCCCTTTACCTTCTTCCACCTGGAACACTCAATGAACTTGAAGCGCGCGTTAGCGCTTATGGACGGGCGCATCTGGCGGAATACGGAAGGGAAAACCCTCTTCAATTCAGATATTTTTGGAATGCGGCTCGCCAGGAACATGGCGATACTCGGTTTGATGAGCCTCAGTGGGTATTGATGTCGAATGACGTATTACCGGGAAGCCGAAATCAACCCTACGAAAGGCATGTTGAAATGGTTGGAGAGTTGAGTGAGAAGGCTTTTGTCCCTTTCGAAGTCCCGTCGCTAAGAGCAGCAGTAGGAGTTACCCTCCTTCATAAGGTAGCAACAGGAGAGAGCATTTTACAAGCTGGCAATGAGCAAAATGGGAATGTCCACACCTATACCCGTGTTGGGGAAACGACCGGGAGCTACCACGTGGCTGTTGGGGGCTCCGCCCCTTCTGGCGTGGGTGTCAGCAGCGACTACGGCGGCGACGGTGAGGGCATCGGCGTCTCGGCCCTCTGGAAGTTCTAAGGTACTTGGTTCTTGGATACTTGGGACTTGATATCAGGACATTGATTTTGTGCGCCACGAGGCGCTTTATTAACAATCGCCTGAAATGGCGATCGGAAAAGGGCACCCACCCATCCGTACCGAGTCTTGAGTGCAGGGAGGTAACAAACTGAACTAAGCGTAGACAGGAAGAGTGCAGGCCGTAAGCGGAAGCGAGCGATTGAGCCCTGAAAGATGTCCATGTAGGGAAGGCCCATGACCTAAAATCATCAGAAGGCAACACCATCCAATTCGATAAGGGAAGAAAAGGGTGGCAACCCCGGGGTCAAAGAGCACGGCATGTAATCGAAGGTAATAAAGTGAACGTGGGATACCCTAACGACTCTTCACAGAGAAGTATTGATCAACAAGTGTAAAAGCGAGGAGATCGAAAAGGTCGATAGGGAGTCAGATGGATAATAGTACCGCTGAAGCCAGTAATGACGGCAGAGGGAAGTATCCTGGGTAAGTATCAATCTAGATAAGGGAAACGCCGCATGGGACATCAGAGCCACTCAGCGACGAACACAAAACTGAACAGAATAGCCTGGCTATCAAAACAAGACCCGAAGAAGGAATATGAATGCTTAATGCATCTTTTCAACAGCGGGTCGTTAATAGACTGTTTTCACGAACTTGATAAAAATAAAGCAGTGGGAATAGATGGAATAAGCAAATTGGCCTATGGAGCAAAACTCTATGCCAATATCGACGAACTAATCACCAGCATGAAATCTATGGCGTACAGACCGGGGCCGGTAAGAGAAGTGCTCATACCGAAAGAAGGGAAACCTGGAGCCAAAAGACCACTGGGGATTAGCAACTTGGAAGACAAAATTGTACAGAAAATGACACAGAAAGTGCTAGAAAGCATTTATGAACCACTATTCCTGGAAAGTTCCCATGGATTCAGACCTGGAAGAGGCTGTCATACGGCAATCAAAACACTACGAGATCACCTATACAAGAATGAAATCCAAACAGTCATTGATATTGACCTCAAGAACTACTTCGGCATGATTGAACACACTCACCTGGAAGAAATACTCAAGGAGAAAATAAAGGACCCGAAGTTTATGAGATATAGTGATTTAAATTTTCTTTTGCACACACCATCCCCCCACAATTGAAAAAGAGAAGTCAATGACTTCTGCTAATGTCTTAAATTTCTCCAGGTTGTTTTGGATCATCTTTTTGAAGTTTGCCCAGAAGACTTCAATTGGATTGAGGTCTGGTGAATATGGAGGAAGAAACAGAACCCTACAACCAACTTGTTCTATCAATCGTTGAGAATCTTGAGATTTGTGAAAACTTGCGTTATCCATAATGACTACTTGACCTGGCTTAAGTACAGGAAGAAGAAAATCCTTTAGCCAGAGATTAAATAGAAGAGTATCGCAAGTCCCTGTGTAGCAAAAGGGGGCTAGAATATTGGATTCTACTTTTGCTGCAATAAAGCTTTCTCGTGCATATCTTTTCCCAGAGATTGCTCCAAAAATCCGTACTCCTCTCGGTGCTCGAGCACGCTCTCTTTGCAAGTATTTATCAACGCCACTCTCATCTATATAAACACGATTTTCCTCTGGGATCTTTTCAAGTTCTTCTACAAATTGCCGTCTTTTTTCTTCGTCTCTTTCTTTGTAGTATGGCGTCTTTTTTTTAGAGTGATTTTACTTCTCCTACAAGCATAAAAAACCGCTGGAATTGTTGTCTTAAATTCTTCAGCAATTTCCCTAAGATAAGCATCAGGATTTTTTGCAATGAAGTCTTTAAGACGATTCTCGTCAATTTTATAAGATCCTGTTGGCCGCGCTTTAGGAGGCAAGTTATTTTGCTTCTTTCTGCTAAGCCAAAGCGCTAATGTTCGGATAGCAACACCAAAAGTCTGACTAGCAGAGCTCCATGTCCCTCCGTTCTCAATGTATTTTAAAGCCTTGTTTCTTAAGTCGAGTGAATAAGTCATCTGAACAGTCTACACGAAGCACGTATAAAAGAAAATTTAAATTACTATAAAATTGCGAAATCAGGAGGGCGTGAAAACGCCCTCCTTGTGAAAAGAAAGGATTATTTTTTCTCGTCTTCGACGATTTCTACTTCAGCATCTTCCACTTCTTCTTGCTGGGGCTTCGCTGAAGCTTGCGGTCCTCCGTGAGGCGCCCCTTGGGCTCCTGCTTTGGCAAGTTCTTCCCCAATTTTTTGCATGTGATCTTGCAGTTCCACCGTTTTCGCCTTGATCAGCCCCATGTCTTCTCCTTCAAGAGCCTTTTTCAGCGCATCCGTACGGCTTTGAATATCGGAGACCACGTGAGCGGGAAGCTTATCTTTATACTCGTCTAAAGACTTTTGAGCTCGGAAAACAAGGGTATCCGCTTCGTTACGAACTTCCACCTGTTCTTTACGCGTTTTATCTTCTTTAGCGTGGAGTTCCGCTTCCTTGATTTTTTTCTGAATCTCCTCATCTGTCAAGCCCGATTTCGCCTCAATGCGGATTTTTTGCTCTTTTCCACTTTGCTTGTCTTTGGCCGAAACACGGAGAATTCCATCAGCGTCAATGTCAAAAATCACTTCAATCTGAGGTACGCCTCTCGGAGAAGGTGGAATCTCGGTCAGATCAAACCGGCCGATTTCTTTATTATCTTTCGCCATTGGACGCTCCCCCTGAAGGACGACAATCGTCACTGCAGGCTGGTTATCGGCCGCTGTGGAAAATACCTGCTTTTTCTGAGAAGGGATCGTCGTATTTCTCTCAATGAGCGGTGTTAAAACCCCTCCAAGCGTCTCAATGCCCAGAGTAAGGGGTACGACATCAAGAAGCAAAACATCCTTCACGTCACCCGCAAAAATACCGCCCTGGATAGCTGCACCAAGAGCCACCGCTTCGTCTGGGTTCACTCCTTTATGCGGCTCTCTCCCGAAGATCTCTTTGACTTTTTCCTGTACAGCAGGCATCCGCGTCATACCACCAACGAGAATCACGTCCCCAATGTCACTATTAGTGAGCCCTGCATCCTTCATGGCCTTCTTACACGGCTCAACCGTCCTTTGGACAAGCTCATGGCAAAGACTCTCAAGTTTCGCCCGAGTCAAGGTCAAAGCAAGGTGTTTTGGACCGCTTGCATCCATGGTAATAAATGGTTGATTGATCTCTGTCGACATGGTACCCGAAAGTTCTATCTTCGCTTTTTCCCCCGCGTCTCTTAATCGTTGGAGAGCCATTTTATCTTTCGAAAGATCAATGCCAGACTCTTTTTTAAATTCCTCTAACATCCAGCGAATAATCACATTGTCAAAGTCGTCTCCACCTAAATGAGTGTCTCCGTTCGTCGCAAGCACTTCAAAAACGCCATCACCAATTTCAAGAACCGATACGTCAAAAGTACCTCCACCAAGGTCATAGACCACAATTTTCTTATCGCAATGCTGCTTGTCTAGACCATAAGCAAGCGCGGCAGCTGTAGGCTCCGGGATAATCCTTTTCACGTCAAGACCTGCGATTTTCCCTGCATCTTTTGTCGACTGCCTTTGAGAATCGTTGAAATAAGCGGGAACCGTGATCACAGCCTCTGTCACTTTCTCTCCCAAATAGTTTTCCGCAGTCTCCTTCATTTTGGTCAGAACATGAGCGGCCGCCTCCTCTGGAGAAATCGTCTTGCCATCCACCTCAAACGCAACGTCGCCATTCGGGTTTTTGATCACCTTATAAGGAACCGTTGCTATCTCCGATTGCACTTCTTCGTATTTCCGACCAATAAAGCGCTTCGTTGAAAAAAGCGTTTTATCAGGGTTCGTCACAGCCTGACGCTTCGCAGGTATCCCCACGAGCCGTTCATTGCCTTTGTAAGCGATAACAGATGGGGTTGTTCTCGCCCCTTCCGCGTTCGCTATCACGACAGCTTGGCCACCTTCCATAACAGAAACACAGGAATTAGTCGTGCCAAGGTCAATGCCAATAATATATTTTTTCTTAGCCATAAATTATTTGTCTCTTTTTTGTTTTCATTCTTGTTCCGCGCACTCAGGTTGTGTTTTTTCAACCGGCTGCGGCCGTTTAGCCACTTTCACTCTCGCCGGACGAATCGTCCGGTGCGCATTTTTATAACCCTTTGCAAATTCATGTAGAATCGCCCCATCGGGATACTCACTTGTCTCTACGATCTCCACTGCATCGTGAAACTCAGGGTCAAACGTGTTCCCCTCGGAATGAAAAGAGACGATCCCATGGTTATGGAGAACTTCTTTAAACTGGGACAGAATCATTTCAAATCCAGATGCCCAATTTCTAATCTCTCCAGATGCCATAGCCCCAAATTTTAGAGCATTTTCCAAATTGTCAATCGCAGGCAAGAACTCAGCTGTTGCATTTTCAATGCCAAAACCAATCATTTCCTGCTTTTCCCTTTGGATACGCTTCCTCATGTTTTCCTGATCAGCAAGGGCTCGCAAATATTTTCCCTTCCAATCCTCTTCTTCTTGAACAGGTTGTTCCTCTACAACAGGTTCTTCTGTCATTTTACCTCAATTTGTCTCGACGTATTTGTCGGTTGTCTAAAAGTAATTTTATATTTGTACAGGCTCTTGGTCAGAGCCAGGCTCACCTGTTCGCTAAATACCTGGAGAAGTCCAAAAAGATTTCGATAGGGAATGCGCGTTGGACCTAAAATCGCAATAGATCCAGCAACGGCCTGGTTGATCCGGTAAGGAATCGCAATCACTGCGCATTCCGCATCTTCAGGGACAACAGGACAAAGCTCATTACCAATCCAAGAAATCATCTGGTTCTTCTTTGCACATTTCCGCAAAAGCTCCCGCATCTGATTCACATCTTCTAAGAGAGATAAGCTATTCGCAAGAGCAGAAGCATCATTAAACTCCGGATAGGCAAGTAACTTGGCAAGCCCCGTTCGAATGATATCTTCCTCAGGGAAGTTCGCATACCCGACCACATGACGAACCATCACTTCGTTATAAATTTTTTGAGAAAGCTTCGCCTCCATTTCATCTTTAAATAAAGGCTTCTCCCCCTTATTCATCCTCCAAAGAAAATACTCCTCCGCACTTCGCAAAAATAGAGCGTCCACTTCCTTATCTAAATATACTGCCTCCGTTCGAATCAAACCAAAATCAGTAATGAGCACAGACAAAATCTTTACCGGATCCAAACGGATGAGCCGAATATCCTGTATAAAATCCTGATCAAACCGAGGAGCCGATACAAAAACTGCACACTTTGTCAACTCACTTAACGTATCTGCACAGCGATTTAAAAACGTCGCAACCTCACGCGTCTCTCCTTCCACGATCCTTTGGATCGCCTCTTCTTGCACTTTTTCTACAACTCCCTGATCTCTACACGCCTCTACATATTTTCGAAACGCTTGATCAGTGGGAATTCTACCGCCCGAGATATGCTGCTGTTTGAGCAACCCGTCCGCTTCCATTTTGCCAAAGTAGTTCCGAATCGTAGCGGAACTGAGCGATTCAAAGCCGTTCTCTTGAAGAGTATGCGAGCCAATAGGCTTGCCAGACTTTAAATACAACTCAACCAGACCAAAAAGAACCGCCTGCTCTCGATCCACTTTCGAAAGCTTTTTGGCCGGAAGGGGTTTCTTATAGATAGCGCTCTTCATAGGGGTTTGCTAATTTCTACTCACCATTATAACAAGAATCTATACGTTTGGCAAGATTTTTAGCAATCTCACGTTCAGTGTGCTTAAATTTATTTTTAAGTAATTTATAATCAGTTGATTACGAAATAATCACCAGCCACTGATTTCAGGATCTTCGGCGATCATGGGGAGGACATCGGCGATGGTCGGGCTCCACTGAAGGCCCCATTTGTAGACCAGGTGGGAGGCAAGATAGCAAGAGATGATCGCCTTTTTATGAATATCTGGGATTTTTAAAAGGTCGTTGGTGTGTTTTTCCCGAAGAAGGGGGGGGGCGTATTTAAGCAGGCATGCGATGAGCGCGTCATTTTTGAGTTCAATTTTCTCTAAATAATCTAGAAGTTGGTATTTAAAGAGGTTAATTTTTTCCGATACTTTTTCAGAAAGTTCTGTGAAGAACTCCCCTGTTTTTTGATGAGCATCTATAATAAGTTTTGCTTCATTGAGGGCAGCTTTTCCTATGATGGCGAGGATCTCTTTCACGTATTGATCTTTTTCTTTGATGAATGCCTCTTCCTTTTCACAAAGACTGATGAGCACTTCAAACGAAGAACAGATGACTCCCCCCTTATTACAAGTGCTATCCTTAAAAATAAGGACGCCGAGTTTTTCGAGGGCGCGTCTTGCTTCGTGGGTCAAATAGAGGTTCGCACCTTCAATGATGGCTCTTGCGGTGGGTTTGCCCGTTTCGTCTAAAAAGGTGTGGTAGTTGTTTTCATTTAAAGTGCGAGGTCTGCCTCCAGCTGGGATAAAGACATCAGCTTTGACTTGATGCACATTGCTGCGATAGAGATGATGCATGTCATTTCCCGAAATCCACTCTTGGAGAGTTTTCCCTTCTATTTTACGCCATAAAAGGGTCTGCTGGGCATAAGCGCTTTCTTCCCTTCGCACTTTTACATCGAGTAAGAACCCCCCATCGTGGAGCTTTTCTGTGGGGTAGCTTCGAATGGGTAGATTGTTCGAGAAGAGTTCAGCCATTTCCTTTAGATCGAGTCCTTCAGGGTCGTAAATCGTTCCAGAGACATCGGTGAGCGCGAGAAGTTTGGCTGTGTTTGGATAGTATTTATAAAGATTGACAATCTCATTACCGGCGACATCCCCGTCAGGCCCTCCAGAAATTTTGACAGTGAAAGGGTCTTTGGTTGGATCCATTCCAAGATAAATGAGCATTTCATGCAGATATACGTTTACGCCATAGGAAGTGACCCCGTACTGCTTGTGGTTCACTCCTCCGCCTGGCTTGCCGCTGATAAACGTCCTCCCTGGCTTGTAGTGATTACGCACCGCCAGATCTGCAATCCAAGTGAGCATCTCGTTGAACATATTTTCATCGGGGCCGAGATAGATATATTCTGGTTTTTGCCAATAATCGACTATTTTCGCTCCGCGAAGCTTGCCATCTTCCTCGCAGTTAACGAGCTCCACCAAAGTAGACATAAAGGATTTTTGCGAAGCAAATAAGTAATCGGTTTTGTGATCTTTTTGAAAAATGTTCAGTTTTTCTTCCCAAAATAGCGGATCGATCCCATCGACTCGCAACTCCTGTTTAAACATTTCGATTTCATCTTGAAACACATCAAAAGGCTCGAGGAGAATGGCTGTTTTTGCCCCGCCTTCGGGGATGTCTTTATTTTTTTTATGTTGCGTGTAAGCGAGATGGTAAGCTTCTGAAAAAATCGTATTTCTCTCATGAAGGTGCTGTTCTCTACTTTCTGGGATCACCGTTCGAACACCCCCTCTTGCTAAATCCTTAAAGCGTACATTAAAGCCGATAAAATACATCCCGCGAATAAAGAAAATGCCGTAGGGGAGCTCTGGGAACCTCTCTTTTCGATCAAAAGGCGCGTGATCGAGAAAGCCTGGATCCAGCCGAAAACCAAAACTGCTTTTATTATCTTGATAAAAGTTTGTTTTCAGAGTGTGATCGATAAAATAAACGGATTGCCTCAACACCGTTTTTCGGCGGATGTCGTCAATCACCTGACCTGTATCCAACTTGTCGACAAGTTCAAGAACCGTTTTTCGGACCCCTTCGTATTGAGCGAGGTTCTTTTTTTCAGGATGGAATTTCAGCTCAAACGCTTTGGCTAGACGCACAGTGAGTTCAGGATGGCGGCATACGCTTTCCATGACATTGTCATAAGAATAAAAATGGGGATCTTTATAGACAAGAACTTGATGCGTAAAACTGACAAAATTCCTGATGATATAGGCTTCATTTCCCGTCAATAAACCCGTTTCTGTAAACTTAGCGCTGATGGGATCATCGGTATCAAAGTACTTAGTGAGCACAAATTCCCTTAAAAAATCATCGATATCTGCGGCTTCCCATGCTGCTTGATTGAACTTTCCGTGAAGGCCTAAGGAGAGAATTAAAATGGTTTCAGTAGGCGAAGTATCAATATAGGTACCGACTACCTTTTGAATAGCCAAGTGATGCGCGTTAATGACCTTTGCTAGTCGGTATAAAAAGCCAGATTTCGAAACGTTGCGCCAGGCCATGACAATTTGCAGGGAAGGAGCCTCATATTGTTCCCAGTCCTCATTCCTCCGCACTTCATACTGGCACAGGTCTTTATTCTTGGCCCGGAAAAACATCTCTAAAGCAAGGGCCAACCGATCTTGTGCCATGGACTTTAAAAAATTGGGGGTAATACCGCGGACTAGCTCTTCGATGGCCTCATCTTGTAAATTGTGATTGTGCTCCCTCGCATGTGCGTAAAGCTCCGCTTTTTTGACAGGATCGATCTTTTCTAATTTTGAAAGATCATGAAAATAAAGAAGAGCAACTCTTAAATGAGCAGATCCCTTTGCGTCACAAGGGGGAGGCGCATTCGAAACAAAAGCTCGGTAATAGCGAATTGCGTAGTTTCGGAATTTTTTAAAGACTTTTAAGTCTGCATCGGGGGCGTCTTCAGAAAGGACGATAATTTTGTGCTTAAAGTAGATAGGCGTAAAGTGATCTTGAAGGGCAAAACTCATCAAGTTTCTCGCAATGAGCACCCGAGTATCGTGATCTACCACATTGAGAAAGCTTGCGGGCATATGGGCCTCAAGCCAAAGATAATTCTCCTCAAAGGCCCTGGACTCGATTTCGATCGCTTTTTTCAACTCTTGAGGGGAAAGGGATATGCGCTCTTGCATATCCCTCTTATACGCCTTATACCATTTCTAAGAAAGAGATCTAATATTAGACATCTTGCGTAACCTAAAGAAATCGCCTGGCTTGCGGCGGCTTTACATTTTATCCGCTCAAGCCCTTCGGGCTTGCCTTGTTAATAGTTGCCCACTATTAACTTCGGCAAAAGCGCATAAACTGTTTTGCCGGCGCTAAGCCATTCTTGCCGAGCTTCGTTCGGCATTTCTTCAGGTTACGCAAAATGTCTATTGGCTCGACGATGGACTTGCCAACGGCAGTGATGCTCTCTAAGATATGCGGGACCTTGCTTGAAAATTTTGAAAAGAGGACCCCGCCTCCTCTTATTTCTAAGACGCTGGGCTTTTAGCCGTTTTTTTCACCTGCCGAAAAAGGAGGTAGGTGAACATCTACAATTCGCCGGCTTCGCCGGAAAAAACAAGAACAAGAAACAAGAAAAATCAATGTCCTGATATCAAGTCCCAAGTATCCAAAAGCCAAGGATCTTAGAACTTCCGGACGGCCGCGACGCCGATGAACTGAACGCCGTAGACAAGGCGGACGTGATTGACGGGGTTGATAGACACGCCAGATGGGATGGAACCCCCAACAGCCAAGTGGTCATTCTGGGTGGTTTCCTTAACACGAGTATAGGTGGTGATGCAACCATTCCCCTTATAGGCACACTGATAAAGTCTCTCTCTTCTGGCTATCTGGCGATTACAATAAGTTGTAAGAACCTCACTTAATGAGGGAACTTCGCAATTTACAAAAAACTTCGCACTTATGTCTGCGAGCATTCGATCCTGTTCTTGGTAGGAGTTATTCCGACTGCCAGGCACCACTGTGTTCGTATGCAAGATCCAATAAGACTCATGGTTAGAGCGCACATCCGCATGCTCCAGGCGAGCACTATTCCAAAAAGACTGTACTTTAAGAGGATTTGGAGCGTGAGGAGTCCCCTGATCCTTCAGTGTCTGCTCTCCGTAAACTCTGACACTCGCTATCAACTCATTGACAGTTTCAGGCGTTTTTAGAGAAAGTGACCATGTGTCACGGTATTTATAATGAGTCCCGTCTGGTTTTGTCTCATCGCCCCAAATTGGGCATTTATGATCGAGGATGTCCGGCATATTCCAGGGTAAAGCAGGAACTTTATCGGGAAGAGATCCTCTAAGCTCTAAGCTCGTGTACCAATCCGTTAGCTCTGGGCTTAATGCCTCTACTGCATATTGGGAGATGATTTTGGCTATACCGGCTATACTTATTGGGCAGGTTGAGGCCTCTGATACTGAACGGGCAATAGGTTTAGCAGCATAATTGAGCAATCGCTCCAGCTGCTCTTGAGGGGTAATCCATTCTCTAGGTCGGAGTGTGGCTGCGGACGGGGCTGGACTTGCCATATTATTTATCTTTTATCCAATGTGGGTAGAGAAGAAGTCCTTTCATTCTCCCCGTCTGCATGAGGAGTCTTAGCAGTGGGCACCTCATCTAACACTTCTTCTATCTTAGAAGGGAATGCATCTGCCACCACGTCTTTTCCTACTTCTTCTATCGTAAGAGTAGGTGAACCTGTTAACCCTTCTTTTTTACTCAAGGCAGGTAATTGGGATGCCAGCAATATCAAGAGGACCAAACAAACAAGATCGTTGTATTGTTCTTCAGTAGAGCGACATACGCAAACATGTCTCCCCTCCCAGCAACAAGAATCCCCACCAATAAACAGATTCTCTCTTCTTAGGTAAGGGGTGCCGTAAAAAGCCAGCTGAACTGTATTCATAAAAACCTTATGTAAAATGAAAGTGAGATTCTACCAAGATTTGCAAATAAAAACAATATAATCCGTTTTTGGTACGTTTTTGATCAATGTAATTAAAATTTTATATAGGAATCTTGCCGACCGCCTTTTTATGGCCCATTAGGATATTTAGAACGGCTTGTTGCGCACAGGGATCGTTTTCATAGGCTAAAAGAATCGTCTTAAATCCTTGGAAATGCTGTAGTTCATAGGGAGAAACAAAAAGACACAAGATAGCCCTATCCTTAAAAAGCTCGATGCTGCATAAATCTGCTTCCGTCAACTTTCCGTGTACTCCTATGACAATAGATTTTCCCGTCCCAAATTCTTTGGACAAAAGGTCCTCCCCTTCCCCAAAGCTGAGATAGGTAGAATCTTGGGGCAGGGAAAACTCCTCCTCCCCAATGAGAGTCACGGCTTGTTGATACAGCTCTTGCTTTAAATCGATCGCCTCTTGAGAGTGTAAACAGGCCAGTTCCCGGACATCCAGCTCTCGTTGGAGCCCCTCTTTTCCTTTAAGAATTTTTAGAACCGTCGCATCTAGCGCCTCCAAGGAAAGTTCTCCGGAAGTGTAAGCGTTTTTAAGAGCCAAGTATGCCCGCGGCACAATCTCATGGATAATCTCATCAACGGCTATATCCATATGGGCGCCATAAAGCAAAAGATCAGAACCCGCTTGTCGAGCTAAAACAGCGACCCTTTCTGGAGAATAGTGGGTAAGAGCTTTCATATTCAGCGCATCACTGACAATCAATCCCTGAAATCCCAGTTCTTGTCTGAGAACGTTCAGACATTTAGGAGATAAAGAACTGGGATAAACATCATCGATTGTAGGAACATAAAGATGCGCCGACATAACAGCTGAAGCTCCGCTTTCAATCGCTTTTTGAAAAGGAATCCACTCTACCCTTTGGAAACGATCCATGGAATGGGAAATGACAGGTAGATCTCGATGAGAATCTCTGTCTGTGTCGCCATGGCCCGGGAAATGCTTCACGCAAGCTCTTATGCCTGAGGATTCCAGACCACGAGTGAAAGCAACCACCCGCAGGACCACCTCAGCGGGGTCTACGCCGAAAGAACGCATTCCGATAACGGGATTGTTGGGATTGCTGTTCACATCGGCCACAGGGGCCAGATTCATGTGTACGCCCACAAGTTTGGCTTGCCTTCCGATTTCAAATCCCAGCTTTTCGATGAGATGTATATTTTGAACAGCCCCCAAAGTCATATGTTTTGGAAAGCTCAAGGTACCCGTCATCCGCATGGCAAGGCCCCATTCCGCATCCGCAAGAACCCATAGACCAAGAGCAGATTCTTTCTGCAACCCATTCAGAAACTGCACTTGAGTCAGAGGATCTGACTGCTTGATCATCACATGGCCCACATGAAAGTGTTGAAGAAGTTTCCGCCAATCCGCTTTGTGGTCTTCTCCCCTTTTAGGACAGGCTGGCACGACCAGAAGCTGCCCGATCTTTTGCTCAAGAGTCATCTCTTGTAGCCTGTCCTCCGCCCATGAAGCAAAGAGCAAAACAGGGAAAAACAAATTAAAAAAACTTACTAAAAAGCCGAGTGATGTCATGGTAGGTTACAAAAACAAAAAATCCAATTAAAAGAACAACGAATGGAATGATCATCTTCTCCATTGTCTTAGCTTTGATAGGTCTTCTTGTACATAATTCGATGATTGAAAAGACAATATGCCCTCCATCCAAAACAGGCAACGGTAATAGGTTGACAATCCCGAGATTTAAACTAATCAGCGCTATCCAAAAAAGAGCCTCTTTTACACCTACCATCCAACTATGATGAACAATTTGCACAATCCCTACAGGACCCGCCACATACTTTGGATTGGCTGACCCTGAAAGTAAACCAGTCAATGTTCGATAGGTGTCGCGAAGAACCTCTAAAAACTGTTGCCCTGGCGTCGGGTTATAGAGCACCTCTCGATCTGCCAGAGGCAATCCCAGCACAAGTCTCTCTACATTGGAAGACTCCCCGCTGATAGTACTGAGCGGCTTAGGAACAATAGGGCTAAGAAGGGCTATATTCCCCTCTTGAACAACGGGTTGTCCCGTTCCAATAGAAGAAATCACCCGAACGAGATCTCCCTTATTGAAATCATCGTATTGATCATCCGCTTTTTTCCACGAAACTTTTTGGCTGAGTTCCGAGTTTCTTTCCACAATGATCAACATGCGTTGCTCTTGCAGAACCGTCAATAGTTCGTAGGGAGTACGAACGCGCTTACCGTCCACAGCCAAAATGGTATCACCCTCTATAAGAGGACTCAAATAGGTACACCGCTCACAAGGCTTAAATGCATTTTTTTGGTCCCTTTCCTCAATAAAATGAAGCGGGCTTTCTACCACTAAATGGGGGGACAGGTTATATGGGATGAAGTAAAGATCACTTAATCGAGTCTTTAGCCCAGCCTCATGTTGCCAGTCATCCATTTCCCCTTTTTCAGGCATACTGAGTTTGAAATCCCTTAATTGCACTCGGGGAACTTTTGCCCACAAAACTTCCCCGTTTCTCTGGATCGTCACAAAAGCTGAAGGTTCATTGGTGAGATGGCTGAGCTGCTGATGAGAAAATATAACTTCGCCATTCACCCATAGCACCCGATCATTGGGCTGGATGCCGCTGTGCTGCATGGGTGAATTGGCCGGCAACGGAGTCCCTGGATAAATCAGATAGCGAGCAGGAGCTAAAACACCAATTGTGTTCAGCCTGTCCTTGCCAGCCAATTCAGGGTTATCGTAGGTTTTTAACGTGTAATCATAGTGCGCCTTTTCACCCGTCAGATAATTGATTTTCGTCCCCTCGATTTGGGTCCTTTTTCCCTTCATCAGCGAGGCCATTAGCAGGTCTTTAAATCCGCCAAAAGCCTTTCCATCATATTTTCCAATGACATCGCCCGGCCGAACACCATATTCATAAAGCATCGATTGAGGATCTACCCATCCAATCCGGTGAGTAAACTCTGTGAATGGCTTATCCCTCCCGCCAGATAACCAAAGAATACAAAACACCATCAAGGCAAAGGCGATATTGACAAGCGGGCCGGCAAAAGCGACCTGAATCCGATCCCAGGGCCTTTTTCCATAAAAACCATCCCGTATCTCTGAGGGCTCTACTCCCCCCTCTTTTTGCATCCCCGCTATTTTGACATAGCCTCCAAAAGGGAGCATGCAGATCTGCCATTTTACCCCATCTCTCACCCAAGAAAAGATCGGTTTTCCAAAGCCGATCGCAAACGCTTCGACCCGCATCCCTTTTCGGCGGGCCACCCAATAATGACCAAGTTCGTGGATAAAGACCAAAAATCCAAGGCCCAGGATGGCAAAGAAAATATACAATACACTCATGAGCTCACGCCACTCTCGCTTTTTCACGGGCAAGCCCGTCCGTTTCAAGAATTGCCTCCAAGGTTAGCAGATTTAGAGGCTGGTGTGAAGAGATTAATTGTTCAAGCTTTGTACCAATTTCCATCCAAGATATTTTTTGGTTCATAAACCTTTCGACGAGAACCTCATTGGCTGCATTGAGAAAACACGGGTAACTTTGTCCAAGCCTCATCGCTTCTTCCGCAATTTTTAAGCAAAGAAATTTTTCCTTATCGGGTTGGAAAAAAGTCAGGGTATGGTTTTTTAAAAAGTCATAAGGAGGTAAAAAACCCCTCTTTCTTTCCGGATAGGTTAGGGCATATTGGATAGGAAGCAGCATGTCAGGCTCAGACATTTGAGCCATCACCGATCCGTCGATAAATTCCACGCAGCTATGAATCCTTTGTTCAGGGTGGATTACCGCTTCCACCTGCGACGGAGGGATGTTATAAAGCCAGCGAGCCTCAATCATCTCCAGTCCCTTATTCATCAGAGTTGAAGAGTCGATCGTAACTTTCGGCCCCATAAAATAGTTGGGGTGGCAAAGCGCTTCTTTAACTGTCACCTGACTCAGTTGTTTTAAAGGCATATGTCTAAAAGGGCCTCCAGACGCAGTCAAGATTAATCGCCGCACTTCTTGCGTCTTTTCTCCCTTTAAGCACTGGAAAAGAGCGCTATGCTCGCTATCAACGGGGATGAGAGTCACGCCCTTTTCTTGAGCCAAGTTCTGGATCAGTTCTCCTGCAGAGATAAGCACTTCTTTGGTCGCAAGTCCAATCTGCTTTTTAGCGCAAATGGCTTCAATAGCAGGAATAAGACCTAAGCTTCCCATGATAGCCAACATGCAAAAATCTGCCTCAGGAAAAGCGGCAACAGCCTTCAGCCCATCCATTCCTGCAAGAACAGAGACCTTGGGCAGTCGTTTTTGCAGACTCCGAGCCGCGTCAAAGTCGAAGACCGCTACGACTTTGGGTTGAAATTCTCTCACTTGAGCCTCTAGGAGTTCAATATTCGATTTTGCAGCCAGTGCGACAATCTCTAAATCTTCCTTCAGATGGCGGACAATAGAGAGCGTTCCTCTTCCGATAGATCCTGTACTTCCTAAGACTGCAATCTTTTTTCGCATTTGGCCATATTAAACGATGCAAGGCATTTTGCGGAAATGTAAATCGCCCCGAGAAGGGTTGCTACAATCCCTCCCGTTGAAAGCGCCAAGCCACACTGGTCAAATAGAACTCTTGCGAGCCCAACGCCTGCACACGAAGAGAAAACGCCGATCAGCGGGGCCCAAAAAAGGAGCCAGCCCAAAGAATGACAAAAAAGACGAGCAGTCAGGTAGGGGCCCACTAAAAAAGCGAGCACCAAAATCACACCTACCGCCCGAAACGCTCCCACGCAGGTAATGGATGTAAGCGTGAGTAAGAAAAATTGGAAGACCGAACAGGAAACCCCTAGAGTTTTCGCAAAACTTCCATCAAAACTAGTCAGTTGAAACTGTTTGTAAAAAAGGAGGACCGAGACCAAATTCAGACCTACTAAACCTAAAGACAGGGATACGTCGCTGATCCCCAAAAGATCTACATTTCCCATGACAGCTTCTATGCCTAAGTGAACATTGCGGGTAAAAAGAGTCACAAGCACAATCCCAAAAGCAAAAAACGCTGTAAACACAAGGCTAATACTCGCATCTTCTTGGAGTCGGAAGTAGCGCACCAATCCGCCTGTAGAAAGGGCTGTCACAAGGCTTGCGATCAAAGCGCCGAGAAGAAGAGTCTCCAGCTGGAAAAACCCACTTCCCGTAAGCAAAAAAGCTAGGACAATTCCGAGAAGAATCGTATGGGATAGGGAATTGACTAACATTGTCATACGCCTTAAAACCAGAAGAGGCCCGATGAGACCGCAAGCCATTGCAACTGCGCTTAAAACCCCCATCTGCAATAGATCGTTCATAGTTCCTTTTCCGGTATGGGTTGAAGGTGGGGATCGAGTTTGGGATTTTCTAGCAATCGAGTGAGTTTTTCTTCCATATCGGGAGTTAAAATATGCTCCATTTCCTCTGCAGTATGGTGCACCTTCTCTGCATGAAACCCCAACTCTTCTGTCAAATAGAGTTCCCAAAGGCGATGCAAGCGAATGATGAGGGCGGCTTTCTTCCTGCCATCATCGGTCAGTTGAAGATCCCGATCCATCCATCCCCCCCTTTTCAGTTGCCAGAGGGCCAGTCTCAGGGCAATCGTTGGGCGTTCAGATACCGTCCCTTTTTTCCACACCGCCTTCAACACATTCTCTTCCATGCAGCGAAGGCGAAACTGAAAGACTCTAAAAAGACGAAAACAGACTCCTCTCCTCGGAGCGAATAAGAGCCCTCCCAGAGCAAAAGCAGTCCCCACAAGAACAATCGTAGGACCTGTAGGGATATGAGCGTAAAAGGAGAAAACATTCCCCAAAAAACCGCTCGCAGCTCCGACACTTCCTGCAATGATAAAAACGGTTTGCAAACGGTCAGAAAAAGCCCTCGCGCAAACTGCGGGAGCGACGAGCATCCCAGACATCAGGACAACGCCCACACTTCGAATCCCTAAAACCAAAGAGAGCACAAGGAACCAGAAAACAGCTTTTTCCACCCATTCCACTCGGATCCTTGCACTTTTGGAAAAATCACGATCAAACAATAGAGCCTGTAAAGGGCAGAAATGTAAGAAAAGAAAGCTCAAAAGAAAAAGGGCAAGCCCGCCATAAATCCAAATATGCAGATCGCTCATCGTCGCTGCCTGACCAAAAAGAAGCATCCGGACTTCTTGATACCAGACCGGTATACTGCTCTGCATCCCGCTTGCAACGACAATACCAACCCCAAAAAAAAGAGCGAGCACAAAGCAAAGAGCCGCATCAGAAGATACTCTTGTAGATTCTAGCCAGTGAACCAAAAGAAGAGCGAACAAAGAGGAAATAAAAGCCCCGCCTAAAACAGCCCAATAGGCCCCATGTTCTCCCTGTGGGAAAAGAAAGGAAAACAAAACAACCCCCAGACAAGCTCCCGGATAAGCGGCATGAGAGAGGGTCTCAGCAAGAAGTGAGCGTTTCTTTAAAAAGATCATGACCCCCACAAGGGATGAGGCAAAGCATAGGAGCATACACCCCCAAGTAGGGGCTCGCAGCACAGGATCGGTAAAAAAATCGATCATAATAGACCGCTCATGTTCTTCGCTGTGAGGTCTAAGGCCTCATGAAAAAGAGTTTGGGTTTTTCCAAATGCTTTCATCAAATGATCCCGAGTGAAAACTTCTTTGGTGGGACCACAGCCGAGAAGACGATGATTCAAAAGAAGCACCCAGTCAAAATATTCCTCGACAGAAGGAAGATCGTGGTGCACGATGACAATGGTCTTGCCTGTCTCTTTTTGTTTTTTTAAAAGTCCCATAATGACTTTTTCGCTGGCAAGATCCACACCAGAAAAGGGTTCATCGAGGAGGATCAAGTCTGCATTTTGCACAAGGGCTCTTGCGATGAACAGCCTCTGTTGCTGGCCGCCGGATAACTCTGAAATTTGCCTGCCGGCACAGGCGAGCAAACCTACCTCTTCAAGAGCAGCTTTCGCTGCATCTCGATCCGCGCGCCGAGGCCGTCCAAACAGTCCTAAGCGGCTATAACGCCCCATCAAAACAACCTCTTCGACCGTAATGGGAAAATCCCAGTCGACCGTCTCTTTCTGCGGGACATAGGCAATGTGGCCAGAATAGCAGATCCTCCCTGAAAAGGGCTTGATCAGTTGCACAATCGCTTTTAACAGAGTGCTTTTGCCAGCCCCATTAGGCCCAATCAACCCAACTAACATTCCTTTTGGGATCTGAAAAGAGAGATCCCAAAGAATCGAAAGTTTTCCGTAGTTGATATTTAGGCCTTCCGCCTCGATTGCGTATTTCATAAGTATTTGGCAATTGTCTCTGCATTTTTTTGCATCATTTCTAAGTAAGAAAGGTCGCTCATCGCATCTCCGTATAAAGGCTCTGGGCACACGGAAATGTCCAGGCCTAGTTCATTACCCGCATAGGCAATCTTGCGAATAGAATCGCGAGACACGTTAGTTTCTGGGAATACAACGCAAATTCGCTTGAGTTTTACAAAATCGATAATCTTCTGAATGTCTCGTAAACTCAGTTGGCCTTCAGGCGCTAAACCTTCCGGTGCAGCAAATCGATCCGCCCAGTTCACCTCTCCTGGATTGGCGAGATAGCTTCTCGTAAAATACTGGAACGCGTCGTGGCTTGTCACCAAATAGCGCTTCTTTTCTGGAACTTTTTGGAGCGTCTCGAGAACCTTATCATGCGCCCGCTGCATCTCCTCTCTCAAATTCTTTGCCCGAGCGAGATAGTAGCTTGCCCCCTCTGAATCTTGCCGGCTTAGCGCTTCGACAACAGGAGTGATTCCCTGTTCCCAAAGAGAAATGTCCATCCAAATATGAGGATCCACTACGCCATCTTTTGTCAAAATGCGATCCGGAGACAGTTTCTGAATGGTATCGCCAACAGCAATGGCATTTTTAGAACGTTGTAGTAACGAAGCAAGACTCGCCCCATGTTCTAGACCCAGACCATTGTAAAAAATCAGGTCTGATCGCGCAAATTTCTCCGCATCTCCTTTGACCATCTCATAGCTATGCGGATCTAGCTCCCCACGGATGAGAACCCAAGGAGCTACCCTTTCCCCTCCAATTTCTGCTACAAGAGAAGCCACCTGCGCTGTAGTACATAAAACTTTCACTTTATGTTCTTCACCGATCCAGTCGTGAAACGGCCTTTTTGCATCCCTACATCCACCCAACCCAACCAAGCAAAAACCCAGTAGTACACATCGCAAGAAGTGCAGTCGTATTTGAGCTCTCCCACGAGAGGCTTGATGGGGTATTAAAGAGAACTTGAGCGAATGGGCTAATTTTCTTAGGTGCTTCATAATATCTGCCCCCAAGTGTAATACAGATTAGATTTAAGATAAAAAGAAAACCACGATTTCTTGCAAGAAAATAACCGCATTTATATAATGCGTCATTACTTCATGCAATGAAACAAAACCGAGAAATGTCAGAACATTTTCCAAAAGAAGATTGCAAATAAAACCTAAATAGGATAAATCAATTAACTATCGAAAAAAAATTGTAAATTCCGAGAGGAGATAACGGAATTTGTCTGCAATCTTAGAGGGCTGCAAACAGATCTATCGCCTCGACTAAAAAAACGTTAGGAAGGTAACATGGTCGCATTAAAAGAAGAAATGGAAACTAAACCAGCGAAGGGATTGAAAGAGGCTGAAGAAGTCATAGCAAGAGCTATCAGAAAGATTGGCGCAAGGAAAGAAAATGAGCTGTGCAAATATCTTCCTATGAAATCAGGTGGATATATGCACCACTTCACTTTAAGAAAAATGAAATATAAACAGCCTCAAGATCTTGCTGCTATTATTGAAAGATTTGTTGTCAATGCCGATCGCCCCATTGTTATTGCCCCCAAACAAAGGGCTGCGCGTGGTTCTCGCAAGAGAAAAGACCACATGAATTTTACTCGCATCCAGCTGGAAAGAATGCTCAACATTGCAAGACTTGCAGGGGATAAGGAAATCATCACGATCCTCAGTCCAAAAAAATCTTTAGCAAGCTGTAAACGGGAACTCATTCAGGCGATCCGCCAAAACCGCCTGGACCCAGAGCTTTGGAATAGCTACGTAGAAGCGATTCACGCGCAACAAATCCTTGGCGGCGATTTAGGGACTTCTTCAACTTTATAATCAATTTTTTCTTATACCTCGCACGGCATGAAACTCAGATTTTTAGCCGCGCGTGGTATATCCCCCCTCAAAAAAAAAGATCGTGGGGGAGAAGTATATACCCCTTGATTTTTATGCAAATTGGTTTATCATGTCCGCTTGGTAAACAGTAAAACACGTATAGATTTAACGTCGTAAAATCTAAAGGAAAAACTGAATGTCTCAACCTGCAACCAAAGAATTTGGAAAATGGCGCTCTTTACTCTGGCCGATTCATACGTTCGAGTTAAAAAAGTTCTTACCCATGTTCTTACTCTTTTTCTTTATTAACTTTGTATACACGATCCTCAGGGACACAAAAGACACTCTGGTCGTCTCTGCTTCGGGCGCTGAAACGATTCCATTTTTAAAACTTTACGGAACCATTCCTGGCGCGATCATTTTTATGCTCATTTTTACAAAATTGAGTAATACCGTGAAAAGGGAGCGCCTCTTTATGGGAGTCGTTGCCTTTTTTGCTATTTTCTTCAGTCTCTACGCGGTTTTCCTATACCCTGCAAGGGAGGCGCTTACGCCTACTTTCCTCACAAACTGGATGGGAAGCCATCTACCCCAGGGGTTAAATGGGCTCGTAGGGATGATTAAATATTGGCCTGCCTCCCTCTTTTATATCATGTCAGAGCTTTGGGGTTCTGCTGCAGTTTCCCTTCTTTTTTGGGGATTTGCCAACCAAATTACTCGAGTTTCCGAATCCAAAAGATTTTATGCTCTTTTCGGCATCGGAGCCAACATTGCTATGTTCCCTTCAGGAGAGCTGATTAAAATTTTTGCAAACCTGAAAGACCGCCTCCCTGCTGGGGTTGATACCTGGCAAGTCACCCTAAACTACACGATGGCCGCTGTGGTGCTCGCCTGCGGGGCCGCGATCGCAACCTACTGGTGGATTAATAAAAATGTGTTAACAGACGCCAGGTTCTACGATCCCAGCGAGGTCAAAGTCAAAAAATCCAAGCCGAAAATGTCGATTAAAGAGAGTCTTCTCTTCCTGGTTCGCTCCCCGTATCTCCTTGCGATTACGATGCTTGTCATCGGGTATGGGATGTCGATCAACTTAGTCGAGGTGATCTGGAAGAGCCAATTGCAGCTGCAATACCCAGATAAACACGCCTACCAACACTTTATGGGATGTTTCTCTCAGCTCACCGGAGCTATTACGGTGCTTATGATGTTCTTCGTCAGCGGAAACATCATTCGTAAAAAAGGCTGGTATACAGCGGCCATTGCAACACCAGTGATCCTAGGGCTGTCGGCAGCTGGGTTCTTTACATTTGTCGTCTTCCGAGATCAGCTGGGAGGTTTTGTCTCTATGTTTGGAACAAGCCCACTCTTCTTTGCGGTGATGTTTGGAATGATTCAAAACATCATGTCAAAATCCACTAAATATTCGATGTTTGACCCAACCAAAGAGATGGCCTACATTCCCTTAGATGCAGAAGTCAAACTCAAAGGAAAGGCAGCTATCGACGTCGTAGGAGCACGACTTGGCAAATCTGGCGGTTCTATCATTCTACAAATGCTGTTGATCGTCTTCAATGCGGCAAGCGTAGTGGTTCTGGCTCCCTACATTGGGGTGATTTTGGCTGGCGTAATCGCTGCATGGATGTTTGCGGTGAAGGCTTTGAACAAGAAATATACCGCTCTTTCTGCAGAAAAAGAAGCAGAAAGACTAGCAGAAGAAAATGCATCAGCGCCGCAAGCAATGGCAGCCAACAAAGAAAGACCGGCTGAAATCGCTACAAAATAACCGTTTCTTTGCCCTATCTTTTAAAGCTCTGGAATTTTTTCCAGAGCTTTTTTTTATGCAAGAGGTCTACTGTATATGCCGGACAATTTTTTGTAATGCAGCAGCACACTACTTTGTAGTGGAACTTTTAGGTGATTTGAGCACAGTTGGATAATTCTTTCATCATCGCACTGATACCATCTGCCTTCAACTTTCACAAAGGCAACAAAATTCACATTAACGCCATCTGAGCGCATCTCAATAAAAGCATCGAGCTCATAGCAAACACAATCAGGCTCTGTAAAAATTTGCCTATTTACCGTTGTTTCCATCAAAAAAATATCGACGGGTCTTTCCGTTTCAAGCGCCTCTTTCAAGTTCGCCTGGACTGGACACTTCAAATGGAGCGCTTTCAGCAAAAACTGGAAAATGGCATACAAGGAAAGATCTTGGAGTTGATGAGAAAAAAAGCGAAAAAGAGTCGACCCACGTGCCTTGGAGACACTCTCTTTTTCCTGCTGATCTTGATGATACTGTTCCATGAAATCTACAAAAGGCGCAAAACTCCGAGGCGCTAAATAAAAGCTCTCAGACAGTCCCGAGAGGCTCAAAATAAATTGCATAAGAGCATTAATACACCCTTCGGGGTCTACTGGACTCAGCCCAATAGGTGCCATTGGCTTGATGGGCATTTTTCGCAGCCTTTTTCTTCGTTTTGGCTCGGGAAAAGAACGGATGCTAGGCTTGTCCAATACAGGCAGCAAATGGATCAGCACTTGAGGAGCGGTAGCCGTAGGTAAAAGCCCCCCTTGAGCTTGCGAGAGCCTCTCACGAATACACCCGAGCATCTTAAGATCTTGTGGCGCCTTCTCACGCACCTGAACCAACTGGTTATCAGGTGGGCGCTCTCGAATAAAGGTAATGGGCTTTATAAAAACGTCCATATTTTTTGAGTTAAGATTTTTTAAACGAATTGTACAATTTAAGCAAGAAGCAAACAGCCGATGGTTGCAAAGATCTCATCTACAGGGTAAATTTGGATGATATGTTCCAGTACACCCTCAAGAATATACGCAATTTTTCAATCATCGCCCACATCGATCACGGAAAATCTACCCTTGCTGATCGATTGCTGGAGCTGACGAAAACGGTTGAAAAAAGAGACATGCAGGAGCAGTTTCTCGATAGCATGGAACTAGAACGGGAGCGAGGCATTACGATCAAAGCCCGCCCTGTCACAATGTACTACCTCGCAAAAGATGGCATTACTTACCAGATCAACCTGATCGACACCCCAGGGCACGTTGACTTTGCTTATGAAGTCTCTCGATCACTCTCTGCTTGTGAGGGTGCGATTCTCATTATTGACGCCACGCAAGGCGTACAAGCACAGACGCTGGCCAATGTTCATTTAGCTCTGGATCGAAACCTCGAAATTCTTCCGATTATCAATAAGATTGATCTTCCCGCGGCAGATCCCGTAGGGGTCAAGACTCAAATAGAAGAGGTGATCGGGATCGATGCCTCTCATGCCCTTATGATTTCTGCTAAGACAGGTCTTGGCATCGAACAGGTGCTCGAAAGCATCCTGACAGAAATTCCACCGCCTCCAGAACCAAAAGATGATTTACTTCGTGCTCTTGTCTTTGACTCCCACTATGATCCATATCGCGGTGTGATGGTCTATGTGCGGGTGAAAAGTGGTGAGCTGACAAAAAAATCGCTGATTCGCTTCATGGCTACCAAAAAAGCCTTTGAAGTCAACGATGTGGGTATTTTTACACCGAATGAAAAACCCGTTGCATCGCTAAGAACCGGTGAAGTGGGGTTCTTTGTAGCCAATATTAAAAATACAGCAGACGTGCGCGTGGGAGATACAGTCACCCTCCAGAAAAATCCAGCGCCTATTCCTCTACCCGGATTTCGGGTGATTGCCCCTGTTGTATTCGCAGGTATTTACCCCATTGACACTTCAGATTTTGAGCGGGTCCGAGACTGTCTTTTGAAACTGCAGCTCAACGATTCTGCGCTACATGTCGAACAGGTCTCATCGCTTGCCCTCGGCTTTGGGTTTCGTTGTGGATTTTTAGGACTTTTGCATCTTGAGATCGTCTTTGAAAGGCTTACTCGCGAGTTCGATCTAGATATCATTACGACAGCCCCTAGTGTCATCTACCGCTTTACTCTCAATGACGGGACCAGTACAGAAATCGATAACCCTGCGCACTATCCAGATCCTGCCCATATTGCAATGATCGAGGAGCCTTGGGTCAAAGTCCACATCATGACCCCCTCTGAATATCTTGGAGCGGTGATGACGCTTTCCATGGAAAAAAGAGGCGAACTTGGAAAAACGGAAACGCTGAGCGCTACCAGACTCCTTTTAACCTATCGTCTCCCCATGAATGAAATCATTACCGATTTCAATGACAAGCTTAAGTCCATCACCCATGGCTACGGTTCCTTTGACTACGAGCCCGATGGTTATCTGAAAAGCGACATTGTAAAATTGGAGATCCGGGTCAACGAGGAGCCTGTAGATGCTTTTTCGTGCCTTGTCCACCGGTCAAAAGCAGAAGCGAAAGGACGGGCCATTTGTGCAAAACTCAAAGAAGTGATTCCCCAACAACTCTTTAAAGTCCCTATTCAGGCTGCCATTGGTGGCAAAATCGTCGCGCGTGAGACCCTTTCAGCCTTGTCCAAAAATGTCACAGCCAAATGTTATGGCGGGGATATTACACGGAAGCGCAAGTTGTGGGAAAAACAGAAAGAGGGGAAAAAGAGGATGAAGGAAGTGGGAAAAGTCAACATCCCTCAAAGCGCCTTCATGAAAGTCCTCAAAGCAGAGGAATAGACTTCTATACATTATAAGAACTAGAACTGACATCCCCACCCGTACCTGTCCAATTCGTGTGAAAAAATTGTCCTCGGGGCTTGTCGATTCTTTCATAGGTGTGAGCGCCAAAATAGTCGCGCTGAGCTTGGAGAAGGTTAGCTGGAAGCTGGGAGCTCCGATAACCATCAAAAAAGGCGAGTCCTGCACTAAAACAAGGAAGAGGAATCCCCATCATCGCTCCCTCTGATACAACAGAGCGCCAAGAGTCCATGCAATGCAGCACTTCTTCTTTAAAAAAGGGATCCAGTAGAAGGCTTGGAAGCTGGGAATTTTTATCATAAGCTTCCTTGATCTTGCCGAGGAACTTTGAGCGAATAATGCATCCTCCTCGCCACATGAGGGCAATCAATCCATAGTTGAGCTTCCACCCATGTTCTTCTGAGGCCTTTCGCATCAGCATAAATCCTTGCGTATAGCTTATAATCTTCGACGCATAAAGAGCGTGGGAGATTTGCTCTGGACTGGCCTGAAACCGATGCATAGGGGTTGGATAATGACGGGTCGCTTCTACCCTCTCTTCTTTTAAAGCGGAAAGACATCTTGCAAATACCGCCTCTCCAATCAAGGTCAGTGGCATTCCCCGGTCTAATGCATCAATCCCAGTCCATTTTCCGGTTCCTTTTTGGCCGGCAACATCGAGAATATGATCTACAAGAAGACCACCGCCCGCATCCTTTTTTTGCAAGATTTGTGAGGTGATTTCGATAAGATAACTATCGAGAGGTCCTCGATTCCACGCAGCAAAAATCGAAGCTAAGTCTTTTTCTTCTCCCCCTTTTTTCAAAAGGTCATACGCTTCAGAAATCAGCTGCATATCGCCATATTCGATGCCATTATGAACCATTTTAACATAGTGGCCTGCCCCTCCCTCTCCCACCCAATCACAGCAAGGCTTCCCATCAGCTTTTGCTGCAATGGACTGCAAGATCGGCTTGACACGGGGCCAAGCATCCAAGTTGCCTCCGGGCATGATCGACGGGCCGTGGCGCGCCCCCTCTTCGCCTCCAGAAACTCCTGCGCCAATGAAAAGAAGCCCCTTCGCCTTCAACGCCTCATAGCGCCTTTGAGTGTCTGGATAATGACTATTGCCCCCATCAATCAAAATGTCTCCAGGCTCTAAAAAGGGAGACACCTGTTCCACAAACTCATCGACTGGAGGCCCCGCTTTCACCATCATCATCACGATGCGAGGCTTTTTCAGCATGAAGACAAATTCTTTGAGCTCACGAGCCCCAACAATATTTTTCCCTTCGGCCGGCCCCTTTAGAAATTGATCTGTCTTTTCTCTCGTTCGATTAAAAACAGCGACTGTGTAGCCATGATCTGCCATGTTCAAGACCAAATTTTGGCCCATGACGGCAAGTCCAATCAACCCAATATCCGCTGTTTTCTCCTTCACGCAAACATTCTCCAAACACTTTTTGAAATGCGAATCAAGAAAGAGAAAGCGAGAAGGGAACTCTCAGAAAGGGGTCGATTCGGGGCTCGCTGAATAAGTGGCATGCGAAGGAATCATATAGTCATTGATTGTGGAAGTCAAATACTTTACACTATCTCCATCACGTCCTCGTAGCTCAGGGGATAGAGCGGTCGCCTCCTAAGCGACAGGTCGCAGGTTCAAGTCTTGCCGAGGACGATTATTCCCTTCTTTTTTGTTGGCTGCACGCTTCCAGCGTTCTTTAAAATACCGGTCGATCCCATCGGCAATTCCTTGCGCCACTTTTTCTTGATAATCACGACTTTTCAAAAGTTTTCTTTCTTCAGCATTAGAAATGAATCCCCCCTCCACCAAAACAGCAGGCATATCAGTCTCCCGAATCACATAAAAATTTCCCTTTTTTACGCCTCGCGACTTTGCAGAAGTTCTCCGAATCAACTGGCCTAAAATAGAGTCGGCTAGTTTTTTCGATGCGCTGGTTCTTACCGGATTTGCTTTGGAGTCGGAAAAAAAGATTTCCACCCCGCTGGCATCGGGGCTTTTGGATGAGTTGTAATGGATGCTGACAAAAATATTGGCAGAGGCTTGTCTTGCGATTTCCACTCGCCTAGCCAAAGGCAGAAAATCGTCTGTATCTCTTGTCATGACAACATGATAACCAAGCTGATCGAGATAGCGGCGAATGAGCCTAGCCGTAAGCAAGCAAAGTTTTTTCTCTTCGCAATAAGGACCGTGCCTGCGAGCACCTCGATCTGTCCCACCATGCCCAACATCGATGACAACTATAGGAGCATCTGGAGGATTGAGGCGGGTCCCTGGAGGAGCTCCTCCTAAAAGAGCCAGGCTCAGGAAAAGAAGGAGAAATCTCATGTGCCCAGGATGGCAAAAGGCGATTAAAATTGGTATCGAATTTCTGAAATTGGCAAATAATTTCCTTATCCACTAACATGCATTGGTTTTTCGTAGAGTCTTTAAAAGAATGACACTGATTTCATGTATCATTTTTGTAGCTTGCAAACTATTTATTCCCTGTTTATTCGCTGAGGATCTCTATTCTTTAGATCATGCTGTCGTTGGAATCTATGCTGTAGATAGTAGAACAGGGAAAGTATTGACTGACCAAAATAGTGGCTTAAGCCTGATGCCTGCTTCTTGCATGAAAGTCGTTACGACAGCAGCTGCGCTCCGTATCTTAGGGGCTGATCATCGTTTTGAAACACACTTAGAATATGATGGAATCATTGGCCCCGACAAGATTTTAAAGGGAAATCTGTATATTCATGGCGGAGGGGATCCGTGTTTAGGCTCAGACCGAATTTCTGGCAGCCTTTCCTGGAAGGAACAATTAAAAGTGTGGGCAGATGCAGTTCAAGAATTAGAGATTCAAAAAATTGAAGGGAAAGTAATAGGAGATGCAACAAAATGGGAAAAAGCCCTTGCCGTTCCCAGTTGGTCTTGGGAAGACCTAGGAAATTATTATGGAGCTGGTGCGTGCGCTTTGTCCTTCCACGAAAATTGTTATTCTCTTTTTTTTAAACCAGACAAGATAGTTGGAGAAAGGGCGAATCTATTGAGAACAGATCCTCCTGTCCCCATGCTCGCCTTCCAAAATGAGGTAAAAACTGGACCCGAAGGATCGGGTGACTGCGCATGCATTTATGGATCTGAGTTTTCCCCTATACAATTTATCCGTGGAACCATTCCTGCTGCTGTTGATGAATTTGCGATCAAAGGAGCCATCCCAGACCCTGCTACTTACTGCGCTGACTTACTCACAAAAGAACTCGAAAAAAGAGGAATCTATATAACGCAAACGATTGCATCCTCAAATACAAGGGTCCGCTTTCATACTACCTTCTCTCCAACAGTAGAAAACATTGTCTATTGGACCAATCAAAAAAGCATCAACTTATATGCGGAACATCTTTTAAAAAAGATGGGAGAAGTCGTTTATAATGAAGGCTCGACCGCTGCGGGGATTCAAGCAGTCACAAACTTTTGGCATTCGCAGAATATGGATCTGAGTGGCTTTAACATGGTGGATGGATCAGGCCTTTCCAGAAAAAATCTGGTTACGACAAGACAGCTTGTTGAAATGTTATTAAAGATAAAAACATCTGACTCCTTTTCTCTATTTTTTGAATCTTTACCTCAAAACCAACCTTCGATAAAAGCCAAATCTGGTTCTATGTCTTTAGCTAAAGGTTATGTGGGATACGCAGGAAACATCGCTTTTGCAATTATAGTTAATCAATGTGCAAATCGCCAAACCATGAATCAAAAGCTCGATGAGTTTATGTCAAATCTGATCGCATTAGATAAAAAATGAGCTGCAAAACGACCATTCAAATCTGCCACGTTACCCAGCCCTAATTTATGAATTTATTTCTCGCAAATGGTATAAGTATTGCCTCTACTACTTTGCGATCATCAAACGGTATGGTTCTTGAGCCCAAAATTTGCTCTCTTTCATGTCCTTTACCAGCGATGAGAATCACATCACTCCCCGATGCGATTTCCAGTGCCTTCTGAATCGCTTTTTCTCGATCCAGCTCCACTAAAGGTGTTGTCTGTCGAAAGCCCATGACTATCTCCTCCGCAATTTTCTTTGGGTCTTCTTGTCTGGGGTTGTCATTGGTAATAATGGAGATATCCGCATAGGTATCTGCAGCTTTGGCCATGGAAGTTCTTCGAAGCGGATCCCGATTGCCGCCACAGCCAAACACCACAATCACTCGTCCTGTAGAGATCTCTTGTAGCGTTTGCAGCACGTTTTCGAGCGCCTCCCCTGTATGAGCAAAATCAATATATACATTTCCCACCCTTTCCAATCTTGCAGGGGGAGGCTGAAAACTACGTAGCTTTTGAGCCATTTCAAAAAGAGGCTTCCCTACGCTCAAAGCTGCAGCAATGGCCGCTAACGTATTATAGACATTAAATTTTCCAATAAGCGGAATGTAAAATTCGCATCCATCCACCGTAAAACTGGTCCCCTCCGGGCTTAAGCGTATTTTTTCCGCGCGAACCTCTCCTTGCTCAATGCCATAGGTCAAACCCTTTCCCATACATGCACTCCAAGGACTATCCGCATTGAGAATCGAGGATCTTGCCCGTTGAAATAGCTTTTTCTTTTCTTCTGCATAGCACTCTACCGTTTTGTGGTAATCGAGATGGTCAGGATAGAGGTTAGTGAAAACGGCCAGATCAAAGGCAATTTCATCCACTCTTCCCTGCGCAAGCCCATGAGAGGAGACTTCTAAAACCGCCGCTTTACAACCGGTTTCAACCATTTCTTTTAGCCATCTTTGGTTGTAAATGGCATCGTGTGTTGTATAAGAGGCATACATCCTCATCTCCCCCACGACCGTCTCTACGGTGCTCATTAAACCTGCAGGCTCTAAAAGATGTTTGATGAGATAAGCTGAAGTCGTCTTCCCCTTAGTCCCCGTGACGCCGGCAACAAATAATTCTTCTGACGGATAAGAATAAAAGCGCGCTGCCAGTATTGCTTCTAGTTCGTGAACATTGTGGTAAATGACTTGCGTCTTTTTTAAAAAAGGATCATAGATATCGGTGAGAACCGCGACCGCCCCTGCATCGATCGCCTGAGGCACAAACTGCGCTCCATCAAAGACTTTCCCCTTTTTGGCGATAAAAAGATGGCCAAATGCCACTTGTCTCGAATCTATGGAGATCCCAGAGATCTCCACATCTTGGTTCCCCTTCACTTGAACCTTCAGCCCCTTCAGCAGTTTTTTTAACTTCATAACCGGTTCCACGCATCAAAAAGAGCCTGTAAGGCCACCACTTCTTTGTGCCAGTCCGCCTTGGTTTCATTTTTTCGAGGATCACCCGGAGGATACCCATAGGGATCATCGGGAGTCACGCCTAAGTATGCTAAAGCGGAAGTCGCGATCTCGCGAAATACGGGTGCAGCGGAAACTCCGCCAAATTGGTTTCTTCCCACTTCCGGTATCAACCTTCGTTCAGGATCGTCAAGAGTCACAATCAGCACGAACCTAGGATGATAGGCCGGTGCAAAACCGACAAATGAGGAAACATTATGCTCTTTAGAATATACCCCATCAATGACCTTTTCCGCTGTACCCGATTTACCCACTTCCGTATAGCCGAGGACATCCCCCCTGCGTGACGTTCCTCCTGCTTTCGTGACAAATTTCATACCGCGAACAACCCTTCGAGCAATCTGCGGCCTTAACACTTGCTTAGAAGCGCGGTATTTCGTATTGTCCACAATTACCCGCCCATTTCTTTCGATCTTCCGCACAAGATGCGGCTGAACCGCGAGGCCTCCATTAGCTAGGATTGCATAAGCGCGTACGATCTGTACACTGCTAGAAAGAATATTATGCCCCAACGCAAGAGAATAAGGAGTAGGAAGAGACCACTCCAGAGTTCCGTTAGGATGGAGTTTCCCTGGGGTAGGAAGAAGACCTGTGCTCTCAGCCGGTAAATCAATCCCTGTCTTCTGACCCAATCCAAAAATTTCAAAAAGACTGGAGCGATACCACTCATCCCCGAGCTCTTCAACGAGCCTCTGGATGATTTTTGCCATATAAATATTGCTCGACTTCTGAAGCGCCATGTCCAGATTAAGGTAAGCGTAAGGCCGAGCATCTTTTAAAGGCCGAGTTCTTCCAGGAAACCAACCGTTTATACAGGCGATTTTTTCTTCTGGAGAAAAAATCGGTTTTCTTCCTTTTGCCACAAGAACCTCGTTGGCCTCCAAACAAATAGCAACCGTAATCGCTTTAAAAATAGATCCAGGCTCAAAACAATCCGTTACAGCTTTGATTTTCGTTCGTTCAATAAGCTCCGGATCGTTAAAATAAGAAGAGTAATGCGCGGGATCAAAGGAAGGCGTTTGGGCCAAGGCAAGAATTTCCCCATTGAATGGGTCCATCATGACAGCCCAACCTCCGAGAGCATTAGCAGCTTTGACCCCTTTTTCAAGCTCCGACTCTACAATCGCCTGAAGGTAATGGTTAATCGTCAAATGAACATCCGCCCCATTTTCGGGCTCCACGAGAATTTTCCCAGTGTCTAAAGCGTGTCTTCCCGTTCGAAGAATCAATCTCTTCCCCTCTTTTCCCTTTAAATAGGAGTTTAGAAGAAGTTCTAAGCCACCCGTCGGCTTACACTCATCCTCCCCCACAGTATGAAGAACAGCCCCAAGTAAAGACCCAAAAGGATAGGAACGTTTGTACTCTGTCGTAAAATACATCGCATTCCGGACCACTTTTTCCCGCTTTGAAAACCCCTTCCACCACGTCTCTATAACATCCCTTTCTTCACGGCTCAGCCAAGACGCAATTTTGCGAGACCTGCTTTTTTTAAAAAATTCCCCATATTTATCGGTGGCAAGGACAAAAGAAAGGAGTTCCTGGGCCATTTGTCCTTTGACCCTCTCTGGAATCGAATCAGGATCAATGAAAAGGTGAAACTTGGGAACATCGACCACAAAGGGCTGTAGTTCCCCAGGATGTCCCAGCTTGACTGAGGTGTTGGAAAAAAAGGAACCCCGCATACAAGGCTCCGTAATAACGCACTGATGCTGTGCCAGAGCTGCTTGAGCCCACTTGTCTTTTTGAATGATCTGAAGGGAGTAAAAACGAATGACTAACTGACAGAAAAGAAGAGAAAGGAACACCGCAACAGCACAGAGCCGTTTTCGATCTGATGAATGGACCGTCATATTAGACCTCTTGCATTACTCAGTCGTGGCTAAAGCTTCCGGTACAGTTAGTATCTCTTTGAGAAGAGGATGCTTGAGGTGCCCATATTCTGGATAGTGAGCAATTTCGATTAAATGCGCAGGATTTTCAAATTGGTCGATCTCAAAAGCAAGGCGCCGATTTTCCTCTTGAATCAGTCGAACCGCCTTTTCCACTTCAGGCAGACGGATCTTGAGCTCTGTCAACTCATTTTGCTTCTCTAAATAGACATAAAGAAACATTCCAAATACACTCAGACAAATCCCTATCTGAAAAAGCAGCCCCTTCATTTCTTCTCCGCCGCCCTTAGTTTTGCACTTCGCGATCTCAGATTTAGGCGCATTTCCTCTCTTGTTGGCTCTATCGGCTTTTTCGTGAGCACAGTGAGTTCTTCTTTGGCATCTCGAAGGACATTTTTCACAATCCGGTCTTCGAGACTATGGAAAGAAATCGCAGCAAGCCTCCCTTGCGAATTTAGGCGCTCAATCGCCCCTTTCAGTCCCCTTTCAAGCTCTCCTAGCTCATCATTGACGACAATGCGCAAGGCCTGAAAGATGAGCGTCGCTGGGTGAAGTTTGCCTCTTGTCGCAACAGGCCTAACTACCTCTACAAGCTCCTGGGTCGTCCGAAGCCGCTTTTTTCGCCTCGCCTCCACAATCGCTTGAGCCACTTGGCGAGATCTCCTCTCTTCTCCATACTCAAAGAAAATCCTCGCCAGCTCCTTTTCCGAATAGCGATTGACAATCTCCTCTGCAGTCAAAATATCGTCCGGATTCATCCGCATATCAAGCGGCGCATCCCCGCGAAAACTAAACCCTCTCTCTATCTCATCAAACTGCATAGAGGAAACCCCCACATCAATCAAAAAAGCATCCACGTGATCCAACTCTTGTATTTGCTTGCTATAAGAGCCGTGCCATAGCTCCACCCGATCTTCAAACTCTTTCAACCGCTCGCCCGCCAACTCTAACGCCTTTGGATCGCGATCCACCCCAATATAACGGACGATTTCCGGATGTGCCGTCAAAATCGCTTGGGCATGCCCGCCAGCACCAAGCGTGCCGTCAAAAAACGTGCGGATGTTCACGTCCGTAAAAACCGCGAGAACCTCCCGCAATAGTACGGGCACATGCTTCATGAGAACCTCTTGCATAACTCAGGTTCTGTCTATTTTGTGGGAACTTCGAAATACAGAGGGTTCATCGTAGATGCAGGCTTCTCCCGTACTGTCTCAACACCCTCATGCAAAAGAGCAAAAGCTTCTTCCGTCATTTCTGCTAAGCTCATCCCTTTGGATGCGCCATTTAAAAGATCTTTCAAATTCTGATCATACACTTCTTTCGGCCAAAGTTCGATCTTATCCATGACACCAGCAATGACGATCTCCTTTTGCAACCCCACAGCACTTCTTAAAGCTGGAGGCAAGTTGACTCTTCCTATTTTATCGCACTCCGTAGGGAAGAGAGTAGAAAAAAACAATGTGAAAAACTTTTGAAACTTTGCAACATGCTGATTCTCTTTGAATTTTTCCACGATTTTCTCAATGGCGGCTTTCCGGTAAATCGCCAAACATCCCCCTAGACCAAGTCCGATCACAAATTCACACTTTCCACTCTCAACAAGCCCATAACGCATCTCCTGAGGAAGAACAAAGCGCCCCTTCTCATCGATTTTCGCCACTGTTGATCCTGTGAAAAAGAACCCGCTCATACTATTCCCACGTTATTCCACATGTTAGCCATATTGTTCAAATCTCCGCAATTTTTTTCCGGAAAAACTCCTATAAGTCATCATTTATCTAGCTAAAAACAAACTACTTACAGACTTTTATAAGGGTTGTGGAAAAGAGTGGGAAAACTGTTCAAAACTCGACATAAACGGATGATTTTTTCTGGTTCATCCGACAAATGCGTACCTGTAGCGGGAAAAAGTATTAAGTCCGTAGATTCTGATCGATCTTGATTATCAGCGTTTTATGATTATCTGGCAGTCTT
>Ga0209343_10000165_pt1 | contig 85722 bp, 77 predicted proteins | sample RifCSPlowO2_02_FD_184026 | JGI IMG/M metagenome (GOLD analysis project Ga0209343, IMG submission 184026) | Groundwater microbial communities from Rifle, Colorado - Rifle CSP2_plank lowO2_0.2 (SPAdes) (version 2) | ecosystem: Environmental > Aquatic > Deep subsurface > Groundwater | place...
TTCTTTATTGGCCAGTGCAAGTGTCTTCCCTTGCCGCACAGTCGCTATAGCCGCTGGCAAACCAACAGCCCCAACTACTGCGGATACTACAACATCAACGTCTTTGTTTAAAACAATCTCTTCCAGACATTTGTTTCCGGTCAGTATTTTCAGGTGATTATCAGGAAAGCGGCGTTTTAGCTTTTCACCTAATTGAGAATCATTTAAGGCAACGTATGCAGGTTTGAACTCTTCGACCTGCTCTGCTAAAAGCTCCCAGCGCGAGTTTGACGAGAGGCCAATCACCCGGAATTTATCCTTTAAATTCCGGGCAACCTCGAGGGTATTTTTACCGATAGAACCTGTAGAACCTAGGACAACGATATTTTTCATTTTTACGACATGTGGGCGATTTCTTCCAAAAGCTCATCCACCATACGGTCTTCTGGTATCTTTCGCACTTTCTCGCCTTTCTTAAAAAGGAATCCAAAACCCTTGCCGCCTGCAATACCAATATCGACCTCTCGAGCTTCCCCGGGGCCATTTACCACACAACCCATGATAGCGATCTGGAGATTTTTTTTATCACCCGGCAAACGCTGTCTCACCTGTTCCACAATATGTACCAAATCAATTTCACACCGGCCACACGTTGGACAGGAAATGAGCTCCGCACCCTCTCGCTTGTGAAGCCCCAATGCCTCCAGGATATCATATCCTGCCTTCACCTCCAATTCAGACGCACCCGTGTAAGAAACCCTCAGGGTATCGCCAATACCCTCGGAGAGCAACCCCCCGATGCCAATAGCAGACTTGATTGTCGCCAGACTCGGCGGCCCTGCAGCGGTAACGCCCAAATGCAAGGGATAATCACATTGTGTTGCTATCAATCGATAAGCGTCCAGGGTTGAAGGAACAGCAGACGCCTTGAGTGAAAGTACAATATCTTTAAATCCCAGCGATTCGAAATGTTCGCAATAGTGCAAGACAGTTTTAACCATCAGCGTGGTTAGCTCCTCATGTTCATCGCCTTCGCCGCGCACTGAACCTGAATTCACACCAATACGAATGGGAATACCCCTGTCTTTTGCCGCTTTTACAACCTCTTCCAGTTTTTTCCTGTCCTTCATGTTTCCCGGATTAATTCTTATTTTATCGACCCCCTGGTCAATAGCTTCCAGTGCGAGGTAGTGTCCAAAGTGTATGTCGGCAACCAGCGGGATTTTTATTTGCCTCTTAATAGCGCCAAGACATTTTGCCGAAACAATCGTAGGAACTGCCACGCGAATAATATGACAGCCTATTGATTCCAGCTCTTTAATCTGCTGAACGGTGGCATCGATGTCCTCGGTGTGGGTCTTGGTCATTGTCTGGACAGATATCGGATTATCTCCGCCGATCAATACCCCGCCTGCATTAACCACCCGTGTTTTACGTCGTTGAATCATATAATTTCTGGTAAGTTTAATAATCCAATTCAGGAAATTGTATAATAATGGCTCATGAAGCACCAATTTAAAGATAATTAATTATATTAGTAACTTGCAGACTTTGTCAAATGCAAACTGTTTTTTCAGCAAGCCCTTCAATAGTAAAGTTTCCCCCATACGATTTTTTTACTTAATTTTTATCACGTTCCATAATTTAATCTTCCTTATTCAATTCTGCATGAGTGCAAAGTTACTTCAAGATTATCTCCTGGAATGTCAGAACCCGCCTGGGTAATATACAATGAGCAGGTATCTGTAATAAGAAAGTCTGTTTGTGTTATAGCCACATAACCATATAGTGTATTTGCAGGCAAAGTTATCTGAACAGGTGTTGCAAGGTCTGCACCATTTTTATACAGATTCAAGATAACTGCTGAACCGAATGGGGGATTACCCTCAAAGCTATACGATAACCCAAATACTTTCGATTTAACCGGAAATTTAAATCCGGATCCAATATGTCTCCCAACCTGCAATTCACCTAAATAAAATCTAAAAAAATCGTATCGGGTGATTTTCCCAATATCTTTATTTTCTCCTGTCGCATCTTCAGACCATTCAATTAGTTTCTGACGCAACTGTTCGCTAACGACAGGGTCTGCAAGGTTTTTTGCAAATTCGAGGATTATAATAAAAGATGTAAATTTTTTTTCTAACTGTTCAGATTTCTTGTTGTATTCTTCCTCTGTTATTTCACAGTTATTCCACCTCTCACAAAGTCTTTTATTACAGAACTGAAGTAATTTAAAAACATTGTCCGCTACATAAAGTACCTTTTTTTCAGTTGAACCCTCTATTTTTATCTTATTAAGGACGCCTATTTTCAAATCAAATGTCCTTGTCTGATATTCAATCTCTCCATCACAATCTTTCAATTTTCTTGTCTCATGTTTTCCATCAAAATCACACTCTGTTGTCTTACTACAGGATGATAAAAGAATTGCTGTCAATACAATAATTGCAGTATGGAATAATTTAGGACAAATATGTTTTCGATATCTATACATACTAAGCTTCTCCTTTAATGGCAAGCCTTATATGTAATAATTTTACACTAAATGATTCGGTATGAAGTATAAAAAATTAAAAAATGATTTCAAAATTATTTTTGATTAAAGTGGTCACCTGTTGAGGAAAACAATACTTATGCAGAGCTTAATAAATACGGTAGGAAATACGTATATTGAAAACAATAAGTGGAGAGAAAGAACCCTACTTTCAATAAAACAAAACTAACGATATTACTCTGAAATATTTTAGTATTTTCTTTACACACTGCTTCACTAAATCCATTCTTTTTCGCTTTTCTGAAAGAGTTCTTCGCAAGTCTTCGGAAAGAAGCGGGCAGGAGGCAAGCTCAAGTGCGCTGCGTTTGTCTCTATACCGATTTTTCATAATTTCATAAGCGCGCGCAACCGTCCATTGCGGATATGGTCTATCAAGCAAAACCACTGGAAGCCCACTTTCAACATAGCCCTCCTTAATAACCCTGAAATACCAGCCTATTCGGCCTGTAGATTTTACACGCTCGGTTAAATCCTTAATCTAATCTGCCACCTGTACGATATCTTCCAGCACGGCTGTCGTGGTTGCGAAACATGAACAATTACGTCGCCAATGCCGTATTTGTCCCCGATACAAACGGACGCTTCAGTAAGCCCAAAAATTGTAAGATTTTCTGCAAATGCGCCATATGGCAGCTTGATGTAAGTTATCTCGTTATGCCAGACTGGATAATGCGCTGCTGCATATGCAAGGACTGCCTTATCAGGTCCACCGTGATATTTAAGATTTGCCTGACCATCGCCTGAAAGGTTGGTTTTTCCTAACCAGACTTGCCCCTCCACAGGTTCCTTGAAAAATCCGGTTGTACATATACGCCCCATCAAATTCGGAGTAGTTTCATCCTTGAAAGTTCTCGGTTTACCAACCTGAATTGAAGCAATGTAAGGTGTACTCATTCTTTATAACTAAACCGCTACAAAAAATATTCTTATTTATAAGCATAAAACAAATTCTTTCAGCCAAAAAAAAATTCCAGCGAGTTTTAAAGCCCGCTGGAATTTTATGTAAAGGGCATATTGAAAAGTAAATATGCCCATAAGGAGCACTAAATTATCTCCTTCTCTTTAGTTCAAAATTCGCAGTCGCTGCATTACCTGGTGCTACTGTAACTTCCTGAGATAATTCTTTAAGTTTTTCATGCCATGTCTTCACGACATATTTACCCGCTGGCACACCCTCGATTGTATAATTCCCATCCTTGTCTGTAATTGCAAAATATGGATTTTCAAATGTCACAACATATCCAGCCATTTCTGCATGGACATTGCAAAGCAGAGGGGTTTCGCCTACTATATCAAACAGTACCTCTTTAACAACGCCGGTTGGATACGTTCCTAAATTAAATTGTAATGCTGCCGTTGGAGGTGAAAATACATTATGACGTACTGCATCGCTATTGGGAAAGTCTATGGTTGTACCCTTCTGCATAGCTAGAACACGCGGGACGTATGTAAGGTTTAATTGGTCAACAATTGCATGTTCAGCGGGTGGGTCAAACTTGTTTTCGCCAACTTTTTCAATAAACACAACGGCGTCTGCATTATTTCTCATTTTCTGGCAGGTCACAACGCCCGTAATAGAACCAGCATTCTCCACTTTTGGCACATTCTTAACCGTCTTTCTTAACTTTTGTTGTGCTTCTTCTAGTTTCTTCTGAGCTTCTGCCGCTTCTTCAGCGGATAAAGTCTTCTTCTCTTCAGTCTGCCCCCAGCTTAATGAGGTATAAGAAAATACCAATAACGATGTTGCTAAAACACCAGAAATTAAAATTTTTTTCATAACGTATTCATTCCTCCATCCTAATAAAAACCATAAAAATCAAGTGAGCTAACAGAGCTTTGCTATCCCCTCTGTTAGCTCACTTTTATATAAAACACTTACTAATTTATGCCTTTTCTACTTTTATCAATTCACCGCTGAGATATTTCACCATGAAATCACTTTCATTGCCGGTCGTATAGCCTGTCTTTACCGGATCCCATACTCCTTTTCCGCCGATACCACCATCTTCTGCCTTGGTAACCTTTACCAACGTCTCCTTCGGAACGGTATTGATGCCGTGGTTATCAGCCTCAAAGCCAAAAACAAACTTCATACCAATCTTGGCTTTATGGAACAGACTATCAAGCTGGTGCATCGGCATTGACCAATCCCTGGTAATGCTCTGTTGAGAGCCGTAACGGAAGCTAGATTGATATCCGGTACCCGCTGACAATGCCCTGCCATCAGGTCTGGTTTCATGAGCCTTCACACTCCTTTCCGTTGCAATCCAGGTAGAGTGTTTCATCATCGTTACCCCGTAAGGATAGGATGAATTATACTTTGCCCTCAGCATAAGTCTTGAAACCTTATAGAAAGGATCGCTTGGCTTCCATCCTTCGTATGGCCTGTCGGCCGGGTTTGCATCAACATAGACATAATCACCATCATTGATACCAAGGTCTTTTGCTGCCTGCGGGTTTATATTAATTTGATGTTCACCAACGCCTGGCATTCTCTTATCCATTCTGTACGGATCACCAAAGTTGTTATTCCAGATAAAGTTCCAGTCTGTTACTGCCCATTGCGAATGCACTGTATGTCTGGATTTGGGCGTTACACAATAGAACTTATACCCTTTCTCCCACAGGAAGTTCTTTGTCTGTTTTGTATCAGACCACGACTTCTTGATATTCCTGATGGTCCTTTCATCCCAGTGCTCAGCGCTTTCTGGAATTCCGTAATCATCTGGACGGATATAAGGATTGGTGCTTACAATGACATTTGGCAGATAAGGAGTTGCTTCTGTCCCTTCACGATGCACAATGAAATTCTCACCGTATTCAATAATTTCTGATTCATCATTGTATGCCTGCAACCTTCCATGCGGAGTATAGAATGGAATACTCTCGTGTACCTGTTCCCAGAATGGCTGCCTTGGATAAGTCCTGTAATTTAACAAGGCTACGCCAGGTTCACCATATTTACCATTTATTATATCATCAAAAGTGTATCCTTTCGAGGTCGTACTACCATCCAACAACCTGTTGATATACACCTCTGGTCTGCCCTCTAGTGCAAATTTCCAGAAGTCCCTGAATCTCATATCCCTGAGCAATTCTCCCAGTTTAGCAGCCATACCTGCAAGCACCATCACATCATCCTTGGAGTCATTAACTGGCCTTATACCGCCCTTCCATATTTGGAAAAACGGGTTCGAGCATGAACTCGTAATCTCGTGGGTTTCAAACTCCATCCAGCTATTTGCCGGAAATGCAAAGTCAGCATACTCGATGGAGCCCGTCATCTCAATATCAGTGGACATAATTTGCTCAATATTGGGGTTCACATTTTTAAGCATCTGATATACATGCTTAGCGTTATTGACAAGATTTACGTTGGTAAACCACATAATTTTTGTCGGCGTTGGCATGTGAGTTTTGCCCGTGAAACATTTACGCCCATACTTTGGCGTATTCACAATAAGTGGTCTGTCATTGTGATTCCAGTATGCAACTTCCTCGTCGTAGGCTCTGCCTTTTACCTTCAAATCCAATGCTGGTGCGTTTGGATCAAGATTCGGATTAAATACATCTTCAGCAACCCATCCATAGAAACCAGGGCCACACCACTTTGCTGACTGGAAATTACCAGCCTTATAATTTCCTGCCCAAGTATGAGAGCCAGAACCATTATAACCCACATTTCCCGTTAGCATCAGTGGCAGATACGTCGATCTATTCATTAACGTTGCATGAAACCAGTGATTGATACCCTCACCGTAATGGATTGCTACCGGCTTTATGGTTGCAATATCATGCGCTAACCTTACGATTAACTCTTTTGGTGAATTAGTTATTTCAACAACAGTATCTATGTCATAATCTTTAAGGTGTATTTTATACATCTCAAAGAGAGGCATGACCTCAATCTCTTTACCATCGACAGTTTTTACTTTGAATGTGCCATCAAGGACAGGATCAATACCCTTAGCTACTAATTTGTCACCAACATCGTCTCTTGTGATTGGTTTTGGACTATTGGTCTTTGCATCCCATACCATAAAATCCCCAATAATCTCTCTCTGGTCGTCATGCAAACCCTGAATCTTATAGCTTGGGCCATGAGAAATATCCTCCAGTTTGTAATCAGGAATGATATCATTGGGCTTCAACCTCTTCAGGGTATCTGTTCTAACGAGTAATGGGAAATCCGTAAATTTCTTCACATAATCTGCATCATACAGTTTCTCATCCATCAATATCTTAGTTAAGCCCAGGAATAGCGCCGTATCTGTATTGCACCTAATCGGTATCCAGTAATCCGCTTTTTGAGAAGAGGGGCTGTATTCAGGGGTAATAACGACGAGTTTTCCTCCTCTCTCCATAACCTGTGTAAGCCAGTGTGCTTCAGGCATCTTATTTTCGATCAGGTTCTTTCCCGTTTGGATAACCAACTTCGAAAAACGAATATCATTCATATCGACGTCAGAAGTTTGCAATCCATGAGAAAACGGATGGCCTGGAGCCTGATCGCCATGCCATGTGTAATTCGACCAATTTCTTCCACCGAGCGCCTTATCAGCTCCAACTCCCCTGTTATGGCTATCTACTAATGCGAGCATATTGTTAAACCTGTACATCCCATATTTACCGATAATACCTAAGGCCCCCATACCACCACGACCTTTGAAAGTACGTGTACCGGCACCCTTCATGGGATCCACCATCTCTTTCGGATATCCCTGTTCTATAAGCTTTTTAGCGCCTTCTTCACCACTGTACTTTTTGGTAATATGGATGATCCCTTTTGCAGCATAAGTCCAAGCATCATCCCATGATGCCTTTAATAGTTCATCCTGGCCTCTGGCATCAAACATATACTTTGATTTATTTTCTGGGGTCAATTCTGGAAACCCGTCATCTGCCCACTGTTTCCATCCCTTTCGAATAAGCGGATATCTTAACCTGTAAGGGCCATAAACCCTGCGATGGAAGGTGTACCCTTTTAAGCACATCCTAGGGTTCCAGTTCCTCGTGGCTTTGTTTCCATACAGGTCTGAGTAATTCTGATGGTCGTAATTCTGTTCAACCCTCATAACCACTTCATTTCTAACAAACGCCCTTACCCTGCAGCCATGGGTGTCATTCGGCGAGCAAACAAAGGTAAATGTACGATCGTACCTATATTGATCGCGATACACACTTTCCCATGCTACATCGTCCAACGGATTTCCCACTTCCACAGCAGGCTTCAGTAACCGAAATGCCATTGCCTTATTTGCAATGGTAAAGGTTGCACCTGTCGCACCTGCCATTTGTAGGAAAGTTCTCCTGGTAAGTTTCATAATTTCCTACTCCTTTCTCAATTCAAAACTATTTATATAAAAATTTTAACTATAATATGATATTAACAAACAGTGATTCTTACCTTGTAAGCCTCTATACATTGTCCACATACGCCATCTTCTGGTTCCCAACCGGGAAAATCCTTTTTGATAGCATTCACAAGATAAGTATCTTGTTCAATATTTTCCACCCAATAATAAGTACGAAATTGACATAATGGACATTGAGCGCCAGGCAAGATGGTTTTTTTCTTTTTAAGAGTATGCTTTATTGGCAGCCCCTCAGAAATCTTTATTACCTCATTCACATCTTTTGCCAGTCCCAGTATCTTATCATGCGTTAAATTCTCGTCTTGCCACAGGACATCAAAAATAGCAATTTTTACATCGTCAGGAAACTTCTTATAAAGCGCTTCGAACTCTCTATATCTTCCCTCCTTATCGGATATTGTCTCTTTCCCTTTCCTGATTAATCGGCTATCGACAAAAATATCCCAGAAAGTACAATAGCGCTCCTTGACGATACTTTCTTCCATAGGATTACCACCAAGTCGTTCATCACGATAGCCATATGACTCGTTGAGCATGTCGGAGGCATGCATCAATTCATGCCTGACCAATTTTCTTAGATAAGAAATTTCCTGAAAGCGGTCTGGCAACAATTTAACAACAATCCTTTTTTGACCAGCCTCCTGGTTCATCCCTTTTGTAAGATATGAGCCTTCATCAAAAGGGTTTACTGCCTTAGCAATCACCCCCCCGGCAACCTTTCCTTCTAGCTCAGGAAATTCATCAAAAATCTCTTTTATTACCTTTGGAAACTCGAGTTTTTTAAAGAAGCCCCACTCAATCTTTTTAAACTGTGAAGGTCTTTCATCTAATAGAAAATTTTCGTAAACCGGATCAATACAGGAATGATATTCGAGAGTGAAAGCGGAATCCCCCTTTCCCTCCCTAACCTTTAATTCTCCAAATATTACTTCTTCAATTAAACTTGGGTCAAATTCGAGCCTCATATCATTCCTCGTTGAAATCTTCAGAAGATGCGCAGGACAAACATTCATCGGAGGCACCGGCCACTGCCTCTTGATTGAGATCCGACTCCTTATATATCTCTGTTGTAACGTCCATTAATTTCATTTCCAATCGTAAGAACTCTTTTGTCAAAGCAGATACAGCACAATAAAAACCCTCTACTGCTTTTCTACCAAAGAGAACCGCGAAAAGAGGCACCCATTTCCCTATATGCTCCTTCAAGAATTTCTTTTGTGCATCCACGCATATCTGCGCCTTTTCATCTCCGTGGTTTTCCAGGGCATACGCTTGCTTGTACAATAAGTAATGCATAAACTCCATCTCAACACTAATATGGTCGCATCGTTCTTTCTCTACGTCAGCGATATCCAAGCCAAAAGCCTTATAAAAGCCTTGAATATCACCCAATTCATGCACTTGCTGATACACATGAGCTGCGCCATATTGGGTTTCGTATAAAGGACACTCTTTCGACATGGTGTGTCCGACAATACACTGATATACCCTTTGTAAGGTTTCGATGGTTGTACCCCTAAACAACTCCAGTACTTCTTTCAAACATCTTTTTAACTCTACACCATCGTCAATTCCCTCATAACAGGGCATCAAATCCTTCGCGTGTTCCTGAAAATCAGGGCTTTTCAGTATCGAAAGGTTTTTCTCTTCAGGATAAAGGAAGCACGCAGACAGAGTCTGATACATTGCGCTCCGTACAAGCAAATGCCCCACGCTGGATGCAACTTGTTGATCCAAAAGACTACTGCTATCAACTCCCATAATAAACCTCAATTCTAAATTGAATTGTAATGTTTCGGGTCTCTGACATGGATTGGTTCTTCGACAGTAGTCCTCACAATTTCTTGTCCATCCTCACCATATCCAATAACTGTATCATTGAACATCTCAAACTTCTTGCCGTGAATCGTCGTTTCAAACACCTTTGGACCTTCCTCAATCTTATATTCAAATACAATGGATTGTGTCATCCTAAACAATGACATAACCGCAAGTCTTTCACGAGAAGGCACCATAAATTTATCAATTGCTTCATCCACACCGGGACCGAACATCTGCCTTAAATATGCCCTTGGCGCCCATCTTGGCGGAATATAATAGATGTTAGGTTCCGTTCCAAATTGAGGATAAAGCGGCAGGGCCAGCTTATCATGCCTGATCAACCACGTAACTGGATTCTTTGGATTATCATCCAGGAATCCTTGCAGACGAATTTGACCTACACAAGCCGTCATACACCTGGTTTCCATTGGTCGTCCCTTTGTTAACGGATCACGCCCTTCAATCCTGGGATAACAGGCAATGCACTTCTCGCTTATCCTAGTCAACCCCCTGAACATAGGTTTCTTATATGGACATTGCTCAACGCATTTTCTGTAACCCCTGCATCTCTTCTGGTCAATAAGCACAATTCCATCTTCTTTTCTCTTGTATATAGCCTTCCTCGGACAGGCCGCTAAACAACCCGGATAGGTACAATGATTGCAAAGTCTCTGAATATAGAAGAACCAACGACTGTGTTCTGGTAATGAAGAGTATTCATCCGGCTTATTACTCTTCGCAACGTCTTCTCCAAAATTTGGAGACCTCCATTCCTTATCTTCCGGAATATACCCAACAGCCCATTGGTTCAGGTTGTTTTTAGAAGCTGTCTCGAAAATCGTATCGCCCTCGTATACGCCATATGGAGATAATTTCTCATCCTTTTCATCCGTGTACCAGGTGTTCTCACCGTTATCAATCAACTTTAGTGTTTTCACATCCCAGGATTGTGGATAACCACCATACGGTTTGGTCTCCACATTATTCCACCACATATGCTCCTGGCCCTTGTTATAAGTCCACGCACTCTTACACGCCATGGTGCATGTCTGACAGGCAATACACCTGTTAATATTAAATATGGCTGCAAATTGCCGTTTTGGTCTGGATTCAAAATAGGGATACTCCATGCGTCTCCCTAAGTGCCAGTTATGTACTAACGTCATTTTTCAATCCTCCTTAAATTCTTTATCCTAAAGAGTTTACTATTGCCAAGCAACCTTTTCCAGTGTTGCAGGATGCCATTGAGCAGATATGTTTTTTTGCCCATTTCTATCTTGTTCGCCGCCATTCCATACCGCCATATTGAAATATGTATTTCCACCAGGAACCAACTGTACATCATGTGGATCCTGTGTAATTAATGAACGATACATAATTACCGTCCACGCACCATCCGCATATTGACTGCATCCATTAACGTCCTGATGGTCTTGCGTAGTAAGCGTACCAAAGCCCTCTGCATTTAAATCTTCTACCGTCCTACCACGCCCTGGTTGAGAAAGTAAGTTATTGGCTGCCCTTCCTCCCGATAAAACTTCCACACTTGTTATCAATTCTCTGTGATAGTATGCACTGTATGGATTCAAGTTAAAATCATCGTGCATATTCGGATATTGTACCTCCACATCTTCTAACTCACCCTTAACCAGTAAATCCGCCTCCCAATCTGCCTTCCAATGCCAGATGTTAGTTGGTTTTTCTCTATCCCCCATCCTTGGACTAAAATGTTCCGCCGGAGTTATTTCCACTGCGCCTAAAGGAAACATTAATGCACATGCATCCCTAAACTCCTGAACCGCAATTGCCCTTGCATTTCTTGTTTGGTCACTCCAGGTAATTTGGAAATAAATCGTTAGCCCATCATGAATTGCCTTAACCTCTGCGCCAGTGACAGAACCACCTCCATTAGGAAATGCCTTATCCTGTTTTTGAAGCGTAATTTTAACAGAACTTGCATCTTTAAATGCACCTTTCAAAGACTCTACATCAATATGATAAGGTTTTTCCATTTCAACGTACTTTACGTTTAATACCTCTTTCGCCGGCGTAAATTCTTCTTCTGTCACATCCTTAACACCAGGAGCAGTCTCTTCTGCAGCAAACAATGATGCACTTAAAAACATCGCACCAAGGAACGAAACACCGTAGAGTTTTAGCTTTGAAACCCTTATATTCATATATCTCCTCCTTAATTTAATTAAAGTTGCATTTAGTAATTTTATATAATTTATACATTATAAATGTGCAAACTTCATTCCTCATTTTAAATTTATTATATCACATAAAAAATAAACCTTAGTCGTTTATATTCACCATTTTATGAAAAATAAGAAAATTATTTTATGAACACCCTCCAGTTTATACTATTTCTTAATTGAAATACATAATGCAATTCCGAAACATATTTTAAATAAAAAATTACTAATAATAAATATTAATTAACTTTTTTTACTAAATAGTACTGAATTTGTTTTATCAAAGAAACAAATAATTATAAATCTTATTTTTTAAAAATCTTATGAAGTGAATCATTCGCCATAAGATTATTCCTTGCTTCATCAACAATCTTGGTTGTTATCTCACGATAGCCATTTTTCTTGGCAAAATCTTCAATTCTAGCCCTTACCACATCTCTAATAAAAGACGGTATACGTTCAGTTTGCATTTGGGCTTCTTTTGTCCAGATTACTGAATTATACTCCTTAACTGTTGATTTCACGCAATCTAGCTCTTCCATAGCGTTAGAATTAAGTTCAACAGATTGCATTACGTTAAAACCTGTATTAGATTCTTTTTTAGTTGATATATTCCTTATTTCCTGAAACACATTAAATAACTCAGGTTTAGCTTCCTTGTTTCCACCTGTAAGCAATATATTACATGGTGACAAACGCAACAAATTTTCTGCAGTACTTCCGATATCCAGCTCATTTGAATTATGAATTCCCGTACGGCCTACAATTAACAATGAAGTTTTCTCTGCATTTATATATTTTAAAATCTGTTCATATGGCTTACCGTCTTTGAGAATTTTATTAATCTTTATATCTGCATCTTCTGCCATGCAACCGGCGCGGTCTAAATGATTTTGGTATATCTTTGCCAGACCTTTATCAATAATTTCTTCATGCAATGTTTCCTGCTCCCTAAATCTAAAAATTTGTCCTGCTTCCTTAGAAAGCACTTTTGCAATACTCTCGAATGCCACTCTGTGATAATGTGGATCAAATACTGAAATTGCTGTTAATTCCAAATTAAACAACTCGACAAACTCAATAGCTGATTTTACGCCAGCGTTTGAAAGTGTGCTTCCATCTACTGCAACAACAACCTTTCCATCTAAACTGCTATTCTTTACTATAAGAACATCTGTATTAATTCTTCTAACTACTCGTTCGCATACACTACCAATTACATGTTCATTAACTGCGGCAAGACCCTGTGAACCCATCACTACAAGATCATAGTAATTTTTTTGTACTTCCTTAATAATCTCATAATAATTCTTGCCTTCTAAAAGAAGACATTCATGTGAGACATCGGCTTCCTTACATTTACTTCTGAAGACATCGAGGTATGATTCAGAGATCAATTTGAGACCCAAATTAATCAAAGATGTGTGCAGGTCTCGCTGCCTTTTTAAGACATTTTCATCCTGATATTGAGGCGGTAATCCCTTTTCCATATCGCGGAACCGCCTTTGATGCAAGGTTGCATCGTATACATGGCAACCTATAAGGTGAGAATTGAATTTTTTGGATAATCTAATCGCTAGATTAATACAATGGTGAGAATGATGTGAATTGTCAATTGCTACAAATATTTTTTTGTACATAGAAAGGGGTATTTATAACTAATAACATTATGAAGCTTCTTTTTTCAGCTTCTTCCACTCGCCTATAGCTCCATACGCTAAGGCGACAGTAATTATTATCAGAAATAGCCAGCGCATTGACGTCTTAAAAGTCCCGGACTTTTCTTCTTTAACAACCGCCTCTTTAGCTGCTACAACTGGACCCTCAGCCTCTTGCGCAGAAAAAGTTCTTATATAAGCAACAAGCTCCTTAATTCTTTTTTCTGGGATTGTCTTACCCCAAGGCGGACACAAATTAGATTTATCAACTGACTTTGACCCCTCAGTTATTGATTTAAGAAGCTGGTCATCTGTCCTCTTTTGCATGTACTTAACATCGGTAAAATTTCTTGGCTTTGGTTTCAAATCAATCGTAAAAAACGTTCCATCTCCTTTACCCTTAAAGCCATGACAAGGTGAGCAATAATACTCATACGTCTTTTTAACTGTAAGTAAAAAGACCTGTTCGCGTGGTGAAACGTCATCCTTTGCCATAGCATAACCGCCCAAAAGACTAAAAATAGAAAATAAACAAATAACCGTTATTCCGGTAATCTTATTATAAACCGAATAATGTCTCATTATTGATTTCCTTCTTTTTTCTTCGCATGATCTGCCAGGAATCCAACCAATGATTTTAACTCTTCATCTGATAAACCAAAATTAGGCTCCACCACCTGTGGATTAGCTTGTTGTGGATTTTTCAAGTGATACAGAATATACTGAGGTTGCAATCTATCTCCAACCGTTGAAAGGTTAGGGCCAACAACCCCGCCACCTTTTTCACCTTCTGCATGACAAGTATTGCATCCCTTCTCATAAAAAAGCTTCTCCCCAACAGCAATCATTTCTGCTGATGGTGCTCCAGATTCAAAAGGATTGGACATCGGTTCCTTCGTTACGAGATGTTTTTCTAGATATTCTACTGCAACTTTTGCATCATCATCTGTGAGGTTAAACTTTGGCATTTGCTGACTAAGAGGTCTAATAATATCAGGCACTTTTAAAAATTCTCTTTCCCAGTCCATCTTAATTTTACTACCAGCAATTGTTAAATTCGGCGCATATGTTCCACCTTTATTCTGTATACGATGACACGTCAAACAACGTATTTCATATAATAGCTTTTCAAAGCCAGCAAGACTATCCCGTTTTTGCTCTATTACCGGCATTAACTCTGTAGTACCTTTTATATCATGGCAAACAAAACATCTTGCTCTTTCAACAACATTTTTTCCCTTTTCGATTAAAGCAGTATCTTTTCTTATACTGCTGAATTCCTTTTCTGCTAATACCTTAACTTCCGCTTCTGGCTGTTTCTCTTCCTTGGCTTCGCCCTCCTCTTCCTCTTCTTCCACCTCCTCAGGCATGAATTGTGTATCCCTCATGACAAACTCAATCAATGCCCGCACATCATTATCACTAAACCTGAACTGTGCCATCATTGTGTCCGGAAAATGGCTTTTTGTATTACCAAGCCAGCTATATAGCCAATTCCTGTTAATCTTTGTTGTTATCTCACCAAGGTCAGGTCCAACTCCCACGTTACCGCCGACACCTTTTATAGGGTGACAAATTGTACAACGTGCCCTGCCCCATACTCCCTTGCCCTCATTAAAAAGCTTGTCTACTCTATCATATTCTTCGTCTGAAAGGTCATCCTCTTTCTTTAATAGATTTGAGTCCCAACTAATCTGTGGAACTTCTTTCTCCAAAATACTGCCAAGATAAACAATAACAGCCTTTATCTCTTCAAAATCCAACCCGAGATTTGGCATCTTTGCATTAGGCACTACTTTTTTGGGATTAGCAATCCATCTTGAAATCCACTCAACGTTTGCCTTATTAATAACATTTGTCAATGGCGGCCCATTCTTTATCCTTTTGTAAGGGTCTTCAAGTTCAAATGGTAAGATACCCCAATGTTCTGGAATCCGATATTTCTTATCAAGGTCTAAAAAAAACGCATCAATTTTTCGCTCTTCGCTGTAAGAAACATTTCCTGCAGAATAAAACGAAAAACAAGAAATAATAGCTATAACAAACAAACCACATTTACAAATAAATGATTTTAATCTCATAAGAACTCCTTAGTTTGCTATAATTTACTACGTCTCCTGCTCTTCTTCAAATTTTGGCGGGAACCTGCGTAGCCTTGCAACAAACCACAGCTCTATACTTGCGCCCATGACAATTGCAATCAACACATAAACAAACACAGTTTTTGGAACGGACTTTTCTAATACTACATAATACCAGGAGGATACGGACTTTTGACCTCCAAAATCACTATTAGAGCCATCCCATATAGCAAAAGCAATTGGTATTAACTTACCTATCTCGAATTGTATATCTACTTTTGCATCCTCCGTTTTTAATTTCCTTTTCATTACAACCTTCCATCGTCCATTATGATAAGCACCCTTACCTGTCACATTTTGGCTCTCATTAGCCTGTTTAGTAATGTTCTTAAAGCCCTTCGCATTCAATTCACTAATTTCACCGGTTTCAGTTTCTGGCGCCTCTATAACCGTACCGAATCCTTCATTCCAGTAAGCCTTCCAACTCCATAGATTAACGGCACCACTGGGATCTCCCATTGCAAAATATGGTTTTTTCAGTGATTCTGGAATTTTTGTTGGAAACTGAAGAGAAACTGAGTCTCTGAACACTTCTTCCTGCTTGTTAGTTGAATCATCCCATTCAATCAAAAAGGCTATTTCGTCATTATTATAAATTGCCCTAACCATAACTGCATCAACCGATGGAGCCCAATGCCTTGGACTTGCAAGGATTTGACCTGCAAGTGGTATTTCCATAGCAGGCGCTTTATTCCAATTTTCATCATTGGGTTCAGCCGGTAAATCACCTTCTATTAACTTTACCTTTACAACTACATCTGATGCCATATCTTTATTTATGCTCTTTACATAATGTGCAACATGCCAACGGTCTTCATCAGAAAGCTTGTCGAGATAAGAACCCATAGGTGTTTCATTAAACCCCGTTGATATAGTGCGGTAAATATCTTCTATCGTATTACCGCCTTTAAAATTCCAAGCCTTTGATAAATCCCTTGCCCTGTAAGGCATATTCCACTCTGTCTGCATGGCAACTGTTAGTGGACCATTACCTCTACCATCCTCACCGTGGCATTCAAAGCACTTCGTTTCTTTAAATAACTCTTGACCTCGTTGAACACTTTCTGGCGTTGAAGGAACACTTCCAACAGAAACAATTTTAGGTGGATCTTTTTTAAATTGTTCGTTAAAGGTTTTTATATAATAAATAACTTGCCAGCGTTCTGTTTCACTAATAGTGTACCAAAATGGCATTGCTGTACCTTCTATTCCGCTTGTTATAATCCTGAATAAATCCTCATCAGTAGATACTGAGCCATATGCAGTAGAGCGCACTTTATATTCATTCCTTGTAAAATTTCTGGGCTTAGGAAACATCGTTTTTGAAGCAGGACCATCACCCCTTCCCTCTATCCCGTGACAGTACCAGCATCTCTTTTCGTAAATCTTCTTACCCTCAGCAACGGTATCTGGTGTTTCTGATAATTTTTGAGGTACTTCATGTTTGTACGTTCTAAATAATTGCGATGTCTGAGCAAACAAACCAGAATTTGCCCCAAAAATACTAATAATAAAAATACTTAATGCTAAAGTTATTGAACGTCTTAAAGTTCTTATCATAGTTTATGGCTTCTATCTGTTGCTAGAATGTACATTAAATTAATAAAAAATACTTTATTCCATTTTTTCCATTTGTCTTGGCATTACACCAGCAGTATCATACTCTCCCATTATGATTTTCCAGACTTCGTCATCCTTCAAATCATCCTTCCATGCAGGCATCGCAGAATCCCACGGTGTTGACTCTGATGGAAGGCCTGGTCCACCCTCTTTAATGCGCCAGAACAGGTAATTATCTATAACAGTTGCTATAGTTCCTGGGTCCTGGAAATTTATCGGTCTCAAACGGAATGAGTTTGCAAATGGTCCATTACCATCCGCCTTTGAACCATGACACGGCCTGCAATATGTTTGAAAAAGTATTTTCCCTTCTTCAATACATCTACGCTGTGTTTCTGCATCGGTTTGTCTAAATGGATTTTCTAGTTTTTCAAACGCTTGTGGCAACGTCGGATGTTGAATTCTTAATTCTACAGGAGACGCTGCACCTGGAATTGACCATGAATATACAAACCACCCAACTACAACCGGGAAACTTATAAACAATAACTTTTGTAAGAAGAATTTAATTTTTGGACCGCCACTCGGAAGCAAGAATCCTAAAAAATCTGCAAACTTTTGATTACTTGTCGTCGCATAAACCAGTCCTGCTAATACACCCATAATCATATACCACATCATCAATGTGCTGGGTGTGGGCATTGGGTGCCCTTTAGCCATCAGTACTTGAAATATTTTTGGAGAGGCGTATTTAAGAAATAAAAACAAACCTATTATCGCTGTTATTATCCATACTAACAAAAATTCTCTGCGTTTTCTGATCATTAATGCACCCCTACTTTTGTTTCATTCGCAAATTAACAAAATCACTAATCTATTTTAAACTTTGCAAAAAGGATATAACACCATAAAAATCTCTTACACTTAACAATTCACCTATGTTACCAGGCATTATTGAAACTTCCTGTTTTTTCATTTCAGCAATATCAGTCTTTGTAATGATAACATCTTCAATTTCACCGCTTTCTTCTTTCAAAAGTACTATCTCACTCTCCGTTTCACTCTTAATAAGACCGTTATATGGAATTCCATCTGTAGTTATCACATACATTGTCTCATATCCCTTCACTATCTTTGCACTTGGCTTAAGTATAGATTCTAAAAAGTACTCAGGCGTCTGAACAGCGCCTATACCAGTCAGCTCAGGACCTACCTTTTCCCCCTTTCCATTAACAACATGACACTTTCCGCATGTGACTGGACGCGTTTCGTCGAAGAATATCTTCTCGCCTTCTTTTGCATCAACCGCAACTGGAGGTATCCATGGTTTCACCTTCTTCTTTGAAGCTTCAGGTATTTTATCCTTGTATTTCATAATAGCCGGAACATCCGCTTCACCACCTAAAGTCTGCAGATATGCAATAACTGCTAAAATCTTTTCACGCGATAACATAATAGGCGGATCGTAAACCTTTGGCATAATCTTATCATATCCATGAACAACATGCTTCTCTGGCTCTACTATTGATTCAATAATATAATCTAGTCCGGAAGCCATTCCCAGTTCTTTTGCACGCTCATCTGCTCTAGACACCAAACCCTCCTGGTCGGGACCCCTCGTTGCACTACCACTGGAACCCACTTTATGACATGTACTACACTGCCCGTCTCCCCAGAAGACACTTTCACCAGCTTCAGGGGTAACTCCACCAGCAGACTCGCCTCCGCCGGTACCAGAGAGCCCCGAAACGTACATTGTTATGTATATGTAAAATCCTATAATAGCAATACCAAAAGCTGTAACTTTTAACATGCTCTTATTCATGAGTCTTTACGCCTTCACCTTACTATTTCTAGATTCTAAAATTAAGATACTCTACAATCTTATTAAACTTCAGTGTGCTTTCTCGTAACCAGCCGACTCTTCATAATCAGATACCTCTGTCTTAACCTTCTTTTCTCCCAAATTGGCAAGCCAGAATACAAACGTAACCAAACCAAGGAAGAGAGCCACAATCAAACCAACAATCCTACCCATATAGGAAAGTTGTGGTGTATAAGCCCACTGAGATGTATCCTGCATAATACCATAAATATGCCAATCCATTCTGAGACCTGAACGTATGAAACCCATCAATCCCATCAAGATTACGATAACAACACACAATAAAATAAGAGCGTATTGCGATCTGACGGGCATTTTGCCCCATATGATACCGCCAACAAGTTTTGCCTTACGAAACATAAATATGTCAATAATAGCATTCGTAATCAAACAGCTCATAACAATCGAAACTTGCGTTACAGACAAGTACCTCAAGACCAGATTTGCCTTCTGCATTACCTGGAAACCATAATACCAGAAATACAATACGGCAATACATGCAGTTACGGCAAATAATAGAGTTTGAGCCAGCTTCCCCTTATTCTTGAAAGTCAAAAAGGCAGCAACACATACAAAAAATGCCTGTATATAGAGACATCTAATCAGCGGTTTAACAAAAACCTTTACACTCGCTTCTAATTCAACAAAATTAAGCGATATCGCATAAGAAACCAGCATCAATAAGCTGAAAATAACCGCAGAGAATATTCCAATTTTGCCAGCCTTACCTTGCTCAGAAAATGGCACAGTGTCTCCTTTATTACTGCGGCGGTATATAAGGAATGAGAAAAACGTGGCAAGTATAATCATATTTACAACAGCATTCTTCGCTGCCATAACTCCAAAATACTTAGAGAATGGATGGTACTGCTCTCCAATCATAGCCCTCTCTTCACCGCTTAGTGGAAGGTTATGAGGTGTGAGCCATACAGCGAAACACATGAATATTATCATGGTAAGAAATTTAATGTATTTCGTATACCGTTCAGAACCCTTGATTCGACTCATCCCAAGCCACAGATAATAATTTGCGCCAATAAATAGCATTCCGATAAGTATCGCCTGTATAATAAACGTCCATGAAAAAGCGCCACCCATCATGATATTACCCATAACCGGGCTTGAGCTGTATACCTCACGGCCTAACCAGTATCCAGCAAATGGCAAAGGAATCAGGGCGCCTATACCTATAAAATTTCCTACGTAGCCCATCCAGTCATAATGGGCTTTTTCTTCCTCTGTTTTTGCACCAAGAAATTTAACCGCAGCATAAGCACCTACCACAAATCCACCAAAACATACATTCGCAATTAAACGATGAATATTTACCGGCATCCACAATGGATTATAAAAGGCATGGTACAAGCTCACAACTTTACCTGTAGCAGGCACTACCCCCGCAGGACTCATCATATAAGTTGCCCAGGAATTGGTTAGGAACATAAGGGACGTACCAAAGAGATTTAGCATAACACCAAGTATAATATGGAACCACTTCTTAAAAGCTGTCCCTTTGAGAACTTCCCATGAATAGTAATATGCATACAATGTAAATGCCTCACCAAAGAACATTAATGCATAGACATACATCGTGGGCGCGAAGACATTCGTCATGTGGCTCATAAACTCTGGATATAACCCAAACAAGCAAAATCCAAGCAAGCCACCTAAGGATGCAGTTGTAGCAAAGGCAGCTGATAATAACTTAGTAAACTCCTTGGCCATTTTGTCATACTTTTGGTCGCCGCCCTTAAATCCAACAATTTCCACTATGACAGCAAATATTGGAACACCAAGCACAAACGCCGCAAACATTAGATGCAGCTCAGAAACTATCCAGACGACTACACGTGAGTCTATCCCAAAAAACGTCCTATATTGTACTGGACCCGCCTCTTCTTCCTCAACAGTTGCGGTTGCTGTTCCAGCCTCTCCTGCGGGTTGACCCTCGGCTTGCTGAGGTGGAGCAGTTGGCTGACCAGTCTCAAACTGAGGTAATTCCACACCAGATGCTGCAGCCCCACCCTCAACAGTTTGTTGCGCAGCATCATCGGCCGAAAATACCTGCTTGGAATATGGAATGACTAATAAAACAAAGGAAAGAAAAAACAATATAGCAATTCTACTTTTTAGCTGCATTAATTTCTTTTTATTCATTAGTAACGTGCCTTTTCAAACTGGTAAGCTTCACTTCCCAAATATTTAAGAACACTAAACTATTTCTTTGTATAGACAAAATCTACAACAGCATCTTCTTTTGCATTCACAGCAATATCAACGGTTTTTTTACCGAGCTTCTCCTGCCAAGCTTCAATTTTGTATTTACCTGCCGGTACATTTTCTATCTTAAAATTTCCATTTTCATCCGTAACAGCAAAATAAGGATTGGCTTTTACAACAATAAAAGAGCTCATCCATTTATGCACATCGCATGTTATTTTTACAACTTCTGCAAAATCGAACTTCTTAGTTAATATACCGCCGCCAGATACGCCTTCATTAAAAGCAGCGTTTTTAATTGCCCACGAGTGGAGGTTGTGCATTACGTTGTCACTGTTTAACAAATCCACGCTGGAACCCACAGGTATAGCAAGCACATGGGGAATAAATAAACACTCTTTCTGATCAAGGGCCGCTGTTACTGCTTCAATCTTCTTGCCAGATGCTATATCAACAAGAGAAACAACAACATTTTTAATACCTTTGGATTCGCCATTAATAACCAATTCCTCGGATACTTTATTTTCATGACCGCAGGTTTGCTCATCCTTATCTACCTTTAAAATCTTTGCAGACGGAATATCACCGTCATATTTCACAGTACCTGAAATTGAGCCTCCGTCCTTCACTTCAACTTCGGTATAAACAACCCCTTTTCCCTCTGCAGCATATGTAATGTTATTTAAACACATAGCACCACTCGTTATAGTAACAGCCAAACTGCCAGCAATTGCCATAAATCTTAAATTCTTTATCATCATTACCTCCGTCTTTAAATATCTAAAATATCTATAATTTGTACTTTAAACTAAGAGATACTCAAATTTAACGAAAACAAAGAAACAAAGGGCAACATAATAAATTTATGCTGTGAATTTGTCAATCGCAAATTGAATAGTAAATTTAAATTTTTTATAAATACTTCCTAAATTCTTAACAATAGTTCCATATCAATAACAATATTTATTCCTTTTTATAAAAAAATAAATAAAACTATATAACTAATTAAAAATCAAATTGTTAGTTTGTTAACCTATGTAAATTTATAAATACTTCCAACCTTATTTAATTAAATTTAAATTTCATTATTGAAATAATAATTTCAAATATAGCAAATACAGAATTATTCATATAAACTAAAATTTCTTTTTCTATGGTATTAAAGCTTTGATAAAAAAAATTTTAATTTAATGTCCTCTTCAATATTTCCACATCCTTCGGATTTGTAGTCTTTCCCGGTTCCACAATAACATCTGGGTCCATTTTGAATCTCCTGATCCACGTGGTTTCATCCTGAGGCTTCCAGTGCAATTTATATAAACCGGGAGATACATTTACAAAGTAATATCTGCCGTCCTTGTCGGTAACTGTCTCAAGTTCCAACGCCCCTTCTACTGGACGATACCCCTTTGTTAGCAACCCAGTCTTTTCTAACATTTGTAATTTTACCTGACAATTTGGAAGTGAATTTCCGCCATGCAGTATCCGACCTTCAACATTGCCAAGATTCATGTCCTGAATTACAGATTCTTCCTTTTCTGTAATATTTTTAGTCCCTTCACTAATTTCTTTATTCTCCTGCAAATCTTCTATATGTTCTTCTGTTTCTCCAGATTCAGGGGTTGTCTCATTAACCACCGTTTGACGTTGCTCCACGTCAGTATTCTTCTTTTCATCTTCAGCCTCTTCATCGTCAGAAACTGCCTGTTCATCTTTTTTAGACAAACTTTCTGACTTTTTCTTCTTAGACTTTAAACGAAAACCTTTCCCGCTATCTTTTTTCTCTTTTATATCGGTTCTTATTTCGTCAACCGGTATACTTATTTCTGTTTCGTTCCGTATGCCAGCATCCACTACACTCTTTTCATGCATATTTTTATCCGCTTCTCTCGAAACATCCTCCACCTTTTGTGTGTTATCAATACTTGTGGAAACTGTTTTGGTTTGTTCACTATCTTTCTGAAATGACATTTTAAGAGACGAGATTAAAGATATCGGAATCAGCACATTGATGGCATCCTGTGTAATTTCTTTGACTTCGCATTCTAGCGCAATATTATTTTTATCTGACCTTAAGGAAATTAAATCCGAGAATTTTCCAGTATCTGAAAATTGCATGTTTAATGATATTATAAGTTTCTTGGGTATCACGGCGCTTATATAGTCACTTGCAACGCCTACAATCTTAAGTTCCACATTATTGCTTGTATTCTTTAATACTATAGTATCCCCTCTGACTCCTACATGAAAACCGAGGATAATGCAAAAGATGACTAACGTTAGCTTTAAAAAATACATAACCTTACTTGAACACATCTTTTCCAATTTTCCCATTAATAAAATATTCGACACGCAATAAAGAAAGAATAATTAGAACACAATTTCAAATATTAACATCCATTAATTTTATATCAAATAAAAAAAGATAATCCATAATGCCTTAAGGATTACCTTTCTTCATATTAAAGAAAAACATCCCTCAGCAACCATTATTGTTGAGGGATGTTAAATTAATAATTTTAATTAGTGTTCCAGAGGATTATATGGCTTACCTTTTACATGTGTCTCTTGTTAAAGGAACACCGGGTGGTCACGGAAAAGAAATTATCTATACGAAGAACTTAACCTCCGAACTTCCCAAAAGCACACAAATTCCAGATGTTACTATCCCAACCATTATTCATTAAACGTATGGGTGGGTTTGAAACCTGCCCATACAAGACCACACAGAATCCTATACAACCTAACATTATTTTTTGCCGTAAATTACCTCTTCTAAATGGGCGAATTTAAGCCGGAATATGTTGGGAAAATGCAGTTTTGCTAGTTTTCGCTCAAACACTAAGCGGTTTGTCTTTTCTGCAGAAACAACTCTAATAGCTTTCTATTTAACCCTTCTATATTAATCATGTCTTCGACTAGTTCTCTTTCCTTCTCAGAAGATACACCAAAAATAAAACCACCCTCCTTTTCACTTCCACGCAATAACCCATCATGCAAAAATGCTGATCGTAATTCATGATACATTTTCTTAACCTTCTTAACGTGAATTTCAATATCTTTTCCTGTTATTAATTCTCTAATAAGCTTTTCTATTTCATTAATGTGGCTTGTTTCATGTCTCAAACCAGTTTTTTCCTTACATTTTTCACATATTAAGTATGACGTTTGATTACCATTTGCAATACAAATTGCTTGCGGTTTATTAGCCAACTGATTAATAGAAGATAAAAATAATGTCATAAAAAGAGTATATTTCAAGTGAAAATTTGGAATTCTTGTAATTTCTTTAGCCCAGATATAAGTGTTAAGAGCATTATCAAATATTTTGTGGTCCTTAACACTGAGTTTATTTATCAAATAACTATATTGAGATATCCTAGCGATAGGATTTTTATTGTTAATGGGGTTACCACAAATAATGTTAGGATCGTAGAATGTATTACACTTATAATCATTGTATATGCTTTCAAAATCGTTATATTCTTCTATTTCTTCCTTAAAATATTCAACAGGAAGGTCTGTAACTAGCCATATTAAATTTAATAATCTTTGTACATTTTTAAAATAATTGTTTTCATTTATTACTTCGTTCGTTTCTAAATAGAGGCAGGTATGTCCTAACATATTTGGGGGATATTTAATTTTTTTTAATTTGCCACAAAATATCACAGCGCTTTTAATATCCGAATCTCTCAATGGCAGTATCTCATAACATGGCTTTTCATTGTTGTAAGTATTAATCATTAATATAAATAAATTTCGCTTCCCAAAACCATACCTTTTCATAAACATTTTATTCATACCACAACCTCTAAAAATCTTTTAATGAGACTGTTGCAAAAACTAATGATAAGTTTGTATCTGGCAACTCTCAAAATTTCCCAACGTACAGGGATAGTTTACAAATACATCAAAAATTCTATTCTGCATTAACATACTGTAGTTTTAGTAATTGTAAGTAATATAGATACCTTTTTAACCCTAGGAAAGCGTTCTATTTCCCATATAGTTTCAAAAAATACTGGTAAATAGCAAGGTTCTATCTTCCTAAAAACATATTCCATCCTGAAATTCTCCAGGGTATCCGCTTTGTTTTTATATGTGTTTAAATTGCTAAGAATTAAATCAGTAGAATTTTTTTGTGCTTTAATTTCTTTTCGCACAAATTCAATTTCTTTTTTTATAGCTTCAACACGACCAGCACCGGTATTTGCTCTTTGTATTTCAACTTCAATTCCACCATAAGGACTTTTAATAGATGCATATTTGATTTGTTCCTTGAATAATAAGCAAAATCCCAAGATCATACCAAAAGCTACGAAGTAAATTACTTTCTTACAATCCCTTTTAGTAAACAAAAAGAAAACAAAGGAAGCAATCAACATGCACATTAATATAAAAAAACCAATATATTCAAAGTCCAAAATTAACGTCATTAAAGTAAAGTTTTTTTTGGATTAAGGAATTTACAAAATTTTCAATATTGCAATATATTTTATATTATGTATATGTAAATTTAACAACAAATATAAATTTTCTAATTCAATCTAAGGCTGCTCATTTGCTTTTAACCACTACACATCTAACAATCAATAAAACGCTTGACACTTTTGTTTAAGATTCGTTATCATATTTTTTGGTAATTTCATTGATTTTCATACCTTTCATAATTAGAGGAAACAATTTTGAGTTCTAACGTCAGGGTTCGTTTTGCACCCAGTCCCACTGGTTATCTCCACATTGGAGGGGCAAGGACGGCGCTCTTTAACTGGCTCTTTGCAAGGCATAATAAAGGTGTTTTTATATTACGTGTCGAAGATACCGACCAGCAGCGTTCCACAGAAGAATCCACAAAAGCCATATTCGACAGTATGAAATGGCTGGGACTCGACTGGGATGAAGGTCCGTATTACCAGAGTCAGCGACTGTCCATTTATAAACAATACGCAGAAAGACTAGTCGAACATGGAAAGGCATTTTACGATACCGATGCAGAGGGACGTAAAGCCATTCGTTTCAGGATGCAGGATGAAATAACGGAATTTAATGACCTTATTCATGGTGCCATTACCTTTGATGCGGCGCTCATCGAAGATTTTGTAATCCTCAAGGCTGACGGATTTCCTACTTATAACTTTGCCTGTGTTGTGGATGATGCAGATATGGGCATTACCCACATTATTCGAGGGGATGACCATATATCGAATACCCCCAAACAGATTGCCCTTTATAAAGCCTTTGGGTTTAAAATGCCAGAATTTGCCCATATTCCTATGATACTCGGAGAAGATGGCTCAAGATTGAGTAAACGTCATGGGGCAACTTCCGTCACTGAATATCGAGATAAAGGTTATTTATCACATGCACTAGTAAATTTTCTTTCGCTTCTTGGATGGTCTCCCGGAAACGACCAGGAAATTATATCCATCACCGAAATGATTGAGAAATTTACATTAAAACGCGTGAACAAAACCAGCGCACAATTTAACAACACAAAACTGGACTGGATGAATGGTCAGTATATCAAAAATACACCCGTGGAAGAGCTCACGCCTGAAGTTAAGGCTTTTTTTGAAAAATCAGGCATTAACACCGCAGAATATACTACAGAGTGGTTTAAAAATTTGGTAAGTTTGTACCATGAACGGTTTAAAAATTTTCAGGACCTGTTTGACCAAACGAGATTCTTCTTTACTGACACTATTGAGTACGACAACGTCGCTGTAGAAAAATTCCTGAAGAAGGAAGGTGTGTGTAAGTTGATAAAAGAGGTGCATTCAGCAATCTCTCCTATTGAAAATTTTGATAAACAATCTTTAGAGGCATGCCTTCGCAATTCGACGGAAAAGCTTGGCGTAGGATTTTCAAGGCTTGCCCAGCCATTGAGGGTTGCTATCACAGGGAAGAGCGTAAGCGCAGGTATCTTTGAAACGATGGAGCTTTTAAAAAAGGAAAAAACCCTCAAGAGAATCTTATACACCATTAACAATTTGTGTGAAACTCCAGAAATAATTAAATCGGGTAAAAATTAATTATGCCATTACTTGTTGCTGGTTCTATAGCTTTAGACTCTGTGGAAACGCCCCATGGAAAGGCAGAAGAATGCCTGGGCGGTTCCGTAATATACTTCTCTCACGCCGCACACTTTTTCAGCAATGTGAGGCTTGTTGGTGTCGTCGGAAAGGATTTCCCTCAACATTTTAAAAAGGGCATCCACAAAGAAAATATTAATAGTTCCGGCGTGAAGGAACTGGAAGGAAAGACCTTCCGATGGAAGGGTATTTATAAAAACGATATGAATGTGGTTATTAACACAGGAAACAAATCTAGTCAAGGCTGGGAAAAAGATTTTGCATATGGGACCTAAATACGTAATCATAAAGAAGGGGGAACATGGGGCAATTCTGATGTCTGATAAGGGATATTTCATTATTCCTGCGTATCCAACCGAACATGTCAAGGACCCTACAGGCGCGGGTGACAGCTTTGCAGGCGGGATGATGGGATATCTTGCTAAAACCAGCGATACGAGCCTCTCAAATTTAAAAAGAGCCATTATGTACGGGACCGTTGTCGCTTCATTTAATATCGAAGACCTCAGCCTGAACAGATTTCAACAGATTACATTTGAAGACATTGAAAACCGTATAAAAGAATTCGAAGAAATAGTCAGGCTGTAACTGGCCTATTTGAACTAAACAAGTATCTTTATAAGTCTTCTTATTTATATATGAATGTACGGCTCTTTGTCGCTGTTGAAATAACGGATGAAACTCGTAAAAAATTAACAGAGTTTCAGAATAACCTTAAGAAGGCACGCGCAGAGGTAAACTGGGTGTCGCCTGAAAATATTCATATCACATTGAAATTCATTGGATATTTGGATGAGGAAAAGATTGGAAATGTAGTGAATATAATAAAAGATTCTGTAATTCATATAAAACCATTTAATCTGAACTACACAGGGGCAGGCGTTTTTCCGACACCGAAAAACCCGCGCGTTATCTTCGCCGGTATAATAGATAAAGATGATATCTTAAAAAAAATTCATGAACGACTCGATAACCAGCTAATGGCGCTGGGCGTGGAACACGAGTCGCGCAAATACGAGGTGCACCTTACAGTCGGACGTGTAAAAACACGCAAGAACACGGAGAAATTAATGGAAGTTCTCAATTTTTACAATGAATTCAAATTTAGCTCAGAAGTTGTAAGGCAGGTGGTTTTGATGAAAAGCGACCTTTCACCAAATGGGGCTATTTATACAAAGCTTCATACCATTAACTTATCTCAATAACCACATAACTTTTATAAAGGTGATTTATGATACCAAAACAAGAAGCGGCAGATAGAGAAAAACGACAGCAGGCTTTAGAAAGGGCCCTTTCCCAAATTGAGAAGCAATATGGCAAAGGGACAATAATGAAACTGGGCGGGGAAACAAGGCTAGATGTACCCAGCATCTCCACAGGCGCATTATCTCTGGATATTGCGCTTGGAGTAGGCGGGATACCTCGTGGCAGGGTTGTGGAAATTTTTGGGCCTGAATCCTCCGGCAAAACTACTTTAACTTTACATATCATTGCAAACGCCCAGAAAGAGGGCGGCATAGCGGCATTTGTTGACGCTGAACATGCTTTAGACCCTGATTACGCAAAAAAACTGGGGGTGGATTTAAACAACCTCATGGTCAATCAGCCGGATACAGGCGAACAGGCGCTCGAAATTGTTGAATTATTAGTAAGAAGCAATGCAGTTGACATAGTTGCAATTGATTCCGTTGCGGCGCTCGTTCCTCGCGCAGAAATTGAGGGAGAGATGGGCGATTCACATATGGGGCTACAAGCACGGTTGATGTCTCAGGCGTTACGTAAATTAACCGGCTGCATTTCGAAATCTCAAACGAGCGTTATTTTTATAAACCAGATACGAGAAAAGATTGGCGTTATGTATGGCGGAAACCCAGAAACAACGCCCGGCGGAAGGGCATTAAAATTTTACGCCTCTGTGCGTATTGATATAAGAAAGATCGGCAGTATAAAAGACGCCGATATAACAATCGGCAACCGTGTCCGCGCAACGGTTTGCAAAAACAAGGTTGCCGCACCATTTAAAAAAGCAGAATTTGATATTTTATATAACTCCGGCATTTCACGCGCAGGTGACATTATAGACCTCGGAGTTGAGCATCAGATTATTGATAAATCTGGAACCTGGCTTTCTTACGGAGAGTTGAGACTCGGACAGGGAAGGGAAAACTCAAGGCAGTTTATAGAAAGTAAACCTGAATTAATGAAAGAAATTGAACAGGTAATCATTAAGAAGGTAAAACCAGAATTGGTTTCAGAAAAACCTGTTGAAAAAGCCCCTGAAAAACCAAAGTCTGAATCACAATTAAGAAAAGGTGAGAAATAATCTTTTACCATGAAGACAAACGAGATTCGCAATAAATATTTAAAGTTTTTTGAGAAAAAATCTCATGTAATCTGTCCCAGCGATTCGCTGGTGCCACAGAATGACCCCACACTCCTGTTTACAGGTGCAGGGATGAACCAGTTCAAAGATATGTTTCTGGGTAAGGGAAATCTGAATTTCAAAAAAGCAACTACATGTCAAAAATGTATACGTACAGGTGATATTGATAATGTCGGTAGAACCGCCTCCCATCACACATTTTTTGAGATGCTTGGAAATTTCTCATTCGGTGATTATTTCAAAAAGGAGACAATCGAATGGGCATGGGAGTTCTTAACACAGGAGTTAAAAATTCCAGAGGAACGGCTGTGGGTAAGTGTATACAAGGATGACCAGGAATCTTATGAAATCTGGGAAAAATGCATAAAGATATCCAATTCAAAAATATACAAGTATGGTGAAGAAGATAACTTCTGGCCATCAAATGCACCGTCAGTAGGCCCTAACGGTCCGTGCGGTCCTTGTTCTGAGATATTTTTCGATCAGGGGGCTAATGCTGGTTGTGGCCGAAAAGAATGTGAACCTGCATGCAACTGCGACAGATTCGTAGAAATATGGAATCTTGTATTTACACAATTTGATCGTAAAGAAAACGGCAAATTAGACCCATTACCAAATAAGAACGTTGACACGGGTATGGGACTCGAAAGAATGGCGCGTGTAATGCAAAGCGTGAAAACAAATTTCGATATAGATATATTCCATCCCATTATTAAATATCTAGAAGAAGCAGCAGAATTAAAATACAACGGACAGTCTGAACATTCAATTTTAATGCGTCGTATCGCAGACCACACAAAGGCTTGCGTGTTTTGTATAGCAGATGGCGTCCTTCCCAGCAACGAGGGGCGCGGATATGTTGAGAGGCGATTATTAAGACGGGCTGTTCGCGACGGCGCGCAATTGGGTATTAAAGATTCGTTTTTATACAAATTAGTGCCTATTATAAGCGAAGTGATGCATGAAGGTTACCCTGATATCAAACAACGCAGGGAAAATATAGCAAGAATTATAAAGAGTGAAGAGGAGAAATTCCACGAAACATTAGAACAGGGTACGATTATACTGGATGAATTAATGGAGTCCATGCAAAAAAACAAACAAAAAACCCTTACTGGTAAAGATGCCTTTAAACTATACGACACATACGGCTTCCCTTTGGATATAACTGAATCAATTCTTAGCGAAAAAGAATTTACAGTTGACAGGGATGGTTTTGAGAAAGAGCTTGAAAAACAGCGGTTACAGGCAAAGCAGTCCTCTCAAATGACAGGGCAGGTGTTTGATACTGGTCCGCTCAGCAAGATAAAGGACATTTCAAAAGGCACAAGATTCATTGGATATGAAAAAAGCGCCTGTGAAGCAACGATAATCGCCATAATCAATGATAATCAATTAGTAGATGCGGCATCAACAGGAAGCGAAGTTACCGTAATTCTTGACCAAACGCCATTCTATGCCGAATCAGGAGGACAGATTGGTGATACAGGTATACTCGAGTCCAATGAATCCCTCGTTAATATTACAGATACAAAGAAAAACAACGATTTTATATTGCACATTGGAAAAACAACAAAGGGAACACTTAAAAAGGGACGTGTAGTTAATGCGAAAATTGACATGCAACGGAGGAATTTAATACGAAAGAACCATTCTGCAACGCATATTCTTCATTATGCCTTACGAAAAGTCATAGGGCAACATTCAGAACAGGCAGGTTCGCTGGTAATGCCAGACCGTTTGCGTTTCGATTTCCACCATTTTTCCAGCTTAACAAAGGAAGAAATTGCTCGAATCGAAGATTTGGTTAATGAAATAATTCTGGAAAACGCATCTGTAAGCGCAAGAGAAATGGCAATCCAGCAAGCAAAGAATGCAGGAGCCATGGCGTTGTTTGGTGAAAAATACGGAGAACATGTCAGGATGGTTTCAATCGGTGATTTTAGCAAGGAGCTGTGCGGGGGAACGCACATAAATAATTCAGGAGAAATCGGCTTATTCAGAATTGTCAGTGAATCTTCAATCGCAGCCGGAATCAGACGTATCGAAGCAATAACTGGTTCGGCAGTTCTAACCAGAGACAGGGAAAAAGAAAATACAATTCAAGAGATATGTGAGATACTGAACACAACTGAAGAGAAACTTGTTAAGAAAACCCAAGCAGTCTTAAACGACCTTAAGAATTTACAAAAAGAAATTCACAGATTAAAACAAAAAGAATTAGGCAGTCACGCTGATTCTTTTTTAAACAGTGCAAGAGAGGTTTCAGGGGTAAAGATAATTACGAAAAAACTTGATAATGCAACTGCAGATGATATGAGAAAAACAATAGATATATTGATGAAATCCCAGACTGATATTGCAATTGTACTGGGTTCAACACAAAACGGACGCACAATCATAATAACCGCCATTAGCCCAAATCTTGTAAAACGTGGTTTACATGCAGGAAACATATCAAAGGAAGTCGCAAAGATAATTGGTGGCGGCGGCGGCGGCAGACCTGATATGGCGCAGGCAGGCGGCCAACTAGCAGAAAAGCTAGACGAGGCGCTCCGTTTTGCTGAAGAGTTAATAGGCAAGAATATAGAGCAGGCTAAAAAGTAAATGATAATTTAGTATCAATTTTAATTTTTGAAGAATTACGAGCTAGTAAAAATTTTGAATGTTTCCTTATATATTCGATAAACCTTTTGTTTTGATTAGTTCCGAACGGAAATGAGAGATTACTCGTTATTGCGGCCACAGAATGACAAACAACCCCTAAATCCTTTTACTTAATTTTCTTAAACAAACATATAGAAATTAAATCAGAAATAACATAAACGATGTATTTAAAAAAAATGCAATTAAAGATAACACAAATTAATTATTTTTTGATTACAACTGGTATAAAATTTAGTAATCCATTAATTCTTAAATAATCCTGAACACCCCTTGGTAGGTTTTCGCTTGACAATAACAGTATGCATGTATAAAATCTTTTAGTTTAATAGCAACGTATAGATACTAATGTAACATTAACAGGAGTCAGATTATATATTTACAATTTAATCCGAAAGATTATAATGAAGTAGCCGGAAAGACTGGAAGACAAGTTTAACCACTATCTGGTTTTTTCTGTACTTCTTTTTTTTGAGAATTAATAATTTTATAATAGAGGTGACAAATGCCTAATCCAAAGAGAAGGTTTTCAAATTCCAGAACACGCAAAAGACGCACGCACGATAAGTTAACGCCCCCGATTATTCCACTTTCAGAGAATATAGAGAAGGGCGGCATACGTTCTAAACTATATATTTGTTCACATTGTAAACAAACAACCCAACCACACACTGTTTGTCCTAACTGCGGCTACTACCGAGGTAAACAGGTTATAGCTGTTGAAAGGTAAGGTTTATGAAAGTCGCAGTAGATGCAATGGGTGGGGATAAGGCTCCGCATGAAACAGTTAAGGGGGCTGTTCTGGCTGCAAAACAATTTTCTAATAGCCAAATTGTTTTGGTTGGCGATGAAAATACAATACAACGTGAGTTAAGCACTCATGGGAAAACGCCGGAGAATATCACCATTCATCATGCATCTCAGGTAGTTAACATGGATGAACCTGCTACCTTTGCCATACGCCAAAAAACTGATTCTTCAGTTACAAAAAGTGTAGAATTGGTTGCACAAGGAAAGGCGAACGCTATTGTCAGCGCAGGACATACAGGCGCTACAGTAGCTGCATCAACTATGTATTTAAAAACCCTTAAAGGAGTCAGGCGTCCAGGTATTGCCATCCCACTTCCAACTCAACATGGTGTATGTTTAGTCATTGACGTGGGCGCAAATATTGCATGCAAACCAATACATCTTTTCCAATACGGATTGATGGCATCAATTTACAGTAAATATATCCTGGGTATAGAAAATCCAAAAGTTGGAATTTTAAACATTGGCGAAGAGGATGCAAAGGGTAATGACCTTGTAAAAGAGACCTTTGCGCTTCTTTCCTGCTCGCATTTAAACTTTGTAGGTAGTGTCGAAGGTCGTGAAATATTTGATAATAAAGCAGATGTTGTTGTTTGTGAGGGTTTTGTTGGAAACATCCTATTGAAGTTTGCAGAAGGACTTGCTATGAACATTCTGGCAACTATTAAGGCTGAAGCGATGAAAAGTTTCTGGACAAAATTAGGATTGGGCTTATGTAAATCCGCGCTTCTGCCTTTAAAGAATAAAATGGATTTTGCAGAATATGGAGGGGCGCCTTTGCTTGGAGTCAACGGGGTTTGCATTATATGCCATGGAAGGTCCGATTCCAAAGCTATTAATAATGCCATAAGACTTGCTTTACAATTATCAAATAATAAGGTAAATGAGCATATTATTTCTGAAATAGAAAAGACAGATGCGCTCACAGCTAATGTTACTTGATATTTAACCACCAAATATCCTCTAAATTAACTAAAAAATTATAATGCAACAGAATTTAAAAGCTTCAATTACTGGTATAGGTTCTTACCTTCCAAAAAAGGTTTTGACCAACTATGACTTAGAGAAAATGATTGATACTAGCGATGACTGGATTGTCAAACGAACAGGCATTAAAGAGCGTCGCATTGTTGAGAACGGATTAACAACATCCGATCTTGCCGCAAAGGCTTCACTAAGAGCAATCAAAGACGCCAAAGTTTCACCAAAAAATATTGACATAATTATTACTTCAACCATAACGCCGGACCACTTTTTCCCCTCCACTTCTTGCTATATACAGAGAAAAATAGGGGCAACGCGCGCATGCGCCTTTGATATACTTGCGGCATGTTCTGGATTTATTTATGCTATAGCCATTGGAGAAAGTTTTATAAACTCAGGAACGGCTAACACTGTTCTCGTTGTCGGGGCCGAATGTTTGTCTAAAATAACGGATTATTCAGATCGTACAACCTGTGTCTTGTTTGGCGATGGCGCAGGTGCTGTTATCTTACAAAAAAGTCGTACAATGCACGAAATCATTTCAACAAATCTCGCTGCAGATGGCTCACAAACAGATGTACTTATAATGCCTGGAGGAGGAGCGAAAAATCCGGCTTCCATAGAATCTGTTAGAAAACGAATGCATTTTATACAGTTCAGGGGAAGAGAAGTATTCAAACTGGCAATTAATAAACTAACGAATATAATTAAAGAAACGGCAAAGAAAAATAAATTAGAACTTGAAGATATTGATTTAATTATCCCGCATCAAAGCAACCTGAGGATTATTGAAGCAACAATGGAAAAACTTGGCTTGCCATTTGAAAAGGTATTTGTAAATATAGACAAATACGGAAATACATCTTCTGCCTCTGTCCCCATAGCGCTTGATGAAGCCCGCAAGACAAAGCGTCTCCGCAAAGGAAGCATTGTGATGTTGGTTGCATTTGGAGGAGGATTGACGTGGGGAGCATCAATCATTAAATGGTAGAAAATTCAAGAAAAACAGCATTTCTTTTTCCTGGTCAGGGCGCTCAATACCCAGGTATGGGCAAAGATTTCTATGAAAATTTCAAAGAGGCACGTGAAATTTTTAACCATGCCTGCGAAATTCTTGGTTTCGATATAATTAAACTTTGCTTTAACGGGAAACAAGAAGAATTAAATAAAACCTCCATCTGCCAGCCCGCTATACTTGTAACGAGTATTGCTATATTTGAGGTTTTAAAAAAAAATTATATAATTCAAATAAACGATTGTAAGGCTACTGCTGGACTCAGTCTCGGAGAATATACGGCCCATGTATCTGCTGGCTCAATCGCTTTTGCAGACGCTGCAAGGCTGGTACATAAAAGGGGATTATTTATGCAAGAAGCCTGCGATTCAAATCCTGGTGGAATGGTTTCAATAATCGGATTAGAAGATGAAAAAGTAGAACAAATCTGTTCAGAAGTGGAACACATAGGTATTATCTGTGCCGCGAATTATAATTGTCCGGGACAGGTAGTTCTCGCAGGAGAAAAATCTGTTTTAGAAAAGGCATCCATTCTTGCCAAAGAAAGAGGAGCCAAAATGGTTATTCCTTTGAAGGTAGGTGGGGCATTTCACTCAAACTTAATGAGTCCTGCAAGCGATAAACTCTCAAAAGAACTGGAATCAACGCCAATTTCAAAACCTAAAGTTCCCATAATAGCAAATATCAGTGCAAAATATGTAACTGAACCTAACGAAATAAAGGCATCTCTGGCTAAACAATTAGACAGTCCTGTAAGATGGCATCAATCAATGAAGATCCTTATTCAAGACGGTTTTAATAGGTTTTATGAAATTGGTCCTGGAAAATCTTTATCGGGACTAATGAAAAGAATTGACGCTAGCCAGAAAATTGTTAATATTGATAATATAGAAGCTCTAAAAAATATAGTAGAATATAATTAATTATACTTTATAAGGAGGTAAACGTGTCGTCAGCAATTGAAGAAAAAGTTAAGGCGATTATTACGAAACAATTGGGTATAAAGTCAGAACAAATTACAAGAGAAACATCGTTCATCAACGACCTTGGCGCAGACTCACTAGATACGGTAGAACTTATCATGGAATTTGAAGATGCGTTTGATATGAACATCCCTGATGAAGATGCCGAAAAGATACGAACCGTAGGAGATGCTATCAAATACATAGAGGATCACAAATAAATGCATTCACAGCGGCGAAGGGTGGTAATTACCGGAGTTGGTGCAATCACATCACTGGGACAGGAGAAAAAACAAATATGGTCGGCGCTATGCGAAGGGAAAAGTGGCATAAAACCCATTACATCTTTTGACACGTCCGCTTTTGACGTTCATTTTGCCGGAGAAGTTAACGACTTTGACCCGACAAAATGGTTCGATGTTAAAGAAGCCCGTCGTTTAGACCGTTTTGCACAATTTGCCGTTGTAGCATCCATACATGCAGTAGAAGATGCCGGATTAAAATTTGAGAATATTGATCCAGCGAGGGCTGGCGTTGTAATCGGCTCCGGTATGGGCGGTTTAATCGAACTTGAAGCACAACACAAAACACTCTTAAACAAAGGCCCTTCAAGAATCTCTCCTTTCATGATCCCTAAATTGATGGTCAACGCAGCATCCGCACAGGTTGCGATACGATTCGGCATGAAAGGCCCAAACTATGCAGTTGTTACAGCATGTACATCTGGCGCAAATGCAATTGGAGAAGCAGTAAAAATTATCCAACGCGGAGACGCTGAAATAATGATTGCTGGAAGCACAGAGGCAGTAATCACCCCACTTGGTCTTGGCGGTTTCAACGCAATGAAGGCTCTCTCAACACGCAACGATGCCCCTCAAAAAGCAAGCCGACCGTTTGATAAAGACCGTGATGGCTTTGTATTATCAGAGGGTGCAGGCGTTGTAGTAATTGAAGAATTTGAAACAGCGAGAAAGAGGGGTGCAAATATATACGCAGAGATACTTGGTTATGGACTCAGTGCAGATGCATATCACATCGCTTCACCAGAACTCAACGGTGAGGGTGCAACACTATGTATGGTTAATGCATTAAAAGATGCCCAATGTAATCCGAATGAAATAGATTATATTAATGCACACGCCACATCAACGCCTGTAGGTGACAACATTGAAGCCAAAGCAATAAAAAAGGTTTTCAAAAATGATGCGGAAAAAGTACCAATAAGCTCAACAAAATCCATGTTAGGACATCAACTTGGCGCAGCAGGAAGCGTTGAAGCCATAATATGTGCCATGGTAATCAAAGAAGGAATCATCCCTCCAACCGTTAACCACGAAACACCCGACCCTGAATGTTTGGGTCTAGACCTTGTCCCCAATATTGCAAGAGAAAAAAAGGTCAAAAAAGCGCTCTCAAACTCATTCGGCTTCGGCGGCCACAACGCCTGCGTGATCCTCGGTAAATTGTAATATTTCTATACTCACCATTATCTCCAACACTATTTAATAGTATTCTTTTACGACCTTTTCGAGAAATCTGGTAAAAGTTAAAATTTGTGAATATAACTTTTAAATTGGTTTCTATCGTAGAACAAAAAATTATCAACGCTTGATTGTGGCATGTTCGCCGCGAAATATTTTTATCTCTCCGTTATCCAACTTAAGCATTAATCCCCCATTATTTGATATATCAATAACCTTACCAGTATACTCATGCGCGCACTCGTTTATAGTAAGTCTCTCTCCTATAGTAATACAAAATTCCTTCCATCGTTCTGTTATATATCTGAAGTGTTCGTCCCTTAAAATTGAATACCATCTGTCAAACCCTTGCAACAATGCCATGGCAAGGAATGTGCGATTTATTAATTCCCCTTTTTCGATAGCCAAAGATGTCGATAGCATGAATGTTTGTTTCGGCAACTCCTTTTCAAACACGTTAACATTTAAACCAACTCCAATTAAGAAAACCGGTTGTTTTCTTGACACCTTCTCCACTTCTACCAGTATTCCACCTACTTTTTTACCATCAATTAAGATGTCATTAGGCCACTTAATTACCACCGGTAATTGCAAAGTTTCTCGAATTGTCTCTGTTATAGAAACAGCCGCAGCACCAGTTAACAAACACATATGATTATGTTCTATATTATATTTCAACATTATAGTAAAAAGTAAACCTTTGTATCTTGGGCAAAACCATGAATGCCCTGAACGTCCTCTACCGCCAGTCTGCTCCTCAGCAAAAATCACCGTTCCATTTTTAAAATCTTTGCGAGCTAGTTTCTTAGCAATATCCATTGTTGATGTAGTCGTTCCACAGACCAACACATTGTTTCCAATAACTTTAGTCTTCAAACCCTTCATTATTTCTTCAGAAATTATACGATCCGATACATCCATTGATATATTTGAAATGTTTTGATAGTTATTAACCCCGTAATTATTGCCTAAGATATAAGAATTATGCCTTTTCTTGTTACAGGAAGGCAATATTTGTCTAAACATAGGTTGAGACCTCTTAGCAGATTCTGATTTCTATCCCAACGTACCCCCGCCTAAATATTTTATATCACGCGACTTCTGTAAATTACCCGCTATATTATTTCTTCGGTCTTTAACATAATTAAATCAACTTAGCACACAATTAAAACTGAGAAAATAATTTTAAATTATTTTTAATAATGTCATAAATACATTAAAAGTCAACAGTAAAAGCATAATTAAATTTAATATGCAATTAACCATAAATCAACAAATTAAAAGTTATTTAAATTAATAAAATATTAACTTTTCTATATATATTTAAATTTTTATATTATCATTAATAACTAGTCTAACCAATGAGAGTTACATAAATTATAAACTGTATTTACAAATAAAATAACAAAGCACAATATCTCTGCCATACTGACAGATGTCCAATTGTGATATTTTTTTTCTCTGTCATAATGGCATAGTACCGTGAAATATTTCATTTGATTTTCAATAAATATAGTGAATACAACGCATATAATTGTATGTAGTTAAGACATCTAAAAATTTAAAAAAACTTAATGGTATTTGATTTGCTAAACTTATGTTAAATCTTTAATAAAAAAATTTTTAAAATAGATTCTTCGTTACATTCAGAATAACAAATTGTTATGCTGAACAGAATGAGGTATCTCATCATTGTTTGTTTGAAATTCCTTAGCATAATAAGTAGTAAAAATTCGAAAGGAGGTTTTCATGGCAAAGCAATTAATCTTCAATGAAGACGCAAGGGCCGCTATTGCGCGAGGCGTTTCAAAACTTGCCAAGGCGGTGAAAATTACTTTAGGTCCAAGGGGCAGAAATGCTGTCTTAGATAAAGGATATGGAAGTCCAACAGTTACAAAGGATGGTGTAAGTGTAGCAGAAGAAATTGAACTAAAAGACCCTTATGAAAATATTGGTGCAAGATTGGTTCGAGAGGTGGCATCCAAAACCAGCGATGTCGCAGGCGATGGCACAACAACGGCTACAGTCCTTACAGAAGCTATCTTTCTGGAAGGACTGAAATGTGTTACAGCAGGCGCCGACCCTATGGCACTGAACAGAGGAATGCGTACCGCACTTGACAAAGTCGTAGAAAAACTCAAGGAAATGAGTAAGAAGATTAAGAACCAGACGGAAATTGCAAGCATTGGTTCTATTGCCGCAAATAACGACCCAGAAATTGGAAAGATGATCGCAAATGCAATGGAGAAGGTAGGGAAAGATGGAGTAATTACAGTCGAAGAAGGAAAGGGGCTTGAGACTAGCGTTGATGTGGTGGAGGGTATGCAATTTGACCGTGGTTATTTATCACCCCATTTTATCACTAACCCAGATTCAATGGAAGTAGAGTTTAAAGAACCCTATATTTTAATATATGAAGACAAGATATCAGCTATCAAAGGCTTGATTCCCCTACTTGAGAAGATAGCAAAAACTGGGAAGCCGCTTCTGATTATTGCAGAAGATGTAGAAGGTGAGGCATTAGCTACGCTGGTAGTCAACAAACTTAGAGGAACAATAAGTTGTGCAGCAATAAAAGCGCCGGGATATGGTGATCGCAGAAAAGCAATGCTTGACGATATTTCAATACTTACAGATGCTAAGGCAATATTTAAAGACCTTGGAATTCAATTAGAAAATATAGATATACGTGAATTAGGTCGTGCAAAGAAAGTAACCATAGATGCAGACAATACAACTATCATACAGGGTGCTGGCAGTTCTGAATCAATTTCAGGGCGCATTAAACAAATACGTAATGAAATCGAAACCACAACTTCAGATTACGATAGAGAAAAGTTACAGGAGCGCCTCGCAAAACTCGCTGGCGGCGTGGCACAGATATTTGTCGGCGCTGCAACTGAAAGCGAGATGAAGGAAAAAAAGGCAAGGGTAGAGGATGCTTTACACGCAACAAGGGCAGCAGTTGAAGAAGGTATCTTACCTGGCGGTGGAGTTGCATTGCTGCGGGTAGCAGAATGTCTTGGTGATATTAAACTCAAAGGCGATGAGGCTATGGGAGTTGAAATTATAAAAAGTGCGCTTCCATCCCCTGCAAAACAAATATTTAAAAATGCAGGTCTCGAAGGCTCTGTCGTAGTTCGAAAAATACTGGGATCGAAAGACAAGGCTTTTGGCTATGATGCGGAAAAAGAAGCTTATTGTAATTTGATAGAAGCCGGTGTTATAGACCCGACTAAGGTAACGCGGACTGCCTTACAAAATGCAGTTAGTATTGCTGGAATTCTATTAACGACAGAATGCATAATTACTGACATTCCAAAAAAAGAAGAAAAAATGCCCGGTGGCATGGGCGGTATGGGTGGCATGGGTGGCATGGGTGGCATGTAATAATATTCATCTACCTTATAACTAGATATCAGAATTTTAACTGTTTAATTTAATTAATATTAGGAGGTATATAAAGCTATGGCAAGTATCAGACCTTTAGACGATAGAGTAGTTATTGAACCAATGGAAGCTGAAGAAAAGACTCAGGGCGGCATTGTACTACCAGACAGTGCAAAAGAAAAACCCATGAAAGGAAAAGTCATAGCAGTTGGCGAAGGAAGAATGTTAGAAAATGGTAAAAGGGCTGAACTCCTTGTAAAAAAAGGAGACAAGGTACTTTATGCAAAGTATGCAGGAACTGAAGTTACTGTTGACGGTAAAGAATATCTTGTTATGAGAGAAAGTGACATATTGGCAAAAATTGAATAATTAAGGCCTGGTTTTTTAAAGGTTTTCAGAGATATAAATTTTTTGGAGGTTATAAAATGGCAGCAAAGCAACTAATTTATGATGAAGACGCCAGAAGGTTGCTCCAGAAAGGAATCAAGCAACTAGCAGACGCCGTTCGGGTAACAATGGGTCCTACAGGAAGGAATGTCATTCTTGAAAAAGGTTTTGGTTCACCTTCAGTCACAAAAGACGGTGTAACAGTAGCGAAAGAAATTGAGCTGCAAAATCCTTTTGAAAATATGGGTGCAAAAATGGTTTGTGAGGTTGCTTCAAAAACAAGCGACGTTGCCGGAGATGGTACCACAACAGCAACAATCTTCGCAGAGGCAATTTTTAACGAAGGATTAAAGAACGTAGTAGCTGGCGCGAATCCAATGGCTATCAAAAGAGGGATAGATAAAGCCGTTGAAATTGTAGTAGCTGAACTTAAAAAATTAAGTAAACCTATAAAAGGCCGTGCAGAAATTGCTCAGGTCGGAACAATTTCTGCAAATAATGACTCTTCCATTGGAAATCTTCTAGCTGATGCTATGGAAAAAGTTGGCAAAGATGGCGTTATTACCGTAGAAGAAGCCAAAGGTATTGATACTACATTGACTATTGTAGAAGGAATGCAGTTCGACAAAGGCTATCTTTCACCATATTTTATTACTGATGCACAGAATATGGAGGTCGTGCTTGAAGACCCGTATATACTGATTCAAGAGAAAAAGATATCCAGTATAAAAGATATCCTTCCATTACTGGAGAGAATTGCAAGCAGCGGGAAACCCTTATTAATTATTGCAGAGGATGTGGAAGGCGAAGCGCTAGCAACCCTCGTGGTTAATAAATTGCGCGGTGTATTGAGTTGTGCCGCTGTAAAAGCCCCAGGCTTCGGAGACCGCAGAAAGGCCATGCTTGAGGATATTGCAATACTAACCAAAGGTCATGCCTTTACCGAGGAACTGGGGGTAAAGCTTGAAAATATTGGAATCGAAGACCTTGGGCGCGCAAAACGTGTCACAATTGATAAGGACAATACGACTATCATACAGGGTGCGGGAAAAAAGCCTGATATTCAGGCAAGGATTAGTCAGATGAAAAACCAAATTGAACAGACTACTTCTAACTATGACAAAGAAAAATTAAGCGAAAGGCTTGCTAAGTTAGCAGGAGGCGTTGCAGTTATTCACGTTGGCGCTGCAACCGAGGCAGAAATGAATGAAAAGAAGGCGCGTGTGGAAGATGCATTACATGCAACCCGTGCTGCGGTGGAGGAGGGTATAGTGCCGGGCGGCGGTGTTGCATTCATCAGGGCAATTCAAGCGCTTGACGAAGCTCGTAAAAAATTCAAAGGAGATGAAAAGGTAGGAGTGGATATCGTCTTGAAGGCGCTTGAGTCACCTTTACGCCAAATCGCTTCAAATACTGGTGCTGATGGTTCAGTGGTCGTGGAGGAGGTAAAAGAGTTATCAACTACTATGGGATTTGATGCGAACACTGGAAAGTACCTTGATATGTTTGAAGCGGGAATTGTTGATCCTGCCAAGGTATCGCGTGTTGCATTACAAAATGCAGCAAGTGTTGCTAGTTTACTGCTAACCACTGAAACAATGATAACAGAAATCAAAGAGGATGAAGAAGAAAAAGAGGTTGAAGGCAGTATCCATTAATCAAATATTAAAGAAACTGAATTTACATAAAAGTAAAAAGGCTGCTATAGGTAGCCTTTTTGCTTTTATGTGTCTGAAAAGCAAATTTCCAATCCTGTTTGTATAATTTTAAAGGTTAATTCTAACGCCTTTAGAACATCCTTGTTTTATACAGTTTTATATAATATAATTTTTTAAGTATGTTCCAACAATATATTTAAAAAAGGCACTAACGAAAAACATCAAAGAAAATAATAAATAGTCACAATCATAAAACCTGTTATCAAAAATAAACATGCGAAATAGAATTTTCACAAATTAATATTAGACTATTTATAAAACTACAATACACATGGAAGAAGAATATTATCAAGTATTGGGCGTTGATAGAAGCGCAAGCCAGGATGATATTAAAAAGGCGTATCGAAAGATGGCATTAAAATACCATCCGGATAGAAACCCTGGAAACAAAGAGGCTGAACACATCTTTAAAAAGGCTGCCGAAGCGTACGGTGTGCTCGGCGACACTGAAAAGAAAAGAAGGTATGACCAATTCGGGATGGATGGTCTGAGAGGCACAGAGACGCGCGGTTACAGTACTTTTGAGGATATTTTTGATGCCTTTGGAGATATCTTTGGCGGTGGAAGTATTTTCGAAGATTTTTTTGGGGGAGGCAGAGGACGCGGACGTACAGCAAGACGCGGTACAAGCCTGAAATGTGACATAGAAGTTGATTTTAAAGAAATTGCTACTGGCGTTGAGAAAAAGATCGAATTAACACGGAAAGAAATTTGTGATGCATGTCGTGGAACAGGTGCGAGAGAGGGTACTCATCCTGTAAATTGTCCATATTGCCGAGGGAGAGGAGAAGTCCAACAATCGCAAGGCTTTTTCACATTACGCACTACGTGTCCCAAATGTCACGGTAACGGTAAAATCATTGAATCGCCCTGTTCAAGATGCGGTGGTTCTGGACGTTATCCAAAAAGAACCACTATTTCAATACAGATTCCAGCCGGGGTTGACGATGGTACAAGATTAAGATTAACCGGCCAGGGAGAATCGGGCGAAAATGGAGCGCCTCCTGGTGATTTGTATTGTGACATACACGTTAAGCCACATCCAATTTTTAAAAGACAAGGAAATAATGTAATCTGTGAGGTTCCAATAACATTTGCACAGGCGACGTTAGGCTGCGCCATTGATGTCCCCACGCTTGTTGGTAATGTAATCCAGGTAAAAATACCAAAAGGAACTCAGAATAGCGAAGTTATCCCGATCCGTGGTGAAGGATTTCCCAATATACACGGATATGGAAGAGGTGATCTCCTTGTGCAGGTATCCGTAGAGGTACCAACAAAAATGACTTCCAAACAGGAAGAATTATTACGTGAATTTGCTGAAATTGAGAAAAAAAATGTATCACCTAAGCAAAAGAGGTTTTTCGAAAAAATGAAGAATATTTTTGAATAGTTTTTAAGGAGAAATCATGCCAACGTACGATTATAAATGTAACAAATGTGAACACTCTTTTGAATTGTTTCAACATATTACAGAAAAACCAATTAAAAAGTGTCCCGCTTGTAGGAAAATGGGAGTTGAAAGAATTATAGGAAGCGGCGGTGCTATCATTTTCAAAGGTTCTGGTTTTTACCAGACGGACTATCGAAGTGAGGAATACAAATCGAAGGCTAAAAAGGAATCAGAATCTATAAAACCCGATACAAAAGCAGCAGAAAAGACCAATAAAAGCAATGCCAAAAATTAAATGTCCTAACTGTAAGAAGAAGCTTATCTATCAAAAGATAAGAGACCTGCCTTACTTCCCTTTTTGCAGTGAACGTTGCAAACTTATAGACCTTGGAGCATGGTTAGAAGAAAAGTATCGCATTGAAGAACCTATAAATCCAGAAATATTGAATCGAATTGAAAATAAAGGAGGGGAAAATGATTGAAGCAAAAACAGTGAAACATGACTGGCGTGATATTTTCCGTGCTTTCAAAATGGCTTTCGATCCGAAAAAAATGCTTCTTGGCTATATTGGCATTTTGTCAAGCCTTATCTGGTGTACAATAGCAGTTGTGTTTTTTTCTTCCTTAAAGATGATAAGCACCAGCCCCTCTGCTATCATAAAACTTGTTTTATACTCAGCCAGAGAGGGCATACCAGTTCTTTTTAGAGATTTTTTACTAACTATTGTACCACTGGATTTTGGTGAACTTATTATATTTGCTATAATAATTATTGGGCTACTTATCATTTGGTCAATCATTGGCGGTGCAATAACACGAATTGCCTCACTCGATTATGCAAGAGAAGACAGTATCCGTTTGATAGATGCCCTCAAATTTTCAAGAAAGAAGTTCTGGTCTTATTTCTGGTCTCCATTAGTACCCGTAATCGGTGTTTTCTTCTTTGCATTATGTAATGTAATAGGAGGTCTGGTTGGCAGGGTCCCAGTATTGGGAGATATCATGGTAGCCGTAGGGTTCCCCCTCGCCCTGCTTTCAGGACTTTTAATGGGTTTAATTGGGGTAATCGGCGCTTTGGGTTTATGTTTCATGTATCCGACTATCAGTGCTGAAGGCTCGGATGCATTTGACGCAATGAGCCGTGCGTATAGTTACGTCATTTCACGCCCGAAACAGTATATATTATATTGTACTACGTACACACTATTCGGCGTTGCCTGTCTGATAATCGTTGCTTTTACAGCGTGGCTTATGATACGTTTAAGTTTTTGCACTGTAGGCATTGGCATGGGAGAAAAATTCGCCGCAGTACAATCTTTTATATTACAAAAATGCAACATAGCTTGTCTTGGATTTTGCAGTGAACGTTTCTCTACAACTCAAACTACTGCCGTTTCAATTGACCACTGGTCATTAAAATTTCTTGCCGGCATGTTGATTCTATATATCTTACTGATCAAAGTGGGAGTCTGGACATTTGTCGCATCTTACATTTTTTCAGCCAAGACAATTGTATATTTCTTACTAAGAAGAGATGTTGATAACACAGATATAACTGATGTATACATCGAAGAAAGCACTGAGGAAGCAAAGAAGTTAAAAAACACAGAAAGGGATACTCCATCATTAGAAGGTAATAAAGGTAGTGAATAAAAATTGCATAGACTACAATCAAGTCAATTAAATAAATTAGATTCTTCTCAGGGCTCAGAATGACAAATTGTCATGCTGAACCCTTCGCCTTTGTCATGCTGAGCGCAAGCGAAGCATCTCTTTATTATGCTCAGGGTAGACTCCGTGAAGCATCTCGTCATTGTTTACCTAAAATTTCTTAACATTAAAATAGCATTTGTGCTATAAAAACATCAATTTCGTTTTTTTAGTTTTTCGATATAAAACTCTGATATCAACTAAATATAAAATTTAAGCCATCATATAAATCATTTGTCTTTGGAATATCTAAATCATTAACATTTACAAAAACTTTTCTTTTATTTTACCTTCCAATTAAGTAATTATTCTAACATTAACCACACATGTCTATACCCGTTGTTACCATCGTTGGCAGACCAAACGTAGGAAAATCTTCCTTGCTTAATCGCCTTGCAAAACGCAGAATTTCTATAGTGGAACCAACATGTGGCGTTACAAGAGATCGTGTTTCTACTGAGATTCTACATCAAGGACGTCTATTTGAATTAATTGATACAGGAGGAATCGGTGTTCATGATGTTGACGGCCTCACAAAGGACATAGAAGAACAGATAGAAATTGCCATTTCTATGGCTGATGTAATTCTTTTTATACTAGACGTACGAGATGGCATTACACCGCTTGATGTTATGGTAGCTGGAAAATTACGACGGCTGAAAAAAAAGATAATCCTTATTGCCAATAAAGTGGATGTTCCTAAACTTGAACATGAAGTCGCCGTCTTTATAAAACTGGGATTTGGCGAACCGCTTCCAGTATCCGCCAATGAGGGATATGGACGCACAGAATTACTCGATAGAATCGTTTCTTTCTTGCCTGATATTCATACAGAAGATTCAGCTTCTACTGGACCTATCATGAAGCTTGCGATTGTAGGCAAACGAAATGCAGGAAAATCTACATTAATCAATACACTAGCTGGCGAACAGCGTGTAATTGTTAGTGAAGTCCCAGGAACCACTAGAGATTCAGTAGACGTACGATTTGAAATTGACGGAAAACCATTCCTTGCCATTGATACCGCAGGGGCAAGGAAAAAACGACAGGTTAAGGACTCTATTGAATTTTACAGTATGGCGCGTGCAGAGCGGTCTATACGAAGAGCAGATGTAGTATTGTTTCTTATTGACGCCACACTAAAAATATCAGAAGTTGATAAAAAACTAGGTGATTATATCATCTCAGAATATAAACCCTGCATAATTGTAATAAATAAGTGTGATTTAATTGAAGGGGTAGAAGCTGAAAAATATAATGAATATATTTATAAAAGTCTGCCCGGGCTTTCCTTTGCCCCAATTTCCTTCATAAGCGCAAAAAACAATGAACATGTTATAGAAATGATTCAACTGTCATTAGAGCTTTATGAACAGGCTAATATACGCATTACAACATCTGAATTAAATCAGGCAATAGAAGAAGCCATAACACTACGCCGCCCAACGCGCAGCAAATCTAAGTCACCAAGGATTTACTACTCTACCCAGGTAAGCGTTTCACCTCCAACCTTTGTCCTCTTTGTTAATGACCCCAAACTCTTTGACAGTGATTACGAACGCTACCTCGCCAATCAACTGCGCAGTAAACTACCATTCTCTGAGATACCAATGAAATTTCATTTTAGACACAGGACACAAACGCAACCACGTCCTGCCTAATCTACATCCCAGGATATACATATAAGCACATGTCTTTGAATTAAAATTTAAACGCTGGACAATGGCACGGTCCGGATTATACCATTTCCCTTGACTGTCATTGCAATACTGATAAAATGATAAAACTTTTTCATTATTTATTTTAAATTAAATACTCATATTCTAACGGAACAAATGTATGGATAAATACGAACAGGAACGCCTTGATAAGCTTCAAAAGTTGTGTGAAAAGGGAATAGAACCCTACGGAAAACGATTTGATAATACACAATCTATAAACGCCATCATAGAAAAATTCATACCGGAACAAAATAATATCAAGGTCAGAGCTGCAGGGCGTATTATGACGATACGTCCGCATGGAAAGACTGCATTTATGGACATCAGAGACTGGACAGGGAAAATACAGGTTTATATAAAACTTGATAAGATTGGCGCTGAAAAATTTGAAATCCTTAAATTATTAGACCTGGGTGATATTATCGGCGTGGATGGAACGCTCTTTAAAACAAAGACAGGTGAAATTACAATTTATGCCGATGATTTTTGCATCCTGTCAAAATCACTTTTAACGCCTCCTGAAAAGTGGCATGGACTCAAAGACGTGGAATTAAGACACCGCCAGCGTTATGTTGACCTGTTTACCAATCCAGAAGTAATGGAAACATTCCTGAAACGTATAAAAATTATGAAGTATATGCGCAAGTTTCTGGACGAACGTGGTTTTGTTGAAGTGGAAACACCGATGATGCAATCAATACCAGGCGGCGCTGTAGCAAGACCCTTTATTACACACCACAATGCACTTGATATTGACCTTTATTTAAGGATTGCGCCCGAACTTTACTTGAAAAGACTGCTCGTGGGCGGAATGGAACGGATATACGAAATAAACCGAAATTTCAGGAATGAAGGCATCTCAACCAGACACAATCCTGAATTTACCATGATGGAGCTGTATCAGGCATACAGCGATTACAACGGCATGATGGAACTGACGGAGAGCCTTATCACTTCACTTGTAAAAGAAATTCATGGTGGATATGTCATTCCATTTGGAGATATAACAATTGACACGACGCCCCCATGGCGGCGCGCCACCTTTAGCGAATTACTGAAAGAATGCGGCGGAGTTAGTATTGATGATGAGGCAGGGCTGATTAGAAAATCAAAAGAGTTAAGTCTTGAAACAAACGGCATTGATAAAGACAACATGGCTAACAATATCTTTGAACAGGTAGTAGAACAGACATTAGTCAATCCCAGCTTCGTTATAGATTATCCAACATCAATTTGTCCGCTAACAAAGACGTGCGAATACGATAAACGATTTGCACAACGATTTGAACTGTATATCGCATCAATGGAAATAGCAAACTCCTATTCTGAATTAAATGACGCCATTGATCAGGATAAAAGATTTAACGAACAACTTGGTACAGAATCAGACATAACCGGTAAAATAGACGAGGATTTCTTAACTGCGCTAAAATATGGGATGCCGCCGGCAGGTGGGCTTGGCATCGGCGTGGACAGGCTCATTATGATACTAACCAACAATGTATCAATCAGGGAGGTTATCCTTTTCCCGCTACTAAAACCAAAATAATCCGGCTGTTTTTGCTATTTAATCATACGATCTCTTAACTACTTCAACCTAAAGATATTTTTGTGCGTAATAAATTTTCTGCGTTTTATATCCTCCGTATGTTTACCATTAAATACCGCAATAATATCTTTAACAACTGTATCACTATTATAATAATAGTGATGTTTCATCACTCCTTCATCGTCATCAATATCAGAAACATCTAATATGTTAACACTTTGAGGAATATTCCAGATATTTTGAGGTCCATATTTACCCAATCTGTTAAGGGAGTTTTTCCAATTTTCTGATAATGCTAGTGCACGTTCTCCTTTATGAAAATACACATGAGCCCGGTCGCAAATCTTCGTAATACTGTATAACGATTTGGGCTTCTCGAGGGCATTCCAGTCAACATCTGCCGCTGCCATCACAACCTCTTTAAAAACCGCAATTACAATCTCACCAGTTTTTTCTAACATTTGGAACATGCACTCAAGCACATAATTACCCATTGAGTGACACATTAAATTAATATTTGCTCCGCATGGCTCGTTTATTTTAGTATTTTCGTGCACCTTAAAAAATTGAGATAAAAACTTTAAAAACTTCTTGTACGCCCTTCCTAGTGCATAACCTGATATTTAGGCATCACGCTGATCATCTCTGTATTCACGGAGATCACCATTTGATGGACATGTAAACATTACTATTCTTGCAATTGGACTTTTATTATTTATGTATTTTTCTTTAAGAGTTTTTATAGTGCCTAATACATCTTCTAAATCATTATTGAATCCATGAATAAATAAAAGTGTATCATTCCCCTCAGTCCTCTCAGTCTTCTTAGTCCTTTTAGTTGATTTACACATATCTTTGTATAAATTACTAAAGAAGCAAGCTGTACCAAGTAATTCGTCAGATTTCTTTCCTTTAATAGAAAATCCATAATCAACTATTTCGCCTATTGGTATATCTGGATAAAGTGTTATCAGTCTTTTTTCATCATCATACTCAGCAAAGCGCAAATTATCGCTGGCCATTTCTTCACCATCTGGATTGATATATTCTTTACCGGAATTATCCTTATTAACCTGGCGATTTGTAATAATATAGTGCTTCATTATTATCCCTCCATTAATTTTACTTTTTATATTTAAAATTATTTAAAGGAAATGCTGTTAAACAGCATTTAACAAACTGGTGTCGAAAATGTATAATAATATGAGTTATTTTTCAATAGATATTATTCTCGTTGCAAGTTAAAAGAAACAAAATTAAAATTAATTTTACTGAATTTGTTTTTGATTAAGCCCATCAAAGAATAATTTTATATTCAATGGAAAATACATCTGAAACAGATTTTATAAAATTCCTGGGTACGGCTGGCGCAAGGATTGTTGTATCCAAACAATTACGCGCTTCAGGTGGAATGTGGTTTTCGCTAGATGGGTTTAATGTGCTTGTTGACCCAGGTCCCGGATGCCTTGTAAGATGTGTTTCAAGCAAACCCAAAATGGACCCAATGAAGCTTGATGCCATTATTCTTACACATAGGCACCTCGACCATGCCGCAGACGTTAATGTAATGATTGAGGCAATGACTGAAGGAGGATTTAAAAGGCGCGGCGTGCTTTATACACCTGAAGACGCATTAATAGAAGACCCCGTAGTATTCAAATACGTACGAGATTATCTTTCGCGTATAGAGATTATCAAAGAAGGCAGTAAACACAAATTATCAGATACAGTATCTTTTGAAACTCCTCTCAAACATCAGCATCCAAGCGAGACATACGGTATAAATTTCTTTACGCCAAAATATACTATCTCACTGATTGTAGATACCCGCTATTTCCCTGAATTGTTAAAATATTATAAAGGTGATGTGTTAATAATCAATGTAGTCCGTTATACGGTGGATAAGGACACTCAAAAATGGCTTTACCATCTGAGTATTAAGGATGTGAAGGAAATTGTAACTACCCTGAAACCGAAGGTAACGATCTTAAATCATTTCGGGATGACAATGATTAAGGCGCAGCCGCATCTGGTTGCTGAGAAATTATCAGATGAGACAGGATTAAAGATTATTGCAGCCGGTGATGGAATGAAATTCGACTTGACCAGTATCTAACCTATCTTAAACTTAGTAACATTATCAATATCATCTTTAACGTCTTTAACGTCTTTTATTTCTTTCTCAACGCCCTTCAAACCTTTTCTGAACTCAGCAAAACTCTTCCCTATTGACTTCATTACACCGGGCAGTCTCCTGCCAAAGATGATAAAAACAATTGCACCTATTATAATCCATTCCCAGCCACTTGGCATACTAAACATAAACAGACCTCTATTATTATGTTCGCCTTGAAACTATAAAATCCGCCAATTCAAAAAGCGCAGTCTTATACTTAGATTCTGGAAGGGGAGCAATTTCTTCTTGCGCTTGTCTTACAATATTTTTTGAAATATTAAATGCATACTCTACTGCGTCATGTTCCGTTAACAGCTCAAGAATAGAGTTTTTATTCTCTTTTTCATTATGATGGAATATAAGTTCTTTTGTTGTTTCAAGTTTGTGTTCGGGAAGTTTATTAACCAACCTTATGAGCGGCAAGGTAAGTTTTCCTTTTTGTATGTCTGTATTTAACGACTTTCCGATCTCCTCCTCTATACCTATAACATCAAGGCAATCATCCACAATCTGAAAAGCAGTACCAATTTTTAATCCATAATTATACAACATATCTGATACCTTTCGATTAGCACCCGCAAACGTAGCGCCAAGGCGGCAACTAGCGGCGCATAGTGACGCAGTCTTCCTCTCTATAATATCATAGTATTCATTTTCACTGAGTCCAATATCATAACGCCTTTGAAGCTGTATTAGTTCACCTTCTGCCATAATATTCACGGTTTGTGAAAGCAAAAGAGTCGCTATCTGAGAATCAAGCGCAGAAAGTATAGTAAACCCTCTTGAAAATAAATAATCTCCAAACAGGATTGATACTTCTCTGCCCCATTTTGAATTTATACTCTCAACATGCCTCCTCATCTTGGCTTCATCAATAATATCGTCATGCACCAGTGTTGCTGTATGCACCATTTCAACCACAACAGCGAGGTCTATGTGTTGAGGTAATATTTCGCCCACACACTTGCCCGACAGCAATACCAAAGCAGGACGTAATCTCTTACCCTTATATTTGCTAATGTGGGCAATAAGGTCAGCCAGCTCGTTACTTTCAGATTTTAATTCTTTATGGTATCTGGTTTCTACTTCGTCCAAAAGGGCTTTTATTGTGTTAAAAGCGCCCACGGTTTCCACTGTTAATATTCTCCCCCTAACTATAATAAATAAAATGAAAATTTATAATATCAACCAACATTTAAAAAGTCAAACTTCTTTTCTGTATTAAATCATCTAACTTACAAACAGCGATAAGAACATCTTCGGGGGTAATGGAAGTGATACATGTAATATGGTCACATGTTCGTTTTTCACAAGGACTGCAAGGGATTTCTTTTCTAACAATGACCACATTCTCACCGCAAGGGGCATATACGACAGGGTCTTTTGAACCAAAAATAGCTACAGTTGGAATTCCAATACAGGAGGCAAGATGGGTAGGTCCAGTATCGCCACCTAAAAAAAGATGTGAGCGTTGTAACAATGCTATCAACTGTTTTATTGACGTTTTACAGGCAATAATCGCCTTATTTTGCATCAATGATGTTATTTCTGTTACAATTTTATATTCATTATTACCCCATGTAAAGATAACTGCATATCCAAATTTCTGTATTAAAAGGTCAGCAAGGGTTGCGTAATTCTCTGCAGGCCATCTCTTGAATTTTCCGAACAGGCTTGTCCCTGGATGAATTATTGCAATGCGCTTCTGGTTGATATTGTTTTGTTGAATAAAATTATTAATATAAATACGGTCTGATTCAGAAATAGAAAATACAGGGCGTTGATATTCTGCCTCAATACCTGAACCCCGTAAGAGGCTCAGATACTTTTCGATTCGGTTCATTTTCTTCTGCGGTGGAGTAACTCTATAATTTGTAAAAATAAAATTGAATTCCTTACAATAACCTCTGGAAAACCCAACCCTGAGTTTCGTATTACTCATAAAAGTTAACAAGCCACTTTTAAGATTACCGTGAAAATCAAATACAACGTCGTATTCCCGCTCCCTTATTTTTTTAAAAAATGCCCTTATCTCTAACCCCAGTTTAAAATATTTTTGCGGATGCTTAATATAGCTCTGCCACTGCCTTCTGGGAAAGGCAATAACCTCATTAACGTCGGGTAATACCTCAACCAAATCCTTGTATTTATCCTCTACAAGCCAGGCAATACGAGCGGAGGGAAAAGCCATTCTCAGATTTTTTACGGCTGGCATTACATGGATAATGTCACCCATCGCTCCAAGGCGAACCACAAGTATATTTCCTGGATTATTTAATAATCTGTTCAAAAATTTCCTCCCGACGTGTTCGAAGACCTAACCATTCAATTTTGATAAAAATAACTCTTTTAAATGCGCCCCTTTAGTAAATTAAAATTGCCTGAAATCAGAAACCGCCAAATTGGGAGAACTATAACAAGCCGGAAAAGCAATAATATGCTTTTTTACTATAAAGCTTAAAAAAACCCTTTTCAATAAGAATCCGACCTAAATTGCATTGTATCGGTATGCAACCTTATATATAATTTATTTGTATATACAACAAAACACTCAATATCGAAATCACAAATAAAGCCTTTTTATTGTTTATCAAATGTTAACAAAATCAAAAATACCCTCGCATTTTTCAGTAATTAAAAGTGGTAATGAAACTATATTCGTAAAAAAGGGGTATGATGAAATCGTAAAGAATATAGTCTTCAACAACAGATTTTCGGTCAATAGACAAGCAACTAACATTGATATAAAATCTGGAAGGGGATATTATTTATCCATTCCTATAACGAAAGATAGCACAGAAAAAATTATTATCAGGGACTATAAACACGGTGGTTTATTTGGAAAGCTTTTTGGCAATGTTTTTTTTAACTTTAAACGACCTCTAAACGAAATATCTATTAGTGAGTTCGCACTACAAAGAGGTATTCCATCCGCAGAGGTAATTGCCGTAACTCAAAAAAGAATATTCGGTATATTCTACAAGGCAACATTCATTTCAAAGGAAATCAAAGGTGCCATTGATATATTACAATTTCTTAAAGAAACGCCATTAGAATACATACAAAAGTCTAAAAAATCTGTAATTTTTGCCCTCGTAAGACTTATAAGAAATATGCACGATGCTGGCATATATCATGCAGATTTACATCTTAAAAATATACTCTTGAGAAAAAATTTGAACGGGGAGTTTCAAGCTTATATAATAGATTTGGATAAATCGGTCATTTTTAACAAGCTAAGTATCAATCAAAGGATTAAAAATTTGTTGCGTCTTAACCGCTCTTTTGAAAAGTTGCGATGGTTCTCTGGTGAAACAATCATGTATCAAAGAAACACGGAGGATAGCGGGAATTACTCCTCTCCCATTCCCCTTTCACAAGGAGGGAGGGCAGGGGGAATTATGGAAAATGGGGTTTCGGATAAAAAGTATCAATTCAATGGACCCGTTTCTCAAAGTGACACATCAGGAGAAGGGACTAAACATAAATCTATGAATCAAAAGATAAAGTTGATTTCTGTGACAGATAAGATTGGGTTTTTTAAGTCGTATATGTTATATAACCACGCAATTGATAAAGATTGGAAAAGATATATCCGTCAATACTATTCACACCATGCGTTACATAGATTCTGGTGGCGTGTTTTTGGTTCTTAATCGAAATGATACTAAAAGACTAATAACCTCTTTGAGAATAATTATTCGCCTCGATTGTAGTGCTGATACAGGCTGCTGTACTGAATGCTACTATAATATTGGAAGATAAAAACACAGGAAGAAAGTTAAGATAATGGTTGATGGCATTGTTGTAAAGGTACTGGGTGACTACGGTCCATTTTCCAGGATTGGGAAAAGTATTGGGTATCAGGTAACCATAGGTCAATCTAGTTATCTGGTTGATTGTGGAGCACCTCTTTTTCAGCAACTTGGTGGACATAAACTAAAAGCGATCAACGGCCTGATAGTTACACATTGCCATGATGACCACAAGAGGTGGTTTTCTGACTACGCCCTTTTTAATAGGTATGCACCCGATATATCCAATAAGCTTCGTCTTCTTACATCAGAAGGAATCAATGAAGAACTTATAAAAGCATCAGGCCCTGCCCTTGATAGGAGTCTGTCATATGATTCTAAAAATGTAATAGATATTGCTTATGAGGATTATGTTGATTACAAGATAATTGGTCCACTTGCCAAATATCGGGTAATCTCCAGAGACGAAGGCAATGGGAAATCGGGTCTCTCCGTAATTGATAGAACTGGTAAATCCATTGGTCCTGACAGGGCAAAGATTGTTGTAAGCAATAAAACAGGGAGACCAAGGATGCTTTTTAAAGACCCCAATTATGGTGAGTGGGTTGAACCAGAGAATTTTTATACATTCTCATCTGAGGTGTTTTATGAGAATAACAGGAACATTTATGCAAACAACGAAGGTTTTAAAATCGAGGCAATTAAAGCCCCTGTATGGCACGGGATTTCTGGCATAGGAATCAAATTTATAACAGATGAAGAGACCCTGACGTTCAGTTCAGACACTGTGCATGATAGGGTTCTCTGGGAACAACTTTATTCAGAGAAAAGGGCGCAGAGGCTTTCTATATCAAGAAAAGAATTTGAAGCTGTTTCAATTCTTTATGGTGATATTAATGATTATATAGAACGCATATGGAGTGAAGAGCGGTTTGCTGAGGCGATTAACTCCTTTCATGGTTCTGTTGTTATACACGACATAGCGGTAAGAAACATTGCCGTTCACACGGATTACAGTAAGTTAAAAAGTACCGTTTTAAAGAAAAACAAAGTTATTTTGACTCATAGTCCTGACACAATGACTTCTGAATGGGTACTCAGCGAAGCAGAGAAGTGTTTTAAGATTAAAGAAAATACCTTTTTTGAAGTGGTTGGAGATGAACTTTATCCGTTAAATGCTGATGTATACCATAAAGAAGCGGGCAAATATTATGTCGGTTACAAAAACACAAAAGGAAGCTACGTTGTGTATGAAAAAAATGGGGTTCTGAGCCTTTCTTCTAATGAAAGGCTTGGTCTCGGTACTCCGCTTTACCGTGTGGATTTATACGAGGATATAGCAGGTAATTATTTCCCAAAACTAGAAAATAATGATGCAGAGTATCGTGAGCGAACAGACGGAAGGATTGAGCTTGTGCGGTTTACCGATGAAGGCAGTAGTGGAAAGATAGTTGAGAATGAGAGAGACAGACTAGTAAAGAAAGATATAATTAACTATGCTAATACAAAATATTATTAGCCCAATCATCTCATATCTTATAGGAAGCATCCCCTTTGGGTTTTTAATCACAAAATTTGTAAAAGGCGTTGATATTCGGCAGGTTGGCAGCGGCAATCTGGGTGCTACAAATGTTGCCAGAGTATTAGGAAAGTCCTATGGCATATTGGTATTTATTCTTGATTTGCTAAAAGGCTTTCTAACCGTTATCGCATTTGACTATTTCTTTACTGGCTATGGACATAATTTATCACTAATATTATGTGGAATGGGTGTAATATGCGGTCATACATTTCCCATATTTCTTGGCTTTAAAGGTGGAAAGGCAGCGGCGACTGGCTGCGGCGTTTTTTTATGGCTTGCTCCTCTCCCACTCCTTATTTCATCTGCCATTTGGTTACTGGTAGTTTTTATTTCCCGTTACATATCTCTAGGATCCATGATTAGTTCAATAGCACTGGTGGCGAGTTTAATACTATTTGGTAAAGAACCTTTTGGTCATGGACTTCCTCTGACGTTATTTTCTATATTCATCTCAATGCTTCTCATTATTCGTCACAAATCCAATATAAAAAGAATCCTGGATGGCACTGAGAACAAAATCGGCAAGAAGGTTAAATCCCTTGATTTCACTGAAAATTAGTAAATTTACCCACGAAAGACGCGAAATATACGAAATCCCTTTTACATACTTTAGCGTCATTCGTGGGTTTTTCTGCTTTTTATTACTTAAATGTCTTTTAGCGTATTTCGTGGGCTCTTTTAAAACAAAAATATCCTTGACCTTTGAAAGGCACGGAGTATAGTATTTTCTGTGGTGGATGATTACCGGTCCAAAACAATGAAACACTCAAGTTCTCTACCTGCACTTCCCCCGATTTGCGGACACATCGAAGAGTTAGGTTAGGTAGAATATAACCTAACAACCTTGGAAGTGCAAAACGCAGATGCATTGGCCATGGGAAAAAAGAATAATGTTTCATTGATTTTATATTTAATCTTTCATTATTTTTATCGGTTTAAGTATAATTCACTTTATTTAGAAACAAAACTTTAAGACGTGGAAATGGAAAAGATTAGGTAAGAAATTCTGGGAGCAAGTTTTATTGATGGAAAATGGAGGTTAGTTATGGCAGAAGAAAGCATATATGATATCCCAATAAGTCAGATTAAAGTTGCTGACACAAATGTTCGCCATACTGAAAGAAATAAAGAACTGGATGAATTAATGGCAAGTATCAAAAAGCATGGACTTCTTCAGCCAGTGGTATTAAAAGGGAAATATGGCAACCCATCTTATGAATTAATTGTCGGACAAAGGAGATTTCTTGCGCATCAGAAGCTTGGAAAGACGACAATCCGAGCCAGATTCGTGGGTCAGCTTACAGATGTACAAGCGACCATTCGATCTTTAGTTGAAAACATGGTGCGTGTTGATCTTAATCATGCTGATACTGCCCAAGCTATTACTCTTCTATACAGGAATTTCGGGAAAGATGAGCGTAAAGTACATGCCGAGACTGGCTTGTCTATAAGACGGATCAGGCAATACATTGATGTGGAAGAGCGAGCCACTCCAAAAATGAAGCAAAAGTTGCGAGACAGGAAAACAACTCTTATAGATGTTCAACGCGTTCTTAAGGCAGCTGCTGGTGATTCAAGCAAGGCGGAAAGACTTCTGGAGAAGATAGATAAACTTACGAAATACGAGAAGGACAACCTTGTCGAATATGGAGAATTACATCCAAGAGCCGATGCTGAAAAAATAATACATGAGGCACAAAAGCCAAGGATTGAACGAACAATTATGGTCAAGTTGTCGGAAAAGGCACGGCAGGGGCTAAAGAAGGCGTCGGATGAATTGGCTATGAGCCCCGATGACGTTGCAGCCCATGCGTTAGAGGACTGGTTATCCAAGCAGGGATTTATCAGTGAGTAATCCGAAAAAGACACCAACGAAGATATACTCTCAGGACGAAGTAGAGAATGCTGTGGCTAGGCTAATCGCGAGTACAAAACGTAAACGCCGGCGCCGGCAATTGAAGCTCTTGGAAGTTGCGAATGATATAGAAATTGCACTTTCAGCTTATAAAAGTCTTTCTAAGCTAGCCGATGTAATTGATATTTCCTTGGAAATGCTTCGCCAATTTTCGATGGTCAACAAGTTACGCCCTCCTGTGAAGCAGTTGATCGCTGATGGTATCATACATAGCGTTGATATAGCCGATCGTCTGAGCCGGCTACCAGTTGCCGACCAGCTCCCAGTTGCACGGGCAGTTGCACAGGGGAACCTGACTTCAGATGATGTACGGGCGATAGTCTCCCTCAGGAAAGCATTGCCAAAGGAAGAGATAGGCAAGGTCATCGATCGAGTGAAAAGATCTCGAAGTATCAAGCAGTATGTCGTTGAATTCCTGATTCCTACACAAAAAAAAGAAAAGGAAATAAAAGAGTCCTTTATGAAAACGCTCGGCAAAGAGAGCATAGTCTCTTTCGATAGCAAGGGCAGGATAAGCCATGCCATCCTAAATACAACCGGCAAACGTCGCATTGAAGATATTGCAAAAAAAGAAGGATTAACTAAACGAGCCTTGATCGACAAGATTATTTCTGGAGCACTCACTTAAATGGCTACGAACCATCTTCCCGGAAGGCGCAAACCAGTAGCTACTATGTTGAAATTGGAGGAGTTTCGTGGCCTCAAAGAGGAGCTTTCTGAATGGCGTATTCAGGGACAGCAAGATACTGGCATTCTTGGCTTTGTGAGGGGTTTGCGTTTGTCTGCAAGGCTCATATATGCAATACGCCATCATCTGTCTTTTTCCGGCTATGAAGTGGATTGGGGTCATCTTCTTACGCAAGAAGGTGATTATTGTTCGCCAGAGTGTGACATAATTATTCACAAGCAGGGTTATGTGCGCCAATGGAACGGAAATCATGATCCTGTTATGAATTTCAAGTTCATAAGTTGCCAAGATGCAGTGGCTGTTATAAGCTGTAAGTCTTCAATTGCGTCGGTAGATAAAACCTATACCAAGGCTATGGGACCTTATGTAAATAAGGTTTTCCTGTTTGCTGAATGTTGTGAGCCACGCGCGGTGAAACGTCTAAAGAAGTCTGCGTTGACTGCTGGTTATGAGGGCTTCTGGTATTTGTATGCGTGCGATAAAACAATGCAGTGTACCGTCGATGAAAATGAATGGATTAACTTCCTCGATGTTCTAAAAAAACTTGTAGACGCGCATTCAAGGAGGACGCCCTAAAATGGCTGAAAACTTTTGGTGGCAACCATTAGAAAAGGAAATTAAAAATATTAAATTAGGTGGGAATAAAGTGTCTTGTCCTGAGTGCAACGAAAGAGGACTGCTTTTTACAAGATGGGTGGAAGGCTTACAGGAGAAACCAACTTATGTTCTTCACCGTAATACAAAAGGAATTAAAACTGATTGCAAAATAAGCCCTGAAGAAGCTACAGGTTTAAAGTCACAAGTAAAGATTTTTAAAAGCGATATTAAAGAATTATTAAGCAATAGGAAATCTTTTGTTTTATTTAGTGGAGGAAAAGATAGCCTATGTCTCTTAGCATATTTAAAAGAAATATCTAATGGCACAAAAATGGATTTGACAGCTCTTTTTATTGATACGACCGTTGGACTACCGGAGAATATGAAATATGTAAAAAAAGTTTGCCGATATTTAAAAATACCCCTCAAGATTGTAAAACCGAAACAAGGTTATTTTGACCTTGTAAATAAATGGGGCATCCCAAGTTTTAAATATAGATGGTGTTGCCGAGAATTAAAGATTAAACCTGTTAGTGATTATTTAGCCACTATAAAAGAACCCAAAGTAGTATTTGATGGCATAAGAGCAGCAGAGTCAAATGTAAGAGCAACCTATTTACCAATATGGTATCATCCCGGATTTAAATGCTTATCAGTAAGTCCTATTTTCTATTGGTCAAATGAAAAGGTATCCGCCTTTATTAATAAAAACGGCATTCCCAAAAATATACACCACTCCCTTGGAACTTCCACAGAATGTTGGTGCGGAGCTTATAAAAGGAAGTCTGATTTTGAAGAATTATACCGAATTAATCCAGAAATGTTTATAAAGTTGATGAAAGCAGAAGAAAAAAATAAGAGCGGATTTACCTTTCTGTATAAAGATGGCAAGAAAATTCCGCTTAAAAGTTTAATTTCCAAGAAGAATCAGTAATAATAAAGCCCTTATCTTGAATAAATGAATGATATTCTCTCAAAAATCGGCTCCATCAAATCCGTCCTCGGCGGCTACCGTCCTTTCCCTGAACAAACCGCTATAACCCTTGTAAGATATGCAAAAACTCCTCGGCATTGACAAATCCTGTAATAGTTTTGTCCTTAATGATATTGCCATCCTTACTAATAAACACAATGGTGGGCAAACCTACAATTCCGTATTTCTCCCAAAGCTGTTTGATCTTCGGGTCGTTGGTATTGGTGCAATCAATCTTGATGTTCACAAATTTTCTTGATTCCCTGATAACTTCCGGGTTGGCGTACGTAATCTTCTCAAACTCCATACAGGCGGCACACCACGATGCCCAAAAATCAATCATCGCCGGCTTGCCTTCTATTCCGGCCTGTTTCAGTCCTTCTTCCTCGCTTACCATCCAATTTATATTTTCTCCGGTTGTTACTGATTGATTTTGAGTTGTGGTCAAGAAAGGAGGCAAAATAAGTCCCTTGAATATTAGGTGGCCTATAAGGAAATATGTGCCAAATATAAATGCTACGATGCCAAAAACCTTTTTGGCGCGCTGGAAGCTGGTGCTTTTATGAGCCAACCGAGCAAACCCACATGAAAATACTGAGACAACAATTAAAAATAGTCCCAGAATGATAATGAAAACAGTTTCTGAGATAATAAGTCTTAAATAATAAAGTGCCGCTCCAAGCAGTAAAATTCCAAATATTCTTTCAACTATTTCCATCCATGCCCCTGATTTCGGAATTGCCTTTATTGCGCCAGAGAATGTCCCCAGCACAATCAGTAATACACCAATACCCCATGCAAAGACAAAGAGCATCCAGAATCCCAGGAATTTATTTCCTGTGCTTGCAATATAGACTAACAAACTAGCCAGAGCAGGACCAATGCAGGGCGATGCGACTATCCCTGAAACCAAGCCCATGACAAAAACCCCGATAATCCCCTTTCTCGTTCCAGTTCCCATCCGATCTGAGATAAAAGACGGCACACGCAGGTAGTAAACTCCAAACATACTCATTGCAAGTCCCACAAAGACTGCTACTACAAACCCTATAACCCACGGGCTTTGTAGTGCTGTGCCAAACAGTGCGCCAGTGGAAGCAGCAGTTACACCCAAGGCAGAATAAACAATGGATATACCCAATACATAAATCAGCGATAAGAAGAATGCCTTTAGTGGCTTTCTGGCTGTGGTTTGTTCCCCAGAAGTCTGCCCGCCAATTACAGCCACTGTAATCGGTATCATGGGATACACACAGGGGGTAAAACTAAGACCTACACCTGCCAAAAATATAAGGATTAGTGATACAAAAATTCCCTTGCTTTCAATAGTTTTCTGGAAACCGCCGGCTTCGACTTCTTTTACAGGCTTTGAAACAGGATGGGTGGGTTTTTCTTCTCCTGATGCTATGCCCGCAGTCCAACTGGCTTGTTCAACCTGCACAGGTATTGTGAACTCTTCCATCTTTGGCGTAAAACAAATCTTATCAGAGCATCCCTGATAATGTACCTCAAGCCTTATACTACTGGAACCCGCAGAAACATCCTTTGACACTCGAATATATGACTTTATTTCAATTTGTCCTTCATAAAGTTCAACCTCTTTTTCCAGAAATGTATCAAACTTAATCTTTCCTGCCGGAAGTTCCATTGACTCTAATGAAAATTGCTCAGGATTTCCGCTTTCTATCCTGATTTGATCTTTATAAATATGATGATTAGAAGCAATTGAGAAAAGAATAATAACCGGTACCGTATCACCAGCAGTCACACGCTCTTTTAAAAGGTTTGCACTTATTTTAAATGGAGATGTTTCCCCTGAAATTACCGGTAAAGATAAGAATAAGACAATAACAACCAGAAACATACTTTTTACAAATATACTTGTTTTCATAGGATCATCTCCTTATTTATACTCTACTTAATATTCTCTATAAGGCTCATGATAGCTTTTGAAACTATTTCTTCATGTTGCTCTGCGGTTTCTGCCCTTCCGTACTTTTCAATTATCTTGTTCCACTCTGGCGTTCCATAATATTGGTGACACCCTATACATATACCTTCTCTTTCGACAAGATTTCTTTCTTTCTGGTTTAAAGGTCTGTCCTCAGGGAGTGGCATATTTTGTATCTGTTTTCCGCTTCTTACAACCAACTGATCCAGGGCATAGGGAAAATCTTCTATCTTTGGGGTTTGCCACCCCCCGGTTTTTATATTGGGAATATCTCCATATACTCCCTTTGATAAATCCTGGAACAAGGGGCTGTCACCCAGTATCTTTTCTGCGCTTCTTGAATTACCAGCACCATATCCTATGGACTTGGGGTTTGTGTGACAATCCTCACAGGTTCTTGCAACAAGACTTGTCGCATGGGGGTTTATAGGGGCTAATGTAGGGGAATTGTGACCCGTAGAGGTAGTATAATGTTTATTAAGAGCCTTAATTTCGCCATGTTCATCAATAAAGGTATAAAAGACCTGGCAGCCTGGGGCGAGGGGAGAGACCTTTTCTCTCAGGTTAATCCCCAGTATCGGACTTTCCCACCTCATAAAGGATCTGTTTTCAAACGATAGATCTCCAAATTCTTTGATTATTGTCTGCCTGCCTGTTGCGGGATCTACTTTCTTGGATGTCGTTATCCAGTCTGTACCTTTTACCCTCCTATCATATTGCATGTGGCATCCAAAACACTGGGGAGCCCACGTTGCATGACAGGCGTAACATTCCAGCCTTTCTATATGTTTGTGAATAGTTGACATGGCGACCTTGCCCTGTTGGGTTTTAAATGTATCATTCGCTCTTATGTTTTTGAGTAAAGGGATTTCATGTTTTTCCCCTGTATATAAACTAAATACATACGCCTTGTCTTCTTCTCTGATCCAGTTTGCCTTTACATTCCCCCGTGAAGTAAGGAGATATTCCTTGAGCCCGTCCTTATAGATTCCTTTACTGCCCTCCAGAATAACGGGTGTTCCATATCCCACAGGGAGTTCCCAGGGATATTCTTTGGGCGTACCATGGCAATCATAGCACGTAATTTCCACTTGATAGACAGTTGCGGGGTAGATATTGCCATCTCCATGAACGTCTATCGAGGTGTGGCAATCAACACATTCCATTCCTCTTTCAAAATGTACATCTTTTCGTACATGTAAATATTCTTTCGTAAACAGAGTCTCCTGGGGTTTTGCATGTTCATCAAATGGGGGTGCATGACCGTCATTAACATAATCATATTCAAACATGCCTACAAAGGTTGTTCCGATTCGTCTCCCCCTGGTATGACAATGGGTACATTGAGCAGCTGGTATTGCATTTGTGATACGATGTCTCAGCGGATGGGGACGCGTTCCATTGTTTTTGATATTAGGATCACTACCTTCATATTTGCCATCATTTCCGTAGAGTATATGACATGCGGCACACCCGGAGGCCCTTAAATCTCCCCGTTCGTTCCTTCCTTCTCCCCAAACATGACACCTTGCACATTGTTTTCTATAGGTATCAGAAAAGCCCGCCTTTTCTTCTGAACCAAAAACCTTAACCCCCTTTCCAAAGTCAGGGATCTCATCCACTTTTTCAAGTCTTCTCAGATAGCCTGTGTTTATAGCCTTCACAACCCATTCTTTGTATTTTTCGGAACCTACTCTCGGAATAGGGCCATCGGTGTCTACCATGTCAAAGTTTCCATATGGAAAGGTGCCTTTGGGTATAACTCCATTCGATGAGAGCGTCTTACTTGCTATTCCTGTCATCAGCGAATGGAGAGACATAGACATCCTATAGGTATAATCTATTCCCAAAGTCCCGGAAGGCTCCAATGAAGAAGGCTGTTGAAATATTAATTCACCTCCGACAGGCTGACTGAGAGGTTTTCCCATCAACGTAGTTATACTTCCTTTGCTGTCGTGGCATTTTGCACAACCCTTTCCCTCGTGAAGCACCCACATGCTTGAAGGATTTGGGATAAGACCGTTATGGGCTTCTTCCTTTTTATCGGATGTGGGATTTCCTTCATGGCAGATGGTGCATTCGTACCCTTTACCTCTTCCGTATTTTTGTTTGGCAAAGCTCAAAAGAAAAGGTTGCATCCTGTCATTAATAATATCGATCCCCTCATGACATGACAGGCAACCTTTTTCTCCTGACATTTCTCTATCTTTTACTGTGTAATTTACAGGATTGCTTGTCATTCTTGATTTTGTACTTTCACATCCTCCAATCATTTCTATAATCAATACAAAAACTCCAATTGAAAATAAATTGACTTTACTCATGTTTATATCCTTGTATTGACGGACATGGAATTGTTCCGTACGAACAAAATATGCAACAGTGTCCCTTTTTTGGTTTTAACATTGATTTACAATTCTCACATTTATAAAAATATTGACAGGCGTCAACAGGCATTTTCTCTTCTTTTTGACGTCCGCAATTCGGACAAATAACTGTAGATATTAAAATTATTTCCTTTTCCATTTATTTGTTTTTCATGAACCTTTTCAATAGATAACAGGATTCTTTTATAAACACAAAGTATTCTAACAATCTAAGCGCCGTATAATATGTTCACGAATTATATTATAAAACTCAATGCCAAAACTTCACAAATTTATCATCGCAATATCCCTTTTAAATCAATCTTCAATATACTGGTAAAAACAAAATATTCTTTAGTGAATTTCACTACACTTTATTATCAACAAACTAGTTTGACACATATAGTATATTATGATAATATTCGCTTTTAAAATAAATTAATAGATATAATATGTTTGTATCACTTTTATTTCTATAAAAACGGAGCTAATTACCGTTGGCAAAAGAAAGACAAATTATAGTCGGTTCAAGAGGAAGCAAACTTGCACTGATTCAGACAAACTGGGTTATATCCGAACTCAAGAAACTAAATCCTGAACTTGAATTTAAAATAGAAAAAATATCAACCAAAGGCGACAAGCAAACTGACGCACCATTATCGCGTTTAGGTGGAGTTGGCTTATTTACAAAGGAACTTGAAGTAGCCCTGATCAAGCGAAAGATTGATTTAGCAGTCCACAGCGCCAAAGACGTACCCACAGAAATACCGAAGGAATTGACGATTGGCGCCACGCCGAAACGTGAGGACCCGCACGATGTTCTCATCAGTAACAATAATGCCACACTAGAAAAACTGCCCGATGATGCGCGCATTGGCACCAGTAGCTTACGCAGAAAAGCGCAGTTACTAGCATTCAGACCTGATTTTAAAATTCTTGATTTACGCGGCAATCTGGATACCCGGCTACAAAAGCTTGAAACAGAAGATCTGGACGCCATTATCGTTGCATACGCTGGATTGCGCAGGATGGATTATAAGGGTCAAATCAGCCAGATTATACCTTTTGATATAATGTTACCGGCAGTTGGACAGGGTTCGCTTTTTATTGAAACACGTAAGGATGATTCTAAAATAAATAAGATTGTTTCAGGCATTGATGACGGACAAACAAGAGCCACTGTTGAAGCAGAACGGGCTCTTCTAGCAAAGCTTCAAGGTGGTTGTCAGATTCCTATTGGAGCATATGCAGAAATCAAGAAAAATGAGTTATATATTGAAGCAGTCATTTGCACACTCGACGGTGACCATACAATAAGAGACAGACACAGTGGTCCAGTATCGCAGGCATCAAAAATTGGAGATGAGCTTGCGCAAAGGATGCTTGACAACGGTGGTATAAAAATTTTAAATGAAATACGCCAAAAATTTAAATCTGTTGACCACCTATAAATAGTACAATATCTCCATCATTTCAAAACCCTACTTTAAGATACCCGTTTAATACACATTTACATGGCGCAATAAAATCTTACTCTAGATCAACGTTAGTATCCAAGATTTGTCTTTTACTAGTTGGTCTCACACTTAAAATTTAAGGCAATAAAAAAGCCCATGATTAGCAAACATCATGGGCTTTTTTATTTTACGAATTCAGTTTTAACTTTTTATAAAAAGCTAAAAACTGTTATTTTAAAGAAGCATTTTCAATACGTCCTTCTCTGCGTAACCTGACTGCTTCAGACTGGATTTTGCCAAATTCCATCATCATAGGCGCCTGTCCCCACCACCAGGAAATGTCCGGTTGTGCGTGAGCTGTACCTTTATATCCCTGGAGTTTGTACCAGAACCACAATCTGTTGTACATGTTCTCGATGTTAGATGGGTTATCCTGTTGTTGTAAGAATATACCATAGACACCCAGGATAGGTCCTACTACCGGGAACTTACCCTTTAAAGTCTTAAAGGCATTATAAATGGGTTCGCCGAGGAATGCAGGACTAAGCTGCTTTTCAATCCCATCGCTTAAGGGGTATGGATCCCTGTCGGCAGGGCTTGGGTATAAGAAACCATCAGCGATCAAATCTTCAATGATTTTCTGTGCCTGGTCTGCAAGTGTGTGAGCCTGGAACATAAATTGATCTAATGACTTAAGATATGTATCGGCAAATCGGTCGCTATGGCACTTAGCACAAACCTCAAGCCAGTATGACCTCTTGGCTACATTTTCTTCTGAGTAGATGTCGATTTTATCAGAAATAAGCTTGATCCCATAAGGGTAGTCCTTAAGAGAAGAAGTGTACTCGATATTCGATGGTGGTACGGTACCCATACGCCAGATACCCTTCATCACAGGATTATGAATAAACCGATCATGCTTTTCGTACATGTGACAGAACTGGCACGTTGGGGTGCGATAGTCCTTGCCTGGCCTAACCTCAGATAATGGTCTGTTGAAATCAAAGTGTTCTTCTTCTTTTTCGTAAATCACACCATGCTTTGATTCTCCATACGATTCAGCATCTGGATGGTCAGGCCCCATATGACAGGTTATACAAGCCTCCGGTTGTCTGCCTTCAGCAGCGCTAAACTTATGTCGTGTATGGCAGACATCGCACTTTTCAGCGCCAGAATGACAGTGGTCACAACCATGTTGTCCATATAAATAACCCCTTCGGGCTGCCTCGGCATACCAAGGCACGATTGTATTAGCCTCCCATGACTGGAGGTGGTTGGGACGGCCTACCTCACGTTCCCTTAAGAAATCATCGAATTGCGGTCTGTGACATTCGCCGCACACCTCTCCTGTTGGCATCCTGATCTGTTTTGTCTTTGTATCAGCATGACAGTCGAAACAATCAACTTCGTTCAAAACCCTGTTGGTGCGTTTCTCAATTTCAGCCGTTCTGGCAGACAGATATGGAGTGCTCTTGGGATTTTTATGTCCCGATCTTCTCCAGTCACTCACAACGCCAGGTGTTGCTTCTTCATGGCATGTTACGCACAGGTCTCTTCTTTCTTTTTCAATAAAGATAGAATGATCCAGGTTCTTCATGGGTTCATAATGTCTGTTGGGCTGCCAGTACATATCCAGCATCTGTGGTTTGAAATAGTCCTTAAAAGGACCAGAACCCTCTTTCAAGCCGACATTGTCTTTATAAACGGCCCTGTACCAATCAGGCGTTCCTTCATATAAATCTGGTGGCGTCTCCTTCTTTGGCTGTTTCTCATCGGCAGCCCATGTTACGGAAGTAAACGCCATTATCGCAGATAGACATAAACCTAAACCTAGTTTTTTCATTTCATCAACCTCCGTATGATTAACATATTATTATGATTAGGATCTATTTCTCTTCTTCTGGTTTAATGAGCGTCATTACATAATGGGTTAAACACCACCTCTGTTCATCAGTAAGTTCTTTGGCAAAAGATGGCATTGGCGTACCATTCAATCCTGTTGTAAATCTTAAATAAACATCCTTTGATGAATTGCCACCTTTAAACTTTCCTGTTGTGAAATCAAAAGTCTTTATTGGGAATCCAAAGTCATCTTCCTGCTCAGCAGCACTTGGACCGTCCCCTCGTCCTTCAACCCCGTGACATTTCCAGCATTCCAGCTTTTCTTCGTAAATCTTTTTGCCTTCTGCCACTGTCCTTTCGGATGGCCTTATCTCCAACCCAACATCCACAGGCGGATCGGGTTTCCTCACCTCAAACGCCTCAGAAAAACTCTTAAGAACAGGGATTACCGATGCCCTTTCTTCTTCAGTAAGGATATCCCATGGTATCATAGCAGAGTTTGGTACTCCGTATGAAATCGTCCTGTAAATATCTTCATCCGTTGGGAGCGAACCACTTGGTGTAGTTCTAAATTTGTATGCACCTCTCGTAAATTCACGAGGTTTTGGAAGCATAGACCTTGCAAGAGGTCCATCCCCTTTTCCCTCTTCGCCATGACAGGCGCTGCAATATTTCTTATACGTATTCTTACTCTCTTCAGTAACTTCTGTTGGTATATTAACTGCTCTGGCAGTTCTAGGTATAGCACCTGATATCAGCATCGCAGTTACCACTACCGTGGTACACCAAAAGGCAGACTTACCTAACAGCTCCTTAGGTTTCATATATGCCACTTCTCCTTTCCGACTGCAATTTCACGAACCTAACATATTGGATAAAAAACAAAATTATTTTGCTAATTTATTAATTCTGCGAGTAAACAAATTCAATATTCAAAATTTCTTTTGGATTTATCGTTACCTCCTTTTCTAGTTTACCCAATTCCTCATGCCATACTTGAAATTTATATGAGCCTAGTGGAACATCACAAATTTCAAAATAGCCGTTTCTATCGGTTATATCAAAATATGGATTATCAAGAACAACAATCCATGCATATGTTTTCTTGTGAATATCGCAGGTCATTTTAATTATTTCAGGGTAGTCAAATTTCACTGACAGTCTCTGTTTGTATGTAGTGCCAAGGTTAAATGGCTGGTTCCTAACAGACTTGGTATGGACATTATGCATTTCATCGTCCCCATTTAAAATATCAACCGTAGTTCCAGTCAATATAGGAACTACGCGTGGAATGAAATTATTTCTTTGTTGATCCATAATAGGATTAATCTGCGGTATTATTTCCCTTTTACCTTTCTTAATGTTTGTAACTGAAACTACAGCATTCTTAAGCCCATTGTTAATCTTACTTACTACAAGTTTTTCAGAACCTGCCTTTTGTGTATCCGTTAGATCCCAACCCCCGGCTAGATCTAACGATAAAGTTGCCTGGTCACCCAGATACTTTACATTACCTATAACAGTACCGCCATCTACAACTTCTATTTCAGCATAGTCACTCTGAGCAAAGGCAATCTGATAAATTAAAAGGCAACCAAAACATATTATCAAAATACTAAAAAAAGCTAATTTCTTAATCAAATTTGACATGTTCTTAACATTTGTTTACGTATTAATGGAATATACTGTTACGACAAAAATCGTTCCTACTCAACAATTAAAATCAAAAAATTTAAAATATCCTCTAAGTACTAAATTTCAGCAATACTTAAATATTAAGCATTTCTTCTTTTTATTAATAATTTTTATTCAAACAATTTCATGTTTGAAATGTTAGTTTCATATTATAATATTTTATCCACAAACAAAACATAAGCCTCAACAACATAAAAACAAACCTACTCACTAAAGTATTTCTTTAATGGATTGTAAACTACCTTAAACACCCCTTTATCAATATTTTTACCACCATCGAAAACAAGGTAACTATATTTTCCATAATGTTTAATTTTATATCCCGTATCTATAATATTATCTGTACCTAAACTTAAAAACAATGCAATATTTTTCAATTTATTTTCGGGATTTCTAAAAATAACAAGTAAAATGTTACTTTTTTTACTGTACTCTACTTCATTAATAGTAAATTCATTTTCTCTAATTATCAGGTTCTCTGGTAAAATTTTTATAAACTCCTTTGTAAGTTTGTTCTCCAACACACCACCTAAGACAAAAAGGCTCTTTTCTGCTATATCTATTTCTGTAACTTCCTTATCTGCTTTAATAATCTTTTTTCCATCTGCTAGAAATTCAGCAATTTTTTTATAAGCTGCCACCGAACCACTTTCACATTCTGTCGGATATACAATAATTCCCTTACTATCCCCCAATACAGAATCTATAGAGGGGGGTACTTCTTCTATATGCAAACGACGAAACACATCATATTCAGGGTCTAAAGTAATTGACGCCGGTTTTGACTTCGATTTAAAGGAAACAACATTTGAGCCTTCATTGACTTCTACAATTTTATAATCACACTCATTTTGAAGTTCCAAAATAATTGGTAAATGAAGGCGGTACGGACTATCAATTTCTCTCTGTACTTTAGGATAAGTTTGAATAATCTCTAACTCTGTAAGCCAACCATCATCAACCTGTCTCATATTCACTCCACCAAAATCAATAAATGGTGCACCAGTACGATTAATCCACTGCCCAAAAAACCACGACAAATCCATATTGCATTCACTTTCAAAGACATTTTTAATATCAGTCCAACCCGCCGACTGCCATATTTTCTCTTTGTAAAATTTTCTAAGTGATTTAAAAAATAAATCGTCTCCGACTATTCTCCTCAACATGTGAAAAACCATTGCCGTTTTACCATAACCAACGGATTGTGTTACTTGATCTCTTCTGCCAATAAAACTACTTAAGGGAAAATCATTCTTTTCTGTTACATAATTGGTATATTTTCTACATATATCCCTTCGGTAATCCTGCGCCGATGTTTTATCCGCAAGTTCTTTATAGTAATAATCTGCCATATAAGTAGTTAATCCTTCACACCAGTTGCCCCCTCTCTCGTCCACAAAAACGGAATTACCCCACCAATTATGAAGAATCTCATGACCAAGCGATGTTTCCACTATAAACGGCAACTTTATTACATAATTTCCAAGTAAAGTGAACGACGGCATACCGTACCCAGTTTGAAAGAAATTCTCAACCACAGCGAATTTATCATATGGGTACTCTCCCAGAAGTCTTTGATACATCCCCAGGTAACGCCTTGCTGCACTCAAATATATTTCTGATAAGCCTTGTTCTTCTGGGAAAAAGTAGGTATAAATATTAATCCCATTTACTTTAATGTCTTTTACCATATATTTTCCTGCTATCAGGTGGCATCCTTCGGATACATTTTTCTCCTCCCATGTTGTATATAATTTAGCATCAAATAATCTTTTATTAACAAGCTTGCCTTGCGTAACTGCCTCATATCCGTCGGGAGTAATAACCTTTACCTTAAAAGTAGACAGAGAATCTGGAACATCTGGATACCAAAAACATGCAGGACTTAGATACACACCCCTTTCATCAACAATCCCAACAGTCTCACTAACATCTTCTTCCTTTATGGAACTCGGCTTTGACAATATAAGACCCTCATATACAACATCCAGTGTTATCGTAGTCAAATGCATTAAATCGGGGGATAAAACAACCTCAACATTTTGGACATCTCCAAAATTTTGACTTCGATCAGAATTAATATCCCATGACATTCTGTTTTTTGCACTAAAGTCTAATTTTCTATCAGGCGTACCAACCGATAACACATCAAAAGAATCATTGATAAAAAAGAATATCTTTTCAGAATCAGCACATTGTACTTGTATTCTGTCTTTTGCATTCAATTTGTGTTCTTTAGGATACAATTCTATTCCAATATCATGACTCAAAATCCTACTTGTATGAACCTCACTGGCAAATACAGTAGGTATCGTCAAAAAAGGAATACATATAAAAAATAATGCGTAATTAAAAAGACATCTGGCTGACATATATTTTCCCCTTATAGTTACGTATAAGTGTTTATTTTTATTACCAGCTTAGTTCATTTTAAACAAGAAAACTAATCCTGAAGTTTTATTCAATTTCAAATTAAAGTATATTAAAGATAATAACAATAATTATAAAACGCCAGAAAAGATATTTCACCTGTTATGTTTTATGTTTAACCCTTGACTCTCTTTCTTATTTTAATATAATTTTAATTCTTATATAGATTTATAGAAACAATAAAATATTGTTAGTAAAAATTTACGAAGAACTATTTTTGAAATATTTTCAGTAGTAAATGTTTAATCCCTGAAAGGAAATGCTATCATGAAAAAGATTTACCTGTTCACGCCCGGACCAACTATGGTTCCACCAGAAGTATCGCTTGCCGAGGCGCAACAGATGATACATCATAGAACGCCGCAATTTTCTCAAATCTTCTATGAATTAAGTGAAGACCTAAAATATCTATTCCAAACAAAAACAGGCGAGGTTTTCACATTAATGTCTTCCGGAACAGGTGCAATGGAGGCATGCGTCGCTAACGTACTTTCCAAAGGTGATAAGGCATTGGTTGTAATCAGCGGAAAATTTGGAGAACGCTGGGCAGAATTATGCAAATGCTTCGGCATTGAAACAATTACAATTGATGTTGAGAATGGTAAAGCTGTAAATCCTGAGGATATTGAATCTGCACTCAAGAAACGTAGTGGCATTAAAGCTGTATTCACAACTCAATGCGAGACATCAACGGGTGTTGTGCATGACATAAAGTCCATTTCTACAATTGTAAAGAAACATGGAGCGACAATCGTTGTTGATGCTATCACAGGCATCGGCGTTCATCAATTAATGATGGATGAATGGAATATAGATGTTGCAATTACAGGTTCACAAAAAGGTTGCATGATGCCACCAGGCCTTGCATTCGTCTGCGTCAATAATATTGCGTGGGATGTTATAGAAAAAGGCAATTTACCAAGGTACTACTGGGATTTCAGGAAAATGCGGAAGGAACTAAAAGACAAGACAACCCCATTTACCCCTGCTGTTTCTCTGGTCATGGCAATGAAAACCGCAATGGACATGATTAAGAAAGAAGGCATTGAAAATGTGTGGAAACGACATGCCATGCTTGCACATGCGACAAGAGAAGGCGCCAAGGCGATTGGCTTGGAACTTTTTGCAGGAGAATACTCAAGCAATGTGTTAACGGCAATTAAAGCGCCGAAAGGAATAGACGTTGATAAGATTATCAAGAAACTTAGAGATGAAACAGGTGTAACCTTTACCGGTGGACAGGATGAATTAAAAGGGAAGATTATAAGAATAGGTCACATGGGCTATGTAAATGACTTCGATGTAATCGTCGCTATTGCTGCACTTGAAAAGGGACTTTATGAAGCCGGGTACCCTATACAACTGGGCAAAGGGCTTTCGGCTGTGCAATCATTATTGGTTAGTAAACAAAAATAGTATTCTTTAAAAAATTGTCATAACAAAATCAGAAACAATCTGGATTGTAGTACATTGTCCAAAATCGTAGTAAAAGATTTTCACCTGGAATACACACTCTCATGCGGACAACTTTTCAGGGTATTTAAAAGCGAAGACTGGTATTATATAACCTTAAGAAACCGCATCTTAAAAGTCCGCCAACTATCCGACCAGTTAGAATTCTGTGGTATTGATAAAAAATCACTTATACACTATTTTGCACTTGATGAACCATATCCAGACATACTCGCACAAATAAATAAGGATAAACATATTGATAAGGCTATCAGAAAATATCATGGTTTACGCATCTTAAGACAAGATCCGTGGGAGTGCCTGATATCCTTTATATGTTCTTCTGCGGCAAATATCCCTAAAATAAGACTCAACTTGGAACTGTTGTCGCAATTTTTTGGAAGGGAAATTGGATTAAACAACTTTGAATGTTATACATTTCCAAATCCGGGAGAATTAAACGATTACGAGCAAATCTTAAAGGCAAAAACTGGCTTCAGGGCAAGATACATCAAGGCGGCAAACGACCAAATCACTGAAAAATTTCTATCATCACTAAAGAAACTTCCATATTCTGATGCTAAAAAGGCGCTTACACAAATCCCTGGAGTTGGTGATAAGGTAGCTGACTGTATACTCCTCTTTTCGCTTGGTTTCACAGAGGCATTTCCTGTTGACACCTGGATCAAAAAAATCGTCCAGAAAATTTATTTCAGAAGCCGGAAGGTATCAAATAAAGAAGTGCATGAATTCGCAACAAATTATTTTGGCAGATATGCGGGATATGCTCAACAATATTTATATATGTATGCAAAAGATTTAACGTATAGTAAATAAATCTTTATTCTTTGAAATTCCACTTTCAGAACCCACGTAATCGGAAATTGTTATTTTCAAAACTTATCTAAACAAAACAAACTGAAAACCCAAAAATTACTTTGTTAAAATCGCTTGCCATAATGGCATTTATCCCCTACTTCAAAAATTTTTCAATTGCCTCTTTTACCTCGTCCAGGTAAACATCAGTATCCTTGCAATATCCATGAGGTCTCAGGTTCGGCACAGCAAAAATCACCTTGGGCATGGCTGCCATTAAGCCTATCCTCAGTTCTTTCTCGCAGGCAATGGCAACCACTCCATGAATATCCTCTGACATTACCCTCTGAAGGGCAACACGCCCACCTGTAGCAAGCGCTATATTGACGCCGTATTTCTCTGAAAACTCTAATAAGTCCTTTATTTTACATTTACCGCATCGTTTACATTCATTCAAATCATTCTTAACATTCTGCTTACACTGCGAATTTTGAATACAATGCGGAAATAAAACCAACAAATTCTTAGGTGAACATTTCCTCTTACGAAACTTCGTCATAAGGTTGCTTATAGAAACAACTTGCTTATCAATAAATTCCATATTACCTGCCTTTTGTGTAAATAACTATTTCGGTTATGATATAAATGTGTTGTGAAGACTTACCTTATGGCCACGTAAATATTCCTGTGCGTCCATTACACGTTTGCCTTCTGGTTGCAATTGCGTAATACAAATAAATCCATCCAGTGTGGCAACATGAATGCCGCAAGAGGCTATTTCTACTACAGCACCTGGCGCATGGGATGTCTTAAATTCAAATCTGTCATGTATCTGAGTCTTCTGTACAATAATCCTTTTCCTATCTTTTAATTCTTTTGAATCTGTTTCAGAACAGAAATATGTATAAGCACCCGGTGAGGAAGTTAATCCCCGTATTAAATTATGAACCTTTTGTGTTTCCTGTGACCAATTGATTAATCCGTCCTCTTTTTTTAATTTTGGAGCAAAGGTTACGTCATTATCATTTTGTTTTGTATAAGTGGCACTTCCTGTTTCAATAAGGTCTAATGTTTCGACCAACAAATCTGCACCAATCAGCGATAGCCTTTTTTCAAGTTCCCCTGCAGTTTCATCAGGAGATATCGAAGTTTTATTTTGCATAATGATATCACCGGCGTCCATCTTTGCAGTCATCAACATCGAAGTAACGCCAGTAATGTTCTCACCGCGGATAATTGCCCAATTAATAGGCGCTGCACCCCGATACTTAGGCAACAAAGAAGCGTGAATATTAATACAGCGATGTCTGGGAAGGTTAATAATCGAACTGGACAGAAACTGGCCAAAAGCAACAACAACAATACAATCAGAAGCAAGATTCTGTAATTGTTTCACAACCACTGCGTCATTAACGTTAACGGGTTGCATAACTTTTAATCCCAACTCAAGCGCCCTTTCCTTTATGGGTGATGGACTGGGAACTTTACTCCTGCCCTTGGGTCTATCTGGTTGTGTAACAATCCCAACAATATTATGGCTTGACTTTGTCAATGAACTTAAACTGGGAACTGCAAATTCAGGCGTTCCCATAAAAACCACTTTCATTATTTTTTTACTAAAAAAACAACCTGAGTTGTGAATTGCATTAATAAATTTTGTCGCATGATGGCTGACAGTGAATTTCAACAATTCTCAATCATACACGAATGTTACGACTCTCACTGTATGACGTCTCAAATTCTCTTAACTGACTGGATATAGCCGAGCGGTTAGCAGGACTTAACCTGTCAATAAAAAGACAACCATTTAGATGGTCAAGTTCATGATGCCATACACGCGCAGCTAATCCTTCTGCCTCAATTTTAATCTTCTGCCCTTTAAGATTGTACGCAATTGCCTTTATTCTTTGTGGACGGGTAACTTTACTCATAAGACCGGGAAAACTCAAACAACCCTCTTCTTTAACTACCTCTCCCGATTCCTCAATAATTACTGGGTTAATAAAAACCTTTTCCGTATTCCTGTCATTATTAACATCAACTATAAACAAACGTACAGACCATCCCACCTGAGGCGCCGCAAGCCCTATACCATTAGCCTGATGCATTAATTCCATCATTTTATCAACTCTACTGTACACTTCTTTGTTGATGTTAGCCAAAGGCTTTGCTTTTTGACGAAGTGCCGGATGTGGATACACAATAATATTCATCTTAATATCTCAAAAACCAAAAAAATAATTATTTCAGAATGTTAATAAAAAAGAATAGAAAATGCAAGATTCTTTCATTTTTCTTATTGACTTTAACATATATATTAAATAAATTATACACTTCTTAAAATTTATTATAACTATTTGTTAAAGGAGTCGTTAAATGCCAACAATGAAATCTGCCAAAAAAAGGCTCAGGCAAAATATAAAGCGTAATTCAAGGAATAGAGCATTTAAAACTTCCTTAAGAACACAAATTAAAAAATTTTTAGGTTCAGTAAAAGAAGGAAATGTACGGGTAGCAGAGAAAGAATTACAGCTTACAGTTCAAAAACTGGACAAAAGCGCTACAAAGGGCATTTTGCACAAGAACACAGCAAGCAGGAGGAAATCGCGCTTAACAAAGAAACTTAATCAATTAAAAACAACAAAACAAAAAGGCTAGTTTTCCATGAGCAATGCCTTGGTGTGAGATTCAATGCACAGCGGTAAGTCTGACAGATTGTATCCCCCTTCAAGGCATGACACAACCCTGCCATTGCAGTAAGCTTCCGCAGATTCTACAACAATCTCAGTCAAGGTTTTAAAGTCTTCTATTTCCAAATTTAATCCACCTATCGGGTCTCTCTTATATGTATCAAAACCCGCAGAAATAATAATAAATTCAGGAACAAATTGTTTTACTTTTTCTTCCAGCACTTTTCTAAACAAATTTATATACTCTTCAGATTTTATATCTGCCGGAAGAGGCACATTGATAGTAAATCCCACACCGTGTCCCTCCCCGACTTCTTCCTTTCTGCCTGAACCTGGATAAAATGGATATCTGTGTATAGAAAAAAATAATACCGCCGGGTCATTATAAAAGATATCTTGCGTACCATTACCATGGTGAACATCCCAATCTACTATGAAAATCTTTTTAAGTTGATGCTTCCATTGAATGTATTTTGCTGCAATTGCCACATTATTAAAAAGGCAAAATCCCATTCCTCTAGTAGCTATTGCATGATGCCCTGGAGGGCGTACAAGACAAAAAGCATTTCTATCATCACCTTTCATAATCAAGTCTATAGCTGTAAGAGGCGCGCCAGCCGCATAAACAGCCGCCTCATATGACGCTGTGGAAACTATTGTATCACCATCTAGCCAGCCACCGCCTTCATCTGCTATTTTCTTCACAGTTTTAATATAAGCTTGTGAATGAACCAATCCAATTTCTTCTATAGAAGCGGCTTGTGGCTTTATAATCTTCAGGGTTTCCCACAATCCACTTGCTTTAAGATGACTTACTGTGTTCTCAACCCTTCTAAAATTCTCAGGATGACCGTATCCGGTATCGTGTTTTAAAAAAATATCATCGTAAACAAGTAGTGTCATACAATAATTATTATTTTAAAAGAAATATACCGCCCAGAATTAACAAAATACCTATTACTTTATTTATGGTAACTTCCTCTCCAAGAAAAACCCAACCTAAAATAAATGTAAACAGCGGATAACAACTTGTTATAGGGATGATTTTGGAGATTTCACCTGTCTTAAGTGCTTTATAAAATATCAATTGCGCTACAAATCCTGCCAGAATACCTGCAAGCACAAGGAAAAAAATAGATTTAAAATCCATTTTAGCAATAGAAGAGAACGGACTATAAAAATACATAGTAATCAACGCGCCCATTATAACGCCTGAACATCTTACTAAATATGCAGACGTGGGTTCAACGGATGACAAACCTACCTTTTCCAAAAATGGTACAAACCCCCAGATAAAGGCTGTGAGCAACGCAAGTAGAAATGATTCCATAAAAATCACCTCAATTATAATTGTTACCTTCCGATTCTTAACAATTTTAACTTTCAAATAATATAAAAAGCCTGTTAATAAGGCAAGTTTTACTTGAAAACAAAATATAAATTTGTTATTTGTATTCTTGGTTATTTACATAACTTGGTTACGTTTAAAAACTTAATGAACGAATTATAAGAACAAAATAATATATAGTCACGCACCTTTTATCTTTCGTTATCACTTTATTACAATCAGTTACCTTTAAGCTAATGACAATATTATTTACAAATAACTAGTTGAGGATTCTTAAGCATGAGAAATTTTTTTACTAACTTTCTTCAACGATTAGAGATAAACTTTTATAAATTCAATGGAAACGGGAACGGTAAGCGTCCCGTTCCTGAATTACCAAAAAGCGGTTTAAGATTCGAAAGTCTATCGCTTGATAATTCGCCCAGCACTACCTTGGAATCAAAAACTCAAATAGATATCGCAATAAGCAGAGCGCAACAATACATTTTAGGAGAACAAAGCGAATCTGATGGGCATTGGGTTGGAATTCTGGAAGCAGACACCACCGTGACATCAGACTATATTATGTTGATGCATTTCCTTGGAAAGGTAGACAAAGAAAAACAACAAAAAGCTGCAAACTTAATTCTCGGACATCAACTACCCGACGGTGGATGGAATATTTATTATGGAGGTCCAAGCGAAATAAGTGCCTCTGTTAAGGCCTATTTTGCCCTAAAATTAGCTGGATATTCCGCCAACGAACCATTCATGCAAAAGGCTAAAAAATGTATCCTGGATATGGGCGGAATAATGAAAACCAATTGCTTTACGAAGATTTATCTTGCAATGTTTGGACAGGTTGATTGGCGAGCTGTACCTGCCATTCCTGCAGAAATGATCCTCTTCCCGCCAGGTTTCTACTTCAGTATTTACGAAATGTCTTACTGGTCAAGATGCATTGTTGTACCATTATCTATTGCTATTGATAGAAAACCACGTATCCCAGTGGGAGACGACCTGATTCAGGAACTCTATCTCATACCCCGTGATAAGGTATTTTACCGAATTAAAAGGGATGATTCTTTGTTTTCGTGGCGTAATTTCTTTATTGATGCCGATAGTATATTCAGAAGATACGAACAGCATCCTATTAAATTCATCAGAAAAATAGCGCTTAAAAGAGCTGAAAAATGGATGCTGGAACATATGGAAAAATCGGGTGGAACAGGCGCTATATGGCCCTCAATTATTAACTCCATATTTGCAATGAAATGTCTAGGCTATCCGGATGACCATCCTGCAATGTTAAGCCAGCTAAAAGCGGTCGAAGCTCTTGTAGTTTATGAAGGAGACACACTCTATTTACAACCTTGCGTATCGCCTGTTTGGGATACGGCATGGGCAGTTATCGCCCTTCACGAATCCGGAATACCGAGTACCCATCCAGCCTTACAAAAAGCCGGGCAATGGTTAATCAGCAAAGAGGTACGCAATTTTGGAGATTGGGCACTGAAATGTAAGGTTGAAGAACCGAGTGGATGGTATTTCCAGTATGCAAATGAATTTTTTCCTGATACAGACGATAGCGCCGCAGTACTTATGGCACTGCAACGTGTATCGTTACCTGAAAGCTCAAATAAAGAAAAGGCATTCTTGCGCGGTTTAAGATGGATTCAAGCCATGCAATGCGACGATGGTGGCTGGGGGGCATTTGATCGCAACAACAACAAAACTCTTTTGAACTATATACCTTTTGCAGATTTTAATGCATTATTAGACCCGAGTACAAGCGATGTAACAGCTAGATGTATTGATTTCTTAGGATGTATTGGTTTCAGTAGGACATATAAAAACGTTAAAAAGGCAATTGAATTATTAAAGAAAGAACAGGAAAGAGATGGTTCATGGTTTGGACGCTGGGGCGCCAACTATATTTACGGCACGTGGTCAGTGCTTTCTGGACTCACTTCTGTTGGTGAGAATGCAAACGAACCTTATATCAAAAAGGCCGCTGAATGGTTAAAAAGTGTACAAAATGCAGATGGCGGATGGGGTGAAACTATAAAATCATACGATGACCCTTCACTCAGAGCGGTTGGCAACAGCACTTCATCACAAACGGCATGGGCGCTCATGGCATTATTCTATGCGGGCGAGGTAAGCTCTAACACCGTAAAAAGAGGCATAGAATTTTTACTAACTAAACAAAATGAAGATGGAAGCTGGGATGAAAACGAATTTACTGCAACTGGATTCCCAAAGGTTTTTTACTTAAAGTACCATATGTATCGAAATTACTTCCCACTGTATGCGCTGGGTAAATACCGCAATCTTATACAAAAATTGTAATACTATATTAAACTTCTAATCTATTGATTCAAATTAATCCCAAAATTTTAAAATTCACTTTTTACGTCTTATATTAATACGCCCAAAAACATTTCAACGGAGACTCCACCTTGCCATCTCCACGATATCCGAAAGCCGCTTCCCGCCTTCCAGCACCACCGTTGGTTCAAAACCGCAGTGCATCATACAGTCTTTGCAACGCGGGTCGCCACCTTCCTGATACCGTTTCCAGTCTGTATTCTCCATATACTCGCTAAAAGTCTTATAATGCGCATCAGTAATGAGATAACACGGGCTTTTCCAGCCCATATAGTTCCGCGTTGGATTTCCCCACGGCGTACACCTTAAATGTCTCTCACCTTTCAAAAACTTCAAATACAAGGGAGAATTTAATATTTTATATCTACTTGAAATCCCGTAAATAAAACCAAATCTTTCTTCCACCTCTTTCCTGCAAAGGAACATCCCATTCTTATTATGTTCAAAACTAAAACCGGGCGATACCAGCATCCCATCCACCCCTAAACCTTCAAGAAACGAAAAAAGTTCTTCCAATTCATCTTCTGTAGTATTCTTATAAATGGTAGTATTGGTGCATACCCTGAATCCAGCGCGTTTTGCCTCCCTGATAGCATCAGTTGCACGCTCAAAAACCCCCTTCCCTGCAATTGCATCGTGAGTCTTTTCAAGACCATCAATGTGAACATTAACATTAAAATATTTGCTGGGTTTTAATTTCTTTATTGCGTTAACCAACAACAAACCATTTGTGCACAAATATACGTGACGTTTTCTATTTATGATGCCATTAATAATCCTGTCAATTTCAGGATGCATAAGCGGTTCACCGCCCGTAACAGTAACAACAGGCGCTGGACATTTCTCTATTGCTTGAAGACACTCTTCAGTGCTCAACATCTCTTTCATTGTTTCCTTGTATTCTCTAATACGTCCGCAACCTTCACATGCGAGATTACATGTATGTGTAACTTCCAACATCAACACTAATGGGAACCTTTTTATGGCTAATAATTTGTTCTTTATTAAATATTTAATCAAAGATGCGCTTAATGATAAAGATATTCTCATTTATATAAAACTACATTTATGCACAAGCAAATTGCTATCGTACTTTAAAAATTACATTTAAGGTAAAAATGCTATATCATTTACAAAAATCAGTCAAGGACTATTTATTAGTAACTATGAAAAATAAAATCACCTAACCATTTGACTCAAAAGCAGTACTGCTAAAATCCAAGATGAGAATAACAGATTTATAAAAAGTTTTACATAACAAACCATCATAATATATAATGCAATACGTTTAATAGATAGCCCTTCCCAAAAGATTGAGTCTGTTTTCATGGTAAAACTATATTTGTATTGAAAATTATAATTAAATTTGATTCCATTTATACAAGTCTTGGAACAGTATAAGGAAACTATACAACACGTAATAATTTAAAATATATTAAAGAATTAAAAATATCACATCATGAGCAATCTTAACATCAAACTACAGAAACAAAAACCTTTATGATTACCATTTTCTTTGCACTGAGTCAGGAAATTTCATGCCTGAAACCAAAAGTAAATATCATAAAAAAGACTCGGCATGCCAACGCCTTAGTATATCAATCTGAATTTTGCGGTTTTCCACTAACCTTAGTTCAAACAGGCATGGGCAAAAATGCGCCTGAAGTTATCAAATATTTATCAAAACATCTCAGGGTACAATTAATGGTTTCATCCGGTTTTGCGGGCAGCGTTAAACAAACAATAGAAATCGGTGATCTAGTTATTGGCAAACACGTACTATATTCATCTCAAGAAACATTTGGAAGAGACATTAAAATTGAATCAACTCTTACTTGCGACAGACCATTCGTTGACTTAGCCATTAAACAAAGCAGTACTGCGAACATCAAAGCGCATTGCGGCGATATCCTCACAGTTAATAATATAATCGCTCAATCATCAACTAAAAAACAAATTGGGGACGCCACCTCAGCAATAGCCATAGATATGGAATCATATACAATAGCTGAACAGGCAAATATGATGGGGATTCCATTTATTGTAATACGCTCAATTTCTGACGGAGTAAATGAAGACGTTGAAGTAAACGAAAATATGGTAACTAATCATGGGAACGTCAATGTATCGGCGACCATGCTCCACTTATTAAAAAAGCCACATAAGATTCCCAACCTTAATCGGCTCAGAAAACAGACAAAACATGCAAAAAGCAGCTTATCAGCATTCTTCCCAGATTTTATTACACAAGTCTATAATACTTTGTTAACATAGAATATTATGAGGTGAATAATGAACAGTAAAAAAATTGGAATTGTAATGGGTAGCAACTCTGACCTCCCAATAATGAAGGAAGCAATGAGCATACTAAATGAATTTGAAGTGGATTTTGATTTAAATATTATTTCAGCCCATCGCACCCCTGAAAGAGCTCACTCATACGCATTAGAAGCAGAAAAAAAATATGCTGTAATTATTGCTGCGGCTGGAGGCGCTGCACATCTGGCTGGCATTATAGCAAGTTTAACGCCCATCCCCGTTATTGGCGTTCCAATGCAGACATCAGGATTGGGTGGATTGGATTCCCTTCTATCCATGGTACAGATGCCCTCAGGCGTTCCTGTATCCACAATGAGCATTGGGAAATCTGGCGCCATTAACGCCGCATTATTAGCCATTCAAATAATAAGCATCGCAGATACAAACTTAAGGGATAAAATTGTTATGTTTAAGAAGAAACTTTCTGATGAAGTATTGAGGAAGGACGCAGAAATTAGAAAAGAACTAGGTTCGTAATAATCACAAAGGAGTTGAGATGCCATTACCAACGATTGAATGGGAAGGAGACATCAATGGTCGTATTAAATTAATTGACCAAACATTGCTTCCCCTTGAACTAAAATATGTTTACTGTGAAGACATTAAAAGCATCTGGCACGCAATTAAGACATTAATGATCAGAGGCGCACCAGCGATAGGTATTGCGGGCACTATGGGAATAGTTCTCGGTATTAAGAATATAAACACAAGCGACATAAATACATTTTTAAATGAACTAAAGCGTGTCAAAGATTATCTTGGGTCTTCGCGCCCCACCGCAGTAAATCTATTCTGGGGACTGGCACGCATGGAGCGCGTTGCATCCGAAAACAAAAATAAACCAGTTAAAGAAATAAAAGATATACTCTTAAAAGAAGCAATAAAGATACAAAACGAAGATAAAGAAATTTGCAGAAAGATTGGAGAAAATGGGGTGGCATTAATTAAGGATGGCAACGGAGTGTTAACGCATTGTAACGCCGGCGGTCTGGCAACTGCCGACTATGGCACTGCATTAGCCGTGATGTTTAAAGCAAAAGAACAGGGTAAACGTTTCAAGGTCTTTTCAGATGAGACACGTCCATTATTACAAGGTGCAAGATTAACCGCATGGGAACTAATACATGCAGGTATAGACGTTACATTAATATGCGATAACATGGCTGCACATGTAATGAAACTTGGAAAGATTCAATGCGTAATTGTCGGGGCCGACAGAATTGCCGCCAACGGCGATACAGCCAACAAAATTGGCACATACGGCGTATCAATTCTGGCAAAGGAACATGGAATACCATTCTATGTTGCAGCGCCTGTTTCAACCTTCGATTTAAATATAAAATCAGGAAATGAGATTCCCATTGAAGAACGTTCGCCAGAAGAAGTCACAAGCGGATTCGGGAAAAGAACAGCGCCGGAAGGGGTCAAGGTTTTTAATCCAGCATTTGACGTAACGCCTGCGAAAAATATCACTGCTATAATCACAGAAAAGGGGGTAATTAATAACCCTTCAACTGAAAATATACAAAAAATTATTGGAAAGTAAATTTAACTTGTAGCATAAAAGTGAAAACTAAGTAAATAAAATTGGAGATTTTCTATGCGAATCTGCAAACTATTGATACTAATGACAGTATGTTC
>Ga0209343_10000166_pt1 | contig 85608 bp, 91 predicted proteins | sample RifCSPlowO2_02_FD_184026 | JGI IMG/M metagenome (GOLD analysis project Ga0209343, IMG submission 184026) | Groundwater microbial communities from Rifle, Colorado - Rifle CSP2_plank lowO2_0.2 (SPAdes) (version 2) | ecosystem: Environmental > Aquatic > Deep subsurface > Groundwater | place...
TGCTTGTGCAATGGGGTGGTGGTCATGGGCGCCCCCTGAGCGTCAACGGATTCAGCCTAGCTCAAAAGCATTCCACCTAACTTAATAGAGCGCGTAATTACTGCTAAACGGGACAATGCCCCAGCGCTTGAGGTCGTGTTTGATCTGAAAATACGGCGCACCCATTTTCACGTAGGGCTTGGCGTCGGCAGAGCGGGCGATCACGCAGCCATCGTTGTTCGACAGCACCACAATGGGAGTGCGCAACAGGTCGGGGCGAAACACCCTTTCGCAGCTGGCATAGAAACTGTTGCAGTCGATCAGCGCGATGGCGGATTCATGCATGGCAGTGGTGACGGCGGATGCTGCCGATGACCACGCCCCAGATCAGCAGCTCGTCGCCTTCCAGAATGTAGCGCGGTGCAAACGTGGGATTCTCCGACTGCAGCACGATCTGCGGGCCATTCTGAATCAGGCGTTTGACGAAGGTGTCGCCATTGATCGCGGCGATCACAATGTCGCGGTGCCGCGCCGGCATGGCCCGGTTGACCACCATCACGTCGCCATCAAAAATACCGATGCCCACCATGCTCTCGCCATCGGCCCGCACCAGAAAGGTGTGTGGCGCGTCGACATCCAGCAGTTGATCCAGGGAAAGCTTTTGTTCCAGATGATCCTGCGCCGGGCTCGGAAAGCCGGCAGGAACGCGGGAGGAAAAAAAGGGCAGCTCAATAACGGAGCTGCCCACGGGGCCGAGAATAGTTGCGGTGGCCATTAGGGGGATGCCTGCAGAATAATACTGTATAGATAAACAGTACAAGTTAAACTCCGCTCGGTCAATTCACGGCGCTGAAAGGCGGCATAATCTCCGCCAACAATCCTGCCGCTCTCCCCGTCCATGTTGCATTACCCGCCCGGCGAGGCGCTGATACCTGAACCATGCAAACAGCCCCTGACACACCCATGCAATCGCCGCTCGATGCGCGCTTCTATTACCTGTCGAATTTCCAGCAAGCCCTGACCTGGCTGCAGGAGCGCTCTGGCGATTTGCTGAGTGAATCCGAGCACGGGTTCTTGCTGCAGTTCTGGGCCATGGACACGGCAGCCCAGGCACTGCTGGTACGGATGATCATGCGCAAGGGCTCGCACTTTCGTCTCAGCAAGCTGGACTACGCCGAGATCGGTTGCACCCGCCAGGCCGCACAATCATTGCTCGACGCTGGCTGGATTCAGCATGACGCCGAGTTGACGCTGGACGAGCTGTTCAACCTGCTGCGCAAGGATGAAGTGCTCGAACACCTGGGTAGCAACCCCAAGCAGAAAGCGCTGAAGAAAAGCGAACTGCTGGAGCAGCTCAGCGAGACCCACACCGAACCTCGCCCCTTCGCCGCATGGTGCCCCGCGGCTGATGAGCAGATCTTGAGCCTGACCATTGATGCGCTGTGTGAACGCCTGCGCCTCATGTTCTTCGGCAACCTGCATCAGGACTGGTCGGAGTTCGTGCTCGCCGAGCTGGGTATTTTTCGCTACGAGCCTGTGGCGCTAACCGCTGGCTCGCGAGCCTTTCGCCACCGCACGGATGTGGACTGCTACCTGCAGCTACAACGCAGCCGTGAGCAGTTCGAGGCCGGCGCGCCGATCAGTAGCGTCCTGCAGCAGATCAGCGCCTTGGTCTGCGACACGCCCTTCCTGGCCGCGCGGCGCCACAAGCTGCTGTTTCGCATGGGTCAGCAACTGGAGCGCGAGGTCGATCTGCCGGGTGCGTTGAGCTTTTATGCCGATTGCCGTTATGTCGGTGCCCGCCTGCGGCAGATCCGGGTGCTGGAACGCCTGGGGCAGCAGGAACAGGCCTACATACTGGCCAACCAAGCGGCAGAAGCGCCCGAAAGCGATGCCGAAGCGCAAGCCGTCGAGCGCGCCCTGGTGCGTCTGGCGCGCCAACTGGGACAACCGCAGCCAGGCAAAACCAAAGCCGTCGCGCCAACCCGCCTCGACCTGTGCCTGCCGAGGCCCGACGCGTACAGCGTCGAGTTTGCCGTCAAAGCCCATCTGAGCGAACCTGAAGGGCCGGTGCACTACGTCGAGAACAGCCTGATCTGCAGCCTGTTCGGTCTGCTGTGTTGGGAGGCGATCTTCGCGCCGGTACCAGGAGCCTTCTTCCACCCGTTCCACACCGGCCCGGTCGACCTGTTCAGCGCCGACTTTCATCCACGGCGTGCCGAGCTGTTTGCGGCGTGCCTGGCGCACCTCGACTCGGATGCTTACAAACAGGTGATCCGACAACGCTACGCGGACAAGTTCGGCATTCAATCGCCGTTCGTGTTTTGGGGCGCGCTTGATCAGGCCTTGCTGGAGCAAGCACTCGATTGCCTGCCAGCCGCGCATCTGCGGGCCTGGTTTAAGCGCCTGCTGCTGGACATCAAAGCCAACCGCGCCGGCATGCCTGACTTGATCCAGTTTTGGCCGGCCGAGCAGCGCTACCGAATGATTGAAGTCAAAGGCCCCGGCGACCGCCTGCAGGACAACCAGCGCCGCTGGCTGGCCTTCTGTGCAGAACACGGCATGCCGGTGGATGTCTGTTACGTGCAGTGGGCAGACGCGTGAACTATCAGGTCGCCGTCCGCGCGCTGTGCGAGTTCACCGCCAAGGTCGGCGACCTGGACTTGCGCTTCACCCCCTCGCCAACGGCCCAGGAAGGCATGACCGGCCACGCCATCGTGGTGGGTCGGCGCGGCCCGACCTATTACGCCGAACTGCCTTTGAGTGGTGAATACCAGGGTTTGCAGGTGCGCGGCCGGGCGGACGGTTATGACCCGGATGAAAACCTGCTGGAAGAAATCAAGACTCACCGCGGCGACATCAGCCGTATCCCCGAGAATCACCGCCTGCTGCACTGGGCACAGGCAAAGGTTTACGGCTGGCTGCTCTGCTGTGAGCGTGACATGCCGGAGATCAATCTGGCGGTGGTCTACTTCAACGTCATCACCCAGCATGAAACAGCCTTTCACCTGACCGTCAGCTCGGATGAGCTGCGCGAGTTCTTCGAGCTGCAATGCAGCCGCTATATCCGCTGGGCCGAGTACGAACGCGAACATCGACGCCAGCGGGATGAAGCACTGACCCGTCTACGTTTCCCCCATGCTGAGTTTCGCAGCGGCCAGCGCCAGCTGGCCAACACGGTGTACCGCGCCGCGCGCGATGGTCACTGCCTGATGGCTCAGGCCACCACTGGCATTGGCAAAACACTCGGCACTCTCTTTCCGCAGCTGAAGGCTTTTCCCGAGCAAGAGCTGGATCGATTGTTCTTTCTCACCGCGAAAACACCGGGACGGCGCCTAGCCCTAGATGCCCTGGCCACCCTGCGTAGCCAGGAAGATGCCATGCCGCTGCGAGTGCTGGAACATGTCGCCCGTGACAAAGCCTGCGAGCACCCGGACAAAGCCTGCCATGGCGACTCCTGCCCTCTGGCAAAGGGCTTTTATGACCGCCTGCCGGCAGCCCGCCAGGCGGCGCTTGAAGGTCAATGGCTGAGCCACGAGCGCGTGCGGGAAGTCGCCCTCGCCCACCAGATTTGCCCCTACTACCTGAGCCAGGAACTGTGCCGTTGGGCCGACGTGGTGGTCTGCGATTACAACTACTACTTCGACATGGGCGGCCTGCTGTATGGCCTGACCCTGCTCAACGAGTGGCGTGTCACCCTGCTGGTAGACGAAGCCCACAACCTGATTGAACGCGCCCGCAGCATGTACACCGCCGAACTCAATCAGCTACGTTTTGAAGCCGTGCGGCGAATTGCACCCAGCGTCATGAAGGCACCGCTGGAGCGCATTAGCCGGCACTGGCGACAGTTGGAGCGGGATCAGGAGGTGGCCTATCAGGTTTATCCCACCACCCCTGACCTGTTCATCATGGCCCTGCAAAAAGCCGTCAGCACCCTCACCGACCACCTGAGCGAGCAACCGGCCGGCAATGCCGCCGAGCTGCTGCACTTCTACTTGGATGCGATGTTGTTCTGCCGGCTGGCCGAGGCCTTTGGCGCGCACTCGCTGTTCGATATCAGTCGCGATGAAAACAACGGCCAGTCAGTGTCGACGCTGTGCATCCGCAACATCGTGCCAGCGCCGTTTCTGGCGCCGCGTTTCGAAGATGCCCAGAGCTGCACGTTGTTTTCCGCCACCCTGAGCCCGGCGCACTATTACGCCGACCTGCTGGGCCTGCCGGAAGAAACACCGTGGATCGACGTGGAATCGCCCTTCAGTGCCGAGCAGCTGCATGTGCAGGCCGTCAGCAACCTCTCCACCCGCTACGCCCATCGTGACTTCTCGCTGGCCCCGATTGCCGCACTGATGGCGCGACAGTTTGCAGAACGACCCGGTAATTACCTGGCCTTCTTCAGCAGCTATGCCTACCTGCAATCAGTGCTGGATGAGTTTCGCGCAGCCCATCCGCAGATCCCGGTTTGGGTGCAATCACGGCAGATGGATGAAGGCGAACGCCAGGCCTTTCTCGACCATTTTTGCAGCAATGGCCGAGGCATTGGCTTTGCCGTACTGGGCGGAGCCTTTGGTGAAGGCATCGACCTGCCTGGTGATCGCCTGATCGGCGCCTTCATCGCCACCCTCGGCCTGCCGCAAATCAACCCGATCAACGAAGAAATCAAACAGCGCATGGAAGTGATGTTCGGCAGCAACAACGGTTACGACTACACCTACCTCTACCCCGGCCTGCAAAAGGTTGTTCAGGCTGCCGGACGCGTCATCCGCACCGTCAAGGACCAGGGCGTGGTCTACCTGATTGATGACCGCTTCAACCAGCCTGCCGTCCGTAAGCTACTACCGACCTGGTGGAAGGTGGATCGCTGTCGGCTGCCGTTGGACAAAGACCAGAAAATCTAACAATACGGACTGAATGCGAATGGCCATAAGGCATGGCCAAAGACGCATATACTGCGCCGCCCAAATCAGTACATGCCGAACCAATGAAAAGCTTGCTCAGCGCTATAGCGCTGTACCTCATCGCCATCAACGCCGCAGTGGCCGGTGCACCGACCACTTTCGAAGAAGCCAAAGTCGTCGCCAAAAGGCAGGTCTTTTACGATCAGGCTGATAGCTCAACTGGTGAGCTGTACTGTGGTTGCAAATGGAATTGGGTTGGCAAATCGGGGGGCCGTGTTGATGCCATGTCATGCGGTTATGAGACTCGAAAACAGGCGGGCCGTGCCAAACGAACGGAATGGGAACACATCGTCCCAGCTTGGACATTTGGTCATCAACGCCAGTGCTGGCAGCAAGGTGGGCGCAAGAACTGCGTTGCCAACGACCGAGTGTTTAGGGCGATGGAGGCCGACCTTTTCAACCTCTATCCATCTGTCGGAGAGGTCAATGGTGATCGAGCGAATTTCAACTATGGAATGGCCGCCGGCGTAGGCGCTCAGTATGGCGCCTGCCAAACACGGATTGATTTCGGCAGCAGAACTGCAGAGCCTCGCAATGAGGTGAAAGGTTTGGTGGCGCGGACGACGTTCTACATGTTTGACCGCTACAACTTGGTAAGCGCTCCATAAACCCCACCTTCAAATGACCCAAGTACGACCTGATGCTGTGCTCCCGATTTTCTTTCTGGAGCCAGCCCATGATGCGCCCCGATCCCAAGGTTAAAGCCGTTTATCTTTATCCCAAGCCAGTGGATTTCCGTAAATCCATCAATGGCTTGGCCGCTCTGGTCGAGCTGGATATCAAGGTGGCGGTGTTCGACCCAGTATTATTTGTGTTCCTCAATCGCACGCGTAGCCAAGTGAAAATTCTCTACTGGCATCGCAACGGTTTCTGTCTGTGGCTCAAGCGTCTAGAGGCCGAACGCTTCAAAACTAAGCCGGATGCGGGCGATGAAGCCATTGAGTTGACGGTGCGTGAATTGAACCAACTTTTGGATGGAATCGATCTCTGGGGTAACCAGCCGCACAAGCTGCTGACGCCGCGCTTCGTCACCTGATTCGGTATAATCCACGGCATGATTTCCATGCCCGAAACCCTCCCCGACGATCCTTTTTTGCTCAAGCAGTTGCTGCTGTCGGCGAGCGTGCGGATGTCGGAAAAGGATGGACAAATTGAGCGTCTGCGCGAACAAAACGCCCTGCTGCTCCAGCGTCTGTTCGGCCGTAAGTCCGAGCAGAGTGCCGATCCTGACTCACCGCAGCTAGAGTTCTTCAACGAGGCTGAAAACCTCACCGACACTGCGCCTGAAGCCGTTGCCGATGACGTCGAGGAAGAGGTTGTCGCTCCGGTTAAGCGTCGTGGCAAGCGTAAGCCGTTGCCCGCTGAACTGCCGCGTGTCGAAGTCGTCCACGAGCTGCCCGAGCACGAACTGACCTGTGAGTGTGGTTGCCGCAAACAGGTCATCGGTGAAGAAACCAGCGAGCAGCTGGAAATCATCCCGATGCAAGTCCGGGTGATCAAACACATCCGCAAAACCTACGCCTGCAAGACCTGCGAAACCGCGCCGATCACTGCCGATAAGCCGGCGCAGTTGATCGAGAAAAGCCTAGCCAGCCCCAGCGTGCTGGCCATGCTGCTAACAACAAAATACGCCGACGGCATCCCGCTGTACCGCTTTGAGAGGATGCTCAGCCGGCACGGTATCGACATCCCGCGCCAGACCTTGGCGCGCTGGGTGATCCAGTGTGGCGCGCTGCTACAACCGCTGCTCAACTTGATACGCGACCAGTTGCTGGACTACCCGGTACTGCACTGCGATGAGACCCGTGTGCAGGTGCTCAAAGAGCCGGGGCGTGAGCCGAGCAGCCAATCGTGGATGTGGGTGCAAACCGGCGGCCCGCCAGACAGGCCAGTAATCCTGTTCGACTATACCACCAGCCGTGCGCAGGACGTGCCGCTGCGCCTGCTCGCGGGCTACCGCGGTTACTTGATGACCGACGACTACGCCGGCTACAACGCCGTGGCCGCGCAAGCCGGGGTTGAGCGCTTAGCCTGCCTGGCGCATGCGCGACGTAAATTTATTGAGGCGCAGAAGGTGCAGCCCAAGGGCAAAACCGGACGGGCCGACGTGGCGCTAAACCTGATCAACAAACTGTACGGCATCGAGCGCGACCTAAAAGACGCCATCCCCGAACAACGTTATCAGGGTCGCCAGCAACATAGCCTGCCGATCCTCGCTCAACTGAAAAACTGGCTGGAGAAAACTCAGCCGCAAGTTACCGCACAGAATGCCTTGGGCAAAGCCGTAAACTACCTGGCCAACAACTGGAGCCGGCTGGAGCGCTACGCCGAAGGCGGCCACCTGCCGATCGACAACAACGCCGCCGAGCGAGCCATCCGGCCCTTCGTCATCGGCCGAAAGAACTGGCTGTTCAGCGACACACCCAAGGGCGCCACTGCCAGCGCGCAAATCTACAGCCTGATCGAAACCGCCAAGGCCAACCACCAAGAGCCTTACGCCTACCTGCGTCACATCCTCGAACGCCTGCCTCAGGCCAATTGCATCGAAGGCTACGAAGCGCTGCTGCCGTGGAACTGCAAACCCACAACGCCACTTTAAAACGCAAAACCCCACCAGCGGGAGGTGGGGTTTATGGAGCGCTTACAGCCATACTGGCCCCGATGGTGACAACAAAAAAAACCGAGAGGTGAGCATGAGTACACTACGAAGCAACTTTGAAGCGGCTGCGCTGGCAGACCAGGAGTGCCTGTCCGAGTGGCACGTTATCACCCAGGCCATGGTGGACGAGTACGCCGCGCTCACCGGCGACGGTGAAGGCGAATGGGTCCATCTGGACCCGGAACGCGCCGCCCAGGAGCCCGGCTATGCCGGCACCATCGTCCAGGGATTCTTGCAGGTTTCACACCTGATCAAGCTGCACGCCGAGGCAATGAAAGCCCGGCCAGCCATCGACAAGAACTTCGCACTCAACTACGGCTTTGATCGGTTGCGCTTCGTCGGTCAGATGCCGGTGGGGGCGAAATTTCGGGCGCGTGTGGGTGCGCGTGAGCTGGTGCAAAAGCCAAATGGTGGGTGTTTGCTGAAGCAGGAAGTGAAGCTTGAGTTGGAGGATGGGCGGCCTACGCTGGTGGCTGAGTGGCTGTTTTATCTGGATTCGCGGGCGTTTCTTGAGGGTTGACTGGTAGGATTCAGGTTGACACAGGATCAGTGGTCGCCAGTGTATGTGATCTCACGGCGCAACCCGAGGCGCAGGATATAGCCGATACCCTGGATGCCGCCTGATAACCCATCAGGCGGCTGAAGCACCTAGCAACACCCTGGCCCTGGAACAGCTCTGATGCGAATCAGCTGCGCAGCCAAACCTCGATATTGCCCGCCCGCGCCACGCTGTAATCCCGACCTAGCGGCACTGCTGCGACCAACCCGAGCTGCTCCAGCTGTGCTATCAAAACCCGCGCTTCATCTGCAGGCAGGGCGTTTACCACGTCCGCAGCGCGCTGCAACAGGAACAACAAATAAGGCTCTACGCCAACCTCGATCGCTGTCCCGCGAAAGCAGGTGCTGACCATACCAATCTGCCGCAGCGCAGGCTTTTCAGTCACCGGCTCGCCGTCAGCCGGCTGCGCCTGCGCGACCCACCGATCCATAAACGCCAGCTTGTCGGTGAGCTCCGGAAAAATATCCACTGCGATGTGCTGCAGGACTGGTAACAGCGTTGGCGGCAAGGCGTCATTGGGCCAGAACTCAGGACGGCTGTCGGAATACTCCACCACATCCAGCCCGGGCGCCGTCATGCGCTCGACCCAACGGTGTACGCGGGGAGCACGGGTTTGCATGATCCCCAGCGGCACCGGATCGCGTCCCAGGTGAGCGAACATGGGGCCTATCAGGCCGTAATCGGCAATTGAAGGACGCCCACCCAACAGATAGGGCATCACCGCGAAATGCGCGTCCAGCACCTCAAGGAGTTGCTCGAAGGATTGCTCGATCAGCGCTGCGCTCTGCTCATTCACGCCCAGGCGTGGCAGATAGGAATTCATGCGCCCCATGATTTTCTCGGCCATTTCTTCGCCAGAGCCGCTGATAAAGGCATGGCGTAAAAAGCCTTCCTGCTGCACGCGGTACGACCAGCGATAATGCATGGCGTGCTTGAGCATGGCCTGGCTGCCGTAGTATTCGATAATCACCGCGACCACGCGTTGCAGGGGTGTGCTCGGGTAAACGGGATAACGCACGCCCTGCGCCTCGAAAAAATCGATAATGTCGACCGTGTCCTGAATCACTCGGCCCTCCGGCGTTTCCAGCACCGGAATAATCCCTCGGCCAATTTGCGGCAAAATGCGCGTGGCAAAGTCCGGGTGCGAAGTAGGCACCTCCACATAGGCGATACCCTGGTTGCGCAAATAACAGCGCGCCTTGCCGGTATATAGCGAGTGCGAGGAGCCGTAGAGGGTATAGAGGTTCTGATCGAGGGACATGACAAATTCGTTGTTATGGCTGGAAGACTGCCTCAGATCCTAGCGATCTTCTCCCCTGAAGGCAACCCGAAACCACGGCTGGTGTTGTCACCGGGCCGCCAAAGAGAGTGGCCACGCTCCAGACGTGGTTAGAGCTACCACGCGTCTGTGTCCCGGGAGTTAACCTTCACCTGCCCCCAATTAGGGTGGTGGTGGTGTTCTTGCCAACTTTCCATTCCTGCTGCTGGGTCAGTTGGTTGGCGTCGTCATAGGTGATGGTTTGATCGCTTTCACCATATGACCCTGAGCCAGACTTTTCATTTCAATTTCAAACGGTTAGCGCTTAAGTAAGTGCCATTCTCATCTGACCCCGTTACCGTGCACCGTTACCGCGCAAGACCCGTACCGCCTTACCACTGTCCCTTCAAGGCTCCCAGCCCGGAGGGGGCTGGCGCGGGCGATATCGTGGATCAGGATACTGCACGCCGCGCGCTTTAAGCATATCGATAACTTGGACTTTATGTTTCATTGCATCCGATTCGGCCGGTACTTGTCGTATCTGAACACTCAACGCCAAGTCCTGAAGGTTGTTATTCAATCCCTTCTGCAAAAAATATGCAACTAGATCGAACCTGCCCATGGCGACGGCCACTTTCGCGGGCGTATCTCCATTATCACACTGTACATTCACATTTGCATGATAGTTTTCAACCAACAAACGGACACACGCCTCACAAAACTCAATGACAGCCTGATGCAACAGGCTGTCTCCGTTTGGCCCGATCAGATTCGGGTCCCCTTTGTAGCGAAGCAGCACATCTAAAAGATCGACCCTGCTGGCGCCAACAGCCAAATACAGTGGCGAGGCGTGCAACTTTTCGTCACGGTAATTCGGATTTGCACCCAGCTTCAGCAGTTTCTCCGCGCCCCGGACGTTTCTTAAATAAACCTGCCAGATCAACGGCGTCACCCCATCAGCACCGATCGTATTGACGTCAGCTCCAGCCTGGACTTTTTCATCCACTTTCTGAAAATCATTTTGAGTAGCCGCTACCACCAACTCAGCAACTAGCGGATCACTAAAAGCTTGCTGAGGAGTCATGCCGCCGACCTTCTGTCCGGCAGCACAACTGCTTACCACTGAGAGCATGACTATAATAAACACCCTATGTTTAATGTTCATCTGACTCCAATTACCCCTTGATCCATGTTATTCTTCAGAAAAAACTCTTTTGGGTATTACGTTGTTCGAGATTTTTCCAATTTCTACGAGGCTGGGTTTTTTACCAAACTCGTGCTTTGCATAACCTGACTTCAGCAGGTGTTTTATTTCACCCAATTCCGCTGAAGACGCAAAGTCATATTTATACCTATTGGAAAGCGTACCAACTAAATTGTATAGGTAAAAAGAGTTTTTTGGGATTGATGAAATATAACTTTCCACATTGGATTTCCAATGTGCAGGCCTTTCATTTACAACCATAAGAATTAGATTGTGCCTGATAAGCTGGTCGCTTTCAGAATCTATGCAGTCATAAAGCAAGGGTGCAATCTTATTTGAGTATAGGTCCCCCGTGAACATTCTTACTACATTATAAGGATTTGCCAAAAATATTTTTTTCACTCTTTCTTCTACTGTGTCGCCAAACCCATCTTCCAAAATAAAACCTTGGCCCTCGAAAGCAACTTTCCCTTGCGATGCTAAAAGCGGCGTAAGTGCAAACAGTATTTGCGAAACTTGTTTCCAACCACGAGTTATCTGCTTCAACAACAGTCTCTTAATATCTGGATCTACGTAGTCACTATTCCTAAGCGCTCGCGAGCTAGCCTTTATCTTCTGTATCAGACCACTAAGCGAGTATTCTTCAATAATATATTGAATTCTTTGGTCGTAAGGTCTTAGCTGATTATAATTTTTATCAGCGTGGTCATCTTTCAATGTATCGGGAAGGTTAGAATTTGAAATATTTTCGCTGACAGCCTCTTTTGCAATGGCTATAGATTCTGCGGAAGGACTCCACTCAATAGAAGCTAACGGATTTAGTTCCGCAGGAAGTCCTGTCTTTTGATCTACCAAGTCACATGCAGATGATAAGTCATCTGTTAGTTTTTCTAAGAGGTCACCCCGGTCCCGGTCGATACCTGTGTAGAATTCTATTATTTCAGGAAATGACGCATAGTTCTTTTGGCCTATAATGTAATCATGAAACTCTTTGCTAGCATACATTCGGCCCGGTAGACGCAGCCAACGACGCCGAGTTGCTTGCTGAAGTTCTCGCGAGCCATTGCGATAAGTTGCAACAGGCCAGCCGGTAAAGTCCTTGGGTTTTCCGGCACCTGCTTAACCCTAAGGTCCTCATCACCACCTAATGGAGGCCCAATGCCCAGCCACGCTCTTAACATCTATCCCCCGCAACGCTTTCGGGTGCGTGATGTTTCTCAGCACAAGGGCCTGCCACGTTTCGATCTCATCTTCGATGACTTCGAGAATGCCGTGGAGCGCTACTCAGAGTCCGTGTGGGAGACCGAAGCTCAGGCCCAGATTCAGGCCACCATGCTCGAAGAGGCCCAGGCCCGCCCTGTACATTGGGACGTGGTACGCCCAGACAATGAGAATTGATCTATGGCAAAAGGCGTAATAATTAGGATTGCCGCTAGTCTCACCGCGTCTTGGGCATCGTTTGCGCCGGTGTTACGCCCTTTCGTAGAAAGAAAGTCTCAATAAATAGGGATTTCGTACGGTATGGAAATTCCGGACTTGTCCCGCTTCTCTTCTTCATAGTGAATCGCAAGTGACGTATAAATTATTGCATACCGTACTTTTTTCATAAGCCTCAATGTTTGTTCTCGCAGCTCTTTGTCTGTGATTACAAGAGGATATCCTCTTAAATTTTCCTTCCCCTCAATTAGTTCTAGATCAGCGGCTATTTTAAGTTTTATTGCTTTTTGCTCTGCCTTTGGAACTCCGCTCTTGAGCAGTCTTCTATTCTCTTCTATGCGATCTAGAATTTCCGCACGATTTTTGTCTTCACGCTCAAGCTCAAAAGACTTAGAGATTGTATAGAGATCATCAATAACAACCCTGAATCCGCCGTGCTCAATTTTATTTCTTATATCCGCCAACTTACCGGCATTTGGGTCCATCCAATGATCATGCCCTTCGGCTTCGTTGTCATTTATTTCTCTGGACAACCAGTACAAGGCCAAAAGAAAGGGATTTTCTGATTCTAGAAATCTGCCCTTAACGTCCTTATCACGCACATACCAGACATTGGAAAAATATACTCTAGCGGCGGAATTAGGCTCCAAGTATTTAAAGAGAAGAACTGCAAGCTTATCAAAGCAAGAGTACAGCAATCTAAAGCAAATCTTAATCTGCTCGATATCGCGCCGATACAAGCAATAGTCCAAAGAGTTTGTCAGAAAAAGATCATTGCTCGCATAATGCGAAACCTCTCTTTTAGCGTACTTGCTTTCAATTGCCTCAAAAAAAGTAAATCTGGCATGCGCATACTGGTGCTTAATTTCAGAGAAGCCTCCGCTTAACCACAAACTTTCGGATACGCCAATTAGGGGGTTGATCGAATAAGTAACACTGGGAAGACCCATCACATCTTGGGCCACAACCGGCTCGTTAGAAATATCATTCAAGTCGTTAATGAAAAGGCGATTCTCTAAACACCACTGCTTATACAAACGCTCTTTCTGCGATCTTCCGACAAACCCCTCTAGGGTAGACAGATGAGGAAAGCTTTCACATATCTCGGAGAAATTGTCATCAAAATGCCGGACAAAGCCCTGCAAATGCTGGGCAGCATTCACAACTGCCAAATGTCCTTCATCGAACAAATCGTCCTTGCACTCATAAACGTATTTTAATATTGGGTAAGCTTCTTTCTGGAAGTACATGCAGTGACCTTCATCATATAAGCCACGCGAAAACTCCATAAGAGCCTGCCCTTTGCAAAAAAAGGCCATAGGGTTGTTGAAAGTAGCTATTGCTCTATCATATTCCACTACAGCCTCAAGGTATCGACCCTGACCATAAAGAGCGCTAGCTAGATTTGTATATACCCGGCTCTTCACGTCATCATCAAGTGCAGAGAACCCTGGCTCATACTGTGCTTTTTTGAAAAAATTAACTTGAAGCCCCGTTTTTTCATCCCAAGGGGAATTAAGTCTATCCGCAAGTACAGCATAGCCGTTTCCGACAATATAATGATTGTACGCCCGCAGCTCAGAGTTATCGTACATGCGACAAACTAGCAGCTCTATAAAGGCACTAATTTCATCGTACTTGCGCCCTGCAATTAGTTCATCCATCTTCGCAGCATCATCATTAATGCAGGTCTTTCCCATTATGTAAGGCTTCCGATGGTTGAGGGATGAACTTTCAGCTAAACCTTGAGCTTAATCTGAATCGTCCCTGGTTTTGTAGATGCCCAACTGTTCGCATTTTCCCTGGAACCGATAAGTACGCCGAACGCACCAGACCTACAGTAGCGCGGCGCTAACGAAATGTGCGGCGAGCGCTGGCTCATTACTGGTTCTCCCTGGAAGGCCGGGGCATAATGCACGTCAAGCTTCATCCCCTTCACTCAGGGGGCAGCCTATCCCAACCGGGAAAGGGTGTTCTCACCAGCCTCGGAGCCTTCATGCAACGCCACTACCTGAACGACTGACGCTCTCGCGCTCTCGCAGAAATGGCATTCCTTCGGTACGCGCCGAAATCGCATGAGGCTCACCATGACTACCCTTGGAACTACCCTGCTCGCTGAGTGGGAACTCGCCCTGCTGCAAATGCAGGTGGATATTATTGCCCTCGCCGCCAGTCACCTGGAGGAAGGAACCCGAGACGCAGAAGTCGCCCAAGAAATCGCCGACCGGGCGCAGGTGTTCGACATGATAGCCACCAACGGTCATATGCCGCTCAGCCCTGCTGCACGAAGCTTGATGCACCAGGCCTACTACGATGCTGCAAAGCTACTGCATGACGCCTACGGAGAGGCGGTTGAGGTCTAGCCATCCTGTGTTGCGCTGCTGGCCCGCCAGCAGCGTACTTGGGATCAGCGGCGCGCTCTGTAGATTGGGATTCACCCAGTCCTGCGGAGAAGACCATGACCACCATTGAGCGAGTTTCCCCTCAAAGACCCTACGTTGCGTCCTGGCGGGCATTGGGCGGCCATCAGATGTTCGTCGGGGCTTTTGAAAGTGCCAGCTGCGGCATAGTGCTGCTGGCCACCGACAAGGACAGCGAGGCGGCTGGCTTCGAGACGCCCGAGCAGTGCGCTGCGGCGATGCTGGCCCACGGGTTCAAGACCGACTCAACTACCTGGCTGGACATAGGCCCATTTCAGGGGCAGCTCGCCCTGTTCTGAGCGCGCGGGCGCTTGGGATTCTGACGGCTGGGGGTAGCCTGGAACCATCTAAACCAAGGAGGTTTCCTATGTCCCCGCTGCACTTCTCCCTCATTTTTTCAGGCACCGTTTCCCCTGACGGCGGCGATGCTGAGGCGGAAAATATCGCCCTGACTCCGGTCGAGCTGCTGGCCAACCTGGAGCAAGCCGTGAACACCATCACCGGAAACGGCCTGGTGACTGGCGATTCGCCGGCCACTCTCGACGAGCATTCCCATTGCGTGCGTGTCACCAGCGGTAAGCTCGACATGATGGCCATGCCGGTTATCTCGATTGCCCACCTCGACAGCGATACAGCTCAAGCGCTCACCGCCAGCGCCGGCCAGTGCAAGTGGGCTACCGTCGCCTGCTATCCAGAGGGGTTTTTCATCGGTTTCTTCGACGAAGGCCACGATGCCGAGATGCCCGAGTCCGCCCGAGCCATCCACCAGTGGCTCAAAGGTCAAAACCTAAATCGCTGGGTACGCCTGGATTGCGATTGGGATACCGTCGACGGCCTGCCTGCGTATGTGTGGTGATCGCCATGACCGACAAAAACACTTCGCACTCTGAACGGGCCAAGACCTTCAATCACGCCTTCACCATCGCCTTCGAGGTCGGCGGCTCAACCACAGAAGACGGCGCGGACGTGACGGCCGAGCAGATGGCCGCAGCCTTGAGCAAGCGGATAGCCGATCTGCTGGCCAACGGCGAAATGCTTGAAGCCGTGGGCGGTCCCAACGATACCTACCGCGAGGACGTGTAAGCTCTGTTATCTGGCCACGCATGGGGCGTGGCCAGCGCCGGAGATCGTCATGAGCAGCACCCCCTTTCTGCGCATCAGCGCCACCCTGCTTGACCAGCAAGCACCGCATACACCGCATGCTGGCCTCGATCTGGACGAGCAGGAAACCCAGGCCCTCACCCTGCTGCTGAACCGCATTGGCCATGCCCAGGTTCAGCCGCTGGCAGGCGATCAGCTTGAGGCGCACCTGATGGTTGCCGCCTTGGACAAGCTGCGCACAGCACTGCACCGCGCCTACGATGCCGAGTTTCCGCTCCCGGTAGCCTAGCTTGGGATTGCGAGGCCTTCCGGTAGCCTGAACTCAGCTACCAAGAGGCCTCCGCAATGGACAACCGTACAGTCAAGCACCTGATGCGCAACCCGCTGGCGATGGCCAACTACAGGGCCACCGGCAAAGCGCCGCAGTTCCGCACCCCCTCCAGCCCCCTCATCACCCTGCTGCAATCACTGTACCCCCGTGAGCGCGCCCAGATCACCGCTGTGCGCGTCAACGAGCAGCTGGGCTACCAAGGCGGGCGGCAGTTCCATAATGCCGCGCAAGCCCTCAACTGGCTGCTGCCGGCCAATCCAGGAACGCACATTCCTAGCGAGTCGTGGCAGAACAAGCGCTTCCAGAAGGCGCTGACCATTGATGACCTTGCCCAGTGCGCTCGGGTACCGGATCTGGTAGCTGATGAATGGTGGCGGCGTCACCCGCAGCTGGCCAGCTTGCGCCAGTCCACGCAAACAACTTCCAGTCCGCAGGCTCTGGAGGGCTCCCAGTGAATTTTGTCCCTCTCGATCACGGCAACCCGCCGAGTTCGGTTGCATCGTGCTGTTGCGAACGTCTTTGCCTAGACATGGCACAATGATGACCTGACCACCGCCAAGATTGAGCGACGACGTTTGAGCACGGACACTCTCTTACCCAAGATTTCTGAAGTAAAAGGCCAGCCCACGTGGGTTGATAGCAATCTTCCCGACCTGCGTACCTTGGAACGTGAACTGCGTACACACGCACTTGAGGAAGTCACTGCCGCGACCACCCATGAAGACGCTATCGAGGTGACAGCTCTGCACCTGGGATTTATTGACCCTGCGATCTTGTCCATAACCGTCGAGACGCCTATGGGGGATGTGACTATCCTGCGTAGCAGCATCTATCATATCGTCGAGAAACGACTGGATGCCCGTGAGCGCTACGTTAGATTGGCTTTAGATACGCTCACAGGGCCGCTGGAGGTCTGGAAAGTGGCCTTCACAGACGGCACTGACCGGCTGGCTTTCATTGGTGTGTATGAGTCAAAGCGGCAGATGCTAGTAAGCGTTGTGTTCTTCGAGGGCCAGATGCTCTGGAACTTTATGCACACGGACGCCAAATCGCTCAACAAGCATCGTCATGGCGAGTTGCTGTACAAGCGCTACACGCTTTTGTGAGAGCAAAGAAAAAGGGCTACTGGTTACAGTAGCCCTCGAATTTTTGCTTGATATTCATATACACACCCTCAAGCAGGGGTGTGGAGGTCTCACCCTACGCCGATGTTCAGCCATCGCCGGGGTTCCTACGCCAGTCATTGCCGCTGAAGGCCACTGGTTTCGCGCTCACTTGCAATCATATACAAGGCGACACTTGTGTCAATCAAATTTGATGAATGACCGTGATGTTACGGGACTTCCAGTGATCCCGGATGAATGACCATCGAGCAAGCCAACGAGCTTCGGCATCAGTTCCGGTTACTCATAAGTCGGATTCAGGCTCAGGCCTGAGCCAACCCTACCCGAGCAAGCTGAAGCCCCCCCGCTGCTGACCCAACTCGCTTGGGATTTTCCTTGTTAGCCGTAGCCTGGAACCATCTTCCAGCGGCCAACACGGAGTTGCCCATGTCACTTGCTCGTAAAGCCTCAATCCTCGCTCCAGCCCTCATTGCCTGGGTCTTCTTTGCCCTCGGCGGAATCCAGGCCGTTACGGTCTGGGCAGGGGTCGGGGTTATGATCCCTGATGAGTTTATGATGCTGGCTGGAGGTCTCGCAGGGACGGCCGGTATGTTCATCCTGGGTCTTTTGGCCTGGGTGTTCTGGGGGGTGCTGGGTCTGTTGCTCGGATTGCTGGCAGAAGGGAGCGATCGGGCATGAAGTACAACACATTCCAGGTGAAGCGCCGCGAGGTTAGCGTCAATGAGCGCAAGGCAGCGGCCTTCCGCCGCAAGCAGCAACGCGAGGCGCAGGCTCTGCCCCTCTTCAGCGAACAGATCCGCGAGCAGCAACACAGCTGGGACACCGAGCTGGAGCGCCGACAAGCTCAAGATGATCTCACTGTGGGGCGTATGCGCTCATTCGAGGCGCAGATGTGGCGCAAAGCCCGCGCCATGTACTTCGCCCTGCCCCTTGAGCTGCGAGGCCCCTGCAAAGCCGAATGGGAGGCCTGGCGTGGCCCTCACAACCCGTTCAACCTGATCTATGTGGTGCAGAAGCACAACGGCGTTGGCGCGGCCCGCGAGGAAAAGATGGCCGCAGAGCGCCGGGCAAGCAATGCGCGAATTGCCGCGATGGTGAGCGCGCAGCCCTGTTTGGTCTGAGCCGCTTCTCTGGTTGGGTATACTGCACTGCCGGTACCAAACGCTAGATTTGATCAGATAGGCAAAGTTGCCTACTCTCTTACTTAGGCAATGTTGCCTATTCCTCGTGGCGAAATCAGATGGACAACCGCAACCGCTTCCTGACTTTGCTGAAAGAGAACGGAATAACGCAGGCGAAAAGTGCTGTCCTAATCGCTGCCGTCACTCAGCGTCCTTGCTCGCCGCGCACCGTTAGATCCTGGGTGAATGATCCCGAAAAGGCCAGCTCGACACCATGTCCTGATTGGGCTGTTGCCGCACTCGAAAAGGCAATCGAGTTCATGAAGCGCGCATTGCAACGGCGCGAAGAAGAGCGGCAGGCGAAGGGCGATGAAAGGGAGCAATAGCACCGCTCCCCTACCAGCTGATCACTGACGCTTTGGCCTAACCGGCAACCTCTCGACGTTTGTCGATTCTTCGATTGCCACCTGGGCCTGCAGGTAGGCGAAAAATTCAGCATGTGACTTGCGGATACCGTCTATTCGCTGCCGGGCAAGATCGAGCATGGCAGACAGTCGCTCCTGCGGCGGGTGGTCCCGCTCCCAACCAAGGTTGGCGTCCAGGCCGCTCCTCAGATCACGGTAGATATAGTCCGCAACCTCCCAAAGCGATTCACTGCGGGCTGTGTATCTGTCGACCTTGCGCCGAAGGTCCGCCACCAGCTCATCCTTGCTCATGAAAGTGAGGGTCATCTTTTCTGCGTGAAGTGCCAGCAGCAGCTCAGTCATGGAGAGGATTCGAGCGCCGATGTCGGTGGCGTCCCGCGAAATGGCCGGTAGCGTTTTGTCCAAGGCCTTATCGATGGCAACCTGGTGAAGCTGCCGGGCCTTCTCCTTACGTTTTTCCTCCCGATTCTTTATCTCCTTAGCGTGCTCAACACGGGTATTGAGCTGGCGAACCAGGTCAGCAGCCTGACGGATAATTTCAGCCTCGTCTGGGGTCAGTAGGTGGCTCAGCCGGCCCCCCAGCAGCTTTTCCAGCTGGGTAGCTGCACCCGATAGCTTGGACTGCTGGGTGCGCAGTTCGGCAGCGCTGAAGTAGCGCATAGTCTCCAGAATTTGCTCGGGGGTTACCCGCCACTTCAGCTTGTCGTCTGCCATGTCCTTGGTCCTTGATGTTTGTGCGTTGATCATAGCCCGTAGGATTGGGATTCTGCCGGAGGCTGGCATTGTGAGGCAAAACCAAGGAGGTTTCCCCAGTGATTACGACCAATGCCCGCACCAAAGACCTCGAAGACGTAGGCCTGCTGCTCCACTCGATCCTGCGCTACGCAGAAGCCAATGCCGAGCGCTTGGATCGCTCGATTATCTCTATCGGCTACAGCACCCTGCTGAGCAACGCCGATCAAGCAGCCTGCTGGCTGGCAGAGCTTCACGTTGATACCGGCCCAGACTGGGACGGCTGTGTCTGGCTGGAACGCCTGGAGGACATCAGCGAGGGCAGCTTGGCGCAGATGCTCTACGCCGAAGATGTGGACGTAGAAAGCGCCGTGATTCGCTGGCTCTCGCGCCGTTGAAACCAGGCAGAAAATATTGATTGAGGGTATCCCTATGAGCGAACACACCACCATGCAATTTGGCACCCTAGAGCTGCGCAGGACTGAGGAGGGCTGGCAGTACCTGAGTGAGGGCGTCGGTCACGAGCCTGACGCTTGGAACGATGCCGCCAGCGTCCTAGGCCCTTTCGGCGGTTCTGGCGTCAACGATCTGCTTGATGAGCTGGCAGCTGTAAAGGTCAGTGCCGCTGCGCGGGAGCAGGAGCTGGTAGAGGTTCTGAAGCACATTCGAGGCAAGAGTAACTGTTGCGATGCCTGGGATGATATCGACGAAGTTGTTCCCTACAACCACGCTCTTTACAGCTGAAACAGCTGTGATCTGAGGCGGATTTTATCTTCTCCAATGCTCCGCGGTGATGCGGGTTTCCGGCCTCCTCTGGCGCTTGGGATTTTCTGGGCCGGTGAGAGGCTGAAGGCATCACCAAGGAGGCGATGCACATGCACACCCAACCCCACGACTTCAGCCATGACGCCCAACACATCATCGCGGGCGATGTCCTCGATCAGTTCTACGCCCCGGTCCAGTTTGATGCTCTGACCCTGCTGGCCAGCGAGCATATCCGCCTGCGCGAGCGCATCATCGAAGTCCACGGCATCATTACCCAAGAAAACGTCAGTGGCGTGATGGGCTTCTTCTTCAAGGGCAACGGCAGCGACAAATACGGTCACAACGCCTCTCTGCGGCACCTCAACTCCTTCACCGAAATCTTCAACCTAGAAGGCGCGCTCAATGAGCTGACGGCGAACTTCTGGGACCGCGCGCTGCGCCAGACCGACCTAATGGAGTACATGCCCCAGGCTCGCCGCTCGCAATGGACTGAAACCCTTAACGCCTGGCGTGAGCATGGGTACCAGCGAGGAAAGAACCCTGAGATGGACATGCCAGAGTTCAACCTCGATAACCTGCGCGCCACGGTGCAAGGGCTCCTGGCTCGCCGTGCTGAGTTCCTGGCTGAGCGGGTCGATGGGATTTTTCGAGGCCTGTCCAAGCAGCACGTCACCAATGTGCCGGAAGGCTTTTCTAAGCGCATGATCATGAGCGGAGTCTTCAATGAGTGGGGCAGCACTGACCACGAGAGGGAGGGCGTGGTACACGATCTTCGCTTGGTAATCGCCAAGTTCATGGGCCGCGATGATCCGTCCCGAGCCTCTACCGGCCAGCTGCTGAAAACAGCCCGCGCCTCGCGTGGCGAATGGCTGGAAGCTGATGGCGGGGCCTTCCGCGTCCGCGCCTACCAGGTCGGTACCGCCCATCTCGAAGTGCATCCTGACATGGCCTATCGCCTCAACAGCGTGCTGGCCTACCTCCACCCGGCCGCCATCCCGGAGAGCTTCCGCAAGCGCCCGGCAAAGGTAAAAGCCAACGGCAAAACATTCGCATCAAAGCCCTTGTTCGAGCGCCCATTCTCCAACGCGGTAGGCGCTGTTCTGGCGACCCTTTCCCAGTACAACAAAATCGTCAAATCCGAGAGCTTCCGCCGCGACTACGACCATATCCCAGTGCGTAACGCCGTAGCGGTTCCCTTCTACGAGCGCGACCGCAGCAAGCACCTGATAGCTGAGGTCGATACCGTCATGCAGGCTTTGGGGGGCGTGCTGACCAACTGCACGGTCAATCAGCGAAGCCAGTATTGGCAGTTCGATTTTGATGCCCTGGATCTTATCCACGAGGTCGCCGCACTCGGGTACATCCCCGATCACAAGAGCCACCAGTTCTACCCCACCCCGGTGACCGTTGCCGAGCGCCTGATTGACTGGCTCGATATCGGCTTGCTTGATACCTGCTGTGAGCCTCAAGCCGGTCAGGGTGGGATTGCTGACCTGATGCCCAAGGATCGCACCCGCTGCATCGAAATCAGCCCGCTGCATTGCGACATCCTGCGCCGCAAAGGCCACAACGTCATCGAGGGCGATTTTCTCACCTGGAATTCAGGCAAGTTCTCCGTCATCGCCATGAACCCGCCTTACTCCGAAGGCCGTTGGCAGGCCCATCTGCAGCACGCCAGCACTCTGCTGGAGGACGGTGGCCGCATCGGCGCTGTTCTGCCCATGAGCGCCCGCCGTCATGCCGTTGATCTGCTGCCGGCCTTTGATCTGGAGTTCAGCGAGCCTATCGAAAACGCATTCTCGGGCACCTCAATCAGCGTGCTGTTGCTCAAGGCCACCAAGCGCTGAGCCAGTCCTATCTGTACGAAATGTGGCGGGATATAGCGCCCGCCCTTGATCCGACTCCCCTACCCTTGCAACCCATAACCCGAACAAGGAATTGAGCATGACCCCTCAAGACATCCTCGCTATGCCGGCCGATGCCTACATGAACGACTGCCAGAAGAATTTTTTCCGCCAGGTTTTGCTGGATAAGCAGGGCTCTGCGATGGAGTCCACTGCTCAAGCGCGTGAAACACTGGCCAACCTGGGTAACGCGCCTGATCCCGCAGACCTGGCCAACATTGAAGAAGATCGGCAGAACCTGACCCGCACCCTGGATCGTCTGCACGGCCAGATCCTAGAGATCCGACGCGCCCTCAAAGCCATTGATGATGGCGACTATGGCTGGTGTGAAACCACTGGCGAGGAAATCGGCCTGCGCCGTCTGCTGGCCCAGCCCACCGCGCGATACTCAGCTATCGCCCAGAACATGAACGAAAGCATCTCCCGGCACTACGCTGCAGCCTGACCCGACTTGGGTTTCCCCACCCTCGTGCGAGGCTTCCTGATATCAACTCAAGGAGCCTCGCATGCTTATCCCGACACATCAGGGCACGCCTGCTGATGCAGCAGAGCACCACCGCCCAGCTTACCTCTCAAACAACCTTCTATTCGCATGCTACGGCCCCAACCAGGTGGGGCGGGATTTCGTCGTGGGCGATATCCACGGTGAGTTCTCCCTCCTGCGTAGCCTGCTGACAAAGGTCGGGTTCGACGAGAAAACCGACAGGCTCTTTTCTGTCGGTGACCTGGTGGATCGAGGCCCGGAGTCCCCTGCTGCGATTCGTTGGATGAGGTACCCGTGGTTCATCCCGGTACGCGGCAACCACGACCACTGGTGTATTGAAGGCGGGTTGATCGACGAGCCTGCAGGCCATCGACGGCACGGTGGCGCATGGTTCTACGAGCTTCCCAAGGCAGTGCAGCCGCTCATGGCAACCCTTCTCAACCAGATGCCCGTAGCCATCGAGGTCGAAGGCCGCGATGGTGAGCGATTCGGCATCGTGCATGGTGAATGCACTCATCACTCCTGGTCCCGGTTTCGTGAGGCGCTGGAGGGCGAGCTGGGCGACTCCTACCGCAACCACCACATCATGGAGGCAATCTGGCGGCGATCCCGCCTCGAAGACCGTGATACAACCCCTGTAGCTGGCATCGACAAGGTGTTAGTCGGTCACTCTGTTGTCGAGGAAGTAACCACGCTGGGCAATGTCGTGTACCTGGACACTGGCGGCTGCTTTAAGGGCGGACGGCTAACTTTGTTCGAGCTTGGGGGGGCTGGAGAGATTATTTCTGTACCAAACATCAGCGCCACTTCTGAGCAACTGGACATATAAGCTAGTTTTATTCCAGCTTTCTCCTCTCCTATAAAAGCCATATATAACTGGAGCCATTCTGTGGCCAGCAAAATAGCCAAAGCGAACACAACCCCAATTCAAATTGAGTGGCCGCGAGCTGACCCAGTTGAACTTGCGAAGTTTGACCCCGCAACTAAATCTTGCACCATGAACTGCGGGCCTCACGCACATGACCCAAGGAAGCAAGTAGAGCGAATTTTCCTGTGTAGCGACTGCCTTGTCACGGAGACTAAACAATGAGTATCACCGCAACTGACATTAAGAAGTGCAAGAAATGTGAGAGCACTGATATTGGCTGGCAAACTTTTTACACATCGACTGGTGGCGTGCCGGATGGCCGGCTGCGACTCAGCGAAGTTCAGTGCCAATTTGTACTTGGCTGCAACTTTTGTTCGGAAACTTTGTTGGTTCTTTCTGGTGATCGCGTAGCCGAAATCTTAACTAATACTTTGAAGTATTAAGTTATTCGTGCGGCGAATTTTCTCCCTCGAAGGCGCGATGCACTGGGAGCGTGAAGAGCAACCTGGTTGGTAGGGTTTCACGACAGAATCGCCAGTCACCCCCATAGCCTCCCCCCCATTCCCATGATGGCCTGCACGAGCGGGCCATTTTTTATCTGCTGTGGGTTAATATGTGGGGCTGTAATTTCGTACAGTGCTAGAGTTGTTGCATGCCGGGGCTTGGGTTAATTCTGTACGGGGATAATTTATCCCCGTACATAGCGGCGCAATCTTCGCCACTACCCGTACAAATACCCGCCCTCGCCCGGTTCACTCGGGAAACATTCCTCCCAGGAGTCTCTTCTAGTGGATAACGCCATTTATCACGTCACCCTCAGTGAGAACGTGGCCAAGATTCTAGAGCTTGGTCTGATACCGCAAATCGGCACCCTGGCCAGCGCCTGTGCTGAGGTCGAAAACCGGACGTTTTTCTTCCCATCGGTTGCTGCGCTCGAAGATGCCCTTTCCGGGTGGATGGGAAATGAGCTTGAAGAAGCTGACGCCCTTTCAGTGCTGCTAATCGACTCGTTCGGTCTGGAGCTGAAACAAGACCTTGATTACGAGCTGTACTCCACGAATCCAATTCCGCCGTCCAGAATCACAGTCATTGTTGACCCAACACTGCCTGGCTTCGCTGCCCCCGGTTTTGAGCAACTGGCGTATATCGCAATGACCGAAGGCGTTCTGCCGGGGCAGCAGGCATGAGCAAACTAACCCCTCGTTTTGTAAAAGACATCGAGCAGCCCGGCACCTACCAGGACGGCCGGGGGCTTTTCCTCAAGGTCACATCGACCGGCTCCAAGAGCTGGATTTTCCGCTACAGCATTCTCGGCCGACGCCGCGACATGGGGGTTGGCACCTACCCGGATGTGTCACTGAGGGACGCGCGACTTCAAGCGGACAAGTCTCGCCTCGAACTGGCCCAAGGCATTGATCCGCTCGCACGGCGTGACGAGGCAAAGGCTGCAGAGGCTCACGCACGTCGCCGTAGAGTGGACTTCAAGGCCGAGGCTGAGCAGTACGTCCGCACACATTCGCCATCCTGGAGCGACAAGCACTCCAAACAGTGGCGCAACAGTCTGGCGAAGCATGTCTACCCTGCCCTTGGCGCGTTGCCCATCGACCAGATCGACACCAACCAGGTTGTGGATGTCCTCACACCCATCTGGGCCAAGATCCCCGTCACCGCTTCCCGACTTCGCAACCGTATCGAGCTGATCCTCGACGCGGCAAAAGCACGCGGCAGCCGCACGGGGGATAACCCAGCACGCTGGCGGGGCCACCTGGACAAGCTCCTACCCAAGCAGAAGCACAAAGCCCGCCCCTCCCCGGCAATGCCAGCAGAAAGTATCCGTGGACTGATGCACAAGCTGGACAGCCTGGACTCCCCCGCAGCACGCGCAACAGAGCTGCTGATCCTCACCGCCTGCCGGAGCACAGAAGTCTGCCGGGCTGAGTGGGTTGAATTCGACTTCAAGGCTCGTATCTGGACCATCCCAGCCGCGCGGATGAAGGCTGGCCGTGAGCACCGTGTACCTCTGACCGAGGCCATGATCCAGGTGCTCAAGCAGCAGGAGGGTAAGCACGCCCGGTATGTGTTCCTCAACAAGTGGCGCACTGGGCCATTACCAGGTAACGCCATCGGCCGCGTGCTCTACGAGCTGCAGGCCGGCGAGGTAGTGCCCCACGGCTTCCGTTCGAGCTTCCGGACATGGGCGGCCGACTACGCCAACTATCCGCGAGAGGTATGCGAGATGGCCCTGGCCCACACCTTGGAGAGCAAAGTTGAAGCGGCATACAACCGTGCCGATCTGCTGGAGAAGCGTCGCCAGTTGATGGCCGACTGGGCCGATTTCATCCAGGCTAGCGGTGTGGCCAGAGCGGCCTGAGGCACCCTTAACCCATCTTAATCAGGCAGCTTTCCAGCCAGATTCAAGCTCATTTGGCCCCCATTCCTGCGTAGCATCAGATTCGCTAGCAAGCCGGCAACAGCTATCCGGCACGGCGTTTACGGTTCTACCAAGGGGGCATCATGCTCAGGATTGCAAAGCAAAGCGTTCACCTGCTAGATGGGACTGTCGTCGCTGCCGAAGTCCTTGCTCGGCTTCAGATCGGCAACAGTGAGTTATCACCAGTTGCGTTCATGAGCGGTTGCTCGCCAGAGTCCTGGTACGCACTCGATATCGAGGTTTTGCGGCTGGTTGCATCCTGCGAGGAGTTGCGTCAAGCGACTGTCCCCACGTTCGTCAACGTCTCCCCAGCAACCCTGCAGAACGATCACTACTTCACTGCATTCTGTGCTGAGATTGCGGGGATCGTCGACCAGATGAAGGCAAGGCTCGTCATTGAGATCCCAGAAGCGAGCAACCTCTCCGGACATGAGTTGAGCCGCAAGCTGCATGAGATCGAATTCTCAGGCGCACAAGTCGCTATTGATGATTTCGGGACCAAGTTCGCCGATCAAGCCAGGCTGTCCCTGCACCCGTGGAACTTCTGCAAGATTGATCTGGCAGCATTTCAGGAGCAGGAAAACCTCAACTGGTTGGATGCGGCGATAAACTACGCACGCAATCATGACATCCAGCTCATCATGGAAAAGCTAGAATGCCTGACCCACATCGAAGTGATGACCCCAGTTAAGAATTCCGCCTGGTATCAGGGCTACGTCTTCTCGCGCCCTCTCCTCGTCTCGACGCCCAACGCGGTATTCGGCCTTCCGCGTACGCCATTGCAGCGCCGCGATGTTGCCATTGCTCAGCGGGCATAAACCGCTTTAACTCAAGAGGGGCGTCACCTTGCTGGCCGCCCCACTACTCATCGTTTACTTGTCCATCTTGGCTACCAGCCGCTTGAATCAAGCCGGCCCTGCCGCAGCAGCAGCCCTAATCATGATGCCCCTTGCGTAGCGCGGATCAGCGCAGCAACGCCGGCTGCATCCATCCAAGGGGTGTTGGCCTGCAACTGGCGCAGAAATAGCGAGGTTACAAAGAACACGTCAGGGGCCTCAACCGGAACAGCTTTGACGCCTTCGTCCTTGGCAAACACTTTGATGAAGACCTTGCCGCCGTCCTGCCGCTCCATCGAGAAGCCCTTGCTGTTGTCCTGGCCGTGATTCTTGAACTCGCACCGCTTCATCACGCCCAGCAGCACAGCGGTGACGATGGGAAGCTCGCTGCGGGTCAGTTGAAGGCGAACTTTTTTCCCCCAGTTGTACTGCTTGGGGCCGGTCGCGGTCGCAGCATCGAGCGCGATGGTATGCACTTCGTTGCGGGTGAGGTCAGCCTCAAAGCACAGTGCCGCCTTACCGCCGTAGACATGGAAAGAGGCCCTGTCCTGTGGACGCTGGCCCTGGATCGGCTTGGCGGTCTCGTCCTGTACCTCACGCACCGATGCTGACTCATCTGCAGCACTTTCTTGGTTGGGTGCTGTTACGCGCGTGATGATGTTTCGCAGGAACTGAACGGCGCTGGTATTGGCCGGTACCACCTCAAGGGCCTGCACGAACCTTTCACGGGTGGTGTACGCACCGATGGACTTGATCTGCTCAGGGCGAAGAATATCCAACCCAGCGCCCTGCAGCTTGGCGTTGATATCGCGCAGCGTAAGCTGGCCTGCGGTTGACTCTGACATAGCGCTCGTCTCTGGATTAACTCAGAACCAACTTACGACCACTATTGGGAAACCCAAATGAAAAAACCGGCTATGCGCCGGTCTTTTCCTCAGTTATCGGTAATCGACAACTCTTGCGGTTCTTGATTTCCTGCAGAGTTGGTTGTGAAGGGTTAAACACAAACTGTCCATCATCGTAGCGCTCCAAATAACCCCACTCGACATCGAGGTCACTTTGTCCAGGTTGTGGGCGCTTGGCCCACCAAGGTTCACGCCATAGCAGTTGAGCCATGATTAACCCTCCAGGTTAGTTACGCTTGCAACCAACCATCTACAACAGCAGCACCGTGTTCAGCTTTCCATGCTTTCAGGACTTTGTTGTTGCCGCCCTTGGTTTCAACAACCTCCCCGTTATTGGGGTTCTTGTAGACCTTAACCTGGCGCTCACGGCGTTTCGCAGGCTCTGCCACAGCGTTCTTGACGCTTTGCGGGTCAAGAATAGCGATCACGTTCGGGAGCGATTTTCCATACTCAGCCATCAGCGCGCGCAACTTATTCTCGAACTCGATTTCGGCCTTCAGTCGATCATCCGAGCTGAGCTTTTTCAGTCGATCTTGCAGTTCGGCCAAGGCCAGCTCGGTTTCGCGGTATTGATTCAAAAGCGACATGCAAACTCCTTAACAGATAGTTTTTCCTGAAATAACGGTAGGCAAGTGGCCTATTAATTCAAGCATCAACGCATTTTCGATTTACGCCAATCCCACGGTGGAACAATTTTTTCGTCTGGAAGTTGCCATAAACCCACTTGGTCTGCCTTTGCTTTCTTTACGAGCTTCACCAGCTCCGGCGATTTAGAGTAACGGGGATCAACCCAGGCATAGCCGTCAACTACCATAGCGCGGTTAAGCCAGATGTCGCCCATATAGACATGAGCCACAATCCTCGAATAGCTCCGTTGACCTTGATCATCAACCTGCACACTCTGTCCCAGCACTGCTCCTCTCAGAGCATCACGAGCCTCAATCCCATAGGGCTGTTTTCGCTCAGGTGCGTCGATCTCTGCCAGGCGTACCCGGTAAGCCTTCTTGCCCTTAAAACAGCTCTCTCCTGGCTCGCACGGCTTCGGCACGGTCACCGTGATGGTATCCCCGTCCGACACCGCCACAACGGTCGCGTCGAACATGGCTGCCTGTGCCAGCAAAGGAAGGGCAAATAGCGCCATGAGAAGTGCTCGACTCATCACACCACACCTGCCGCGACCAGGAGCGAATATCCTGCCATGAACCCTGTGCAGCCACACAGCGGGTAGAAGGCGTATCCCTTCAGTGTTTTCATAGTGTTCAGGAAGGCTAAGCCTCCTCCTCCATTTTAATGATTCGTGTTTGCATTTGGTTCAGCGCTTCAATGGCTGCATCAATAGCCTTGCGCGTGGATGTCACCAGGGAGTCTTTTCCATCGAGCATCGCATCCATCCGGTTGTTTTCTTTGCGCAGCCGCTTCGAGATGCTGTCGAAGTCTTCACCCTCGGCTGGCTTGATACCGAGCATCTTGTTTTCCATTACTTTGGACTGCTTGTTCAGCAGCTCGCGGAGGGTCGCTCGCTGGGTCTCTGCATTCTTGTCGAAACCGATGAGGCTTTCATACAGCTTTACTGCTGCCTTCCCCGACTGCAGCACAGCGAACGACTCAGGTTGCTTCTTGGCTTTATCATCTTGAGCCACGGCAACCTCGGCACCCTTCCCTGCCGGAGGGTTGCTGCCCGAAGAGGGCTTGCCGCCTTGTAATGCTACAAATTCCGTGTTGGTTTCGACCAAGGGCGAACCGTCAGAATCGTTAGTAGTTTCATGGCCACGATCTTGGGTGAGGTCGAGTGCCAGTTCACTTTTATTCATGTTGTGCTGCATGAGGTGATCTCCTGGATCTGTTTGTCGTTATGGACATGCAAACATGACTGCCAGGAATCCCAACCCCTTATCGGCGGTGCTGACGAAGCGCCAAGCGTTCTTTGAGCTTGAGCGCCACCTCAACAGCAAATAGCAGTGCTTGAGTGTCGAGCCCGTCTTCCAGATCGCATAGGATTTCTTCTGCTACAGATTCCGCGTCCCAGCCCCCCATCATCCCTTCCTCAGAAAGCTCGAACATCCGTTGGGCTGACGGCTTGCGTTCCAGGGGCTCTATTGGGGTGTTTATCTGGGCGGGCTTCTCTGGTTCGACCAGATTCAAAGGCTCCGGCTCTTTGACGACCTCAGCAGTGGGTACCGATGGCTTCGCTTTGTTCTTGGCTGCCTCTCGTAACTCTCGTGCAGCCTTTGCTATCGCGCGCGGGCCACGCTCACAAAGAGCGCGTTGCTGATCCTGGTCGAGCTTCGTCACTTGCTCTGCTGCTGAGACGCGAATATCGCCGCGTTTAACCGCCTCGCATAACTCCTCGGTTCCATCCTTGAACACACGCAGCGCTGCAGATACAGATCGCGGGCTGATGCCGAGGGCTTTAGCCGCATCTTCGACACCAGGGAGTGGAGTGTCGGTTCGGCCGGCATCTTCTTCTGCGCCCGGTTCCCCGGTCTCAATCTCTCTCTTACGGCGAATCATTTCGGCTGCGACTATCGCGCGCTGGGCAACTGTCAACTGTCGGCGGTGCATGTTAAGACTGAGCACGAGGCCGAGCGGATCATCGCCCGTGTATACAGTTGTCTGCGGCTCTATATCTAGCTCTCTACAAGCCCGATAGCGATTGCGTCCATCAAGAATCTTGCCGCTGTACAGAATAATGGGCTCTAGCTGACCGTTTGCCTCGATGTCTTTAGCCATCAGAGCAAAGTCGTCGCCGGTAATGAGAGGGAATAGGGATGACAGTTCGTGGTATTCGAGCTGCTGTGTGGACATGACACGCTCCAGTTAAAGATTCACTGGAACGGTAGATGACAGCCGCCTCTCTAGGAGGCGGAATCTGGATGGATTACCAACAGATTTCAGTCATTCGAGCATGGAGCTCAAATCAAATCCTCTAGCTCATCGATCAGTTTTTCGAGAGCTTCTGGGTCTGGTTTCTCATTGGTAAAACGGAGTGATTTATCGGACATGACTTCGACAACCCCCCATTCCAGATCGCGTAAATCTTGCCCTGGCTCAGGTGGGTTGACCCATGCCGGATGACGCCCAACGACTTGCGCTGATTTTTTCATGATGGATCTATGTCTCGCGGGTGTTAGAAGCTCGTAGCTGCCGGCTGCAACTGTGCGGTCAGAATTTGCCTTCAGCCTATGCTTTCGGCATTTCAATAATATATCTATTGACAGACTTTCACAGAAATTTGCCCCAGAAAACAGTACATTTTGTCTGTTTTTTTTTACGCAAATTTGCGAGAGGTCGATTTTTTGCGTGGTCCAGCATGGACCATTCAAATCGAGGGGAGGGTGGTCCAGTATGGACCACGGATAGTAAGAGGTGGCCGGTGGTCCATGCTGGACCACTGGATAGAGCGGAATCTATTCGGTCATTAACGCATCAAGAATCGCACGCTCGACTTTCTCCATATCAACACCCTTTGGGACCTTGATCCGGATACCAGACTTACTGACAACAAGTGAACCCTCCAGGCCGCCAGCAAATTTAATGGACTTCTCTTGTGAAGCACTAGGCAGAATTGGCTTCTCTCGATCCTTGAGTACCTGGTTAATCCAGCGCAAGCCCTGTTCTTGGGATATGCCTTCCTGATCGATCTTGTGTAGAGCCTCAAGTACAAGGTCTGGGTGTTTCTCACCGGCTGCTGCGTATTCAGAGGCGAGGGTGCTGCCGAGAAGGCGAGGGTGCAGAGTCAGATATTCAAGACAATCTTGCGGCAGCTTAGTGAGGTTTAAGCACCGCATAACTGACTGGTGGCTTACACCAACACGGCTCGCCAGGTGGCGAATAGATGTAACCTCACCGCGATCCAGGATCTGTTTGTAGGCACGACCGCGCTCGAAGTCTGTAAGCCCTTCTTGCCCTTCGTTATCGGCGAGTGCGAGGACTTGAGCCTCGGCATCATCGACATCGAGAATCCGCGAAATGATCGTTTCCCAGCCAAGGAGTTTCACGGAGCGCCAGCGACGTTCGCCTCCAATCAGCTCGTATCGGCCGTTAGGCTTGATGCGCAGAGAAATCGGCCGGTTGACACGACGAGCCACCGATATCGAATTCGCCAGCAATTGAAGTTCGTCATCGGTGATATCCAGACGCGGCTGGAAAGGAGAGGGGTCGATCAGGTCGACCGGCACATCCATGAATTCAGAGTTGCCAGCAACAGCAGGCTGCTCAGCAGCAAGCGCATAATCATGAGCATGGCGAGTTTGCTGCTCTAGGATGGAGTCGAGCGAAACATCGAGCTTGGCCTTGGGAAATTCAGCAGGGGCAACAACACCCTGAAATACCTGCGGTGTTGTTGGCCGATCTACTCCCAATCTCCGGCTTTCTTTTGGCATATCCAATCCCTAAAACAAAGTGGTCCATGCTGGACCAGGGTAGGGTGGTCCAGCATGGACCACCACTTCACATCTGAACAAGGCGCTCCAGGATCTCCCCGAAAACACTGCGCATTGCACCGGCAGAATTTTCTGACGCACCCTTCCAACCCAGTACAGGAAGGCCTGATTCAAGGGCCTTCGAGTAGTCCTCGGAGAAGTAAAGTTTCCCCTCGGTTACCTTGCCAGGGAACATCTGGGAAAGAGCCGCTAGGTGAGCCATTGCACGAGGCCTGTTCTTGATGAACATAGTGGGGATAGCAGCGACATCAGGGGAGCGCTGGTACTCCTCAGCAAAACTCTGCAGCTTATTGCCCAGGCGGGCGAGGGCACGGCAGGAGAATTTATCCATCCGGATAGGGCAGAGGATCATGTCACTTGCGACCATGCTGTTGCGGGTCATCAGCGAGCCGCTTGGGGCATTGTCGAACAGAATGACGTCATAGCCACTGAGGTCTGCTTGCGGGAGCTCACGCTTACGCCCTTTGCTGATGAACAGTGCGTAGCGGAAATCCTGATTGGCTGAGGCGTTGATGGCAACCTCCATGTCCTCCAAAAGGCCTTCGGCGGGCAGCAGATGTGGGCCGTATTCACCAAAGGGTTTCTTGATGATATCGGCCAACCCCTTCGGGGCGAACAGGGACGAGGTGGCTATGATGTTGCCGAGGCTTCCATTCACCGCGCGGTCAGCCGGAATACCCAGATCCACCAGCTCCTCTGGAGTCAGGTCCGGATCGTAGCCAAGCATCGACGTTGCATCACCCTGAGGATCGTTGTCGATCAGTAGAACCTTGAGCCCCATGAACCCAAGGTACATGGCAAGGTTCACAGAAGTCGTGGTCTTAGCGGTACCGCCTTTCTGAACGAAGGTCGATATGGTCAGGGGTCGCTGGAGGGTTTTCGTCAGCCCCTTGCTGCGTCGAATCGAGGCGATCTTGAAGAGGTCGGCCGGGGTGTAGACACGAGCAGGAACTGAGCCCCTGTTCATCCGACGAACTTCCATGCCAGGCTCGTCCTCGAAAGAACGAAGGGCTTTCGTGGTTATGCCGAGGCAATCAGCTGCGAACTGAGGCGCGTAGAAAATCTGATCAAAGTCAGCATAAGGCAGGGTATCGAAATCCATAGCATCTCCGATGCGTATTTTTACCTGCCAACTCTACCTCACTGCTCTGATAACGCAAGCTCGGGTCATGTTTGAATCGATTTTCGATAGTTAAACATTCCCCCAACAAAAAAACGCCCTTTCGGGCGTCTCATGAATTTCTTTCGTTTCAGGCCACGCTTTCGCTGACCTGATCGTCGTGTCGGGCTTTTGCACGAGCTATGGCGAACGAGGATGTCATGTAGGTCAGGCACGGAGATCGACCATACCCCTGTGGTTCAGCACAAATCTGGAGACCGCCCAGGTCGAACGTAATGCCATCAGGTTGGACTCTGTCGTGGGGCTCAAGCGTTGCCATCATCTGGTTAACGATTTCCAAGTAGGCCTCTTCCTGAACCTTAGCGACCAAGACATCGAGCATGTTGAAGCGGTTGAACGCTACTTCAGCGGTCAACACTCCAGGAAGGTCAACCATCATCCGAGGTACTTGGAAGATCGGACCATTCGTGAACGACATGCCAAACGAGCTAGTCAGTGCAAGGTTGCGCTTAGCGTCTTCGAGCCAGGATTCACCTATTACGAGTCGCCGAGTTGCCAGCGGGCTGGTGAATTTGTGGTTGGCCAAATTGATGGTTTTTTTCTGGTCCATGATGGCTCCTAGTGAAATTGGAGCCATTTTCGCTGCCTGAAAATGCAGTTTGGGTCTCTATCTGGATGGTTTGGCTACAGATTAGCGATAAGGCGAATTTTCTATGTTCACAGTGAGCTGAAGGCTCAAGTGACCTATCAAGGCGAGCGTCAGCATAACCACGCCAGCCGTCTCGATTCGCCGTCATCCTGTGTAGTTCTGGTGATAGGGCAGGGGGCTTGATAAGCCCCTGTCGTCATCTGGTGCCTATTTGGTGCTCCAGTGCTTCACCCTAAAGCTACTGCTGCAAGACCTGTCGTCATCCTGCGTGCGTCTGGCGTTTGCGCTTTTTTCAGGCCAAAAAAAACCCCGCAGGGTGGCGGGGTGGCTAACGGTAAAAACTACCAATGAGAATTTTGTGATGCGGGGAAGGGTAGTGCTATTTGACTGCCACGATCAACTGCCGTCTCCAGTTCGCCACCTGGTCAGTAGTTGCTTTGCCGCTCGACCGCATTGCCTCGAACAGGTTGAGCAGGTGGTTAATGGCTATGTCGTCATCGTCGTGGTACTCAACGACGAAAATGGGGAATCCAAGGTTGCCTGCTGCTGATATCGCTGATGCGATGATCTCTGTTCGCATCGTCTCGGAATCATCTTCATCAGCTCCGGTGAGGTTGATCCTGTGCAGCTGCAGCAGCTCGCCTCTGCGGGCCATGTCGACGATGCTGCATATGTGGTCTTGGGTCGGTTGGCGAAAGGTGTTCATGCCTGCTCCTGGTTGGGACTTGCTAGCAGGTTCTCACGGAGTTTGGATAACCCAAGATCCGGCTTCGAGGGCTCACTCAGTCTTACCAACGTGCCATTCGCTGTTTGCTTTTGATCTGGCTTTTCGCTCTTGATTCCAGAGAAATTTGAAGGCTTTTCCCTTTTAAATCTTTTTAACTTGTTTTTCTCTTGTTTTTCTCTTGTTTTTAAAGAGCTGGAAGCCGCGTTGCACTAGGGCTCCAGAGGAGCAATGACTACAGATTCCGTGTAGCGTGCTACAGATTCCGACTTTGACGACTACGGATTCCGTGTCCCACGACTACAGATTCCGTGCTTGCTGCTACAGATTCCGCCTGTTATCCACAGGCCCTGTTTGCAGGCTATACGACTACAGATTCCGTGTGATGAAAATGAGCTGCATCGTGCTCCCAATATTAGCTTTCTTACTGGGTTTTTGCCGGTAAAAGTCGTCATCTTGTTGGGAAACGGGTGATCTGGCACTGGGCGGTGGCATGGGGCGGTCGTCATGTTTCGACTCTGCGCGTTCCCGATCTTGGTAAAGCTACAAATTCCGGGTCTACCATGCTCTCCATCGCTTGTGCTGCGTTATCTGGACACATGGCATCCAGATTAATAATTCACCTCTGATTAATCATATAAGCCATTGATCTATAACGAAAAACTAATTTATTGGCTCCCGCAGCGCCGGTAGGCCACGATTTCTGCCATCTGCTACAAATTCCGTGCTCTCAGATCCGCTTACGACTACAGATTCCGACTAAGCCGATTTTGCTACTGCTACAGATTCCGGGTTGAGCAGCGGCATCGACTACAAATTCCGTGTCCTGGTTTAGGCCCCATAAAACTACAAATTCCGGCCATTGGTTGTCCGAAAGCTAGATTTAGAAAGGGGAGAGGGAGCGGTCCGGGTCAACCCAACTGCTACAAATTCCGGGTTGCGATACTGTATCGACTACAAATTCCGTGTCCCCGCCTCGTAGCGCAAATTGCTACAAATTCCGTGTCAATGCTGCGGCAGGTGAGCTGATTGTGTGCAGCTTGCCCCCCATTTTTATCGACTACAGAACATTGTGCGCGTAGTTGTATGACGAGCCGTGTTCGGATAGTCTCACTCCAGCCTTAATCAGGATCTTTGCTAATGGACGCGCCAGAAATTACTGAAACAGAGTCGAGCGTTAAGGTCACCAAGCACAACGACCTGGTGTCCGCATCGTATCGCCTCACTCTGGCCGAGCAACGCCTGATCCTAGCTGCTATTGCTCAAATCGACCCCCGAAAACCTATGCCTAAGGCCAGTTCGGTGATGGCTGTCGATTACGCCCACATCTACGGCATCACGCCAGGCCAGGCCTACGAGCAGATGCAGGACGCGGCCAAAATGCTGTTCAACTCCAAGATCACCTCGATCCGTGGATCAGGTAAGAACATGGGGATTCGAGAAATCCGCTGGGTTCAGGAGTGCGAATACGTAAAAGGCGAGGGCAGGGTAGAGCTGGTGTTTTCCGATAGCGTTAGGCCCTACCTTTCTCGACTTCATAGCCATGTGACAAGTTACGACTTGTGGCGTGTTGCACGCCTGGATTCGGCTCACAGCTTCCGGCTGTTCGAGATGCTTATGCAGTTCAAGAGCACGGGTTGGGTCTACATGCGCCTAGACGAATTGCGAGAGCGTTTAGCCCTGGGCGAGTCTTACCAGCGCTTCAACAACCTGCGGCAGCGCGTAATTGACCCTGCAGTCGAAGAGCTTCGGCAAAAGGCCGGCTTGAACGTCAACGTGGACTTTATCAAGGAAGGCAAAGCGGTCACGGCCCTGCGGCTGACCTTCACAGATGCCGATGACCTGCAGCTCCTGCGCAATGACGGTTGGCCAAAGAGCCTGCAGGATGCTTTGGAAGATGCGATGGCTGAGGAGGATCTGGAGGAGGAAGCCAGCTCGGCCGAGTACCAGGATGAGCCACGCACTCAGGATCTGTTCGGATAAACCTCAATTAAATCAATAACTTGGTTTAACATAATCTATGTTATGCGAAGTTCGTGCCAACCTTGCATAGTACCCGACAAGCGGACCGGCATCAAGTCAGCACTCTGCACCCATCCTTGACCGCATGCGCGATGTCAGGGCCGCAAAGCGCCGCAGGTCGACGCTCCGCTGGTTATAAGTCGGGGCCGATTCGAGGCTTGCAATGTGGATGGTTTGCTGGCCCAGGAAGCCCTGAACATCTTCGTCCTGCAGTAGGTCTGTGCGCAAATAACGGCTACCCATCTGAAGTAGCTTGTTTCTGTCCCCCAGTAGGCCTGGCCACTTGCGTTGGTGGAGCTTGATCTTCCAGTCGGCGTTTCCGCCCTTGTACATCCATAGCAACCGGCGCTCTGCGGTGCAGCAAGTATTGAGCGTTGGAGAAATGCTTCTTAGGATTGAAGGACTTAGATCCTCTACGTTCAAGCCTTCGTTGCCACGCAACACAACGACCCCACGACCCTCTGTCAATACGAGCATTGCCCGCACGCTTGCAACCTGCTTGGCAAGGTCTGCCCTGCCGCTTCTCGCGATAGGGTGGATGATAAATTTCCGCATGATCCAGCCTTGCTCCCTGATCAAAATCGTCCTGAGAATATGTACTTGAGCTGTGAAGTCAATAATAAGGCGTCATAGGTACGTCAAAAATCTGAAATCGCCCTGTAATGCCCTAAATAGAGGGCTTGCGCCCGTTTGTCAGATGGTTCAGAGAGCAAGCTGAACCACCCAACCAGGATGGCGATCGTTCAGCGCTAAGTGCGCTAAGTGCGCTAAGTGCGCTTAGGCAACGCCGGCATGCTGATCCCCTTGGGATCTGCAGCTGCATCCCACGACCACCAGCCAGTCGCTCCAAACTCTCTGTTGTAGTGCCGAATCTTGTTGTTCTTGCGCTGCAGGTAGGCTGGATCGCTCCGGCCGAAAACCTCCATTGGCGTCTCGCGCTCGCCGGTATCGAGCAACCAGAAATCAGGGAATACCTCATCCTCCGACGCATCGAATCGAAGTGGCTTCCAATAGCTACGGCCTTCATCGCTCAGCAGCTGCTCGATGTCGGCCTCAAAGGATGATGCAACTGGAATCCACCGCTCGCTCACGGCCATCAGGGCCAGCCGCATGACGTTGGCTTTACCCGCCCCAGGCGTGTCGGTTATCGCGATTGCTATTACCCGGCCACCGGCTTTCCAGGCGGCAATTTCCACTGGGAAGCTCCTGCATGCTCCTGCCCAGAGGGCCTTACTCAGCGTCAACACCGGGATGCCGGCGAAGCCGGATATTTTCAGTCGACCTATGCCACCTTCCGCTTCCTTGGTGTGCTTGGCTAATGGGGCGATGACAACCAGGCGTCTTTCCAACCGAATCGCTTCAGCTGTCTTGGCCTCGTTCGCTTCGGCCTTCGCCTTGTCACGTTCAGTCGCAGCCACCAAGAGGAAGTCGCTAAGCCTTGCCCCACTGGCGAGAATTGAGGCAGCTGTCTCTTGGAGCTTGGCATGAACAAGACCTAGCCGGCGCTTGCCCTCCATGCGCGGGTACCAGGTGTTGAGCCTGGCCTCAGACCACAGCAGGTGTAGCAGACCGAGAAGAGTCATCGCCGGCCGGCGCGTGCTGGTCCCGCTCGAAACCTGCGCAGTAGCCGCGGCTGATTCGAGCGGATCTTTTTTCCTCAGTCCAATGCCCAGCCGAACACGCAGGCCGCCGTCCTCAATCTCGGTCACGACCCCTTCTGCGTAACCCTGCAGCCCGGACTTCGATGGGTCCGGCGCATAATAGATACAGTCATTCGCGTGCTGCGGGCCGGAGTTGGGGTATCGGGCCAGACAGTAACTATCTGCGCCGCCGAGGTGCCGCACAGAGAGTTTTTTATCGCCACGGCCGAAGCACATGCAGGTGATGTCAGCGCCCGCGTGCGCCGTTTCGAGCACTGATTTCCATCCTTTAGCGAATTCAGGCTTGGTCTGAAAGTCAGCCGTATACGGTTTCTTCGTTTGATCCTGGTACTTGATTTGGATGGTGTATCGCTTTTCCATGCTGGCCTCGGGTTTTCATGGCTCCTCAGTAAACTGTCACTGATGGTGAGCAGGCGGTCAAATTGCCGCCCAAACGAAGACGCACGAGGTCGAACATGCTGATTGCGGTGCTGGAGTGGACAGGGAGTATTTGCGGGGTTCTGGGAGCGTTGCTCATCGCTAGCAACACCCGCCTCTCCCCTTGGGGTTGGTGGTTGTTCCTAGTGTCGAGCGTCAGTCTGTGCGGATACGCGGTCCTGCAGAGTGCATGGGGACTGCTGCTGCTCAACTCGTGCTTTGTCGGCACCAACCTGATGGGGCTTATCCGCTGGTGGGCACCTGCAGTGCTAGGGGCTCGCCAGCCGCAATCGTGAACTACCACGCTTGTGATCGGCCTTGGCTCCAGATGAAAAAGCCCGCTTACGCGGGCTTTTCTATTGCTGGTCGGTTCACTTGGCCGGGGCCGCGATGCGCTCCTCGCGCTGCTTGCCGTTGTAGACGCACATCGCTGAGTTGAAATCGTTGTAGGCGACGGAATAGGTGAAGTCGCAGAAATAGGCTGGGTGTTTGGTTGCCACCGTGTCACCAGCCTTGCAACTGTCATTGAGGGTTTCGACAAGGGTGTCGTGGTTCGCGCCGAGGCAGGCCTTACCGGTTAGCTCGGTATCGTGCGGGTTACAGCCGGCGAGAATGACGGACGCGAAAAGAATTGCAGTTGCGTGCAGCTTCATTGGAGTTCCTTGTGTGTGTTTATGGGGGCTGTGTTGCTGGTTATGCCAACTTGAGGGTCATGGAATAGATCATGTCCGAGCCATAGGACTCAGCTGTGTCGATGATGTCCTGCTCGTTCAGATCGGCCTGCTTCAGGATATTCTCGCGGAAAACCTCGCGCGCTTGCTGCTCGCTGTCGGCCAGTATGAGTCGAACGGAATCGGTGCTATCCCCAGGCACCCGGCCGGCGATGAGCCAGGGGTGAGCGCCTTCGCCGATGAAGTGCTTGTTGGGGATAAGGGTCATGTCGGGATTGGGCATCAGGCTCTCCTGGTTGGGTATGTGGCTTTACTCTGGCATTGTCTTGAGCAATCCCAAGCCCTACTCAGGCAGCACACGATCAGTTTGAGGCCGGACTCTAAAACTTGGGATTTGTGAGGCATCGGCGACAGTGAGGCATCGGCAACCGCCGCCCTACAGCCAGATGGAGATGTCCCATGTTCGCAACCCCCCAAGTTATCGCCGCCCTTGAGCACGTCCGCACTTTCCGCCCCGAAGTCACTCAGGTCTTCTACACGAACGAGCTGAAATGGTTGTACATGACAGACGATGGCGATGCGCCGGCCTTTGGCGGTGAAATCGACACCTCGCTTCTCGAAGACGCGGTAGACAGCCTGGACACCTTCCCGGCCGCGTTCCACATCACCTCCCCAGTTCGCCCGGCAGACGCACCGGACAATCTGACCCTGCGCGCCCTGGTCAAGGCTGAGCTGTTCATGTCCGGCTTCGAGGGCGATGAAGTTCAAGAAGGTGTTGACGCTGATTTGGCCAGCATCCGTCAGGCGATCCAGCAGTGCCAGGACCAAGCCAAGCGCGGGGTAACTGTTTCGGTGTCCGTAAAGGGCGGGATGATCACCGATGCAGCCGCCAGCCTGCCGGGGGTCCGCCTGGTGGTCACCGACTTCGATGTTGAAGACGCTTTGGCCACTTCTGAATTGCAGGCATTGCGTGATGTCTTCGCCCCCTTCCCTGTCACTGATTCTGCATTCGAGGCAGATGATGCCGATGACCGTGCCCGCGTCGAGGTTCTGCTTAACGGCGTTGCCAGCGGCATGACCCAGCTTAGGGCTGTGATCGAGCAGCCGGTATCGCTGAGCTACAGCGAAAATATCTACCTAGAAATCGCGCCGGCCAGTCATGACGAGCGCATCAACGTCTGCAACCACGACCTGGGCTGGACTACCGTCAACTACACGAGTGAAGGCCTGATCCTGGACGTGTTTGCCAACGATCAGTCCGCATTGTCGCCTGTGTCGAGCCTGCAGCTCATGCGCGATGACCTGTCGGCGTCTGATGACGACTGATAGCCGGTACTACGACCAGCTCATATTCCCTGCCCGAGAAGTGTGTGGCGTGGTGCGTCACTCACTTGTTGTGCCCTTTCTCAGGCCGCCAGAGTGCTGGCAGCGACCGGTGACGTTGTGACTGTTCAGGCCATCCTGGGCCACCATCACCTGGATCACAGCAGTTGTGGGAGAATTGGTACATCGAGCTGGGAATAGAGAGGAAACGACAGCATGAGAATTGCAGACCCAATGGACGCCTTGGTTAGCCTTCAAAGGGAAGTGCGCCGAGGCATGCCGACCCATCCCGCTGACCTGAGCCCTGGTATCAGAGTTGTCCTCGATCAGCCGAATGGCGTTACACGCTATACCTATGCCCGGATCGAGCACGGGCGAGTCAAATCGATAGCGCTTTTCGTCCATCATGAGCCTATCGAAGGTGTCCCGTGCTTCAACCTGGGGTACGCCGTTCCAGAAGCCTACCGCAACCGTGGCTGGGCCAGCGAGATCGTTGAGCAGAGCATTCAGGAGTTACGCCGTGGGCTTGGTCGTCATGGAGTGAAGTCCTTTTATGTCGAGGCAGTTGTCGGCAAGGATAACCTCGCGTCCCAGCGGGTTGCATCCAAGATCATCTCGGACGTACCTGTTGCAGGCACCGATTCGGAGTCAGGAGAGCCGATACTCGCTTACACACGACTCGTAGAGTGCTGATCAAGGTAAACTCCAACGCCCGCCTGCTTCGTTGGGTTTTCTCCGACATCGGTGACACTGGCTTCATCAGTCACCAGCGGAGGTCGCCATGCCACGGATCAATCAGCCCGAGCCCGGCCAAGTCATCTGGACGGTCGTAAACGGTCAAATCTGCCAGCGCGTCTATGTGCGCGCTGATGATGCCTACAACGGGCACGTCCTCGGGTTCCCCAATGCCGAAGGTAGCTACTTCGAGCCCCACCTGTACGCTTATGAGCGCGAGAGCGACATCCTCGGTATCCAGCTCGAATCGGCCCGCCAGCAGGCCGAAGAAGCCGTGGCCCGCGTCCCCCGTGCAGAGTTGGCATACCGTAACGCGCTGCGTGATGAGCGCGATGCGGCCTATGCAGCAGCTGCAGCCCAAGCTGCATAATTAGCCCGTCATTCCCTGGAGCGGTCCCATGCGTCTTTTTCTGTCCCTTATCATCCTCGCCTCTGCCTCTCTCTCCGGCTGCGGCTCCGACAACCCCTTCCCGCGTGTCGATTTTCCGAGCACGCCTGGGAACTACGTCCAGTTCTACAGCGGAGTCGGTGGCACCATCGCCGAACTGGCCCAGGTAAGCCCAACGGGCCAGACAGTGACCATCGCGACATCTAACTGGCATGGGGGAGTTTCCCTTGAAAGCCCAGTCGTCAACCAAACGGCACTGTTCAGCGAGTGCGGCCTGTTCACCTTCCGCGAGACTCCAGATGGTCTCGTGTCCAGCAGTTACCAGCGAGTTGCACTCAAGTCCGACTGCCCGTTCAACCCGGTTCCCAGACAGTGGAAACGTATTGTTCCTGATCGAGCAAGCAATTGATGCTGGCTCGACTATGCCAAGGGTCTGCTGCCGAGGCGGCTGGCAAGTATACTCAGGCTGGCTTGTCGCCCTTCAAGTGCTCGGTGCCATAGATACTGCGCAGTTCGGCGCGCTCCTCAGGCCCGCAGTGCTCATCGAGCATGCCTAGCATCTTGTTGAGCGTCATCGGCTCCTTCGGCAGGTTGGTTTCCACCGTGCAGGTGTAGCTGGTCCCGTTGGCAGTCATGCCGTTCCCGCCTGACCCGCCGAACGAGGCGGCGTCGAAGGCGTTACTCATGGCCTGGCCAAACTCATCGGGTGTTTTTCCCTGGATCTGGATGGTGATGGTGGCCTTGTAGCCTACCGGCTCATCAAGCAGGGGAATCGCTGCCGCTGCCTCTTCTTCAATCGCCAGCAGGGCGCGCGCACCCTCGTCGGACATACCGCTGGCCTGCATGTGGCCCAGCTGCAGGAGCGTTGTTAGGGCAGTATGGCTTTCCTGAAACAGCTCTAGATCATCCTCTAGGACTTTCCCGGCCCTCTGCTTGGCATAAAACCGCTTCACCGCTTCCAGGTAGTCGCGGGCAATGGAGATAAGGGTACTTTCCAGTGGCGTCATAGCGCAGGCTCTGTGTGTCGGGTATTGGCCGGAGTTTACCACTAGGGCATGCCAACCCAACCAGGTGGGGCGTGCTGGCTTGGGATTAAGAGGCAACCTGCCACGCTGGGGTTCTCTTTCCCCATCGGAGCACCCGACATGACCCAACAGAATCGCATCGCCGGCATAGACCGACTGGACATCAACGGCCAGCAGTACACCTGGAACGAAACATTCTCCTCGTACTGGTCGGATAGCGGTGAGCCGCGCGCCCTGCAGGGGGGCGAGATTGCCGCCTGGCGCATGGACTTCCAATCCGGTCGGAACTACGGGCCGAGTGGTCATCGAATCGAGGCGAAAATTATCTCCTCCCAGTCCTGCCCGCTTGAAGGCCGGGACATTCACCGGGTCATGTTCCTCGATCATACGCGGGGCATCTGCGGGTATGTCCTGCTGGCATCGGTGACTCCGGAGGCGCTAATGCGCGAGTATGATGCGGGCCGATACGAGGGCTCTTGGACTGGGGCATTTGCATGAAATGGATTCGGTGGCTTGCTGCCGCATACTTCGCCGTGGCCCTGTACGGGGCCTTACAGGCAGACAACGCCCCGCTCAGCGTAACGCTGTACAAGGCAGCCTTGCTGGTGGGCATCATCGTTGTGCTGCTGGCGTGGGATTTCATCTTCCACGGCAATTGGAACAAGCCGCGCAAGGATGGAGAGTGACATGGGCTCGATCTGCATCATCACTGACACACATGGCGAAGCCGAGCCGGATATTCTCGCCCCGGTTCGTCACGAGGACTTCCAAGCCCGCAGTCTGGCCGGCGATCTGCTGGTGGCCCGCCCGGCACCGGCCGATGGATGGAGCTACGCCCTGCTCTGTGAGCTGGCCCAGGAAATCGAGCACCTGACCGGCGAAGGCGCTGATGCCCATGTTGGCGAGGTCTGGGTGGGGTCGACCGAGGTCTAGCGGCTTGGGATTACCGGCCGGCGTGTGACGATGGAGGTAACTGAAGCCATCGCCACGCGGGCCCGACATGATCCTTTCTGACCGTTACCTGGCCACCAAGGCCAAAATTTCCGCTCACCTGGTCCACCTCGGCTGGAGCGTCGAGCAAGCTGGCACTATCTGCATTGGAAAAAAGACCTATGACACCGCAGTAGGGGAAAAGGAGGCCATCGGCTACCTGGCCCCCTCCGGCGATGTTGCCTACTTCCAGGCCAGCTATGAGAGCGAGGGGCAAAATGTCCTGAGCAGTATTCGCGCAGGCTGGAAGCCGATCACCCACGTCGAGTCGGACGTGGATCTTGAAGCACTAGCAGCAGCCTTCGCCGCCGAGGTCGATGCCCTGGTTTCTAAGACCTACGCCATGCGGCTTGCAGCTGCCCGAGGTTGATGCGAATAACATTGTCGCTCGCCGGTAGGGTAGTCCTCCCAACCAGAGGAATGACCATGCCCGCCGACTTATCCCGCCGCTGCGAGATGGCCGAGCTGCTGAAGGTTCGCGCGGCCTCGCTCGAACTTGCCGCCTGGCTGCAGGCGCACCCGCACCCTCTCTAGTACACGCTTCAACGAGAAACTGGAGAGGGGAAAATCTCTCTCGAATACGGCGTTGGCCATCTAGGGCAAGTACGGCTGGATTGAGCCTGCTGTTGCACCTGTTCAGCCTGGCCTGTTGAATCTTGAGTGGTAGAGACCTCGTTCTTGGGATTTCCCCCAGCGCCCGTACAGTGAACCCAACTCCATTCAACGGGTACACGACCATGCAAATTCCTACTGCTCAACCACTCCCCAAGGGTCTTTGGCTCTCGCTCACCTCCGAAGGTGATGGCGACCTTCCGTCCCTCATGTTGTTAAACGGTGCGGCTCTCCCAGTACTCCTCAAGCGCGCTGAAGGGTTGGTGGCGGATCTGCAAAGCGCAGGCTTCAGCGAGGCCCGTATTCCCCTCGTCGCAGGCTGGACGCTGCTCAACGAAAGCGCCGAGGCCAAGCCGGAGTATGCCAAGGCATTTAGCCGTCACTGCATGGAGCTGGCCAGCTCCGGGCCAAATCACCTCTGGTTCACCATCAGCACCGGCAGCGAGTTTCGCACCAAAGCCTTCACCCTGGATGAGTTCAGTGGAATGTGTGCTGCCTGGAGTGCGAATCAAGCTGACATCGTGGAGGCGGACGCTTGGCATGCGGACCGCATCGAGGCGATGCGTGAAGTTGAGCGCGACCAGGGGGTGGGGGCATGAGGACCGCCGCTACCCTGCCGCATGCTGACAGGGCCGCTCAATCACAGGAGAAAATATCCGCTCAGCTGGTGGCGGATGAGCACGGGTACAACGATTACGACATCGCCGGTCATACGTGCGTGCATCGGGCCTGTGTACCCCACGACATGCAGAAAGGTGATTACTTCAACGTCTACCACGGCGAGTCCAGTAAGTCGGGCTGTCGCTGGGACGGCGATCTGATCAGCTCCCTTCGCAAATTTGCGGCCTAAGGCACCCAGAACGATTTAGCCCTCCCGCTTCAGCTGAGCGGGATCGGCACAGCCAGAGTGCCGGTGATTTGCCGGCTGTAAGTTCTATCGCTATTTGCGAATGCGGGAAGCATGCACAGCTGTATGTGCGAGTAGAGTTTTCCTAGCGATCCGTTGTAATGATTACGGTCGCGCCTTCGCCAGTGACGATTGGACTGCTCGCTCCGTGAGTGGCCAGCTCGCTGGATGCCGGAGCGCAGTCGGTGTTTTGCCCCTGCTTGTAGGTCTGCCCATCAATGACTACGACGCTGCTTTGCCCAGTAACGATTGGCGAGTTAGCCCCGGTGGTCACGCAGTTGTCCGTACTAGCAGGTGCAATTTGAATTTCCGCAGTGTGTCGAGCCGGGCTTTTCTCACTCAAGGCATCGCAGCCTGAAATCATGGCCAAAGCAGCCAGTGCAAAAATTAAGTTCTTCATATTTTTCCCTGAACTCAGCGGTCTATCACTTTCGCGCGTTGAGGAAGCGTTTGGCGTTATCCTCGGCGGCCTTCATTCTCTTTGCGAAAGCGCGATCTGCACGGTCAAGCTCATAGAAGGAAAATTCAGCCTCAGCTTTCTCGCGTTGAGCCATCACCAATGGATGATTCATCAGATCATGCGTACTCAAAACTGGGGTGTCCTCTACCGGATCTCCAAGGAACATCACGATCTGACCGTGCCTGACAGATTCGCATCGGAAACCAAATCTTTCATAACGTGGCACTAGCGCAACGTCGCAAGACAAGGCCATTGAGGGATACCGTCCAGTGATGTCGTTCATCATCAGGCTCATCAACCCATTGCCCCTCAGTGCCTTTGCAACGGCTGTGTAATAAATCCCACACTCAGTAGATGACCCGTTCAACGGCAGACCGCACAGCGTGAAACCTGCCATCACACCATCAGATGAGACTGTCACCAGCTCTATACGGTGGGGCGCTTCCATCTCCAGGTAGGTTTGGACTTCCAGACGCAGTGCAGCGCAGTAAGCTCCGAACTTAGGATGATCGGCCGGGGGATGTGTCATGCTCAATGCCGTCACATTTTGCGAAACAAGGGTCAACACATCTTCACGCACTTTTTCATCGACAGGAGCAGTGTGTCGCTCAATTTTCATACTGCTTAGACAAACCATTGCCATTGATTCCGATTCTTTCGCGAGCGCGAAAATCGCCCCTGCTTCTACGTCCTCGGCCCCGGTCATTAGGCCGGGGCTTGGGGTGCAGCTGAGCGATTTCCCTTAACTGTTAGATTCCTGGTGGCTATCCCAGCCCAACCACCATTCGTTGTGCTTCCAGAAGTGTTCCGCGTAGGGATTGGCATCGCTGCCAATTCCAGCGGCAGCAGCGGCATAACCCTCATCGAAAGGAAGCTGCTCGGACGCCGACCACGAGTGGATCACCCAGCCGTCAACCTCGCACTTCGCCTTGACTGCCTCAAAGCTCTCGCCAGAAACCTTCTCGACCAGTTCTGTATGCGGCCTGTAGACCGAGCCGTTTGCTTCGTTGCGCGTCAGCTCAAGTGATAGCTTGATCATTGATCGGTGTTTTCCTCAGTTACAGGTAGCCAGGATAACGGCAACTCGCCAAATCCCAACTCGATGTACCAATTCTCCCACAACTGTTGGGAATGCAAGCCCAAATCCAGCCGCCAATACACCTGAAACTCCGACTCGCATTTAGTGTTGTGTTTGCGGGGCGTATTCGCAAATAGCGATGGAAGTTACACCGGCCCTGGCCCCGCCCTCCATGTCCCTGCCCTGTTCCGCTCAAGTCTGAGCGGAAAATATCTTTCTCGATTAGCCGCGGTTGATCTGGCCTGTCGGTATCCGGCTTGGGATTCTCGGCCCCTCTCGTAGCCTGTAATGACTGGCACCAAGGAGGTGCCGGACTACCAGGAGCCCGCCATGAAACTCTTTGACGCCAGCCAGCTCGCCACCTCTGCACGGGAGCCAGTCGCCCTCGAAGAGATGAGCTTCGAGCAAAAGGTCGCCGCTGCCGTCTGCGCCGTTAAGCAAGAACTCATGGCCGGCAAGCACCTGGTTGTCGCCTGGAGCGGGGGCAAGGACAGTTCCTGCACCCTGAACATCGCACTCACTGCCGTCCGTGAGCTGGCCTGCGAAGGCTTCAAGTGCCCTCGCCTGCACATCATGCACAGTGACACCAAGGTCGAGTCGCCCGTGGTGCATGCCTACAACCAGCACCAGATTGAGCGAATCCGCGCATACGGGGATCGCACGGGCATTGATCTCAAGGTCTGGGTAGCCTCTCCCTCCCTGAGTAACGATTACCTGGTGGGCATGGTCGGCGGCCGACTGATTGCGTCCGTGGGGGCCAACACCAAATGCCAGCAGCTGATGAAGGCCACCCCGCTTGAGCGAGTGAAGAAGGCAATTGCCCGCGAGATTTCAACCGACCTGGGCCGCAAGCTGGCAGGCGATGAACTCGTGTCCCTGATCGGAACCCGTTTCGATGAGTCCGCCCAGCGGGCCAGGATGATGAACTCCCGTGGAGAGAGCGCCAGTGCGGCAGTGAACCTGGCCGCTGATACCGGGGGGCATGATTGGGTGTTGAGCCCGATAGCTCAGATGACCACGATGGATGTTTTCACCTACATCGGCATGGTCCGCTCGGAAAAGATCGATTGCTACGACCCCTTCAATCAGCTGGTTGAGGTGTACCGCGACATGAATGGCGGGGACTGCATGGTCAACGTCTACCTCGCTGGCCGCGAGAGTGAGCGCCCCGCCTGCGGAAGCCGTACCGGCTGCTGGACTTGCACTCGTGTGAGCCGCGACTCTTCTGCCGAGAACATGATCGCCAAGGAGGGTGGCGAGTACAGCTGGCTCAAGCCGCTCAACGATCTGCGCAACTACATCCGCGCCCGGCACTTCGACCCGTCCGCCCGCTGCTGGCTATCGCGCACCGTGAATGATCAAACCGGGGAGATAAAAATTGCTCCAAACAGCTACAGCCCTGAATTCACCAGGGAGCTACTGGGCATCCTGCTCACCATCCAGCTCGATGAGGTCGACGAGGCCGCCCGACTGGGCATCGAGCCGCGCTTTCAGGTACTGAGCCTGCAGCAGCTGATCGCCATCGACTGCCTCTGGCAGCTAGCTGGCAAGAATATAGTTTGACACAATAGCCCCTGGAAACACTGGGCTTGAGCGTTCTCTTCAACCCTAACTCCGACAATATAGTTTGACACACGCCATGGCCTGTATCGAATACGAGCAGATCATGCAAACAATATAGATTGACACAAGCTTGCCAGCGGCCGCGCGAGTGATCGCTCAGCGGCCAAGAACAATCAAGTTTTTGTCTTCCCGACCATCGGACTCCGCTCCAAAAGCATTTTGGGCAAAAGCGATTAATCTTCAAGAGCTGATCGACAAATGCAAGGGGACCGTATGAACGTCTTGGACTTGCTCAACCCTGCGGTCGACAGGGTTCGTCGTGCCGGCGAACTGTTGTCCGCTGAATGGCATCGCACCGGTGGCCCTAGAGGACACGGGGACAAGGCAGTTATCGATTCTCAGATTGAAGTTCAGCTACGTTTGGAGTTACTCAATCTTCTGGATTGTGACTTCTGGGGCGAGGAAACCGGTTCCCACATGGCGGGCCATGAGTTCTGCTGGGTAGTTGACCCGAATGATGGGACGCGAGATTTCTTGCAGAAAATCCCTGGTTCTGCGATTTCAGTTGGGCTCCTCCATAATGCAAAACCAATTCTCGGGGTCGTTTACGCACCGATAACGCTAGATCTCGGTGAGGACTGTATCTATTGGGCAGAGGGGCAAACGGGGCTGATGCGTAACGGGCAATCAGTTCACGCTCCACTCGGCCAATTAACGCTGCAGCCTGGTAGTGCAGTGCTGGTGAGCACTGCCGCCGCCGGCAAACCAGAGCTCAACGCAGAGCTCTGTGCCCCAGCAGAGTTCATACCGATGCCCAGCGTAGCCTATCGTCTTGCCCGCGCTGCTGCAGGTGATGCTCTGGTTGGTACATCTTTAGTCCCCGTGTCCGCCCACGATGTGGTCGGAGGACACGCGTTGCTAATCGGTGCGGGTGGCGTGCTACTTAATCAGGATGGTGAACCGGTCTCTTATGAATCCGAAGACCGGATGAGGGAGGTTTGCTCGCGTTGCTTTGGTGGAGCGCCACAGGCGTGTCGCGAGCTCGCCACCAGGGATTGGAGCCGCTTGTTCCAGCAGTCATGAGGCTCCATCGTGACTACCGTCGGGCCTGCAGACGCTCAGCCTGTTGCCGCTCCCGAATCTCAGCCTGCTGTGCAATCACGGCCTGGATCTGGGCATAGAGCTGGGCATCTTCGTTGTCACGGTCAGCAACCGTCACAACCAGTGCATAAGGTTCTTTCTCCAAGACGTCTGGATGATTCCACTCGCGATCTTGCCTGATCACCACTACAAACCATTTTTCATCGGGATTGCGCCGCCGGAACGTCCAGCGTGAAGACTGAACGGTGCCGCGGCTTCGCTGCTGAGCCGTAATTTCACGATTGCCTGTTGCATCATCGTTGCGCGAAAGCACCTGGTTCTTGGGCGATACCATGTTGTAACTGGGGCACCCCTGGGCGAGGTGATAGACCTTGCTGTTCCGATTGCCAATGATTGCGCCGCCTCTGTGAGACTTTGGTGATTGAGCTGCAGCACCCCGGGCAGGAACAGCGCTCACGATTCCCTCGCGAGAAGGCTTGTGTCCTAAGCTCCAAGTGCGGTCACGGGTGATAAATAGGTTCGCGTGCCCCATCACGCTGGCGGTGCGGCGGTTCCACTCTTTCTCCCATGCTGACACCGGGTATTGCCGATCCCAGGCCATAAGCAGCTGCTGTTGCTGCTTGGACATGGATAGCCCGTAGCGGTCGTACATGTAAAAAGTGGAGCGCGCTACCAACCCCTTGACGTCATTACGCGGCTCGGCCGCTCGCCCCTTAAAATCCACGCGAGTGGGGCACGCGCCGTACTGCGGTGCAACTCCGGCCACCGTGCCGTACTGGAAGTTGCTGCGGTCGCCGTTCACCTCGCCAACTGAGGGGTAGAGTGTTGCCGCTGACCGAAAACTGACCCAGTAGAGGCTGTTCTGCCGACTGAAAACTGACCCAGGTGTTCAACTGCTTCTGCTCAATTTTTGAGCAGGAGAACACAGGGTGATCAGTATGGAAATGATGGGCAAAATTCGCCGGATGTATTTCCGCGACAAGCTGTCGCTGCATGAGATAGCCAAGCGCACCGGGTTGGCGCGCAACACGATTCGCAAGTGGGTCAGAGCACCTGAGGCCAAGCCGCCGGTCTACCAACGCCGCGCGATCTTCAACAAACTCAGCCCTTTTCACGCCACGCTGGAGCAGGCGCTAAAAGCCGATTCGCTGCGGCCCAAGCAACAGCGGCGCAGTGCCAAGGCGCTGTTGGCGCAAATCAAAGCCGAAGGTTATGACGGTGGCTACAGCCAGCTCACCGCGTTTATCCGTGCCTGGCGAGGGGGACAGGGCAAGGCGTCGCAGGCCTTTGTGCCGCTGACCTTTGCTCTTGGCGAGGCGTTTCAGTTTGACTGGAGCGAGGAAGGCTTGCTGGTCGGCGGCATTTACCGGCGTATGCAGGTGGCACATCTGAAGCTGTGTGCCAGCCGTGCGTTCTGGCTTGTGGCGTATCCGAGCCAGGGCCATGAGATGTTATTTGACGCCCATACACGCTCGTTCGGCTCCTTGGGCGGCGTGCCGCGCCGGGGCATCTACGACAACATGAAGACCGCCGTCGACAAGGTCAATAAGGGCAAAGGCCGGGCGGTGAATGCGCGCTTTGCGGTGATGTGCGCGCATTACCTGTTCGATCCGGACTTCTGCAACGTCGCCGCTGGTTGGGAAAAGGGCATCGTTGAAAAGAACGTGCAAGACAGCCGCAGGCGTATCTGGCTAGACGCCCAGGACTGCCAGTTTCACTCCTTCGAGGAACTCAATGCCTGGCTGGGCCAGCGCTGCCGCACGCTTTGGAACGAGCTGACGCACCCTCAATACAGCGGGCTGAGTGTGGCCGAAGTGCTGGAGTTGGAGCGCGCTGAACTGATGCCTGTGCCAGCGCCATTCGACGGTTACGTCGAGCGGCCTGCGCGGGTCTCCAGCACCTGCCTGGTCAGCGTCGGGCGCAACCGCTACTCGGTGCCGTGTGAGTACGCGGGTAAGTGGGTCAGCAGCCGTTTGTATCCGACGCGAATCGAGGTGGTGGCTGACGACGCGCTGATCGCCAGCCATGTCCGCTTGCTGGATCGCGACCAGGTCAGCTATGACTGGCAGCACTACCTCCCGCTGATCGAACGCAAGCCCGGTGCGCTGCGCAACGGAGCGCCCTTTGCTGATCTGCCGGCGCCGCTGCGTCAGCTTAAGCACGGTCTGGGGCGTCATGCCGGCGGTGACCGGATCATGGCGCAAGTTCTGGCTGCCGTACCGGTCGCCGGGCTCGATGCGGTGCTGGTGGCTGTTGAGCTGGTACTGGAAAGCGGCAGCCTGAGCGCCGAACACATCCTCAATGTCGTGGCGCGCCTGGCCGCGACCGAACCACCACCCAGCGTCGAAACCCACTTGTCGCTCAAGGAAGCCCCCGTCGCTAACACGGCGCGCTACGACCGCCTGCGTGGCCAGACCGAGGAGATCGGTCATGCGTGATTTGATGGCGGAACTCAAGGAGCTGCGCCTGCACGGCATGGCCACGGCCTGGGCGGAGTTAACTGCACAGGGTGAGTCGAACACAGCCTCGTCCAAGTGGCTGCTCGAACACCTGCTGGAACAAGAGCACACAGATCGCGCCATGCGCTCGGTGAGCCACCAGATGAACATGGCCAAGCTGCCGATGCACCGCGATCTGGCCAGCTTCGATTTCAACGCCTCTAGCGCCGACGCACGCCTGATCAGCGAGCTGGCCAGCCTGGCCTTTACCGACACCGCGCAGAACGTGGTGCTGATCGGTGGGCCAGGCACCGGTAAAACCCACCTAGCCACCGCGCTGGCCGTGTCCGGCATCACCCGGCACGGTAAGCGCGTGCGCTTCTACTCCACGGTCGATCTGGTCAATCTGCTGGAGCGCGAAAAACACGACGGCAAAGCCGGGCGGATCGCCCAGGCACTGCTGCGCATGGATCTGGTCATCCTCGACGAACTGGGTTATCTGCCGTTCAGCCAGGCTGGCGGTGCGTTGCTGTTTCACCTGCTGTCCAAGCTGTACGAACACACCAGCGTGGTGATCACCACCAACCTGAGCTTCGCCGAATGGTCGAGCGTGTTCGGCGACGCCAAGATGACCACCGCCCTGCTGGATCGGCTGACCCACCACTGCCACATCGTCGAAACCGGTAACGAGTCCTATCGCCTGCAACACAGTAGCTTGGCGGCCCAGGCCAAGATCAAATCACGGGAGCGAAAGCGTAAGGGCGGCCAGGAACCGGAGGACGATGAGCCGTTCTGATTTCATGGCGACGACGGCCTGCTACATGGCTGCGTGTGGCAGGTCTTAAACAACTGAACTGGGCTAGCGAAGGAGTGGGGGCAACAGCAGCTGCGCTGGTAGACTTATCCACAGTTGCTGGTAACAAAATCAGCAATCCGCCCTGGGTCAAATTTCAATCGGCAGGGTGGGTCAATTTTCCATCAGCGCCAACAGAATGTCTTCAGTTGCTCTTCGTACGCCTTTTGAGCGTCCAGCCCTTGAGCTATCAAGTTTTCTAGAGTGTTACTGATGCTTCTGTGCTGGCGCTTGGCAAGCGAGTCAAGGCTTGCCTTGGCTTTCGTTGAAAGAATGAAGTTTTGGGTCTTTCTACCATCGGGTTTGTCTCTGAGTTTTTTCTGTGCCCATGCCGCTTTCATTTTCCTGATCAGCTCGCGATAGGTGCTGCTGTCAGGTTGCCTGGCGTCCCAGTCTTTTAAGTCTTCATAGCGGTCCACGCTTCCTATGTCTATGTGGGCTCCGTTATTGCGCAGGTATTGGTGTGCCCATTTGATCTGGGTGTCGTTGCTTGCTTTTATCCAGGACAGTCTGTTTTTTAGGGTCATTTTAGACGCACCTTTTTGTCAATAAATCTCTATCACGCAGTAGCATAACTCCGTCAAATTGGCTGTGTCACGCTGTAGTGTCACAGAGTGATATTTACTAAACTACGGAGTGATATCACGGAGTTAACTATATTCAAAATACAGGGTGTATTTATGCGATATAATTAGCGAAAAGCTGAAGCGATAGGTGGTCTATGTGCAAATACCTGCTAGAAAATCCTCTGGTGAATGTAAGTGCTGAGGCTAAATTTCTTTTACTGAAATTCATTCAGCTGTTTGGGATGGATGAGGTTGTGCAGAAAGGGGTGAAAGAGCTTGCATCTGACATTGGGCTAAGCGATCGACTGGTGTCGCGCTCGCTTGAGGAGCTCTTGGCTCGTGGGCATTTAGTACGTCAAACCCTATGCGAAGGTAGAGGGCGACCTAAAAGTGAGTACTCAATTTCGACGGCGTTATTCGCCAAGCTCCATCGTAAGTCTTCTGCTTCAGCTTCCGCTCATGGAGAGCTTCTTAACTCCATAATCACATCGCCGGAGCTCGGTGGTAGACAGGATTTGAGCTCGACCAATAGGCTTCTCCTTGCGGTCCTCCTCCAGCATGCGGACAAGTTTGGTGTGGTTCGTGATCTTGGTTTATCAGAGCTGTCCAAGCTGACAGGCTTAAATCGAGAGCGAACGAAGGGACATATCCACAAGCTTCAGTCATTGCGCATTCTCAGATTTTGGGAGGCTGGGCTAACGGGGTCGACTCTTTTCGGTGCGGTGAAAAGTGTCTATTTCCTAAACCTGAATTGCTCTGTCCTATCTGTTTCACGCGACAGCACGGCGGCCTTTGTTTTCTTTTGCGGATTTGATCCGTCGGGGTTCTCGGATTTAGATGAGGCCGGCTTGATAGGCAAGGCTACTTGGAGGAGGAGGGATGGCCAATTTGATTGGCAATTCCAACGCTTTGCAGAAATGCCGGATGCGGCCAAATACGCTTCGCTAGCAACATATTTTGTCCAGATCGATGGCCGTTCGCCACGAGGCTTTCAGTCCCAAAGGCTGCTGCAGTTAAAGCTGGATGAGTACGCCTCGTTTTTGTTGTCTAGATATTGGCGTGTGCTGCCTACTGAGATGTCGCTTATGGATCCTGAACTGCTCAATGTCATTGGTAAGGATCTGAGAGTTTCAAGCCCGCCAACGGAGGATGGCGCACTAGCGCCTCTTGCGGTGTTCCTTTATGAGGTTTCATTGTGCATCGCCCGTAGATATCAATGTCTTTTTGCAGGCCTCCGCGATTTTTCGTTCGAGTCACTGGATCTCATGATTCTCCCAGCTCCCAAGGACAGGTGGGGCAAATATCGTGGTAGCAGGATTCTCCTGGCTGTTGCTAAGCGTGGGCCTGTTTTTTCCGGATGTTATGTAGTCACTCCTGACGCCTTAAATACCAATGCCGCAGAGCATTTTGAGCGTGAAGACGAGATTGCGGATGCTGACCGCTACCAATACGGGTTGTTAAGGGAAATGCACTGCCCGAAACGTTATGGCGTTTTTTTGGACAAATAGGCTCGGACAGCCGCTAAAAGTTTTTTTCTACGCGTTTACCGAATCCTCTGAACTAAGACTCAGAGGTATTGCAGCATGAGAATCATCCGCCTAAAACAAGTCATCGATGCCACGGGTTTGGCTCGGTCTACTGTCTACAAATACATTGCTGAAGGGACGTTTCCCAAACCAATTTCATTGGGGGAGCGCTGCGTCGGCTGGCTGGAGAGTGAGGTGCACGATTGGATCTTTGCGCGGATTGCAGAGCGTGATCTCCAGACAGCTGCCGCTTGAGAGGTCGCATCGAAATGGCCGGATAGCCTCCGGCCATGATGCTTTTTTGCCGGAGTAGAATTTGGATCGAAAGAGGTAGTTTTTACCTTTGCCAGGGCAGATTTATGCCCGGATTGAATGGGTGAATTCTCTGGTGCGGGTAGTATGCTTTAGCAGTGCTATCTATCACTTTCCATTTAGTGAATTGCTAGCAGGAACAAGAGGTTAGGTCATGAGGAAGGTGGCCTGTGTTAGGTCTCAGGCTGAAGGCGTCGGTTAAAAATTATTCAGTGTGTTGAAGATATGAACTTCAACACACTGAGTATCGAACCATGCTTCGTCATCCTGGAAATACCAACCTGACCATTCACTACGACGCCACCTTTCAGGGGTTGCCTGTGATGGTGGATAAAGGCCCTTTCATCCAAGACTACCTGGCTGCCCTTCGGCTGACTCTAGATCGAGCTCTGGCTGAGTATCCAAGGGTCCTGGCGTTCAGAGTTGATCTGCGTCTTCCCGTCATGACTGAACTACCTGATTATGCTTACACCAATAAGGTAATCAGCCTTTTCCTTGAGTCGTTCAAAGCCAAGATCAAGCACAATCGTGAGATGGCGCGTAGAGCGAACCCCTACGCTCATGACAGCAATGTCCGGTACGTCTGGGCTAGGGAGCAGGGGCAAGGTGGTCGCCCCCATTATCACCTCGTGATTCTGTTGAACCAGGACGCTTTCTATACGCTCGGTAAGCTCAGTTCAGACAAAGTGAATATGTTCCATCGGCTACAGGCTGCTTGGGCCAGCGCTCTACGGTTGTCGGTGCATGAGGTATCAGGGTTGGTCCAGGTGCCTGAGAATGCGACGTATCGTTTTCGTCGTGATGCTGAATCTTACCGAGAGCTCTTTAAGCGGGCCAGTTACCTCTGCAAGACAGCTACCAAGGTCTTTGGTGATGGTTTTCATGCATTTGATACCAGCAGGCTCTAAGTGCATCTTATTAAGTAGCCCCAGTCGAGCAGGCCCGTCGTTCAGTCGCTGAGATCTTTAACGAGGCGACCAGTAACGTGTTGATTGGTAGTACACCAGGGTCAAGTAGCCAAGGCCTGTATGGTTATTCGCCTAAGCAGCAAAAAAAAATATCAAAGCGATGCCGTCTTGATGCCCACATCTTGAGTCGAGAATGGACTACCTACTGGTAGTCCACGCCAAGATGAGTTGTTAGTCAGGAGATTTGGGTGTCAGTAGCCAGCAACTCCAGCTTTTCCGTCAGTGTTGGCTTAGGTGGTGTGCTGGAGGCGGGCGCCAAACTGTTAGTGGACTCCATGTCCGTTACGGAGAAGAACTCTTCGACAATGGCGCCGCTGTCCTCCTCGCTGTCTTCGAAACAGCCATTACTGAGGCCTAGCCGAGCAGCCGTATCCAGTGCTGCCTGATCAAATCCTGCGGACTGGCGGGATTCGTTCAGTTGCTTGGCGGCCAATAGGGCCTCTTCCATACTCACGCCGCTACGCACTGTGATGTCGGCATAGAAAATCGGTGTCCCATGACTCTGACGGGTCGACTTGCCACGCAGGCGAAGCTCCAGGGGCAAGCAAGATAAGCGATTTCCTGATATGGCTTGTAGGTACTGCAGGCGTGCTGTCAGGGTGCGAATGCTATTAAAGCCGGTGGTGCGAAACACAAAGCTACCCAGCGGGTCATCGTCACCAATGGCCACGTTCAGGCGTCCATAGGGCTTGCAGGCATTGCCTTTAGCTAGAAGGCAGCCATCGGGTGAGGGGCAGGGCAGTGATTTGATACCGTCGTCGCACTGACGCTTACAGGTCTCGCCGTTACCGACACAGAGTGGGCGGCCGGTCGTGCGGTCGAACAAGCTGTACTCGGCTCTGAAATTCAAGTCTGGCTCGTTGAACAGCAAGCGTATCGGAATACTGCGCAGCTTCTCTTCTGGGGTTTTGCGTAGTTCGTCATTCAGCGGATGCAGTAGCCAGCCGTCCCGGCCTTGTACCTGCGAGGTAATGGTGAATTGGTCGTCTTTCTCCGGCAGGCGCTTGCCGTTTTTCTCGATGACTTTACCGATGGAAATTCTGCCCAATACGGGCGGGGTGATGGCCAGGCCTTTGAGCATGGTGGTTCTCCTAAAGCTGGAAATTAAAAAGCCACCGAAGCAGTTAGTGCTGCTTCGGTGGCTTTGTTGGTTGAGTGGGTTTAGGCAATCAGAAAGCGTCGACTGCCTTCCTTGATCATGCTGTAACGGGCTTGCAGGTAAGGCTTCTCCTTCAGCATCGTGGCCACATCCAAGGCGGTACTGTCCTTAGCTTTCTTCCAAGTGATTTGGCCGCTGGCGAATGTCGCTTTGCTGGCATTGCCCATGGCTTGTTGCAAGGTTTGCTTGAGCTGAGACTCGCGCTTTTCTTGCGCTGCAATACTCTGCCGAACAGCCTTAAGTTCGACATACGCCACTGATAGTGCGGGTTTATGGCTAAAGTCCACGGTCTTGCCAACGTCCTCTGGATAGAGGCAGCGTAGTGCCTGATCTGCTGAGTCGGAGCCATCTGCTGGTGGTGGTGTATCGCTGACCACGTATTCCCAGAATGTGCGTTCAAGTTCGATCAGGCGAGCAATCATCAGTTCATCCCGCTCAATACGGTGGATCTCTAGATGCTGACCGCCCAGCAGCACGGCCACGTCAGCTGCCTGTTTACCGGTCACAGCTAACTGGTGCATGACCTGCAATTGCACATATTCAGGGACGCCTTCTTTCCATTGGCGAGAGCCGTTAATGCCGGCCGTTTTGCATTCCAATATCTGCACATCGGTAGCGCCTATTACTTCGCGGTCGATGTTGGCCAGCATCCAGGGCATCGCAGGATCAGGATGTTGCAGCACGGCATTGATACGCCGTACACGGTTGCCACTGCGCTTGCTGTAATGCGTTGCCACGATAGGCTCGAGAATGTTGCCCCAGTAGGCTGGTGATTCTTCATCGTGTGGATCGAGTTTCGGCAACGAGCCATCACGTCCGGTTTTTTCCAGCCACAGTTCCAGCTGTGATTTGTATGGATTCAGTCCAACGGCAGCGGCAGCATCCGAGCTACCGATGCCACTTTTACGCACGGCCAGCCATTCCTCACGAGGAAGTGCTTTGGTGCCAACTAGGCGAAGAGCGGGCCGTGATTTGGAAACGGTGGAGCAGGGCAGTGCTTGGCGTTCCATGATGGTTTCCTATAGGCATAAAAAACGCCCAGCCAGCGGATGCTGACCAGACGTTTTGGGCGTGAACTGGGATTGAGTGGTTAGGCAGCGAGTTTCAGGGCTGCATCCAGAGCACGTTGTTTGATCACCGCACCTTGGCCAAACCAAGCCGAGTCCATGCGGTATTCATTGCTGCGTGCACGACGCTCGTGATCGACGTATTCGGTGACGGCGTTTAGCAAGCCCCAGGCGGTACCGTTGGCTGACTCCAGCATGGCGCCTTTGCCTTGGCCTTCGTACAGACTCTGCACTTTGCGCAGTGCACGTTCATTTGGCAGAACTTGTGGTATAGCGCTATTGGGCTGCACATCGCACAGCACATTCATAAAGAAACCCATGGCTTCATGCCACTGCACTTTGCGCTCAGCCAGGCAGCGCATGCGGTACATAAATTCATCCCATTGCGAGACGGCAATACCTAGCTGTTTCTTCACCGCTTGCGGATCGAAGCGGGTGTTGTGCGGGACTTTGATCGCGCGGGTGGTGCCATCCAGTGCAATTGTCAGTGTGTTATTGCAGACCACTCGGACGGTGGTCGGCGTAGCGGTGGTGGCCAGCGTGCCATCGCAGGACGTGGCCAGCAGCAGATAACCGTTTACCTGATCGTTGCCCTTGAAGGCAGCGGATTGGCCAGTACGAGCCAGGGCCCAGAACTTGCGACCCTCTTTGAGCACTCCTGCGGTTTCCAATTCATAGCCGGAAAACTCGGTGAGGTCCCGATAAAACTCCAATACCTCGCGGGGCTGTACGACCTGGTAGCGCTGCGAGACTACTGACAGCGCAGCTTTAGTGTCAGAGCGATAGAGCACCTTCTGTTCTGGAAAGGAGTGGATGGTGCCGAGCGCGCCGATGGTGTCAGCCTTGAAGTGCACGGGCGATTCTTGAATCTGCCAGTCCATGCCGGCTTCGCGTTGCCAGACTTCCAACGGTTGCTTTGGCGATAGGTTATTGCCGAGGCCGTGCCAAGGGGCTGCGCCGACGTAAGCCATTTGTTCGATCTGATGAGCCATGGGGTCAATTCCTTTTCGGTCAGGCAGGCATAAGCGCTGCGCTCGGCGCAGGCGTTCCTGATGGGGTGTGAGGAGGTGTATCGATTGGAGGGGGTGAAGCGGGTGTCTAGGGATTAGTCATCACAAGCAGAGAACTGGTGACCGCAGGCAAAGCACTGATAGTTTTGCAGTACGTGCTCATCAATACGCTCACCGATCTTTGCGCCGGCAACGCTGCCAGTGGCTGCGCCAAGCAGTCCGCCAAACAGTGCGCCGGCTATCCCGCCCAGGGCGATACCAGCAGGTCCGCCGATAGCGCCAACGGCACTTCCAATGCGGGCGCCGGAAAGTGCGCTGGCGGCACCCGTAACTGCTCCGCCGATACCGCCGACTACCGTCCCGGTATTTTTGGCAATGTTGCGACTAATGATTTCACTCGACTCACAAGATGGGCATGACAGGTTCATTCGATTCTCTCCGGACATGCCAACAGGCCAGCGCTCAAAGAGGGCAGGCTGGGGCTGGGCATGTATTAGGTTGGGGTAGGCAGGTCTGCGCGTCAGGGCAGGTCACAGATGTCTTGAAGGCAAGACATCTTTGATTGCTCTAGGGGTGATATATGGCTGATTTTTTTTGGAGTTGAGTTTGAACTGAAGGGGGGCACATAAAGTCAGTGAAACTGATCCATAGGCCTGTCATTCAATGACAGGTCTGAACTAACCATCTATGCCGTCAGGCACCGCAATCAAACGTGGTACTGCATCGACTGATTTGTCTGGTCTGGTTGAGCTGCGCAGTCGATGAATGATGGTTTGTGCTAAATCGGCTGTGATGAGTAGAGGGCTAAGCTGGTCAACAGAACCGCAATATAGGCACTGCTCGGCATCAGATGGTGAGGCCATATAGCAGCGGCAGCATTCCTGTCCCTTACCGCCAGAACCGTTAAATACCAGCTTGTAGCTTGCTGATATCGCCAGGGCGCGTTCAGCCACCAGCATTCGTCTGGCTGGGTTGTCGATGATGACCTTGGGGTTTAGCAGTGGCCCCTGGCCCATGACTAGTTGGGATGTCGGTCCGATAGTCTCTATGGGCTTAGCTTCGGCGGCATGTTGGCGTGCTTCTGCAAGCAAGCGCATGCGTTCGTTTTCCGTGGCCACTGAGGCTGCTCGGTCTTGCTGTTCTTCGGCTTCTAACTCCAGGCGGGCCTGTTTAACGGCATGCTCACCACGTGGTGAGTAAATCCAGCGTCGGTTAGCCGGGTTGCTCAACACCTCGAAGAGGAACTGCTGGTTGTCGTTGATGACTTTGATGTCGAGATCGGACAGGTCGATAGCGATGCTTGGCTGTTTTGCTTGCCTCAGCTCGCGAGTTTTACTGCTGGTGGCTCGGCCTGAGATTTCAAATATCACCAGTAAACGATGACCCTTCACCCAGAGGGTAACGTCTGCATGGAGGTGGTGTTCGCTGATATCGGTGTCAACCTTCTCAGCCTGCACTTCGTAGTATGGAATCGACACCTGCTTTTGGTAGATCTTGGAAAAGGCATAGTCCTTAACCGTCTCTTCGAAGTCTGGCAGCGTGAGATGCCCAGCTTGCAGCACCGCATCTTTAGCGGCCAGCAGGACGCTCTTGAAGAAGCCTTCCATGCAGTCGCTGTCGGCCGCATGGCGGAAGTGGGGGATGACCTTGGTGCCCTTATTAGCCGCAATCAACGGGTGTTTACAGGCCGGACAGCTACAGCCGCAAGCGCGTCCATTTTCGACTTCATGGGCGCGATAGAAGGCACCATCCTTCAAGCCAAAGGGTATCCGCAGTTCTCCGCTGCTCACTTATCGTATCTACCTTAATCGATTGCCAGGATCGGATGCGTTGTATGCCAAAACCTTACAGGTCGTGTTAGAGAGGGCGAGGAATCTAATCGTTGCCCACCTTTCAGATTCAAGAATTTTGCCATGCTGATGCTGAGTTCGCTGGCCTAGGTTATCTTTCTGCTCACGTTGTTGCCTTTATTGCTCGGCTTGGTGCGAGTGGCTAACGCTGAGCCTTAACCCCAGAAGCTATTGCAGATGCGCTGCACTGCGATCGAGTAGTTCGGCGTTTGAGCTGCCACCGGCGGTCCATGCCAATGCTAAACGGCCAACTGTTCTCCTCAGTGATACAGCCAAGGTTGTAATGCATCCAGGTTCGCCACCACGATCTGCTGGGCGCTGGCTTTGGATTCGACTTTGTTCGCGTCGATCTGAAAGCGCTGCAGCACGTACTGCACCAAGGCGCCGCGGCTGGGCACGATCAGCTGGCCGTTCTGCATGCCGTAGTCGATTTCGATGATGCGCTTCTGCTCGGCTGTCAGGCGCTGGTCCGGCTCGATGATGACATTCACCAGAGTGTTCCAGCCGGTATCGGCCTCGCGGCTGAATTCCGAGGTGTCCAGCACGTCTGGTTCACCGCGCAGGCGGCTGAGGACGAAGTCGCGGTAGGCACCGTTCTTCTCGCAGTACGCGCGTACATGCCAGCGCATGCCGGTGTAGATGAGGGTGTGCGGCGCAATCAGGCGGGTTTCCGCAACCGGGGTGGTAAACGAAACGTACTCGGTTTCTAGGCGCAGGCCTTCCCGGCAGGCCTTGAGCAGCGGGCGCAGCACCTCCGGGTGAATCGAGCGGTCCGGCACTTGCAGCACTTCGGTGTGGGCATAGGCCAGGGCCAGGCCGTCGATGTGCGGAGCGCGTTCGTGGTTCTGATTGAGCAGGTGTAAGTAGGCGCTGGCGCTGTCGTCGATGAACAACGGCTTGAACACCTTGCTCGGTACATAGCCCTTCAGATACTTGTCGTATGTAAGGTTTCTAGGCGCATATTCATTGATGTAGCTGTTGATGTCTTTTGAGGCCTGCTGGCGGCTGATGCCAAAGCTCTGCATCAGATGCCCCGTGGTCAGTCGGCCCTCCCACCAAGCCACTGTCTCGATCAGGCGATAGCGCAAAGCCAGATCCCAGCGTACCTGTGCTACCGATTGCTCGCGTTTCATGCCGCTTCCACCTGTGCGCAAACTTTACCTGTATATGCCTACATCGTAGACCTGTCGCTTTAGGCTACATACTCTGCGCTGGCGGTTCAAGGTTGACCGCGAGCGCTGGAGGTTGTGCGAGCGATGGAAGGCATGGGGCTGGTATGGATGCTGTTGGGCAGTGCAGGCCTGCTGATCATCACGCTACTGATGCTGTTGCTGATCCAGGCCTTGCGTCATCAAGGGATGGGTGAGGTGTTGGCCCACCAGGGTCGAACCTTGGCTAACCAGCAGGCAATCAATAAACAGTTATTGGCTGAGCGCAAGGAAGCCTGCGCGGCACTGCGGGCCGAGCGCGCCCACGTGGCACAGTTGCAGCGCAAGGTGGAAGTGCTGCAACAGGCCTTGGCTGATCACATGGTTGGGGTAGGTATGAGCTTATGAGTGGAGCAGGCACAAAGCGGAAGCATCATTACGCTGCGCAAAATTTGACCACTAATACAAAAAATTACCAGCACGTTAGTGCTGTTTGCTTTACCCCTGCAGCGCACATGGCTACTGTGACGGGCATCGCATGCAAGGTAGGCCGCGGTATCCCAAGGATGGCCACTCATTGTGTTTCGCTGTGCGGCGAAACCCCCGTAGTAAAGCCCTCCCGTGATATCCGCCAGGCACAGCCACGCGCTTAAGCGCGTGACTGTTTTACCCTGCGTATGCCCTCGTATTTGAATTACTTGAGCCCGCTATACGCCGTGCTCGACTGTGGAGTGAACGATGAACGAAGCACCGCTTCTGCGTGCGGCCCTGCTGGCTGCAGTACCGGCCGACGGCAGCACGATTGGCAACCAGTCGCTGCTGGCGGTTTTGCGTGGCCAGTTCCCACAGGTGAGTGAGGATGAGTTCTGGGCGGTGCGTGACGCCTTGATTGAGGCGGGCGAACTGGCCAAAGGCCGTGGTCGCGGTGGTGCGGTCAAGCGCACGCAGGCTGAGGAGGGCGCCAGCCTGAGCTTGGCTGAACAAGCGCTGAGTAAAGCCCGCGAGCGCTTTGAGCCAGCCAGTGTGGCCGAAGCCTCCGCTGCCTACCTGGCCGAGGCCGTTGCTACCGTCCGTAGCCCGGCCAAGCAGCAGGCCAGCAGCACCCTGCAAGATATGCAGAAAACCCTCTGGGCCACCGCCGATAAAATGCGCGCCAACATGGACGCCGCCGAGTACAAGCACATCGTGCTCGGGCTGATCTTTCTCAAGTACATCTCCGACAGCTTCGCCGGTCGCCGTGCCGAGTTGGAGCGCAAGCTCAGCGATGAACAGGACGATTACTACCTGGGCAGCGATGACCCTGAGCTGATCAATGCCGAGCTGGAAGACCGCGACTACTACAAAGAGGTCAACGTGTTCTGGGTGCCGGCCGTGGCCCGTTGGGAGTCGTTGCGCGCCGCCGCCAAGCAGGTGGATATCGGTAAGCGCATCGACGATGCCCTAAGCGCCATCGAAGCGGAAAACCCGCGGCTGAAGAACATCCTTGATAAGCGTTTCGCCCGCGTCCAGTTGCCGGACGGCAAGCTCGGCGAGCTGGTGGATTTGATTTCCACCATCGGCTTTGGTGTGGACATCAGCAAGGCTCGTGATCTGCTTGGTCAGGTCTACGAGTATTTTCTCGGACAGTTCGCCAGTGCTGAAGGTCGCAGGGGCGGGCAGTTCTATACGCCCGCCAGCATCGTTAAAACCCTGGTGGCGGTGCTCAATCCGCACCACGGCAAGGTGTATGACCCGTGCTGCGGTTCGGGCGGCATGTTCGTGCAATCCGAGAAGTTCATCGAAGCCCACGGCGGCAAGCTCGGAGATGTGTCCATCTACGGTCAGGAGGCTAACCCCACCACCTGGCGCTTGGCTGCTATGAACCTGGCCATTCGCGGCATCGACTTCAATCTCGGTAAAGAGCCGGCCGATACCTTTATCCGCAACCAGCATTCCGACCTGCGCGCCGACTTTGTGCTGGCAAACCCGCCGTTCAATATCAGCGACTGGTGGCACGGCAGCCTGGACGGTGACCCGCGCTGGGTCTACGGCAGCCCGCCGCAAGGCAATGCCAACTATGCCTGGCTGCAGCACATGCTCTACCACCTGAAACCCAGCGGCCGCGCCGGCATCGTGCTGGCCAACGGCTCGATGAGCTCCAGCCAGAACAGCGAAGGCGACATTCGCCGCGCTATGGTCGAGGCCGACGTGGTGGAAGTGATGGTGGCGCTGCCCGGCCAGCTGTTCTTTAACACCCAGATTCCCGCCTGCCTGTGGTTCTTGGCCAAACAGAAAGTCGCCCGCCCCGGCGAAGTGCTGTTTATCGACGCCCGTAAACTCGGCACCAATGTCAGCCGTGTGCAGATCGAACTGCTCGACAGTGACATCGAACGCATCGCCCAGACCGTCGCCAACTGGCGCGGCGAACCGTTGGATGTGGGCGGCGAGATTGCCGACTACCAGGACATTGCCGGCTTCTGCCGCAGTGCCAAACTCAGTGAAATCGCCGAACACGGCCATGTGCTGACTCCGGGCCGCTATGTCGGTGCCGAAGAGGTCGAGGATGACGACGAAGCCTTCGCCGACAAGATGCAAAAACTCACCGCCCAGCTCGGCGAGCAGATGACCAAGGGTGCAGAACTCGATCAACTGATCCGGCAGAAGCTGGGAGGGTTGGGGTATGAGTTCTGATTGGCCGCTAAAACCTCTTGAGGACATAGCCACAGAAGTGACTGTCGGGTTTGTAGGCTCAATGGCCTCGGAGTACGTCGACGATGGTGTTCCGTTTCTGCGGTCTTTGAATGTCGATCCTTTCGGTATCAATACTAGTGATTTGAAGTTTGTCAGCACCGAGTTTCACCAGCGCATCAAAAAGTCAGCATTGCGTCCTGGTGATGTCGTCATCGTTCGGACGGGAAAGCCTGGTACGTGTGCCGTTATTCCTGAGTGGCTGAATGATGCTAACTGCTCTGACTTAGTTATTGCGCGTTGCGGAGCTGAAATTCGGCCACGATTTCTTTGTTATTGGATTAATTCAGCTGCTGCCCACCACATTTCTTCTCATCTGGTCGGTGCGGTTCAGCAACACTTCAATGTTGGTGCTGCAAAAAAAATGTTGGTCGCTACGCCAAGCCTATTTGCTCAAGATCAGGTGATATCGATCTTGGGTAGTATCGACGACCGCATAACCCTGCTACGCGAAACGAACGCCACCCTGGAATCCATCGCCCAGGCGCTGTTCAAATCCTGGTTCGTCGATTTCGACCCCGTGCGCGCCAAGGCCGAAGGGCTCGAACCCCAAGCCATGGACGCCACCACCGCCCTGTTCCCCGACAGCTTCGAAGAGTCCGAACTGGGCTTGGTGCCGAGGGGGTGGGCGGTTAAGCCAGTTGGCAATGCTGTGGATTGTTTGGGCGGGGGGACGCCTGATACCAAAGAACCAAGCTATTGGGAGCCAGCCGAGCATTGCTGGACAACACCTAAAGATTTGTCGGGCCTGCAATCTCCAGTTTTGCTTCGGACAGAACGCCAGCTTTCGACTTTAGGGTTGGCCAAGGTCAGCTCGGGATTGTTGCCAGCGGGTACTTTGCTGCTGTCTTCCCGTGCACCAATTGGTTATCTAGCTATCGCCCAGATGCCGGTTGCAGTTAATCAGGGCTACATCGCCATCCCTCGTGGTGGTGAGCTTTCGCCTTTGTACATGTTGTTCTGGTGCCGTCAAAACATGGAAGGAATCAAAGGTCGCGCCAATGGTTCGACTTTTATGGAAATCAGCAAAAAGGCTTTTCGACCAATCCCCGCGTTGGTGCCCAATGCTGAAGTTTTGGATGCGTTCGCAAATATCGCCGATTCGCTTTTCGAGCGCTTGATCGAAAACGAACGCCAAGCCCAAACCCTAACCCAACTCCGCGACACCCTCTTACCCCGCCTAATCTCCGGCCAACTGCGCTTGCCGGAAGCCGAAGCATTGGTGGCGGCAATGGGTTAAGTCTGCAGATGTAGTAGCAAGCATTTATAAGGCCCATCAGAGGTCTGCGATTTACGATTAAAGGAAGGCTAGGGCAATGGACACTTCGACCTTATTGAGTTTGTGGAGCAATGCAACTTCGGCCCAGTTGTTGGCGCCGATCTTTGTAGTCAGCTTGGTGGCGGCGCTGTGCCTGATGTATGGCATCCACTACTTCTTTCGCTCGTTCTTGATTAGCGGTCGGCTGAAAAAGCTGGCCAGGCAGATCAAGGCTGCGGGGGAGATTGCCCCTGCACAGCGACGCAAGGAGCTGGAGCAGCTGTTCAATGGGCATGTCTTCAAGCATGTCTGGAGTGAGTACGCCGAAACCCTGCACAACCAGTACGAGCTACGCGATGGCGAGCAGCGTTTGCTGCGCTCGCGGGCGACGGCTGGCGCCGCGAACTTCTTCACTGCTCAGAATATGGTGGAAACACCGCTGGTGACCGAGTTCTACAAGCACCTGCCGGGCATTCTGACCGGTCTGGGGATTGTCGGTACCTTCTTTGGCTTGATGCTGGGATTGCAGCACTTTGACCCGAGCACGCCGGAGCAGGTCAACGCCAGCGTCGATAAGCTGCTCAAGGATGTGTTGTTCGCCTTCCTGGGTTCATTCGTTTCAATCTTGGCCTCGATTGCCGTCACCTTGACCGAGAAGTGGCGTTTGGGGCGCTGCTATCAGCACTTGGAAGGGCTGACCGAAAGTATCGACAGCCTGTTCGATAGCGGCGTGGGTGAGGAGTATCTGGCCGAGCTCGTGAAGTCGAGCAACGAAAGCTCGATCCAGACCCGCCAGCTGAAAGACAGCTTGGTAACTGATCTGCGCGAGATGCTGCAAAATCTGGTGGATACCCAGGTGCGCGAAAGCCTGAAGCTGGCCGATACCCTCTCCGCCAGTTACCGCGACTCCGGCCAAGTGCTGGCTGAGCAGATTGGCGGGGCGATTGAAAATAGCCTGAAGGCTCCTTTGGAGCAGATTGCCGGTGCCGTGCAATCTGCCAGCGGTGACCAAAGTGGCCAGGTACAAAACCTGCTCCAGGATGTGCTCGTGGCCTTTATGAGCAAGCTGGAAAGCACCTTTGGCCAGCAGTTTAATGGGCTGCATGAGATGTTGGGGCAATCGGTCACTGCCATGCAGTCCATGCAGCAGGGTTTTAATTCTCTGGTGGAAGACATGCGCTCGGCGGGCCAAGCCTCATCAGAGAACAGCGCCAAGCTGATCGCGCAGCTGCTGGCCGATATGCAGGCCGGGCAGAACAGCATGCAGGCTGGCATGAACGAGATGTTGGCCAACCTGCAAACCTCTATCGCCCGAATTGGCAGCGAGGGTGAGGGCGCTGGTGAGCGTATGGCGCAACAGCTGGAGAAGCTGTTTGCCGACAGCGAAGCACGCCAGCAGGCCATGGCGGAGAATCTGCAAGCGTTTGTGGAGTCCATGCAGCAGAACATGGGTCAGGGCCAGCAGGAGACTATGGCCAAGATCGCCGGCTCGGTTGAGGTGTTGGGCGAGCAACTAGGAGGCTTGTTCACGCAGTTGGAGCAAAACCGCGCGCAGATGGATCAGGCCAGCAAGGTGGCCCAGGTCGAGTTGCACCGTGGCACTCGTGAAATGGTCGGCGGGCTGGAGAAGCAGGTCGAAGAGTTACTCAATGCCGTGGCCGAACAGAACGGGGTTATGCACGACACCGTGAAGCTACTGAGCGCGCAAACCGAGCAGCATCTGCAAAGCATGCAGCAAGGCGCCGACAAGATGCGCCTGGCGGCTGAGCGCTTTGATACGGCCGGGCAGAGTGTAAGCAAAGCCGGAGAAGCAACAGCGGGAGTGCTCGGCGCAATGCAGGGTACCAGCGCCGAACTGGTCGGCGCATCGCGTGAGCTGAACAGTGTGGTGGCGGACTATCGCTCTAACCGTGAGGCGGTTAACCAGACGCTGGCAGTGCTGCAGGGTGTGGTGGCCAGTACCCAGGGTGAGGCGGCTGGGCGTAGCCAGTATCTTCAGGATCTCAAGCAGCAAGGCGAGCGGCTGCAGGCGCTGAATCGCGAGGTGAACGATTACCTGGAGCAAATCAGCGGTGTGCTAGGCAAAGGCTTTGGCGAGTTTACCGAAGGGGTTGATCGCAGCTTGCGAGTGACTCTCGGCAAGCTGGATGACGAACTTGGTAATGCAGTTACTCGACTAGCTGGTGGCGTCGACACCATGAAAGAGAGCCTGGATGACTTCAGCGACATCATGGAACGAGTGCAGCGTAAGTAATCGAGGGTTAGCCAATGTTCAACAAATCAGCTATCCCGACTCGTGCGCGAGATGAAGGCGAAAAACCATTCTGGATTTCCTTCGCCGACCTGATGACGGCGATGATGATTCTGTTTCTGGTGGTGATGGTGGCGTCACTGAGTTCGGTGACGCAGCGTATTCAGCAGGCCGAGCAGGGGGAGAAACAGCGCGGTAAGGACATCGCCCGGCTATGTGAGGATTTGCAGCTCAAGGCGAAGAACCGCAACCAGACCATCGTGGTGGACTGCCGGGATAACCGCATCAGCTTCGGTGAGGCGGGACGCTTTGGGCACAACCAATACTTTCTCAACGAGCAAGGTCAGCAGGCGCTGCAGGATGTAGTGCCGTTGGTGCTTGACGCTGCCGACAGCGAAGAGGGACGCAAGTGGCTCAAACAGGTAGTAATTGAGGGCTTTACCGATACCGACGGTTCTTACCTGTACAACCTGCACCTGTCATTGCAGCGTTCGGAGTGGGTAATGTGTAGCTTGCTCGACAGCCGTAGCCCTGTGCAGCAAGGGCTTTCGGCTGAGCGCCAACAGCAGATTCGCTCGATGTTCCTGGCCGGTGGGGTGTCGTTCAATAACGCGAAAGATAGCAAGGAAGAGAGCCGGCGCGTGGAGCTGCGTATGCAGTTCTTTGGGTTGAAAGACAAGGAGCATGCAGCCTCTGATGAGGCACCGGTATTCGCCACGGCCGCTCTGGAAAAATGCTCTTTGGAGATGCGTTAGATGAGTCACGCATTGTCGTCGCTGACCTCGGCCATTGCCCAAGGCCTGCAGCGCCAGCACGAGCGCACGACAGATAACGGACTAAGCGGGCTGGTTGCCTTGAAGCGTGCAGCCGCTGAGTTGACGCGGCGATATGATCAGGCAGAAAAAGCCCAGGTGCCGCTGTTGGAGAAGCGCCTGCAGGCGCTCAATAAGTTCAAGCGAGAACAGCCGCTGACGTCTACGGAGTGGCGCTTGGTGTTTGCCGGGCTTGCCGACGATGAGCAGGGTGGTCGGTCAGTGCTTAAAGACGATCAGTTGTTTGGTCGGGTGCATCAAGAGGTTGTCGGGCGGATCGAGCAGCAGACGCTTAGCCGTCGTGACTGGCTGGCGCTGTGCTTCAGCTACTTCAGCTATGACGAAGACAAGCCTGACGACAATCCCAATTGGTGCTTGCTGCGTGAGGATGTCGACCACGGCTTCGATGCGGTTAAGCAGCGCTTGGGTCGCGAAAAAGAGTGGATGCGGATTGTGGCCCATTACCGTGAGCTGTTCGGTAAGGACGCTGGTGCTAGGTTGGCTGAGGAGATTTTTTCCGGCACGATTGAGGACCTTTCTGCACTACAAACGATTGCGCAGGTCCCCGACAGCAGCTGGCTGTGGCGGCGCATCTTTGCAGTACTGTTGTCGCGCATCTTCAACCTGGACGACGCTAGCTTTTTGCAACGCTTGCCTGAGCTGCTGCAGCTTGGGCGGTTGAATCCGCGTTTTCTCAATGATGTGTTAAGTGCCTGCCTTACGCGTTACTACCACTCACGCTATCGAGAACAGTCCTCTTCGTTGCTCAAACAGGCCGCCTTGGACCATTGGGGCAGCCCGCAGATGCGCTCCAAGCAAAACGCCTGGCTGCAATATGTGGAGCAGCCGGTGTGCGCGATGGTGGTGGCTTGGTTTGCCAAGGAAGACCTGGAGCACTTCTTCACCTTGCTTAAGGGCGAGGCTGAGGTCGATCAGTCACGTCTGTTCTACTGGCTACGTTTTGCCAATCAAATGAGCTACACGCGCATTGTGATGGGAAGCGATGCCTGGCATGACCGGGGTAGCGACTTCGTGGCGTTCCGGGAGAAGAATAAGGGACGTCTGAGCCAGCTGGCTGGCGGGCCTAGCCACAACAATGCGGTGGTGATGCAGATCGGCAACTACTTCTTCGTGGAGTTCTCCGGAACGGGTAACGCTTGCTATGTCTACCGTGCGGATACTGCACCGTTTAATCCCGATAAGGCTGTTCTAGGCCTGGCCACCGAGCTAAAACAGCAGCATCGAGCGTTGAAACGCATGTCACATTCGCCGGCACCGCGCCGAACCAACCTAGTTGAAGGGTGGTTGGATAAGTTTGATGTTGAGTTGCGAGCGCTCGGCATTGTGCCGCAATCAGCTAGCTCTAGCTCTAGCTCTAGCTCTAGCTCTTCATCGTCATCGACGGGTGGCGCCTCTATAGAAACGCAGGTGGCAGTATTACTGAAATATGTGCAACACCAAGTAATCGATAACCGTAGCAAGGGTGGCACCTATCAGGTCAAGTTGGCGGGCGATGATGCCCGCGCCAAGACCGCTTTGCTGCGACTGGGATTCAAGCCCGTGAATAACAATCCGCTGCTGTTCTGGAGGAGCTGATGCTCAAACGATTTTTCTCAGGGAAGGGGCAGCGGGCGCAGCAAGCTGCAGCAGCAGCTGTGATTTTTGAGGTGCAAGAGCAGGGGCTTTGCTATGCGCTCAGCCTGGCGAATGATGAGGATCATTGGCAGTTGGCCGCATACCTGGATCAGCTGTTTGAAGAGGACTTTGCTTCTCAGCTGAGTGACCGGTGGTTGCTGCCTTGGGACTCGCTCTATCAGCTATTGGATGACTCGGAGCACGCCAGTAGCTTGCAGTTGCTCGGCTTACCTCCCCTGTCGAAGCTGCAGCCGCTACTGGCTAGCCAAGGCAGTTTGGCGGAGGCAGGCTTTAAGGTATTCCAGACATGGCGAGACCCTGTTGGCGGCGCTCCCGTCGAGGTAGAGCGCTGTGGTGCCGTTGTAAGGTGTGCTGGTGGCTTTGAGTTGTTGCCACGGGCTGTTTGGGAGCTGCTGCACGCCGTGCGCGCTCTGCATGCTGCGCAGCAGGAATCGCCGGGGGAGATAACCAATCAGCTCGGCTGGTCGAACATTCGCAAACTGGCCAAGCGGGCTGGTGCGGGGATGGATGGGTTCCTTGATAAGACCGTGGTAGTCAAACCAAACAGCCTTAAGCTCAACCCTCGTAAGAAGATGGTTGGAGATACACCGGTCATTGAGCTGGATGTAGCTTTTGAGGGGCAGCCCAGCAATTGGCTTGCTAGTTTCGATGCTTACAAGCAGGTACAGGACAGTTATCGCATTCCGAGCGCCGATGGTTCGGTAACGCACGTACTGATCGAGCCTGAAGTAAAAGCGGTGCTGGAGTCTGTGCGGGCGCTGCCAGGGCGGCGGGTTGCAGGGGATGAGGCGGTGTCCTTGTTGCGTAACCCCTTTAGTTTTATCGGGGATGACGCTGCGAAGGTGGTGGATCCCGATGAGTACCAAGATGCGCTGGTGGACGAGGGAATCTACTTCCACCATTTCCGCCTTGAACCGAGATTGGGCGAAGACGCTAAGACGATCCAGTCGGTTGGGTTGCTCTTGGAGCCTATTTCCGCCACGCCGCTGCCTGAGGTGGTGTTGAGCTTTGCTGCACCCTATGAGTTGGGACCTTTCGTTCGTGCACTAGAGGTGAATTTGGCAGCTGGTTTGCCTGCGAGTTCATGGCAGGGGCATGAGCTGGAGTTGAGCGACTTCGATTTAGTGCAGCTGACAGGCATTAAGGAACTGTTACGCGGCTGGCAGCATCAAGTGGACGGTAAAGCCTTTGAGGCTGTGGTTGATCTGTCTTCCTACGGTGATCGGGTGGTGGGTATCGGTGAGGCGGAGCGCATTACCTCACCGTTCCTCGTCAAAGAGGCAACAGAGAACTGGCTACCGGCTGAGGTTAAAGACTTAGGTATCGACGGTGAACTGCTTAGTAAGTGGGATGCCTCTAGTCGAGAGAACTTCGAGGCGTTTGAGCAGCGCCTCGATGAGGCGCGAGCAGCGGGTGATGAAACCGTAGCTTTACCTGGTACCGACCTGTCACTGCCACTTAAGGCGGCTGAGCAACTGTTTGATTCATGGGCAAAGAAACTCAATCCCGTCGAAGCCCTTTCCACCCTTGGTTCAACCAAGGTGGCGCGCGCGGTGCTGCACATCGAAAACAATATCGAGGAGGCCACTTATGCAGAGCGCCGTGAGGCCGCTCTGTTGGCAGGCCGTCATGCTCACGCCGATTTACCGGAGTTGTTGCGCCCCGAAATTCAATTACGGGAGCACCAGCTCAAAGGTGTGGCCTGGATGCAGCACCTGTTTGGTCTGGCGCCCACTCATGTTGCTGGGTGCTTGCTGGCGGATGACATGGGCTTGGGTAAGACCATCCAGTTACTGACCTTTCTGGTCTGGTACCTGGAGCAAAATCCAGATGGAAAACCCACCCTGATCGTTGCGCCGGTGTCATTGTTGGACAACTGGGAGCGTGAGCTTGAGCGCTTCTTTTATGCCGATGCGTTGTCCGTATTGAAGCTTTATGGCGGTGCGCTGAGTGCGGTTAAGTTCAAGAAGGAAGAAATTCCCGATGACCTCAGGGCGAAAGGCATCAAGAACCTGCTTCGTCCTGGCTGGATAGGCGATGCCCGTATCGTGCTGACTACCTACGAGACACTGCGCGATCAGGAGTTTTCCCTGGCCATGCAGCAGTGGTCAATTGTGATATGCGATGAGGCACAGAAGATTAAGAACCCGGCGGCGCTGATTACCCAGGCGGCGAAGGCTATCCCGGCGCATTTCCGTGTGGCCTGTACTGGCACTCCGGTAGAGAACACGCTGATCGATCTGTGGTGCCTGTTCGATTTCATTCAGCCAGGTTTTCTGGGTGGCTTGAATCAGTTTGGTCGTGAGTATCAGCGGCCAATCGAGGCTGGAACAGAGCGCGATAGCAGCGCGCTGGAACGGCTGCGTGGCCTCATTGAGCCGCAAACATTGCGGCGTACCAAACAGGATGTGGCAAAAGATCTGCCAGCCAAGTTGGTGGACAAGGCGTGTCGGGCGCTCAGCATGCATGCACTTCAGCGCAATTTGTATTTGTCTGAGGTGGCCAGCTACAGCCAAAAGCAGCAGATGAAAGAGCAACTTGGAGAGAAGGAGAGCGGCATGCTTGGGCTGTTGCACCGCCTCAAGTTGGTCTGCGCTCACCCGTACAGTGTGCAGCCAGATCAGAGGCTGCGTGACCACTCACCCAAGCTTCAGTGGTTGCTGCAAACGCTGGAAGGCATCAAGCGCGCTGGCAATGGTGACAAGGTCATTGTGTTTAGCGAACTGCGTGACATTCAGCGTGAGCTGCAGCATGCCATTCACGAGCGTTTCGGCTTTAAGGCCACGGTGATCAACGGCGATACAAGCACCAGTAGCCAGAGTGCGCAAAGCCGGCAAAAGCTGATTGATCAGTTCCAGCAACAGCCTGGTTTCTCGGTGATCATACTTTCCACCGTCGCTGTCGGCTTTGGTGTGAACGTGCAAGCTGCCAACCATGTTATCCACTTCACCCGCTGCTGGAACCCGGCCAAAGAAGATCAGGCGACTGATCGTGCCTATCGAATTGGTCAGGAGAAGGATGTGTACGTGTACTACCCGACGGTGCTGGATAACAGCATGCAAACCTTCGAAGCGACGCTGGATCAGTTGCTGGAAAAACGCCGGGCGTTGGCCCAGGACATGCTGCATGGAGCATCGGAGATTCAGGTTGCAGAGTTCGGTGAGTTGCTGAGGGCTCAGGGATGAATGAGTGTATTGGGCTACGTGACGCATCTGGGGATGAATCCTTGCAAACCAGGCTTCTTCACCAGATGCAGGGTTTCTTACAGCTCTGTGACACCTTCTTGCCCCACCTAATCTCCGGCCAACTGCGTCTACCTGATGCCGAGGCGCTGCTTGAGGAGGCGCTTTAATGCATGAACCTATCGAACAGCGCGAAGCCCTTTGGGATGAGTTTTTACAGCGTTGGCCGCTAGAACATCTGGCGGCCATGACGCTTGAGACCTACAACCAGGCCGGCGCTGACGATTCCTTTTGTAGGTGGCTGGAAAAGCACACTGAATACCTTGGCTCGATTTGGGGCGGTTCGTCGCTGAAGTTCGGTATCTACTCACGGGCTAACAGCAAAAAAGACCCCAGTAGCCAGAATGGTGTGACCTCCAACGAGCGCTATGCCTGGTATACCCGCTATGGCCAGAGTGAGGAGGAGGCCTTCACGCGGGTGCGTGGCTTGATTGTGTCGGCTGCCCAGGCGGCGCGCGAGGGGCGGTTGGATGACATTGAGGCCATTGATCTGTGGCCCATTGTGAAGCGGAAGATTGCATTTCTTTACCAAGATCGGCAGCAGCCGACTGTGCTACCAATTTACCTGCGCAAGTATCTGGCCGCCGCTATCGATGGCCCAGCCCCTAAGCTGCATAGCGAGCTGTGTCGCACGTTGCTGGCGCAAAAGGGGAGTGAATCGCTGCTGGTCTTTGCTGACAGGGTGTATGACAAGGGTCAGTTGGTGCTGCAGCGTGAGCAGCGTGTTGCAGTGCTAAGCCACTTTTCAGCCTGTAAAGACTTGGCTGCGCACTTGGAGGCAGCACAATCGACCTTGGCGTTCTGTGATTTGGCGCTGGCGCTGCACGAGCAGGGGCTTGATTGGTGGATCACCGAGGCTGGCGCTATCCATGCTGGGCGCACAGAGGATTTTCGCGTGTGGCAAGTGGCACTGGCGTTGCGGGTGGACGTAAGTGCTGAAGCCGTACGAGTTAGTTTGCAAGGCTCTGGCGAGGCGCAGTGGCAGCTGCTTGAAGAAGCATTGGTTGACTCACTAATTGAGGCTGTCTCGCGGAGCACGGATCTTGAGCCCAGCACAACGCGTGAGGGTTACTGGCCGGATGACTACGACAATATGGCGGATCGGTTGGTCATTACCCTGACCGATGGCGCAATCCGTAATGGTTATCTGAGTGTGCCAAAGCTGCAGCGTTTATTTCCCGACGATTGTCTGAGCGAGAGCGATCAGCCAGCGCAGCAGTTGTTTACCATCCGGCTCCCGGATGGCAGTAGCCAGCAAACCCAAGTTTTAAAACAACATAAGCGCATTCAGGCTCGCTTCAATGCGTTGTTCGCGAAAGAGCAGTTGCAGGCTGGCGACCAGGCGGTGCTAACGCATGTTGCAGACTACGACTACCAACTGAGTTTCAGGCGTGCCGGTCAGCTGGATAAGCCCGTCGTGAGCGCGGCAGGACAAGTAAGCATCGAGGTGCCCATGAGCAATGTTCCGCTTAATCAGATTCTGTTTGGCCCGCCGGGTACGGGTAAGACCTATACCACTGTCGAGGCCGCGCTTGAGGTGCTAGACCCTGGCTATCTGAGCGAGCAACGGCACAACCGCGGCGCGCTAAAGGGCCGCTTCGATGAGTTGGTGCAGCAAGACCGTATTCGCTTTGTGACCTTTCACCAGAGCTTCAGTTACGAAGATTTTGTTGAGGGGCTGCGTGCTACTACCGACGACGCCAGCGGGCAGCTGCGATATGAGGTGGTGGATGGGGTGTTTAAGTCGCTGTGTGAGGCTGCTGCAGCCAGGGTTACACAACAAGCCGAAGCGCCGACTGAGCTAGGTCAGCGGCGAATTTGGAAGATGTCGTTGGGCAATACCCTGGGCGAAGACGCGAGTGTTTATCAGGAGTGCTTGGCCGGTGGTTATGTGCTGCTGGGCTATGGCGACGCTATCGACTTCACTGGCAGCACCAATCGCCAGCAAGTACAGGCGCGCTTTGCTGATGCCGGTGTGATGCCCGCCAACCCTTCAACGGATTACGGTATTACCAGCGTGACCGCCTTTGTCGCAAAGATGAAGGTGGGTGACTTGATTGTGGTGTCCGATGGTAATTTCAAATTCCGCGCCATCGGTGAGGTAACGGGTGATTACCAGTTCAAACCACACGCTGAGTTTGAAGATGGCTACGCCCAACTGCGCCCGGTGAAGTGGCTGCGCCAGTATCAGCCGTCTTTACCGCACACTGAACTGCTCAATGGTCAGTTTAGCCAGATGACCTTGTATGAGCTGCGTGATCCGACCTTGGATCGAGAAAAGCTGCAGGCACTATTGGGCGTTTCTACAGCGCCAGGCATCTACACCCCAGGTCAAGTATTTGGCCGGGACTATAAGGTGGTTCGTGCAAGTGCCGATTTGTTAGAGTTGAAAAAGCCTAATGGCAACTTGTTGCCATTTTCTATGGGTTTGCTCAGCGAGCTGGCAGAGGCTGTGCGGCAAGGCAAAATTGCGCTGCAGGACATTCGGGAAAAAACAGCCATTGAGAAGCTGCCTGGTTCGACACTGGAACCATACCTAGTCAACGGCTACAACAATATTCTGGCACCGCTAGTTGAACATTTAGTCGGTAATGGCGAGCGAACGCTCCCTGCTGAATCGGGGCCGGATGCCAGAGTCCTGATCATCGACGAAATCAACCGAGGCAATATCTCACGCATCTTTGGCGAGCTGATCACCTTGATTGAAGCGTCCAAGCGCGCTGGTGCGGATGAGGCGTTGTCGGTGATGTTGCCTTACTCAAAACAGTCTTTCAGTGTGCCCGATAACCTCTTTCTAATCGGCACCATGAACACGTCCGACCGCTCGCTGGCTGGGCTGGATATCGCACTGCGTCGGCGCTTTGTGTTCCGTGAAATGCCGCCTCGGCCTGAGTTGCTAGATGATGTTCAGGTGACCGGGTTGAACGTTGGCCAATTGCTGCGGGTAATGAACCAGCGCATTGAGGTGCTGCTGGATCGTGATCACTGCATGGGCCACGCCTACTTTATGCCGCTCAAAACGGATAACTCGCTGGCGCGCTTGGCACTGATTTTCCGCAATGAAATTCTACCGTTGTTGCAGGAGTACTTCTTTGAAGATTGGCAGCGTATCGGTTGGGTGCTGAACGACCAGCACGCCAGCGTTAATGGCACGGAGCCCTTTATCCGTCGACCACAAAGCGATCTGAACCTTGCCGATCTGTTTGGTAGTGGCGTAGCTGAGAAGCTCAATGATCAGCGTTGGGAGCTCAACCATCAGGCATTTAACTCCCTAGCCAGCTATCAGAACATTGTGGGCTGACTGCAGTGGCCAGCCAGCACGTAACTATCCGCGAGTACGCCCGGTTGACCACCGAAGCGGTTGGCTGGTCGCTTGACCTGGCGCAGGTTTCGCCCAGCGCGTTCGACTGGTTGTGTGAACTAAGCGGCCGTTTTAATCGCAGTGGTGCCTCGCTGTTACAGATTGAAGGTCGGCGCTCGCTGAAGTGGGACAGCTATGTAGGCGTGCTGGAAACGCCCTGCGGCACCCTGCTGGAGATTTTGCCCAAACACCATGAGCAGGATGACTGCCTGGTTAAGAGCCGCCAGTTGCTACGCAAGTTGATTCAGCGCGCCTTGCAGCTAAAACCCCGTGAGGCCTCGGTGGCCAGTCTGGAACTGTTTGACGCGCCGCTGAGTGAGTGGGTGATGGGGCAGTTTTTGGCGGAGCTGGATCTGTTGGTGAAACGTGGTGTTCGTTTCGACTATCAGCGTGTCGAGGAGGAGCAGCGTTTTCTGCGTGGCCAACTAAATGTGGTGGCGCAGATGCGCCAGCCACCAGGGCGTCAGCATCACTTTCAGATTCGCCACGATGTATTTCTGCCGGACCGCTCGGAGAACCGGCTGCTTAAGCTGGCGCTAGAACAGGTGGGCAAAAGCACGCAGGATGCCGCCAACTGGCGTCTGGCCAATGAATTACGGGCAATGCTGGCCGAGGTGCCGACCAGCCAGCAGGTGAGTCAGGATTTTCGTGCTTGGAGCCGCGACCGACTGATGGCGCATTACCAGGCGATCAAGCCTTGGTGTGAGCTTATCCTTAATCAGCAAATGCCGATTGCCGTGAGCGGCGAGTGGCAGGGCATGAGTTTGTTGTTCCCCATGGAAAAGCTATTTGAGTGCTATGTGGAGGGCTGGTTAAGGCAGCAGTTGTTGCCCACAGCGCAGCTGACGAGCCAGACCCGTCACGAATATCTCTGTGAGCATGACAAGGGTCGGATGTTTTGCCTGAAGCCCGACCTGCTGATCGATTATTCAAAACAGCGCTGGATTCTCGACACTAAGTGGAAGCGGGTCGATGCGCGTAAGCCCGAGAAAAACTATGACCTGAGCCAAAGTGATTTTTATCAACTTTTTGCCTATGGGCATAAGTACTGCAAAGAAACAGGCGTGCCCAAGCTGGTGCTGATTTACCCATTTTGGTCAGGTCTGACACAGGCGCTACCTGCTTTTGATTACGGCCAGGGTATGAGCCTTTGGGCCTTACCTTTTGACCTGGAAAATGATCGACTGCTAGATGCCGGTGCTGCCAGTATCCCGTTGCGCTATACCGGCACCGATCAAGTAACCGTACAAGTAAGCGATCAAGCATATGCCACAGCCATTGCCAGGTAAGGCCGATAAGAATGACTGAAGATCAACTGGAACAGGAAACCCTCGGCTGGCTGGCGGAGGTTGGCTATACCCATCTCTATGGTCCGACTATTGCCCATGACGGTGATAGCCCTGAGCGGGAGAACTACCGCCAGGTGCTGCTGATTGAGCGTTTGCGCAGCGCCATTACGCGGCTGAATCCGTCCGTGCCCTTGGCGGCACGCGAGGATGCACTCAAGCAGGTTGTGGATTTGGGGCTGCCCATTCAGCTTTCGGCCAACCGTTTGTTTCATCGACTGCTGGTTAGCGGTGTGCCGGTGCAGTACCAGAAGGATGGAGAGACTCGCGGCGACTTTGTACGCTTGATCGACTGGGCGAATGAGCATGGCAATGAGTGGCTGGCGATTAACCAGTTCAGCATTCAGGGGCCCAAGCATACGCGTCGGCCAGACATCATTTTGTTCGTCAACGGCCTGCCACTTGTACTGCTGGAGCTGAAGAACCCTGCAGATGTGAATGCTGACCTGGTTAAAGCGTTCGATCAGATCCAGACCTACAAAGAGCAGATCCCGGACGTATTTCAGTACAACGAAATCCTGGTGATCGCTGATGGTAGCGAGGCGCGCATGGGCTCGTTGTCGGCGGACATCGAGCGCTTCGCCCGCTGGCGCACCATTGATGGCGTTACGGTTGATCCGCTGGGCCAGTTCAATGAGTTGGAAACACTGCTGCGCGGGGTTATGGCGCCTGCGATTCTGTTGGATTACCTGCGCTACTTCGTGCTGTTTGAGGACGACGGCCGGCTGGTGAAGAAGATTGCCGGCTACCACCAGTTCCATGCCGTACGCGCAGCGATTCAACAGGTGGTTAAAGCCTCCCGCCCCGGTGGTACGCACAAGGGCGGTGTGGTGTGGCACACCCAAGGTAGCGGCAAGAGCATCACCATGACCTGCTTCGCCGCGCGAGTGATGCAAGAAGCCGCCATGGAGAACCCGACCATTGTGGTGATCACCGACCGCAATGATTTGGATGGCCAACTGTTCGGGGTTTTTTCCCTGTCGCAGGACCTGCTGCGTGAGCAGCCGGTACAGGTGGAATCCCGTGGGGATTTGCGCAGTAAGCTGGCCAATCGGCCGAGCGGCGGCATTGTCTTCGCCACGATTCAGAAGTTTATGCCGGGCACGGATGAGGACACCTTTCCGGTGCTCTCCGACCGCTCGAACATCGTGGTAATAGCCGACGAGGCTCACCGCACCCAATACGGCTTTGCCGCTGAGTTGAAGCTCAGTAGTGCCAACAAAGTCGGTGAGGTGAGTGGTCGCTATCAGGTCGGCTATGCCCAGCATCTGCGTGATGCCTTACCCAATGCCACCTTCGTGGCCTTTACCGGTACGCCGGTGTCGAGCGAAGACCGCGATACGCGCTCAGTGTTCGGTGAGTACATCCACGTCTATGACATGCAGCAGGCCAAAGAAGATGGCGCCACCGTGGCCATCTACTACGAGTCACGGCTGGCCAAGCTCTCGCTGAAAGACAGCGAGTTGGCGCATATCGACGAAGAGGTCGATGAGCTGGCAGAAGACGAAGAAGACAGCGAGCAGTCCCGTTTAAAAAGCCGTTGGGCGGCGTTGGAAAAGGTGGTCGGTGCTGAGCCGCGGATTAAGAGCGTGGCCAAGGACTTGTTTGAGCACTTTGAAGAGCGCAACCAGGCGCAGAACGGCAAGGCCATGGTGGTGGCGATGAGCCGTGAGATCTGTGTGCATCTGTACAACGAGATCATCGCTCAACGGCCTGACTGGCACGACGAAGACCCGGAGAAGGGCGCGATCAAGGTCGTCATGACCGGCAGCGCCTCAGACAAAGCGTTGTTGCGCCCACACATCTACAGCAATCAGGTGAAAAAGCGCCTAGAAAAGCGCTTCAAAGACCCGAAAGATCCGCTCAAGTTGGTGATCGTGCGGGACATGTGGCTCACCGGCTTTGATGCGCCGTGCGTACACACGCTTTACGTCGATAAGCCAATGAAGGGCCACAACCTGATGCAGGCTATCGCTCGGGTCAACCGCGTGTTCAAGGACAAGCAGGGCGGCCTGGTGGTGGATTACATCGGCATTGCCAACGAGCTGAAGGCGGCCCTCAAGGAGTATACCGCCAGCAAGGGCCGTGGCCGGCCAACAGTGGATGCCCATGAGGCGTACGCGCTGCTCGAAGAAAAGCTCGATGTGCTGCGCAGCCTGCTGCATGGCTTCGACTTCAGCGATTTCCTCACCGGCGGCCACAAGCTGCTGGCGGGTGCCGCCAACCATGTGCTGGGCGAGAAGGATGGCAAGAAGCGCTTCGCCGACAACGCCCTGGCCATGAGCAAGGCCTTCACCCTCTGCTGCACCTTGGATGAAGCCAAGGCAGTGCGGGAGGAGGTGGCGTTCTTCCAGGCGATCAAGGTGATCTTGATCAAGCGTGAAGTCAGTGCGCAGAAGAAAACTGACGAAGAACGCGAGTTGGCCATCCGCCAGATCATCGGCAATGCGGTGGTGTCCGGCGAGGTGGTGGATGTGTTCCAGGCTGTGGGCTTGGATAAACCCAACATCGGCCTGCTGGATGAAGACTTCCTCGCCGAGGTGCGCAATCTGCCCGAGAAGAACCTGGCGGTGGAGCTGCTGGACCGTTTGCTGGAGGGTGAGATCAAGAGCCGCTTCAGCAGCAACCTGGCACAAGAGAAGAAGTTCTCTGAACTGCTCGACAGCGTAATCAAGCGCTACCAGAACCGCTCAATCGAAACGGCTCAGGTCATTGAAGAGCTGATCGAAATGGCCAAGAAGTTCGCCGCGGCCAGCAAGCGGGGTGATGCTCTAGGCCTGAACGACGACGAGCTGGCTTTCTACGATGCCCTGGCCAATAACGAGGCCTCGGTGCGTGAGCTGGGTGATGAGACCCTGGCCAAGATCGCCCACGAACTGACCGAGAGCTTGCGCCAGAACGTCAGCGTCGACTGGAGCAGCCGCGACAGCGTGCGGGCCAAGCTGCGGCTGATGGTTAAGCGCATTTTGCGCAAATACAAATACCCACCGGACCAGCAGGAAGAAGCCGCCCAGCTGGTGCTGGATCAAGCCGAAACGCTGTGTGAGGCGTGGATGTAGACAATGAACCCAGGGCAAGGATCGCTGTTTGACCAGCAACAGGTATCGCATGGCAACTTACCTGTTGAGGCACGTATGCCGCTGAATATTGCCGGCCGTAAAGTGCGCAATATGCTCTTTAAGGATTTGTGCGAAGCCGGCGATGCCTTAGTAGTGACTGGCTACAGCGGCCTTGATCAGTTAATTCAGCTGATCAACCAGCGAGGCGATGATAAGGGCGTTTTACGTTTGTTACTGGGCTCGGAGCCAAGCCCAAGTCGGCAACAAATATTCTCGTTGAAGCAGCAGGACTTTGATGCTGAGGTTCGCGCTTACTGGTTGAAGCGCGGTATCTCGGTGCGTCTTAGCGGACAACTGATTCGTTGTGCTGAGTTAATCCGTAGTGGTTATGTACAGGTGCGCTACCCCGGTGGTCGCCATAGGGTGCATGCCAAGATGTATTGCACCATGGGCGCCGTTAGCCTGGGTTCGAGCAACTTCACTGACCCCGGTTTGAACTATCAAGACGAAGCCAACGTACGCTTTCCAGCGAGTGAAAAAGCGCGCTTTCGAGAAACCTGGCAGGTAGCAGAGCACTTCTGGAATGGCGGCATTGATGCTAACGCGCAGTTACTGGCTTTGCTGGAGCAGTTGCTAAAGTTTGTAAATTGGGACGAAGCCCTTGCTCGTGCGTGTGCAGAACTACTGGAGGGTGAGTGGGCGGCCAGCTATCTGCGCACCTTAGATGCTTATCAGGGTGTGAGTCTGTGGCCCTCACAGAAGAAAGGTATTGGCCAAGCGCTGTATCTGCTGGAGACCGTCGGTGGGGTGTTGGTGGCTGATGCCACAGGCTCAGGAAAAACTCGGATGGGCGCGCATCTGCTGCGCGCGGTGCATGATCGCAACTGGTCATCGGCCCGTTCGCACAAAGGCTCAATGCTATTGGTGTGCCCACCGTTGGTGGCACCTAGCTGGGAGCGGGAGCGTGCCAACTGTGGTTTCAGCATGGAGGTTGCGTCCCATGGGCTGCTCAGCCATTTAGATAAAAAACAAACAGAAACGGCCCTAGCGGTGCAGTTAGCGAGTGCGCAAACACTGGCCGTGGACGAGGCGCATAACTTCCTGAATACCACCTCCAATCGTACCCAGCGCCTGCTGCATAACTTATCTGATCAAACCCTGCTGTTTACCGCTACGCCAATTAATCGTTCAGCCGTCGATTTACTACGTTTGATCGATATTCTCGGTGCCGATAATTTTGATGACGAAGTGCTGGCCATCTTCGAGCGATTAAATCGCAGTGGCCATGACTTTAATCAGATCCATCCAGCCGATCTAGCCCAGCTGCAAGCAGCCATTGCCCGCTTCACCTTGCGCCGTACCAAGGTTCAGCTTAATACCATGGTCGATCGTGAGCCGGAGGCTTATCGCGCGGCCAGTGGACGAATTTGTCGCTATCCCATGCATCAGTCGCAAAGCTATTGGCTTGATGAGACTGAGGAGGATCAGCGTATCGCCGCGCAGATTCGGGTAATGGCGCAAAGCTTGAAAGGGTTAGGGCATTTTGAAAAGCCTCTCATCATGCCTGAGAGTTGGCAGCGCCAAGGAATGACTGCCGAAAGCTACTTAAATATGCGTTTGCTGTCTGCCAGTGCATTGGCTACGCACCATGTGATGAGCAGTTTGCGCTCTTCGAAGCTGGCTGTACTTCGCCACATCTTGGGCGAGCAAGCTGCTCTGCTGGCGCTGGGCCTGCAGGAGATGCTGGAAAGCGCTGGCGATGATAAAGGCAGTGGCAATATGCTCGAGCGCTTAGCGCTGCTTAAAGGCAAGGTGCCGGGTAATCAACTGGGTATTGATTTGCCGATTTGGCTCAGCGATCCGCAGGCGCACATTGCTGCGTGTGAAGGTGAGATTGGTACCTACGGCATGATCCTGAAGAGGTTGAAGCGCCTTTCTGATGGTCGTGAGCGGCGTAAGGCGGATTTTTTACTCGAACTTGCCCGCCGGCACGAGCAGGTCATTGCGTTTGACCACTTTCCGCTGACACTCCGTTATCTCAAGCATTTGATGACGAAACGAGCCGTTAGCCAGGGCCTTGAGTTGCTGCTCGGGGTTGGGGGTAACAAACAAGCCAATGAAAAAATCCAAGAGCGTCTGAATCCCGCTTCAGGCTCTGGGCACATCATTGCCTTGTGTAGTGATGCGATGTCCGAGGGTGTCAATTTGCAGCGCGCCTCAGCCATGGTGCACTTGGATATGCCTAGCGTGGTGCGTTATGCCGAGCAGCGTGTTGGACGTATCGACCGAATGGACAGCCCGCATGATCAGATTGAATGCTGGTGGCCAAAAGATGCTGAGGCCTTTGCACTCAAGGCCGATGAGCGTTTTGTCGCCAGAGTCGAGACCGTTGATTCCTTGATTGGTGGCAACTTACAGCTACCAGAGGAAATGCAAGCCAGTAGTGGGCGCGTACCAAAGATCATTACTGCAGAGGAACTAGAGCAGGAGATCCGAGAGCGTGAGCTGCGTTCGTGGGATGGGATTGAAGACGCCTTCTCACCTGTGCGCGGGCTGCTAGAGGGGCCGGAGGCATTAGTTTCGGAAGACGTATACCAAGACTTTCAGCACGAAGTAGCTAGGGTTCTGGCTCGCGTTAGCCTCGTGCGTACCGAGCAGCCCTGGATGTTTATTTGCCTTGCTGGGGGCGAACACATGGCGCCGCGTTGGGTGATGCTGCCAGCGCTAGATGCTGCTCCGCTAAGTCACCTGCGCGACATCGTGACTACTTTACGCGCTCGCCTTGGTTCGCACGTTGAGAATCTGCCGATAACCCGCAGCGCCGGCAAACTATTGGAGCGCTTCCTGGGGCAGCTTTCTCTCGTAGAGCAAATGCTCTTGCCGCGCCTCAAACAGAGGGCCCTAGAGCAGATGCACGACATGCTCAAACGTTGGAGTAAGCAAAAAGGTTGGCTGCAAACCAACGAGCAGGCCGAGCAGATCAATCGGCTTATCGACTTGCGAGATAACCCATCAGCCAATGATTGCCCTGACTGGGCGCAGTTGGCTGATTGTTGGCTGGATTTAGTTAGGCCTACCTGGTCGGAGCACTTGAAAACCCGTGGTCGAAAAGCGGGGATTACCAGGCTTAGAGATATTCAAAAAGACCTGATAACGCATCCGATCGCAGCCAGCAAAATCTTAGATGAGATCACCGGCATCGATACACGCCGCAATTGGGATGAGCGGATTGTGGCCTGTATTTTAGGTGTTGGCGCTGATTTCTAAGGGCCATTTAACGTTAGCCCCTTCAACAGATTTCCTCGGGAACCGCTGCTGAGTACATCTATTTCGTATGTCTTCGGTAGATTCATTTTGGAGCTTTAAGTGGTTGAACTGAGTGAAAAAGCCAACCGTTGTTTGCAGCACTATTTGGCGGTTTACCAGCGTGAGCAGCAGCTTGGCAGCAATGGATTGGCCTTAAATGAATGCCTGCACCATTTTCTCGATCAGCGGCCTGCCGGAAAAAACATGTTGTTGGCGCTGATGGAAAATTGACCCACCCTGCCGATTGAAATTTGACCCAGGGCGGATTGCTGATTTTGTTACCAGCAACTGTGGATAAGTCTACCAG
>Ga0209343_10000167_pt1 | contig 85608 bp, 83 predicted proteins | sample RifCSPlowO2_02_FD_184026 | JGI IMG/M metagenome (GOLD analysis project Ga0209343, IMG submission 184026) | Groundwater microbial communities from Rifle, Colorado - Rifle CSP2_plank lowO2_0.2 (SPAdes) (version 2) | ecosystem: Environmental > Aquatic > Deep subsurface > Groundwater | place...
CGGATGCGCCCGCCCAGTTCGTCTTCGATCGGGGCCAGTTGGGCGGACCCAAGGGGCTGCTGGCCTTTGTGGTCAGCGCCAGCGCGGGCGAGCGCGAGGCCTTGCAACGCCAGGTGCTGGTGCAGGCCCAGGTGCAACTGGGCCTGGCACTGCAGCCGGTGCAAACCGTGGTGGAAAAACGCGCCACCTTTGCCTGCACCCCCGGCCTGGTGCGCCCGGCCCAGGCCATAGCCCCCGGCCTGGTCGCTTGCGGCGACTACGTGGCAGGTCCCTACCCCGCCACGCTGGAAGGGGCGGTGCGCAGTGGACTGGAAGCGGTCCGGCTGGCCTGCACGCCCGCTGGCGGCGGCTGATCGCGGCTGCACCCCCGCCCCTGTCCAGCCAAACCCTGGTCGATGTTCGTGCAAGGACTAAACACGTCACAACAAAACATCAGCTATACATAAATCATATTTATTGTTAACATTAACAATAGCAAATATCCTTAAATTAAAACCAACCGCTTCAGAACCACCACTTTCAGGGATTCAAAGCATGCGCACCACCAAAACCCAACAGGCCAAAAACCACCGCCTGATCCTCCAGACGGCGGTGGACCTGATGACCCAGAACGGGTTCGAAGGCACCACCATGAAGCAAATCGCCCGCACCGCCGGCCTGGGGGATGCCACCATCTACAAGTATTTCCCCACCAAGGAAAAGCTGGTGATGGCCTATTTCGAGCAGGCCATGGGCGATGCGCTGGCGCTGATGGAAAAAACGCCCCAGCAAACCGACTTTTCGCTGCAAGAGCGCCTGCAGTTGCTGATGGACAGCGTGCTGGAAGTCCTGCTGGCCGACCGCGAGTTTGTCGGTATCGCCCGCAGTCTGGTGGAGCGCGCGCCGCTGCTGCTGCTGGGCCAACAGCTACCCGCCAAGCCCCTGCTCCAACAGGCCTTCATGGGCCTGCTGGAGCAGGCTGAAGCGAACGCCGAGATCGCGCCCTGCGGCTTCAAGCCCAGCCTGGCGGGGCTGCTGGCGGACTATGTGTACGCCGTGGTCGCCTACTGGCTGCGCGACGAAAGCGAAGGCTTTTCCAACACCACGCAAATGGTGGACTTAAGCCTGGGCGTGCTGGTGCTGGCCCTGCGTAGCGGCGTGGTCGATAAGTTGCTGGAGCTGGGTGGCTTTATGGTGCGCAGCCAACTGGCGCGCCTGATGCACGAGGGCAGCGGTTTGCTGGACTTGCTGCACCTGGCGCGCCGCAGTCTGGACGGGGCCCGCCAATGAACGATTCCCTCAACCCCTGGCTTTTCCTGGGCGCGGTGCTCAGCACCATCGCGGCGCTGTTGCATGTGGCCATCGTCGTGGGCGGCGCACCGTGGTACCGTTTTTTTGGCGCCGGTGAACGCCTGGCCCGCATGGCAGAGGCGGGCCAGTGGTATCCCGCCGCACTGACGATGGGCATTGCCCTGGTGCTTTTTACCTGGGGAGCTTACGCCCTGGCCGGTGCAGGCTGGGTCGGCTGGGGCCTTGCGTCAGGGGTGCTGCCCTGGCCCAAGCCCGTGCTGTGCCTGATTGCGGCGGCCTATAGCCTGCGCGGGCTGGCCGCCATCCCGCTGCTGCTGTTCGCCCCGGCGCAAGTGACGCCGTTTGTGCTGTGGAGCTCTGTCATTTGCAGCGGCTACGGTGCAGTCCATGTGCTGGGTCTGGTCCAGGTCTGGGAGCGGCTATGACCCTCCTGCGCTGCGCACCTCCGATCCAAAGCCGCATCCACCAGAACCTGGCGGGCGCTGACTTCGCAGACTGCTACCAGTTCGCCGACCCCTGGCCGGAGCACACGGCTCTGCAAGCCTACCTGGCTTTGGCGGCGCGCACCCCCGGCTGGATGAATGCCCTCATGGCCCTGCGCAACCAGACCGTGCGCCTGGTAGGACTCAAGCACCTGGGAGGCATGGCACCCAACCAGCCCGCCAAACCCGCCGACGCCTACCGCATGGGTGAGCGCGTGGGCATTTTCAGCCTGCTGCATGCGCAGGCCGACGAGGTGATTCTGTTCGACGACGACAAGCATTTGCGTGTGGAGCTGTCATTGTTCAAGCACCAGGTGCAGGGCCGAGCCATGGTGTCGCTCAGCACCGTGGTGCACATCCACAACCGGCTGGGCAAGGTGTACATGGCCGTGGTGGGACCGGTGCACCAGCGTATCGTGCCCTTGATGCTGGCCCAGGTGGTGCATGGCTAAGCAAGGCCAGGCGACCGGCCTGCCACGCACGGGAGCCTTGTCGCGCAGCACCATTGCCGGCGTGGCGGTAGCGCGGGCTGGCATGGCGCATCTGGGACACAAAGCGACGGAGCTGACGCGCTCGCAAGTGCAATCAGACGCGGCGCGTGCGGACCACGAAGCCCGGCTGGGTCGCATCCTCTTTTCAGCCCTTAACCAGCTCAAGGGCACGGCCCTCAAAGCGTCCCAGTTGCTGAGCATGGAACTGGGCTTTTTGCCCGAAGGCATGCGCCATGAGCTGGCCCGGGCGCATTACCAGGTCACGCCGCTGAATCGGGCGCTGGTGGTGAAGGTGCTGCGCCAGGAGTTGGGCCAGGACCCCCATGTGCTGTTTCAGCAATTCGACCCACTGGCTTTTGCCGCCGCCAGCCTGGGGCAAGTGCATGCGGCGACACTGGCCGACGACACGCCTGTGGCGGTGAAACTGCAGTACCCAGGCATGGCGAACTCCATTGGCAGCGACATGCGCCTGCTGCGCAGCCTGCTGCTCTCGCTGGGCGCCCATTCCGAGGTACTGCCCAAGGCCAGCATCCTGGAGTGCGTCATGGCCGACATCGAAACCAAGCTGGCCGAGGAGTTGGACTACCTGCAAGAAGCACGGGCGCTCCAATGGTTCGGCCAGCACCTCACGCTGCCCGGCCTGGTGGTGCCCCAACCCGTCATGGAACGCACCACGCGCCGGGTGCTCACCATGCAGCGCCTGCAGGGCCTGCACCTGCACGAATGGCTGCGCACCCAGCCCAGCCAAAGCGAGCGCGACCATTTTGGCCAGCGCTTGTTCGACACCTTCATGCACTGCACCTTTGTCTTGCGCCGCCTGCAGGCCGACCCCCACCCCGGCAATTACCTCTTTCTGCCCGACGCTCGCCTGGGTTTGCTGGACTTTGGCTGCACCCGCACGCTGGACGGGGATTTTTGCCAGGCACTGGCTGATGCCTGGTCGGCCTTGCTGCGCAGCCCGACGGACACGGTGCGCCTGCAGCAGGCCTATCGCACACTCGGACTTATCGACCCGGGCTTAAGCGCGCACGACTTTGCCACCCAGTTGCTGCCCACCCTGGCCGCGCTGCACCACTGGCAGCGCTTGCCGTTTTCGCATCCGGTGTATGACTTTGCACAGCACCCGCCCTACCCGCGCCCCCAGCCCGGACACAGCAGCCAGGCGCTGCAGCATCTGCAATCCGTGCCGCCGGATCTGGCCTATTTCGACCGGGCTTACCTGGGCCTGATCCAGCTGCTCAAATCCCTGGGCGCACGCGTGTGCACCACCAATCCCTGGGTCCATTAGCCGCAGACCGAACTGCGCCGCTGCCCACACGCGCTTTATGATGCGCAGTTCGGCGCAATCCGCCTGCCAGGCGGGCCCGTCCACGCAAACGAGTAGGAGACGCAGTTCATGCACATCGGATTCAAGATTCTCAGCGCCACGCTGCTGGCAGCGCTGATTGCTGCGGGTGGCGCAGGAGCCTGGTATGTGCATACCAAGCAGCCGGTGCGCAGTGGCGTGGTCGGCCTGGACAAGCTGCAAGCACCGGTGCGCGTGGCCTACGACGAACGCGGCGTACCCCACATCCGCGCGGAGAATGAGGCCGATATGTACCGGGCACTGGGTTATGTACACGCCCAGGACCGCCTGTTCCAAATGGAAATGGTGCGCCGCCTGGCCAAGGGTGAGCTGGCCGAAATTTTGGGCCCCAAACTGCTGGACACCGACAGGCTGTTTCGCACGCTGGGTATACGTGCACGGGCCGACGAGGTGGTCGCCCAACTGGACATGGGCAGCCCGGCCAACCAGGCCCTGCTGGCCTATCTGGACGGTGTCAACCAATACCAGGCCGGCCACAAAGCCCCCCTGGAATTTGACATCCTCGGCATTCCCAAACGCCCGTTCACGCCGCAAGACACCTTTGCGGTGTCGGGCTACCTGGCCTACAGCTTTGCCGCCGCCTTTAAAACAGAACCCGTACTCACCTACATCCGCGACCACCTGGGGCCTGAGCACCTGAAGGTCTTTGACATCGACTGGCACCCGGAGGGCGTGCTGGCACAAGCCGAACCCAGGCTGGACAACGGAGATTGGAAACACCTGAACCAATTGGCGCAAAACAGCCAGAAGGCGCTGGACGCGGCAGGCATCCCCCTCTTTGAAGGCAGCAACGCCTGGGCCATTTCGGGCCGACGCACAGCCAGCGGCAAGCCGCTCCTGGCAGGCGACCCGCACATCGGGTATTCAGCACCTGCGGTATGGTACGAGGCCCACCTGAGCGCCCCCGGTTTTGAACTGTACGGCCATTACCAGGCCCTCAACCCCGTGGCGCTGCTGGGCCACAACACACAATTCGGCTGGAGCATCACGATGTTTCAGAACGACGATGTGGACCTGATTGCCGAAAAGGTGAACCCGGCCAATGCCAAACAGGTCTGGTACCAGGACCAATGGGTAGATCTGCAAACGCGCACCGAAACCATTGAGGTCAAGGGGGCGGAGCCGGTGCAACTCAAACTGCGGCGAGCTCCCCACGGCCCCATCATCACCGACGCCTTCAAGGAGAACTACGGCAAAACCCCGATTGCCATGTGGTGGGCCTTTCTGGAAACCGAGAACCCGGTGCTGGAGGCCTTTTATGAACTGAACCGGGCCGATACACGCGACAAGGCCCGCGCAGCGGCCAGCAAAATCCACTCACCCGGCTTGAACGTGGTGTGGGCCAACGCCGGTGGCGACATCGCCTGGTGGGCGGCAGCCAAATTGCCCATACGCCCCGAAGGCGTCAACCCGGCTTTTATTCTGGATGCCAGCAAAGGTGAGGCTGAAAAACTGGGCTTTTACAACTTCGCCTTCAATCCCCAGGAGGAAAATCCGCCGCGCGGCTACATTGTGTCGGCCAACCACCAGCCCAAACCCAGCAGCGGTGTGCCGGTGGCGGGCTACTACAACCTGGCCGACCGGGCGCAACGCCTGGACTCGTTGCTGCGCAACCCCAAACGCAAATGGGACACCGCTGGCGCACAAGCGTTGCAGCTGGATGCGGGCACCGGTTACAGCGCACGCATCCTCAAGGACATCCTCCCCGTGCTCAACGCCGTGGTCACCGATCCGGACGAAAAAGCGTTTCTGGAGCCGCTGGACAAATGGGACGGCGCCTACACCCGCGACAGCATCGCCGCCACCCTGTTCAGCGAGTTGCTGTACCAGTTGACCCACGCGGCCATGGCCGATGAGCTGGGCGAGGTGCAGTTCAAAAACCTGCTGCGCACCCGCGCCCTGGATTCCGCGCTGCCCCTGCTGGCGGCAGACGCCAAATCGCCCTGGTGGGACAACGTGGACACGCGCCAAAAAGAGAGCCATTTTGAAACAGTGCGGGTGGCCTGGCAGAACACACTGGAGCACTTGCAGGGCCTGTATGGCAAAAGCCTGCTGTCCTGGTCCTGGGGTCAGACGCACACCCTGACCCACGGCCATCCCCTGGGCCTGCAAAAGCCACTGAATCTCTTGTTCAACGTCGGACCATTCGCAGTCGCCGGTGGCCGCGAAGTACCCAACAACCTCGCCAGCGCCATTGGAACCGCCCCCTGGGCGGTGAACTACGGCCCTTCTACCCGGCGGGTGATTGATTTTGCCGATGCCAGCAAGGCTGTGGGCATCAATCCGGTGGGCCAAAGTGGCGTGTTATTCGACACCCACTATGCCGACCAGGCCGCGCAATTTGCCGAAGGTCTGTACCACCCCCAATACCTGAGTGCAGCCGACGTCAAGGCCCACACCCAAAGCACGCTCACCCTGAAGCCTGTGCGCTAGCACCCGGCCGCAAGAAACAGGCTTCAGGCCAGTGCAACCCGGTGTCGGCGAATACGCTGTGCGGGGAAAGTTATGGAGAAAATTGAACCTTTCCCGGGCGTGCTCGTGATGCCCAATTCAGCCCCGTGGCGTTGCGCCACATGCTTCACAATGGCCAGCCCCAGCCCGGTCCCCCCGGTATCGCGCGAGCGGCTGCGGTCCACACGGTAAAAACGCTCGGTCAGGCGCGCGATGTGCTCCGGTGCAATGCCAGGCCCCGTATCCTGGACGCTGAATCTGGCGCCCCCTTCCGGCATCGCCTTCCAACTGACCCGGATCGTTTTGTCCGCAGGGGTGTACCGGATGGCATTGCCGACCAGATTGGACATGGCACTCAACAATTCGGTGGAAGACCCTGATACCTCGCACTCGCCTTCCACCGCAAAACCCATGTCTTGTGGGCATGTCCATAACACGCTGGACAAATCGTGCGCGTCTTGCTGGCATTGCGCCATCAAGGTGCCGACAGAAATCCACTCCTGGGTGGGTGGCAGGGGGCTGCCTTCCAGACGGGAGAGCATCAACAAGTCCGTCACCAGTGTTTGCATGCGCTGGGCCTGCTGGGACATCAGGCCCAGGTAGCGCTGGCGTTCCTCGTCATTCAGCGGCAGCGACTGCAGTGTTTCGACAAAGCCGGCCAACACGGTCAAGGGCGTGCGAATCTCGTGCGACACATTGGCCACGAAATCGCGCCGCATGGCTTCGGCCTGTTCCACCGCGGTGATATCGCGTGAAAGCAGCAGGCTGCGCCCTTCCCCATAGGAATGCAGGTGCACCGAGAGTTTGACCGGCTTGGAACTGCTGTTGTTGCGGCCAGGCATGACCACATCGTGGCGAAAATCGCGCGCTCCCCAATAGGCCGCAAATCCGGGGTCACGCACCAGGTTGCCGAAATGCTGCAGCATGTCGCGCCGTGCATCGAAACCGAAATGGGTGGCCGCCGTCTGGTTGAACCATTCAATGCGTCCCTGCGAATCCAGCAACACCACCCCGTTGGGAGATGCCTGCAAGGCCGCTAAAAAGTCCTGCAGACGCCCTTCACTTTCAACCGCCAAACGGTCATGGGCCCGCACCAAACGGCGAATGCGATCAGACACCTCTCCCCACAGCCCGCTGCCCAAGGCAACACTGTCGGTTTCCCCCTTGCGCAACCAGCGCAGCAAGCGCGCTCCCCGCACGGCGTCAAAGCTCAGCCAGACATAGCCCCCCACCAGCGCCATGGCCAGAGAACCCAGCCATTCGTCACCGTCCAGCGCCAGATACCAACCCGCTCCCGCCGCCAACCCCTGGCAAACAGCGAAAGAAAAAAGCCGCCACAACATCGGAGCGTGTCGCGGGTCAGGCGCTTAAGCGCCCCACAGCCGCCTGGCCCGCCGGGCTGTCCACCGGCTTGGCGGTCAAGCGGTAGCCCGCGCCGCGCACAGTCTCGACCAAGGGACCGGCCTGGCCCAGGGCTTCCCGCAAACGCTTGACGTGCACGTCCACCGTGCGCTCTTCAATGTACACATGGTCACCCCAGACCTTGTCGAGCAACTGGGCGCGGCTGTGCACACGCTCGGCATGCCCCAACAGGTAGTGCAGCAACTTGAATTCGGTAGGCCCCAGTTTGATGGGCTGGTCTTCAAAAGACACCCGGTGTGTGCCGGGGTCCAGCACCAGCCCCCCCACGGCAATCGCCTCACCCACGGGCTCGGGCGCGCGTCGGCGCAGCACCGCACGGATGCGTGCCAGCAATTCTTTGGTGGAAAAGGGCTTGGCAATGTAATCATCGGCGCCAGCGTCCAGACCCGCGACACGGTCCGACTCGTCACCCCGTGCGGTAAGCATGATCAAGGGCACCGTTTTGGTACGCGGGTGGGCACGCCAACGTTTGGCCAGCACCAGTCCACTCTCTCCGGGCAGCATCCAGTCCAGCAGAATCAGGTCGGGCAAGGCAGCATCCAGTTCGCACTGGGCACTGGCACTGTCCATGGCCCAGGTAGGCCGAAAGCCGTTGTGCCGCAGGTTCACGGCGATCAGCTCAGCAATGGCTGGCTCATCCTCCACCACCAGGACTGCGGGCATATTTCTCATTTGATGACGGACTCGATTTGCTCCATGCTGGAGTGGCGCACATCCTCGCCCTTGACCACGTAAATGATGAACTCGGCAATGTTCTTGGCGTGGTCGCCGATCCGCTCAATCGCCTTGGCCAGGAACAACAGGTCCAGGCTGGGAGAAATCATGCGGGGGTCTTCCATCATGTAGGTGATGAGCTTGCGCACAAATCCGTCGAACTCCTTGTCAATCAGGTCGTCCTCCTTCAGGATGGCCACTGCAGCCGCCACGTCCAGCCGTGCAAAAGCGTCCAGGGCCTTGTTGAGCAAACCGGAGGCCAGGTCGGCTGCCACGCGCAGCTCCAGGGAGGGCAAGGACCGGGGCGCACCGCTGTGGATGATGGAGCGCACCATGCGGGCGATTTTTTCGGCCTCGTCCCCCACGCGCTCCAGATTGGCGGTGGTTTTGGAGATGGCGATGAGCAAGCGCAAATCCCGCGCGGTGGGCTGTCGGCGCGCAATGATGGAAGAGAGATCATGGTCAATCTCAATCTCCATGGCATTGACCTGTGCCTCCCGGGTGCTGACTTCATTGGCCACGTCCACGCTGAACTGGGACAGCGCGTAGATGGCCTGGCGAATTTGGGACTCCACCAAGCCGCCAAGCTCCATGACGCGGCTGGAAACAGAGGTCAGTTCGCTGTCGAACTGGGTGGATAAGTGTTTATCGGGCATGTAATTTCCTCTCAATCTAACCAAACCGTCCTGTGATGTAGTCTTCTGTTTCCTTGCGGGTGGGCTTGAAGAACATCTGCTCGGTGGAGCCAAACTCCATCAGGTCGCCCAAATACATATAGGCCGTGTAGTCGCTGCAGCGGGCTGCCTGCTGCATGTTGTGGGTGACGATTACCACGGTGTAGTCGCTCTTGAGTTCCACAATCAATTCTTCGACCTTGGCGGTGGAAATCGGGTCCAGCGCAGAACAAGGCTCATCCAGCAGCAAAACCTCGGGCTTGATGGCAATACCGCGTGCAATACACAGGCGCTGCTGCTGGCCGCCCGACAGGCTGGAGCCGCTTTGGTGCAACTTGTCTTTCACTTCAGACCACAGTGCGGACTTGCGCAAGGCCCATTCCACGCGCTCGTCCATGTCGGAGGCGTTCAGAGATTCAAACAGCTTCACGCCAAAGGCGATGTTGTCGTAAATCGACATGGGAAAGGGCGTGGGCTTTTGGAACACCATGCCCACCTTGGCACGCAACAACGCTACATCTTCCTTGCTGGTCAGCAGGTTTTCACCATCCAGCAAGACCTGGCCTTGCGCCCGCTGCTCAGGATAGAGTTCGAACATGCGGTTGAAAATGCGCAAAAGCGTGGATTTTCCGCAACCCGATGGGCCGATAAACGCGGTGACCTTCTTCTCTGGAATCTCCAGATTGATGCCCTTGAGGGCGTGAAACTTGCCGTAATAAAAATTGAGGTCTTTGACCGAAATTTTTGTTTTTTCCGGCGCTGCAGTGGTGCTTAGCATAGGGTGTGTTTTCGATTAGGGGGCTCAGAGCCCGGTCAAATTTTGTTGCGCGTCAGGATACGGGCCAGAATATTCAGCCCCAGTACCGCCACCGTGATCAGGAATACGCCCGCCCAGGCCAGTTTTTGCCAGTTTTCATAGGGGCTCATGGCGAATTTGAAAATGGTCACCGGCAAACTGGCCATGGGTTCTCCCAGGCTGGAAGTCCAGAACTGATTGCTCAGTGCCGTAAACAACAGGGGTGCCGTTTCACCAGCGATACGGGCCACGGCCAGCAAGACACCGGTGATCACCCCGGAACGCGCCGCCTTGAGGGTGATGCTCAATATCACTTTCCACTTGGGCGCCCCCAGTGCATAGGCTGCTTCACGCAAACCGGCTGGCACCAGTTGCAACATGTTCTCGGTGGTGCGAATAACCACCGGAATCACAATCAGGGACAGCGCCAAGATTCCGGCATACCCTGAAAACGATTTAAAGCGCGATACCACCACCGCATAGACAAACAGGCCCACCACAATGGACGGCGCTGACAACAAGATATCGTTCACAAAACGTGTCAGCGAAGCAAACCAGCTTTTGGTGTCGAACTCCGCCAGATAGATACCTGCCATCACGCCCACCGGTGTGCCCACACAGGTGGCCAGCAACACCATCAGGAACGACCCGTAGATCGCGTTGGCCAGGCCCCCTTCTTCATTGGGCGGCGGCGTCATCTGGGTCAGCGTGGCCAGGGCCATGCCGTCAAATCCCAGGCGAATGGTTTCCCACAGAATCCAGAACAACCAGAACAAGCCAAATCCCATGGCCAAAAGTGCCAGGGTGGTTGCCAGGAGGTTGACCCGTTTGCGTCGCGCAAACTTGGCCAAACGGGCCTGATGCAGCGCAGAAGTGCTCATGTTTTTTCTCCCTCGCCTTTGCGCAGCTGTAACAGCAGCACTTTGGACAAGGACAGGATGACAAAGGTAATAAAGAAAAGCACCAGCCCCAGATACATCAGCGAGGCTTGGTGCAAACCTTCGCCCGCTTCCGCAAATTCGTTGGCCAATGCCGAAGTAATGCTGTTGGCGGCCTGAAACAGGCTCACCGAATCCAGTTGGTTGAAATTGCCGATGACAAAGGTCACCGCCATGGTCTCTCCGATGGCGCGCCCCAGTCCCAGCATGATGCCCCCAATGACTCCCGTCTTGGTGTAGGGAAGCACCACCTTGGACACCACTTCCCAGGTGGTGGCGCCCAAGCCATAGGCAGACTCTTTCAACAAGGGCGGGGTCACCTCGAACACGTCACGCATCACCGCAGAGATGAACGGAATAATCATGATGGCCAAAATGATGCCGGCCGACAAAATACCAATGCCCACGGGCGGGCCGGAGACAAAGGCCCCCAGATACGGCACATCGGCAAACAGGGATTGCAGAGGTTGCTGCACATAGGTCGCCAGCACCGGGCCAAAGACCAGCAAGCCCCACATGCCATACACAATCGAGGGAACCGCCGCCAGCAGTTCCACCGCGGTACCCAGGGGACGCTTGAGCCACGCTGGCGACAACTCCGTCAAGAACAGGGCGATGCCGAAACTTACCGGTACCGCAATCAGCAAGGCAATGAAGGAAGTGAAGACCGTGCCATAAATCATGACCAGACCGCCGAACTCCTCCTGTACCGGGTCCCACGTGCTGTTCACCAGAAAAGACAGCCCGTATTTGCTGATGGCAGGCCACGCACTGACGGTGAGCGAGGCCAATATGGCCAACAACAGGCCCAAGGTCAGCAATGCCGCCCCCTTGGCCACCCAGCCAAATATGCGATCGGCCATGGGCCCGGTACGGGGCCTTTTTGAGGGAGGAGGTTTGGTCATTGCTCGAGTGGACAAAATAGCAGGCGAATTGGACGGGGAAGCCCCATGCGCGAGTGTAGATGACATGGTGCGTTCTCCGTCAGTCCGGTCTCGATGCTTGAATCCGCTTACTTGAAGGACACTGGCTTGCCAGCAGGGTCCTTGATCTCACCCCAGGACTTCTCAATGGCCGCAACCACGGAGTCAGGCATGGGAACGTAGTCCAGCGCAGCAGCCGTTGCATCGCCATTTTTGTATGCCCAGCTGAAGAACTTCAAAGCTTCAGTGGCACTGGCGGGTTTGTCCTGCTTGGTGTGCATCAGGATGAAGGTTGCACCGCTGATGGGCCACGCGTCCTTGCCAGGCTGATTGGTCAGGATGTGGTAAAAGGTTTTGCTCCAGTCGGCACCGGCGGCGGCGGCCTTGAAGGAGTCATCCTCAGGTTTCACAAAGTTGCCCGCGGAGTTTTGCATCACTGCATAGTTCAGCTTGTTTTGCTTCACATACGAGTACTCGACATACCCCAAGGAATTGGGCAGGCGACCCACAAATGCGGCCACCCCCTCGTTGCCCTTGCCACCCGCGCCAGCGGGCCAGTTCACGGCCGTACCCTCTCCCACTTTCGCCTTCCACTCGGCATTGACCTTGCTCAGGTAGTTGGTGAAGATGAAGGTGGTGCCAGATCCGTCGGCGCGGCGCACCTGGGCAATGGCGGCATCGGGCAAAGGCAGCGTGGGGTTCAAAGCCTTGATGGCGGGGTCATTCCAACGGGACACCTTGCCCAGAAAAATATCACCCAACAACGGGCCTGTCAGCTTCAACTGACCTGGTTCAATGCCTTTGACGTTGATCACTGGCACCACGCCACCCATAACGGTGGGGAACTGCATTTGGCCCTTGGTTTTCAGAACTTCGTCGGTCAATGGCATGTCAGACGCACCAAAGTCCACCGTCTTGGAGTCAATCTGCTTGATGCCGCCACCAGAGCCAATGGACTGGTAGTTGACTTTGACCCCAGTGGCCTTGTAGTAATCCGAAGCCCACTTGGCATAGATGGGAGCGGGAAAAGTCGCACCTGCACCGGTAATTTCCTGGGCGCTGGTAACACCTGCAAAACTCAAAGACGTTGTTGTCAGCACAGCCAGAACAGCGCGATTAAAAGAGAAGTTCATCAAATACCCTTGGTAGGTTGGTTAAGGAATGTCTGCACTTTAAGAAGAATTTATGACATCCGTGTGACAAAACTCCAGGCTGCAGCTCTTTTGAAAAGGGGCTTTTTGTCACCCCTTTTTCGAAAAAATGTCACATCTTCGTCACACAAACTTTCTACGCTCCTGGGGTTCAAACTGAAGTAAACCCATGACAAGCAGCACCCTCTTGACCACCACATGCCGTGCTCGCCGCAGCCCTTGCCGCCAGCATGGCGGGATGCCCCTGGTGGACACGGTGCTCATGCCCCCCCTGCCAAGAAATAAGCCAGGCCAAGATCCGGCGAGTTGTTGGCGCCCGATTTTTATATCAAATCGCGCTCTAACACCCATGGATACTGCGCAAGAAGCTACTAATTTGATAGCAAAAACCAGCGATCCCTTGCGAATTCATCCATTCTATTGATTCAAAATACCGATGCCATTCCTCACAAACCCCAGTCGCCGCGCCCTGCTTGGCGCCTCGTTCAGCCTGGCCGCTGCCACGACCCTGCCCGCCTGGGCCCAAATGCGTGCGCTAACGTCCGGTTCGCGCCAACCCACAGTTTTGCAAATTGTGGACATGTCACCCAGCCAGATCGATGTCTCCAAAGACTTTTTGGTCGGCTCACGGGCCGCATGGAAGGACATCAATGCCAAAGGCGGCGTGCGGGGCAAAGCCATACACCATGAAGTGCTGGAGTGGGACGGCAGTGCCGCCAGCCTGCGTGCGGCGCTCGGTCCGCTCAAAAAACTGCCCAACTGCCTCGCCCTTTTCGGCACGGCCGGTGACCGGGCGGCCAGCCAGGTCGTCGACTTTTTGCGGCGTGAAGTGCCCGACATCGCCCATGTGGCGCCCTGGCTGCAAAACCTGGACGCCAACAATGCGGACAACACCTTTCCGATTTTCGCGTCACGCCAGGACCAAATCGCCCACGCCATCAAAAACCTGTCGACCATGGGCATTCCAGAATTGGGCGCAGTCTACGGAACCGCCGCCGAATACGCCGCCTACCGGGACGATATGGAGCAAACCGCCGCAAGATTGAAAATACGACTCAAATCGTACAGCCCGACGACCGACCTGCAGCAACTGGGAAGAACCCTGAGCGCAGACAGCCCGCGCGTCCTTATTTTCATTGGCGGCACGCCCGAACTGCTGCAATTTTCCCAGGGCATCGACAAACAGGCCGCACAGCGCTACATCATCGCCATGTCCGATGTCAACCTGCAAACCCTGTCGCAAATGGGCGGTTCACGCTACGCCTCGGTGATTGCAACCCAGGTGGTGCCCATGGTCAATTCAAACCTGCCGATTGTCAAAAAGTACCGCGAAACCTTGGGGCGCCTGTTTGATGAACCACCCACCGCCCACAGCCTGGCAGGGTTTGTGGCCGCACGCTACACTTTTGACATGCTCCAAAGCGTCGATGGACCCCTTACCCGCCAAAGCACCTTGCAAGCACTGCAAAAACGCAGCTCCATGGACTTGGGCGGCTTCCATATTGCTCTGGAGGCCAAGGCCCGCAGCGGCACTTTTGTCACCCAGAGCATGATCTCCGCCGGCGGGCGGCTGGTCGGTTGACCGACGGCCTGCTCCAGGAGCACATTGAAGCCAATGCTATGCTCACGACCGTCAAAAACTCGAAGAGACAAAAGCGAATGCAAAACGGAAATCGCCTGGCCGCTGTAGATTTGGGCTCCAACAGTTTTAGGCTTGAAATCGGACGGGTCGACCATGGGGAATTCCGGCGCACCGAATACCTGAAAGAAACCGTGCGCCAAGGCGCCGGACTCGACGAAAACCGCAATCTGACGCCCCAGGCCATGCAAAGTGGCTGGGACTGTCTGGCGCGCTTTGGCGAACGGCTGGCGGCCTTCAATGTGGACGAAGTCCGTGCCGTCGCCACCCAAACCCTGCGCGAAGCCCGCAACCGCGACGAATTTCTGAGCCGTGCCACCCAGGTGCTGGGCTTTCCCATCAACGTGATTTCGGGACGCGAGGAAGCGCGCCTGATTTACCAGGGTGTGGCCCAAATGCTGGAACGCTCGGAGGAGCGTCGCCTGGTCATTGACATCGGTGGACGCTCCACCGAACTCATCCTGGGCCATGGCCTGGTTCCCCAGGTCATGGAGTCGTACCGGGTGGGCAGCATTGCCTGGTCCAACCGCTACTTCCCCGATGGCCAATTCACCCGAAAATCCTTTGAAATTGCCGAAATTGCCGCCAAGGCCGTTTTGGACGAGGCCCTGGACGCCTACCACCCCGAGCTCTGGGATGGCGCCTACGGGTCCGCTGGCACCGTGGGCGCCATTGGCGACGTGCTGGTGGCCGCCGGCTGGCCTGCCGATACGGTGACCCAGGATGGACTGGACTGGTTGCTCGAAAAATTGGTGATGGCCCAAAGCGCAGACCGGCTCAAGCTGCCCGGCATGCGCGAAGACCGCAAAGCCATCATCGGCGGCGGGGTGAGCGTCATGCGCGCGGTGTTCAGCCTGCTGGGCGTCCAGAGCATGCAACGGGCGGCAGGCGGTCTGCGCCACGGCCTGATTTGTGATCTGCTGGGGACCACCCACACCGAAGACGACCTGCGCTTCAAAAGCGTGCACCGTCTGGAGAAGAAGTTTTCCGTGGACACCACCCATGGAGAACGGGTTGGCAAGGTGGCCATTGAATTGTTCACCCAGTTGATGGCAACCCAGCCTGCGTCGAACCATGCGCACCAGGCACGCCTGCTGCGCAAGCTGAGCTGGGCAGCCCAGTTGCACGAGATTGGCAGCCACATCTCCCACAGCGACTGCCACAAACACGGTGCCTACATTCTGGACAATGCGGACGCCATGGGTTTTTCGCTCTCCGAAATGCACCGCCTCAGCCTGCTGGTACTGGGGCACCGTGGCAAGCTGCGCAAGCTGGAAGCCGTTTTAACCGAGAATGACCTTGTGGCCCAGCTCATGGCACTGCGCCTGGCCGTGATTCTGTGCCACGCCCGGCGTGACCCCGATTTGGCGGGCATGGCACTGGAGCGAATGGACCCCCAAAGCACCCATGCCCGGCTGACCTGCCGCGCCGGTTGGGCTGCGGCCTACCCCCAGTCAGCCTACCTGCTGCGCGAAGAAGCACTGGCCTGGCAAAAAACGCCCTGGTCGCTTGAGATTGTTGGCGCCTGAATTCAAACCTGCGTTGAAACAGGGGTCACTCTTTCAAACACCCCACCACCGCTCTGTTTGGCGTCGTGTTTGGCAGAAGCGGCCAGGTTGGCCACGTCTTCGGCCCTGGAAAACTGGCTGCCATCAATGACCACGGCACCGATGGACAGGGTGGTGCAAGGAAAAAACCGGGAAACACCATGCCGGTCTTCGGCCTGAATTCCCCCTTGGCGCCTGGCATCTTCGTCAAACATGGCTTCCGCTCTGGCGGCGAATTCCACCACCAAACGCTCACACCGCAGCTGCCAGTCCGGGCTTTGGAACAGCAGGATGAAATCATCCCCACCCACATGCCCCAAAAAATCCCACTGGGGGTCGCACTGCTCCATGGCAATTTTGGCCACCAGGCGGATCATCTCGTCCCCGCGCCAATAACCGTAGTGGTCGTTAAAGGGTTTGAAATGGTTTAAATCGGCATAACAAGCCACAAACCGGGCCTTTTTTTTGAGCAAACGTTCGATGTGCTGGCTGATGGGAATATTGCCGGGCAAAAACGTCAGGGGATTGGCGTGGCGGGCCGCTTCAATGCGCACCTCGGTGACCGAGCGCACCAACTGGTCGCCGGTGCCCAAACCCGCATAGCGGCCATTCTCCGTGGCGATAAATCCGTCGCTCAGGTAGCGCTGGTCTTGTGAGGTCAAGATACCCACCAGCTCATCAACGCTGTGGTCCCGCTCAATGATGCGGGGCTCGAAATTGGCATGCACCGCACAGGATTTCCGGCCCCACACTTCGCGGTAATACAGCTTGGTGTATTCGTTCATGAATTGCACGCGGTTGATGATGGCCACCGGTCGTTCGGTGTTCACCAGGGCCACGGCGTGCAAGTCTGGCATGTCCAAAAAAATGGAGGCCAACTCGTCATTGCTGGTGTCCAGACCCACCGTAGGCGCCCGCACCAGCGAAAGGCTGCGCAGATGTCCGCCCGGCGTAGACCGTGTCAACTCCGGAAAAACGGCCACCTGGCGCTCGCGCAAAACCCGCAAGGCATCGACCCCCAGGTACTTCAGGGGTTTGCGGTCCGGATGCCCCAGAAAATACCCCTGTCCATAGGTGATTCCGAGGTCACGCAGCACCCGCAGGTCTTCCGGGGTTTCAATCCCCTCGGCCACCAGCTGCGTGCCAAAAATCTCGGCGATTTGCTGCAAGGCCTGGATGGTTTTGAGCTTGTCGCCGTGTTCACTGATGTTGCGGGTGAAGTACTTGTCGATCTTGACCAGCTCGGGCTTGAGCTGCGACCACAGCCGCAAGCTGGAGCGCCCGTCCCCAAAATCATCCAAGGCCAGTGCCACTCCTGCGGAACGGACTTCTGAAACCACCTGCGCCAGATGGTCCATGTCTTCCACACGCTCGTGTTCGGTAATCTCCAGCACCAGCATACGTGGAACAACTCCAAACCCCGCGATCAGCCCCAGCAGCGCTTCACGTCCGCGCAGTGCAAACAACTGCGTCAGGGCCATGGCACTGATGTTGACAAACAAACGGCCTGCCACCCGCAGTTGCCCCCAGGTTTGCATGGCGGCCTCCAGGCAGGCAATCTCGAACTCGTAACTGAGGTGCTCCTGTGCTGCAGCCCGCAAGAGCGCATCGGGCGTGTGCAATGCCGTGCCCTGCGGACCACGTATCAAGGCCTCGTGGGCATAAATGGACGCATTACCCAGCTGAACAATGGGCTGAAACACCGGGTAAAGCAGGCGCTCGTGCAGCAAACTCTCCAAAGGCCCCTGCCTCCCGGCGACTTCCGAAACCCGGGTCACATTCCGCAACAATTGAAGGTGCACAAATTTCTCCTGCTGATGACATAAATCAGTTTATGCCCGAGAAATGACGACTCAATGACAGTGGCATTACAGAGAGATGACAAGCCGGGCAACGCGCCATTGCACCTGAATTGACCCCTGTGAATAAACGATATAAACTGTATATATCGTTTATCAAAAAGGAAAAACTGAATGACCAACACCGAAAAACAAGCTGTCGTCGCCCTGCCCAATGGCTCTGTCGCCACAACTGCAGTACCCGCTCCCGCCAAAGCCGCAGCCAAGCCTGCAGCAAAAACACGTTCCAAAACCGTGGCCCCCACTCCCCAGAAGACCGCTGCCAAACCCACTGCACCCGCAGCCTCCGCACCCGCTGCCAAGCCTGCGGCGAAGTCCGCAGCGAAACCGGCCGTCAAAGCCAAGGCCCCAGCCAAACCCGTAGCAGAAAAGCCGGTGAAGGTGAAAAAGCCCAAGATGGTTCGTGACAGCCTGACCATTCCCAAGCCGGAATACGCGGTGCTCGATATTTTGAAACTTCGCGCTGCAAAACTGGCCAGCCCCGCCAAGAAAACAGAGCTGATTCGCGCAGGCATCAAGGCCATCGCCGCCATGACCGATGAAGCATTCCTGGCAGCCATCAAGGCCGTTCCCAGTCTCAAAACCGGGCGCCCTGCCAGCAAAAAATCAAGCTGATTCCGTTTTCAGATCAAGGCGAGATGAGGCGCACCGACGCAGGCAGTGCTTTAGCACGACCAGGAGGGGCAACGACATATCGCATTGATATGGAAATGGAATGACCGGCTCTGGCCGAGGCGCTACAACAGTTCGGGAGACTGAACCGTCAGCACCACGGTCTTGTTGGCGGCTTCGCGCTCGCGGTAGCGCAACCACCACACCGCGCCCTTTTTAACAACCAACTCCTGGTCGCCCAAAGCCAAGAGCTTCGCTATGGTTTGCCCCAGGGTGGGCTGGTGCCCCACGACCACCACACAGCCCTTGGCGTGGGGCCACTGCACCAGCTCCAATAACTGGTCCACTGTGGCCAGTGGCGCCAGTGCGGGACTGGTCTTGAACTTTCGCCCCAAGGCTTTGGCCGTTTGTTCCGTCCGCAAAGCTGGGCTGGCCCATACTTTGGCGCCCTCGGGCAGCTGACGGTCCAGCCACGCGGCCATGCGGGCTGCCTGCTTTTCTCCCCGCGGCGTCAGGGTTCGCACCATGTCGTCCCCCACCAGATCGAGCTCAATGGCCTCCGCATGCCGCCACAAAATCAGGTCCATGCTCTTAAACTCCCCGTTTCCCCGGCACATTGCGGCCATACCGCACCATTAATGCGGCCTGTGCACCATGCACGGCCGTTTTGCCATCCCCTTGGACGTGGGTGTAAGTTCCGTCAGGCCCCATGTCCCAGGCATCCACGCCGTCATGCAAATACGCCACCAGGCATTCGTCCACAATGCGCTGGCGCTGCACGGCATCGGTCACGGGCCACGCCAATTCCACGCGGCGCACCATGTTGCGGTTCATCCAGTCCGCACTGGACAGATACAGCTCCTCCACCTCACCCTGGCGGAAATAGAACACCCTGGAATGTTCCAAAAAGCGGCCAATGATGGAGCGCACCCGGATGTTGTCGGTATGGCCAGGTACTTGTGCGGGCAACATGCAGGCGCCACGTACGATCAGGTCAATTTTGACCCCCTGCGCCCCCGCCCGCATCAGACTGCGAATCAGGGCTTCATCGGTCAGCGAATTCATTTTGGCAACGATGCGGGACGGATTTCCCTTGCCAGCCGCCACGCCCAGACTGTCGATTTTGCCGATGAGATTGCGGTGCAGGTAAAAAGGCGCCATCCAGACCTTGCGCAAACGGGGCAACTTGCTGTGGCTGGCCAGATGCACAAACACATGCTCCATATCAGCCGTGAGTGCCGTATCGGCGGTGATGTGGCTCAGGTCGGTGTAAAGGCCTGCGGTGCGCGGGTTGTAATTCCCGGTAGACAAGTGCCCGTAACGCTTGAGCGCTCTGCCCTCGCGCCGGGTAATGAGCATCATCTTGGCGTGGGTCTTTAAGCCCACCACACCGTAAACCACCTGTGCACCAATGGATTCCAGCATTTCGGCCCAGTTGATGTTGGCCTCTTCGTCAAACCGCGCCTTGAGTTCAACCACCACCGTCACTTCCTTGCCACGCCGCACCGCTTCACGCAGCAAATCCATCAGGGTGGAGTCGGAACCGGTGCGGTAAATGGTCTGTTTGATCGCCAACACCTGGGGATCGTTGACCGCTTCCCGCAAAAAAGCCAGCACACCGTCAAAACTCTCAAAAGGCTGGTGGATCAGAATGTCGCCCAGTTTGAGCTGGTCAAAAATACACTGCCCATGGTTCATTTGCACGGGGTAACTGGCCTTGTAGGGCGTGAAACACAGGTCAGGCCGGTCCAGCAAATCAATCAACTGGGTCAGGCGTACCAGATTCACCGGACCCGCCACCCGGTACAGCGCCTGTTGTGGCAGATCAAACTCTTTGAGCAAAAATTCGGCCAGATACTCCGAGCAACCAGCGGAAACCTCCAGCCGCACGGCCTGACCGTAGTGGCGCACCTCCAGCCCCGCGCGCAAGGCGGTGCGCAAATTCTGGACATCTTCCTCATCAACCGCCAGGTCCGAATGCCGGGTGACGCGGAATTGTGAAAACTGGCCCACGGTGCGACCCGGCAGCAACTCGGACAAATGCGCCCGGATGACACTGGACAAGGAAACAAACATGGTCACTCCGCCGGACACCTTGTCGGGCATGCGGATCAGGCGCGGCAACACACGCGGCACTTTGACGATGGCAATTTCGTTCTCGCGCCCAAAGGCATCCTTGCCACTCAAGCGCACAATAAAGTTCAAGGACTTGTTGGCCACCTGCGGAAACGGGTGTGAGGGGTCCAGCCCCACCGGAATCAGCAAAGGGCGCACTTCACGTTCAAAATACTGCCGAACCCACTGCCGTTGCACGGTGTTGCGCTCGCCGTGCGACATGATTTTGATGCCCTGCGCCTCGAATGCAGGCATCAGTTTTTCGTTGTACAACGCGTATTGGCGAGCGACCAAATGGTGCAAAGCCCCAGCCAAACGCTCAAAAGTATCCACCGTGTACACGCCCTTGCGGTCATTGGCCCGGTTGGCTGCCAGATGCGGTTCGGCTCGGACTTCGAAAAACTCATCCAGATTGGAAGAAACGATGCACAAATAACGCAGCCGTTCCATCAAGGGCACGTCGTCACGCACAGCCCAATCCAGCACCCGCTCATTGAATGCCAGCAGACTCTGGTCACGGTCCAGTAACTCCGGTGCGTTTCCCACATCTTGTGATTTGAGTTGGCGAAAAGTAGGCGACATGGCTCCCAATCTGACTATGACAATAAGATGAAGAATTGTTGACGGTTGAAATGACAGTTATGTGACAGCACTGCGCGCAATGGCAACCGGGTCCAACACCTTCCCCTGCCTCGCGGGCACCAAATGCCCAAGAAACAGCAACGAAGCATACGCCCAACTGAATGCCATGGCCCGAGCCCGAGCCTCATGGCGGGGAACCGTCAGTGCGCTGTACCACCCTGTGGAAAGGTCTTTTTCCAATACCCCTCCCTGGGCCGGGCTGCCGACCACTTCGAGTGGTCCCTCCACGGGGTAAGCGGCCACCGGCGTTCCACTGGCCATAGACTCCAGCATCACCAGGCCAAACGTTTCTGACTGGCTGGGCATCACAAACACATCCGCAGCCGCGTACACCTGTGCCAACTCATCGCGCGGCAACAGCCCGAGCCAGCGCACATGCGGATAACGCTCCCGCAACTGTGTTTCCAGCGGCCCCACCCCGCACACCACCTTGGTACCGGGCACATCCAGCTTCAGGAAGGCATCGATGTTTTTCTCATACGACACCCGCCCCACAAACAGCGACACCGGCCGCGCCAGTATTCCCAGAGGCGCATAGACCTCTGGCGACTCCTTGTAGCTGAACAATTGCATATCCACGCCATGGGTCCAGCTGCGCAGATTTTTGAACCCGCGTGCGTGCAGCATGTGCAACACGCTCGGCGTGGGCACCAGTACACCACTGGAAGGCCTGTGAAAGTGCCTAAACACCGCATAGCCCAGCCACAGCGGTATTTTGAGGGCCGCCTTCAAAATCTCAGGAAACCGGGTGTGAAAGGCCGTGGTGAAGGCCAGCTTGCGCTGAAGGCAGTAGCGCCGGGCCGCCCAGCCCAGCGGCCCCTCGGTGGCAAGGTGCACAACATCGGGCGCCATCTCGTCCAGTTGACGGGCCAATGCTTTGGCAGGCCGAACCGCCAGGTCAATGCCCGCATAACCCGGACAGGGCCGGGTTTTGAAAAGGCCGGGGTGGATCACCACCACCTGGTGCCCCAGGCCTTCCATCTCCCGAACCAGTTCCACCAGCGTTGTGACAACACCATTGACCTGGGGTAGCCATGCATCCGTAACGAGGGCCAGTTTCACGCGTGTGTCTCCTTCAATGCCAGAGGTGCCAATTGGCTGTTGCTTCCACCCGACAAGCCGGGTGTGCCACCCCAAAAAACCAGTTCCAGGTGGCCATCCATATGTTCCACCAAGGCGCTACGGCTCTCCACCCAGTCGCCATCGTTGCAGTACAAAATGCCGTCGATTTCACGCATTTCGGCCCGGTGAATATGTCCACATACCACGCCACGGTGCCCTCGGGAACGCGCTTCGTTGGCCACCGCCACTTCAAAGTCGGTCACGTAGTTCAAAGCCTTTTTGACCTTTTGTTTGAGATAGGCCGACAAAGACCAGTACGGCAAACCCAGCCGCGCACGCAGACCATTGAGGTAGCGGTTGAGCTTGAGGGTGAACTCGTACAGGTTATCGCCCACATAGGCCAGCCACTTGGCGCACTGGATGACGCCGTCAAAGTAGTCGCCATGGGTCACCCACAGGGTGCGGCCATCGGCGGTGGTATGCACCGTGTCTTCACATACTTCGATGCCACCAAACTGGTGGCCCACAAAAGCCCGTGCAAATTCGTCATGGTTGCCGGGAATGAAAACCACCCTGCAACCTTTGCGTGCACGGCGCAAGAGCTTTTGCACCACATCGTTGTGGGCCTGCGGCCAAAACCAGCGGCGGCGCAACTGCCACCCATCCACAATGTCGCCCACCAGGTAGAGGTGGTCGCTGGGGTGGTGCCGCAGAAAATCCAGCAAAGCCTTGGCCTGGCAACCTGCCGTGCCCAAATGGATGTCGGAAATGAACACCGCCCGGTAGCGCCTGTGCCCAGCGTCGTCATCGCTGTCCGCCGCCACGTTGACCGCCCGACCTTGCCAATCGGCGCCCAAGGCATCGAAGGCGGTGCGCATCACACCCCCAGAAAGTGTTTGCGGTAACGTGCGGGCAAGTCGGCGATGCGCATCAGCATGGGCAGATCCGCAGAGTTGAAATCTGGATCCCAAGCCGGTGGGCCCAGCACCTTGGCACCCAGGCGCAAATAACCTTTGATGAGCGCAGGAGGCTCGACCTCCAACGAGGCGTCCAGTTGCTCCAGAGGCAAAGGCAAGCGGGGACGCACATGGTATTCAATAGGCGCCAAATGCGTGGCTTGCACCTGGCGCCAGATGCTGGCTGCGGCATTGCCACTGACAATGCCCTGGTGGAGCATGGGCACGCTGGCGCACCCGATCATGGTGTCCAGCTGGTTGCGCACCATGAACTCGGCCAATGCACCCCACAACGCCATGATGACGCCGCCGTGCCGATGGTCGGGATGGACACAGCTGCGCCCCAATTCCACCATGCGCTCGCGCAGCATACGCAGGCGGGTCAGGTCAAACTCGGTATCGCTGTAGGTGCTGCCCACCCGCTTGGCCTGGGCCGGGGTCAATACCCGGTAGGTGCCAATCACCTGCTGGGTGGCCTGATCCCGCACCAAGAGGTGTTCGCAGTAGTTGTCAAACAGATCAATATCATGGCCGGGCACTGGAGTGCTGAGCCGCGCACCCATTTCCCCGGCAAACACCTCAAAACGCAAACGCTGTGCTGCACGCACTTCATCCTGGTGAACCGCCCAAGAAACAGCAATGCCAGGGCGCGGTTCCTGCCGAGTCTGTAAACCGTCGGAAAATCCTGAAATAACACCCACTGAGGGTACGGCCAGCGCGGCGTGGGCAGTGACAGAGTTCTGCATCGAAATCTCCTTCCATGAATCTGTTCTCACGGTGGAGTTTGCAGACCCAATATGACCCAAAGAAGGCAATTGAATGAAGAATTGATGACAACCCGCTGGCTATTGCCTATAGGCGCGAAAGCAGCCTTTCCAACGCGGCGTTCCTGAAAACAACTTTCTCGGCGCGTCCTACGGACCGGTCAGGCGCCAATGCAGTGTCCGAAGCGTTGAATTCAAGGGCCTCCCGCATGTCGATTTCGGTACGCCACTGGGAGACGAGGGGGTCATCCTCTCCGAACCGGTCCTTAAATTCATTGAAACGTCGGATTAACTCGTTAAATTGGCGTGACATAGGGTTTCTCTAGGTTGACAATTATCAAAAATGTACCTTTCCAACAAGGCAATGTCCAGAAAAACTGGGGCAAAACGCCTGGCAAATATTTATATTTATCTTTGCTGGATTTGTCATCAAATGGACACCAAATGTGCAAACACTGAAAGGTTGATTTCAAAGCGTGCACTATGTCTTTCCCTACTACCCTGACTTATGGTTGTGATTCCAATGGACTGATCTGTGGTTTCCATTTCGGTGCCGACGGGCATGGAAAAGCGATCGAAACCGAACAGGCACTTGAATGGCTCTCTGTCGCGGATCCTGCGCAGGGCTTTGTATGGCTCCACTTCAACCTGGCACACTCCGCCACAGAAAAATGGTTGCGTGAACGCGTCAAACTGTCCAACGTATTTCACGAGTCTTTGCGCGATGGCTCGCGCTCCACCCGGGTTGAACTGGATGACGACACCCTGGTGGCCGTGGTGAACGACGTCAACTACGATTTTGCGTTCGAACCTTCCGATATCTCGACTTTGTGGCTGTCCGTCAGCGCGCGGCTGGTCGTTAGTGTGCGAATGCAGCCTCTGCGCTCCATTGACCGCCTGCGCGATGCCGTTAAACGCGGCACCCCAATGCGCTCAACAGTGGCGCTGCTGGTGCATTTGATGCATGACCAGGGTGACGTTCTGGTCAACATTGTTCGCGGGACCACTTCACGCGTGGATGGCATTGAAGACAAATTACTGTCAGGGCGCATGGAGACCAAGCGGGCTGATTTGGGATCGCTTCGGCGTCTTCTGGTGCGCCTGCAACGCCTGCTGGCACCGGAACCGGCGGCCTTGTTTCGCCTTTTGAGAAAACCGCCCGTATGGATCGACGAGGAAGACCTGCAAGACCTGCGCCAATCCACCGAAGAATTTAACGTAGCCCTGAGTGATATGGCAACACTACAGGAACGGATCAAACTGTTGCAGGAAGAAATTGCCGGCCGGGTTGCCGAGGCCAACAACCGCAGCCTGTTTGTGCTAACGGTAGTCACCGTATTGGCACTGCCCATCAACATCATCGCAGGCTTGCTTGGCATGAACGTAGGTGGCATACCTTGGGCTGACCACTCCCACGGATTCTGGATCGTCGTCGCCATCATCATTACCTTCACCCTGGTCGCCGGGTGGGTGGCGGTTAAAAAGCAGCGCGACTAACAGGCTGCAGTTCAGGCAGCCAGGGGCTGGCGAAACAGCAGCACGTTGGCGAAATCCTCCACCAAATCCTGCCCCAACTCTTCCATCGCGTCGTCTTCTGGATCATGCGTCCAGTACACATTCACATTGGTACCTTGGCTCCCCGCATCGTTCAGCACGGAAATGATGGTTTGCAGGCCTTTGGTGGAGGCGCTGTTCACGTACTGCAGACGCATATGGGCATCGAATTGGCTGGGCCGGTGACTTTCCAGGTGCGCCTTGAGTGCCCCCACAATGGGCGTAAAAAATGGCAGCGGATTTTCGGGATAACACTCGCCATCAATCAGCAGCTTGTTTTCTGCGCGTGAAAAAACGATTTCAGGGGTCACTGCGGTACGGGTTGCTCTGAGAATTTGCATAGTGGTACTTTCAAAGGGTGACAGAAATGGGTGTGCCGCAAATCAGATAACGGCTTTGACAAAAAAGAAGGCTGTTTTGCCCAGGGACTCGGGCTCTGAAGTGAAGCTGTACTCCAGCGGCTGCTTGCTATCGCGTGCAATCGTGAGCCAGCCCAGGCCCGCCCCCTTGCTCAGGGTGTCCTGCGCCGCATGCTCCGTGTTGTGAAGCTGCGCGCGGTAGCTCTTGCGAATATCTTCCAGGCTCATGGAGCGCACCGCATCGAGTTTTTCGGACAAGCGCGCGATATGCGCCGTCTCGACCCGATTGACACACACCACCCAATAGTCATCGCCGCACTTGCCGATGCCGATCGTTCCGGGTTTGCCATGGACAAACGCTGGGTCTGCACCTGGGGGCAGCGCCGCATAGTGAAGAATGTTTTGCGCCATTTCCACAAAGGTGGAAAACAGCTTGCGCTTGGCAGGGCCGGATGCGCCAGACTCCTCTATGCGGTGCTTCAAAGATTCGGCAGCGGCCGTAATGATGGCGCCGGTGAACTCACCGCTGTGGTAAAAAATAATGCCCGACGCCTGGGCCTGGGCCTGAAAAATCTCAAAAGTGTTGAGGTTCATATCAGCACCTGCGTGTACCAAAGGCCAGCATGGTCACGTCGTCGCGCCGCTTCTGGCTGTCCTGCCACTGGGAAAAGCTATCCTCAAAGGCACTGACCAGTTTGCCCGCGTCCAGCGAGCGGTGTTCTGTCATGAACTGCACCAGACGCCTGCGGCCATGCGCAATCGCCTTGCTGCCGCCAATCTGGTCAATCACACCATCGGTAGGAATCACCACCATGCATTGACTCCCCAGCTCGACTTGGCGCGTAGTCCATTGGGTTGCAAGCGGCGTGTCCGCGTAACCGATGCCGTGTTTGTCTGCATCCACCACTTCAATCTCGGCACTGCCCTCCCGTGCGACCAACAGGCTCAACTTGGCGGAAGCAAAGCGCAAGCCGCTGTGATCGGGCGCCAATACAAACGCGGCCGCATCCAGTCCGTCGTTAGAAATTTTCTCCCCCGAGGCCACGTCGCTGGAAGAGCGATCTTCCTGGCGCAAGACCCGTTTGATATACACATTCATCTGCCCCAAAATCGCGCCAGGATCAATGTCACTGGCTTCAGGCAGAACCATTTGCTCCAGAAATGACAAAACAATCAAGGTCATAAACGCACCTGGCACACCGTGCCCCGTGCAATCAAACACACAACCAAATACACCGTCGGCCACCTTGCGAAAGAAATAGGCATCGCCTCCGACCACGTCCCGCGGTTTCCAGATCAAGCCGTAGTCGCCTATGTCGTGGCGCAACACCTGGTCTGACTCCACCAAATGAGAGCGCTGAATCAGGCTGGCGTAATTGATGCTGGCCATTAGTTGCCGTGTCTTCTCAGCCTCGATTTCCGACATGGCTTTGACCAAGCCAAACCCGGTTCCCACACCGTGGTATTCGCCATTCAAGGTGGTGATGAACCCATCGTCCAGAACCTTGCCACCCGAATCCACTGCGGCCTTGACCAGGACTTCCACCGGCGTCGACACCGGAACGATCAAGGGAGACTTGTCCATGAAGGCAATGCAGCTCTTGCGTCCATACAGGTCACGGGCGTACGGCTTGGCATACTGCTCCATAAAAACATGCCGATTGACCAGACCAATAGGGCGCCCGTTCTCGACCACCGCGATCGTGGAAACCCCCTCAATGCGTGCAAACATCTCCCGAAGCTGCTCGTTGGTCGTATCCGCAGAGGCGGCCTCCTGGCTGCGCGCCATCTGCTCAGCCCGCGTGACCATGGCGGTGGAGCCCGGTATATCGTCTTCTGCGGTGGCGGCCAGGGATTCGTAGAGGCTTTCGATCGTCAGCATTGCTGCTCCTGTGTTTGATAAAAGTGACGATAGTCAAACCAAATGACGAGCGGGTGACATCACAATGAAATTTTCATGACGGACCGGTGGAGTGCTTCGCGGCATACTGTGCGGATCTATGGGAGACGCTGAAAACATGAAATCCGATGCACCGAATCCCCACCCCACCGAAGTTGAACTCAAGCTGGCCGTGCCAACACAAGACCCGTCGCAGCTGGCACAACGCTTGGCCCGGACCCCACTTTTATCGCGCAAGAAAGCCAGCGTCAGGCAGCTGCACAACATTTACTTCGACACGCCGGACCAAGTCCTGCACCAAGCCCGCATTGCCTTGCGCCTCAGGCGCGTGGGCAGCGACAAGCATCCCCAGTGGCTGCAAACACTCAAGATGGGTGGCGCCAGCGATTCAGCGCTCAGTCAACGCGGGGAGTGGGAAGTGGCGGTACCCAACGGTGCGCTGGACTTGCATGCGCTGGAGGCCACACCGTGGTCGCAGATAGACCCAAGCGGGCAGGTATTCCAGGCACTTGCGCCCTGCTTCACGACCAGCTTTGAGCGCAGCAGTTGGCTGGTACGCGTAACTGATGGCAGTTCGGTGGAAGTGGCCCTGGATGTCGGGCAGATCGTGACCGGTGAGAACAGCGCACCCATCTGCGAACTGGAGTTTGAACTATTGTCAGGCACGCCCAAAGCACTGTTCGATACCGCCCAGAGCATTGCGACCACCATTGCGGTGCTGCCTGCGAACACCAGCAAAGCGGAACGCGGGTATGCGCTGGCGCAAAACACATGGGACAGGCCAGTGCGGGCCAGACCTCCGGAATTGACCCGCGAGCTTGCATTGCACGAGGCAGCGGGGCGGGTGCTGCGCGAAATGTTCAGCCAATTCACATCCAACCTCCTTGTTTTGTACACCTCGGATGCTCCTGAAGTGGTGCACCAGGCCCGGGTCGGTTGGCGCCGTTTCAAAAGTGCTTTGCGGCTTTTCAAGCCGGCGCTGCCCGCCCACGCGAACCCGCCGTGGTTGGCTCTGCGCCCTTTCCTGAGCGACCTGGGCACACTTCGGGATCTGGATGTCGCACTGACCGAAACTTTGCCTCCGTTCCTTGACGCCTATGCCCAGGGTGATGCCCAACGGGTGCAAACCTTTGAAACCATGTTGGGCACCCTGGCCACCGCGGCGGCTAGCCAGAGAAAGTCCGTGCAAACTGCACTCCAAACACCGGCCATCGGCCTGGCCTTGCTGGCAACCACACAGTGGCTGGAAGAGCTGACAACACCCCCCGTGCCAGGCCACACCGCTACAGAAGTGCCGATGCCGATGCCGTTGCGGCCGTGGGCACGGCGGCGCATTGCCCGTTTGCACAAGCGCATGGAGGATGCCACCCAGGACGCACCTGGTGCGGAAGACCTGCACCGCATACGCATATTCGCCAAGCGTTTGCGTTACGGAATTGAGGCACTGGAACCCCTTCTTTGGAAGCGGCGTGCACAACGCTGGCACCAGAAAGCCACGGCACTGCAAACCAGCATTGGGAGCGCCCGTGACATCACGCAAGCCAGTGCGCTGGCCGCCAAGCTACCGGTGGACCCCGGTCTGGTGGAGTTTTTGCGTGGCCTTGCCGCAGGGCGGGAAACGTCTTCAGTACCAATCCTGTAGGGCCTGGGCGTGAAACTGAGCCCGGTTCTCGGCATGGGGCAACCACAGGCGGTGGCCGCACGCCGCACGCGACAAAAAGTCCAATAAAGACTGGTGCTGCCGCAGCACCCGCTGCTGCCGGTGCTCAATCAATGGATTAAAAATGCCGTGCCGGGAAAACAGTTGGCGCGGATTTTTCTTGACCCACAGCCAGGAGCCCATCTCCAGCGTGAGCGGCAAAAATATGCCTTGCGTCTGCACACACGAGAGCTTGTACAAATAATCCCACAGGTCACCATGGGCCAGATACTGCTGGCTTTGCGGCTCGAAGATATAGCGGTGGTGGCTGTTGGACTGCACAAAAATATGTTTCAACGCCTGGATCTCCGCCAAATGGGCAATACAGGCCCGGGTGTGGGCGTACGGAAACCAGATGCGGTCACGCGACCCAAAACCCGAGTGGCAGTCCACCGCCACGCTGAAGGGCCGGGTCAGCAACTCCGCAGCCACCACCTCGCAGACCGCCTGGTTTTCGATTTCCATCGGGGCGGACTGCGCGCCCCGGTACCAGGGCAAACGGGCGCTGATGCGCTGCCCACCTACCAAAAAAGGAACAGACTCTTCGGAAGAGATGGGGGCATTGCGCATGAGGTCCACCCCCTGGGGGTTGGCACGCGTACCTACCGCCATGCCACCGGGGTTGACGATGGGCATAAACACCAGTCGCACCGACTCCAGTTGTTTGTGCAGGGTGCTGTCCCACTGCAAGCGCATGACCAGGCTTTGCAAATAGGCGATGACCACTTCCGCACCGATCCGCTCCAAGCCATGCACACCACCGAAATAACCGACGGCCGGGACAGATTTATCCGGATTCCCCAGCAGCACCGCATGGATGGGGTAAACGCCCCCCTGGGGCAGGGTCACGCTAGCCACCGTGCGGCTCTCCAACTGCCCGGCACCCAATTCAATGATGCGTTCCAGCGCGTCCAATTCGGGAAGTTGATGCGTTGCCACAAGTGCCTAAAAAAATGCCAGGAAAACGCCCCGGCGCAGCACAAAAGCATACAGGGGATGCCATGGTCAGAACAGATTTTGCACAGCCTGTGTCTGAATTTCGCACTGACATAACGCTGTCACACAAGACCATTACCTTGGCAGTCTGTTCATGCAAAGGCGCCCTTCTATGACCCGCAACGCTGCTTTCTTTCGGTATGTCGCATTGCCAGCCTGCATCCTGTGGGGCGTACTGGAATTTTTTGCCTTGCAACGCGCCCACTTGTTGAACAAGCGCCCCCATTTCTAAAGAGAGGATGCCCACCATGATCTGGAAACTTCTTGGCTTGCAGAAAAAACTCGACGCCCTGTTTGACGATGGCTGGGTCAGCCTGGGCTTGAGCCACAGGGGCCTTCGCCAGGATGCATGCAAGGCCCCCACCCAGCGAATCTGAGCACGCAAGCGTAAAAATTCGCAGCCCCGGGGCTTGCAACTTTTGGACATGCCTTGGGCAATATTACAAGCCAAATAGGCCTCCAGCCCTTATAAACACTGCGCAAACAGCTATTCTTTCAGTAGCGCCCAGCCAGCCGCAAACCCATACCACGGCCGTGCAAGCCCGCCCCCTGGACCACTTGACCGCGCGTTGATAAGTCGCATAGCGCCAATCCCCGGAGTTTGCCTAAATAGCGTCCATGAGGGCGCCAGCCCCAAAAAATCGGGCACAACTCAGCAGGGAGTGATACATGAAAACAATCGGCCAAATGTTCCGGACCATACTGCTAGCGCTACTTTTTCCCGCGCTGCTGCTTGTCTTTTCTCTGTACAAGCTGGGTGCAGCCAATGACCATATTTCGCAAGCCTACCTGTCGCGGTACACCTCGTACATGCTCGCAGATGAGTTGCGCCAAAGCTCGGACGACCTGACGCGTTTGGCCCGAACCTATGTGGTCTCGGGCGATGCCGAATGGGAGAAACAGTATTTTGAAATACTGGATATCCGCAATGGCAAAAAGGCACGCCCCAATCAATACGAAAAAATCTACTGGGACTTCCGTGCGGTCGGCATCCATCCCGACCGTGGCACCGGGGATGCCATTCCTTTGCAGGAGTTGATGAAACGTGCCGGTTTTACCGACGCGGAGTTTGCCAAACTGAAAGAAGCGCAGGCCAATTCAGATGACCTGGTGAACACCGAAACCGTGGCCATGAACCTGGTCAAGGGTCAACTGGCCGATGGCAAAGGTGGCTTTAGCACCAAGGGTGCGCCGGACCTGCCCCGGGCGCAAGCCATGATGCACGACAAAAAATACCACCAGTTCAAGGCCAAGATCATGCAACCGGTGGACGACTTTTTGGTACTCGTGGACGCACGCACCCTGGCCAATGTGGAGAGCGCGGTTGCAGCCAAAAATACCTGGTTTAACCTTTTGGTATTTGCCACCCTGCTCGCCGTGGTGCTGGCGGTAGCAACCCTGTGGGGCATCAAACGCTCGGTCATGGAGCGGCTCGGTGCTGAACCCATGGAAGTGCGCAAAGCCGCAGAGGCAGTGCGCGACGGCGACCTGACGCATGAACTCCAGGTGCGCAGCGGTGACACCACCAGTGTGATGGCCGCCATGAAAGCGATGCGCGACCAGCTCGCCAAAATCGTTGCCGATGTACGCCTCGGTTCGGAAACCGTGGCTGCGGCCAGTGCCGAGATCGCACAGGGCAACACCGATCTCTCCAACCGCACCGAACAACAGGCCAGCTCCCTGGAAAAAACAGCCACCTCCATGGCGGTACTCGGTGCCGCCGTCCAACAAAATGCCGACAGTGCCCGCCAGGCCAACCAGTTGGCCTTGAATGCGTCCAGCGTGGCGGTGCAAGGCGGCAACGTCGTAGGCCAGGTGGTGGAGACCATGAAGGGCATCAACGAATCGTCCCGAAAAATCAGCGACATCATTCAAGTCATCGACGGAATCGCCTTTCAGACCAACATCCTCGCCTTGAACGCCGCCGTGGAGGCCGCTCGCGCGGGGGAACAAGGCCGGGGTTTTGCAGTGGTCGCCTCGGAAGTGCGCAGCCTCGCGGGGCGCTCCGCAGATGCGGCCAAAGAGATCAAGAGTCTGATCAACGCCAGTGTGGAGCGCGTGGAGCAAGGGACTGCCCTGGTCGACCAGGCGGGCTTGACCATGACCGAAGTCGTCAGCAGCATCCGCCGGGTGACGGACATCATGGGCGAGATCAGTGCCGCCAGCAGCGAGCAGGCAAGCGGTGTCATGCAAGTCGGCGAGGCGGTCACGCAGATGGACCAGACCACACAACAAAACGCGGCCTTGGTGGAAGAAATGGCCGCCGCAGCGTCCAGCCTCAAAGGCCAGGCCTCGGACCTGGTCGAGGCGGTGGCAGTCTTCAGGCTGGATGCTCAGGACCACCTGCCCCAAGCGATGGTGCGCTCCGGCACGCCCTTTGCAAAACACTGGCTGGGCCGAGATCAACGCATGCCAGGATCAGTAGCCTTGCGGCCAACGTTGAGCGCAAACTGAGGCGTCAGCCAGCCCGCCGCGCCGCCTCTATCGTGGCGATGTCGATCTTTCCCATCGTCATCATCGCGTCGAACACACGCTTGGCCGCCGCGCGATCGGGGTCGGCCATCGCCTCGGTGAGGGCGCGTGGGGTGATCTGCCAGGACAGCCCCCACCGGTCCTTGCACCAGCCACACGCGCTTTCCTGCCCGCCATTTTTGACGATCGCGTTCCACAAGCGGTCGGTCTCCATCTGGTCGTCGGTTGCGATCTGAAACGAAAACGCCTCGCTGTGCTTGAACTGCGGACTGCCATTGAGCCCGATGCAGGGGATGCCAGCCACGGTGAACTCGACCGTGAGCACATCGCCTTGCTTGCGGCATCGACGGCGGTGCCATCAAACCAAAGACAAATGGTGTTCTTGCTGGTCATTTCACTTCTCCTGAAGAGTTGAAGATCTCGCTATCGCTCAATGCCACCAGGGTTCTGCATTTCGATCCCCTTGCAATGAGAGGACTCCAATTATCCGAATCCCGGAGACTTCTGTCTGTCGGACAGCGCTGATAGGCTTGTAGGAGTCCGCTGACAGGCCATTTTGAAGCGGTGGCTAAGGCCATAATCCCCGAGGAAAGAATAACCCGTGCCGCCAATCTCCACCCCCTACCAGTCCCAGTACCTAGCGTGGCTTTTGTCACGCCGTATGGGTGCAGACTCCGCCGATCTGCTGGCCTCCACCCTGGTCGATGCCCAGGTGGACCTGAATCCGCACCAGGTCGAAGCGGCCCTATTCGACTTCCAAAGCCCCTTGTCCAAGGGCGTCATCCAAACGCTGGGGCCTGAGCAACTGGAGGCGCTGAGCCACGAGGTGGGCATCGACCCCAACGACCCGCGCAGTCTGCTGGTGTGCTGCGGCGCTTATCGCGGCGTGACGGCTGCGCAAGCTGCCCAACGCTGGCCCAACCTCACGCTCAAGAAAATTCCCAAGATGGTGAAAGACCGCTGCGAGTGGGGCCATGACGACTACAGCCTGAACGTGGCCAACCTGCCGATGGCGCAGAAAAAGGTGGCAGACACCCCGGCGCAAGATGATTTGTTTGGTGGGGATGCGGCATGAGCACCGAGGCAGCCAAAAAATCTGCCCCTAAAAAAAAGCTTGTGAAAGCAGATGCGTCCACACCGGCTTTGTATGGTCGTGTTCGTGAAATCTTGCAGGCTGCGCGCAACCAGGCCGCTCGCAGCGTCAATACCGCGCAAGTAGTGGCTGAGCTTTCCAAGCAGCTGACCTTTGACTTTGGACGTGGTTACTCGGTGGACAACCTGGAGGCTTTCAGGCAGTTCTATATTGACTATCCGCTGTTGATTTCCGAGACAGCGTCTCGGAATTTGATGAACACCGACCCGACGGACCACAATTCCGACACACTGTCTCGGAATTCTGCTGACCTTGATTGGGCGCCGGGCATTTTGCACTCGGGGCTGTCATGGAGTCACTATCGCCATCTGCTTCGCATTGGCAGTTCACTTGCCAACAGAAGAAGAGTTGCAGCAGGAGCTACGCCGGGAGCTGCGCTATCTCGCCCCCGCGGAGTTACAAGCACCCAGAAAATCTGCTCTAAAAACAGTTGGCAATGGTGCAGTGAAAAGCAGCAAGGTAACAAGTAAAAACAAAAAGGGAGCATCGTGAGTCAACGCGAAGTCAACCCTATCGCAGGCCGCCTGAGCCTGCGCCCGCCGCAAACCGAGTCCCTCGCCAAACTAGCCAGCGCCATTGAGGCCTCCAGCCCCCGCAGAATATGCGCAAGCAGCTACGAATTTAATAGCAAAAGATGGCTGCCATTTTCACAGTGCAGATGCACACGCCGCCCCCATAACCGTCCCATGGCATACCGCCCGCCCCACAACTGCACCCTGCCAGAAAGGCAAATGGAGTGAACACACGCGCAAGTGCCCCAATGGGCGCCCCACCCTGGGATGCGCTCAGTGGACAGTACCAACTGCAGCCGGGCGTGCCTTGCAGCATTGTTGGACAGCGCCCCATTCTTGGTGCCGGTCGGCTGGGGCGTTTGCTGCGGGGCCAACAAGGCCCACAGGTCACCCGCACCCTGACGCAGGTGTTCACCCTGTGTGCCCATGCCCACCAGCGCACCGCCGAACTGGCACTGGCCGCTGCACAAGCCCACTCCGCTGCGGCTGGCGCGAACGCGTCTTCGGGGCCGCTGTATGTCGAGACGGCACGCGACCACCTGCGCAGCATCGCGCTGGACTGGCCTCAACGCCTGCCCGATTTGACTCCCGCCACCCCGGACCTGGCGTGGCTGCGCGACTGTCCGCTGCCGCTGTCCGCCTCTCGCCCCTGCACCGATTCCACCCAGGCATGGGCGCTGCTGGGCCAATTGCGGGCGTGGCTTGAACAACGCGTGCTGGGGCAAGCCCTTGCGGACTGGCTGGACGCCCACCGTGACCCGGATGCACTGGCCGTCTGGTGCCATGCCAAAGCGGCGCATCTTTCACCCCTGCGCAGCCTCTGCGCTTGGCATCCGATCGCCCACACCCTGGCCCCCGAAACACGCTGCCTGGAGGTGCTGGATACCGATAGCGAGCGTCAGAGCGCCCAGTTGCACCAGTTGGCGCAAGCACTGAGCGACGAACCAGACTTTGTGCAAAGACCAACGTGGCTGGGCCGGTGCGCGGAGACCGGCCCCTGGGCACGGCTGCGCCACCGACGGCCTGCGGCGCCAGCGCACAACGCCTGGACGCGCGTCAGCGCACGCTGGCTTGAGCTGATGGAGATTGCCGCCGCAAGTCCCCGCCCCCCTGGTCCGGGCGACCCGCCTTTGCTGGCCAGCGGCGCCCTGCGCCTGGGCGACGGCCAAGCCCTGGCCTGGTGTGAAATGGCACGCGGATTGTTGCTGCACTGGGTGCAGCTCGACGCCACCGGCGCAGTGCACGACTACCGGGTGCTGGCGCCCACCGAATGGAACTTTCACCCGCAAGGGGCACTTGCAAAAGCCCTGTCGGCCTTGCCGCCCGAGAACACAGCGGCGGCCCGCGTGCTGGCTGCCGCCTATGACCCTTGCGTGGCCTGCACGGTATAGACTCCTGGCACCGGGGAGACTAGGGATGCTTGAAACTGGGGAGTCAACGTGACGTTCAATGTGCTGTGGATGCAATCCGGTGGCTGCGGGGGCTGCAGCATGTCGCTGCTGTGCGCCGACACTGCGGACTTTGCGGCCATGTGGCGTGCCAATGGCATAGAAATACTCTGGCACCCCGTGCTGTCACTCGAAGGTGGCACCGATTTGGTGGCGCTGCTGGAAGGCTGCCTGTCCGGCCAAGTGCGGCTGGACGCACTCTGCATTGAAGGTGCCATGCTGCGGGGACCCCATGGCAGTGGGCGCTTCCATGTGCTGGCGGGCACGGGCCTGCCCATGGTCGATTGGGTGCGCAAGCTCTCTCGCGTTGCCACGCATGTGGTCGCCGTGGGCAGTTGCGCGGCCTGGGGTGGTATCACCGGCAGTGGGGTCAACCCCACCGACGCCTGCGGACTGCAGTTTGAGGACGACCACCCCGGCGGCCTGCTGGGTGCCGGGTTTCGCGCCCAAGGCGGCCTGCCGGTGATCAATATCGCCGGCTGCCCTACGCACCCCGGCTGGACCACGGACACCCTGATGGCACTGGCGGCCGGTTTTGTCACCGCCGACGATCTGGACCCGCTGGGGCGCCCCCGCTTTTATGCCGACCAGCTGGTGCACCACGGCTGCACACGCAACGAGTATTACGAATACAAGGCCAGCGCCCAAAAACCCTCGGACCTGGGCTGCACCATGGAGAACATGGGCTGCAAAGGCACACAGGCACACGCCGACTGCAACACCCGGTTGTGGAATGGGTATGGTTCATGCACACGCGGCGGCTACGCCTGCATCAGTTGCACAGAACCGGGATTTCAAGACCCCGGCAACCCCTTCCACCTCACACGCAAACTGGCCGGCATCCCGGTGGGCCTGCCTACCGACATGCCCAAGGCCTGGTTTGTGGCCTTGGCCTCGCTCTCCAAAAGCGCCACACCCAAGCGTGTCAAGCAAAATGCCACCAGTGACCATGTGCTCCTGCCACCGGTCGCGCGCAATACCGGACCGCGCTAAATGCGAAACATGCCATGACCCGCCTGATACTGGGCCCGTTCAACCGCATCGAGGGCGACCTGGAGGTTCAGCTCGACGTGGAGGATGGCCGGGTGCGTGAGGCGCGTGTGAACGCACCGATGTTTCGCGGCTTTGAGATCATGCTGGTGGGCCGCGACCCGATGGACGCGCTAACCATCGCGCCCCGCATCTGCGGCATCTGCTCGGTCTCGCAGTCGGTCGCCGCCGCCAAGGCCCTGGCCGATGCGTCGGGTGTGGTGATGCCCCCCAATGGGCAGCATGCCATCAACCTGATGCTCGGCTGCGAGAACCTGGCAGACCACCTGACGCATTTTTACCTCTTCTTCATGCCCGACTTCACCCGTGCGGTGTACGCGCGGCGCGGGTGGTATGGGGAAGCCACGCGGCGATTTGCGGCCGTGGCGGGTGCCGGGCCGGGCCGGGGCTTGCACAACTGTGCTGCGCTGGCGGCACGCGCCCGCTGGTTGGAGCTCATGGGCGCACTGGGCGGCAAATGGCCCCACACAGGATCGGTGCTGCCGGGAGGCAGCGCGCGCGCCATCGAATCAACCGAACGCATCCAGCTGCTCGCGCGGCTGCGGGAGATGCGGGCATTTCTGGAACAAACCCTGTTCGGCACCGCGCTGGAAGAGGTGGCTGCACTGGACAGCCTGCCAGCCTTGCAACAATGGCGCACCCGTGCCGGGGGCAGCGACATGGCCATGTTCCTCGACATGGCCGCCGATACCGACTTGGCCGCCTTGGGCCCGGGCCCTGGCCGTTACCTCAGCTACGGGGCCTATGCCCAATCCGGCGGCGGCACCGCATTCGCCCAGGGCGTATGGCACGCAGGCTTGCAAAAAACCCTTGCGCTGGACACCAGCGCCATCCGGGAAGACATGCACCATGCCTGGTTCGCGCAGAGCGAATGCGGCCCGGCACCGCACCCCATGGCGGGAATGACCCAGCCCCAGCCCGACAAGCCCGGCGCCTACACCTGGAACAAGGCCCCCAGGCTGGACGGCCAGGTGGTGGAAACCGGTGCCATTGCGCGGCAACTGGTCGATGGCCATGCCTTGGTCCGTGCCGCCACCGCCGCGCATGGCGGCACCGTCTTCACCCGGGTGCTGGCGCGCCTGGTGGAAATGGCGCGCCTGCTGCCACTCATGGAGCAGTGGCTGACGGCATTGCAAGCACGGGAGCCATTCCACCAACTCCAGGCCATGCCTGCGCAGGCCCAAGGTATCGGGTTGACGGAGGCCGCCCGCGGTGCTCTGGGCCACTGGCTGCGTATCGAGAACAACCAAATCTCCCACTACCAGATCGTGGCCCCCACCAGCTGGAACTTCTCACCGCGCGATGCCGCTGGCACACCCGGCGCTTTAGAGGCTGCGCTGGTGGGCGCACCCATCGACAGTTTCAGCGAAGGTCGTGGTCAAAGCGTTGCCGTGCAGCACATCGTTCGTTCATTTGACCCGTGTATGGTCTGCACGGTGCATTGATTTATGCCGCTGCCACGCCCCTCCCCCCTACAACACTTGCCTGCCGGTGAACTGGAAGGTGTAGACGAAACCACCTGGCTGGATGTCATCCACAAGATGGACGAGGTCTATTCCAAACTCGTCAGCGATGAAATCGAGCTGGAAGAAAAGAACGCGCAACTCGAACAATCGCAGCAGTTCATTTTCAGCCTGCTGTCGGCCATGAGTGACGTGCTGATTGCCTGCAACCAAGAGGGGCTGATTGAAGAAACCAATGCGGCACTGTGCGAACTGGTCGGTCGCAGCGAGGAATCGTTGCGTGGCACCCCCGTGCTCCAGTTGCTGGCCGACGAACCAAGCGTACAGCGCTGGCAGCAGGCGGTAGACCAAGCAGCCTCCGCAGTGGGTTCGGTGCTGGAAATCAACCTGCGCGATGCGCATGGCCAAGTCGTCCCGGTGGACCTCAACTGCAGCCCCAGGCGCAACAGCACGGGGCGGCAGGTGGGCCGGGTGCTGGTGGGACGCCCTTTGGGCGAGCTCAAGCAGGCCTACCACCAGTTGCGTGAGGCGCACGAGGCCCTGAAGCAGGCCCAGCAACAGTTGCTTCACTCGGAAAAAATGGCCTCTTTGGGCCGTTTGGTGGCAGGCGTGGCGCATGAACTCAACAACCCCATCAGCTTCGTCTTTGGCAATGTCCATGTGCTGCAACGCTACGGCACGCGCCTGAGCGCCTACCTGGAAGCCATTCACCAGCTCGACCTGCCTGAACAGGTACAAGCGCTGCGCCAGGAATTACGCATTGACCACATCGTCAAAGACCTGCCCTCGTTGATGGAAGGCACCCTCGAAGGCGCACAACGCACCACCGACATCGTGGCCGGTCTGAAGCGCTTCTCCACCGTGGCACCGGAGGAAGTGACGCAGGTGGAGCTCAACGCCGTGGTGGAGCGCGCTATTCATTGGGTAAAAAAAGGGACCGCTCCGCGATTTGAAATCCACTGGACGCGTGGCCCCGATTGTTACGTCAATGGCAATGCCGGTCAGTTGCTGCAGGTCATGATGAACCTGATCCAGAATGCCTATGACGCCGCCACCACGGATGCACACAAAGAGCCGCAGTTGCACATTAGCTTGGACCGGGATGCCTCCAGCGTGAGACTGCGCTTTACCGACAATGGCACGGGGATTGCGCCAGAACATTTATCACGTGTCTTTGACCCCTTTTTCACCACCAAAAGCGTGGGCAAGGGCACCGGCCTGGGTTTATCGATCAGCTACGGCATCGTCGAACAGCACGCGGGGCAGCTCACGGCGGCGAATCTGCCGCAAGGCGGCGCACAGTTCACCCTGGTTCTGCCGTCGACGCCGCTGTAGCGCGGCTGCCATCAGAGGGGGCTTGCGTCCCGCTCCAGCCCCAATCGCATCAGTTTCATGCGCAGACCCACCCGTGTCAGGCCCAACTCGTCTGCCACATGGGTTTTATTCCCTTTATGGCGCAGCATGGCTGCACGGATGAATTGCGCCTCGGCGCGTTCCAGGTGGTGTTTGAGTTGCTTCGATTCCCCGTCCGCCCCATCTGCTGCCACCGCTGCGCAGGGTTTGGGCTGACACACCCTGGGGGAGAGAAGATCGGCGCCCAGAACCGGGCCGTCGCCCAATGCCAGCGCGCGGCGGATTTCATTTTGCAACTCCCGCACATTGCCCGGCCAGGCGTGCTGCACCAGCCGCGCCATGGCCTCCTGCGAGAAGCTGCGCCCGGTCAGCGCCGATGTTTTCAGCATCTGGGCAACGATCAGCGCAATGTCTTGCGAGCGTTCGCGCAGTGCCGGTAAATACAGTGTGATGCCGGCCACGCGGTAGTACAGGTCTTCCCGAAAACGCCCACTGAGCACATCGGCCTCCAGGTCCCGATTGGTGGCCACAATCAGCCGCACGTCCACGGCCACCGGGCGCGGGCTGCCCACGGGCCGTATCTCTCCTTCTTGCAAGGCTCTGAGCAACTTGACCTGAAAAGCGGGTGACGTCTCACCGATTTCATCGAGGAAAAGCGTACCGCCATCCGCCTGCTGAAACAGGCCAATCCGGGACTCGGTGGCGCCGGTAAAAGCGCCCCGCTTGTGCCCGAAGAGCTCGCTTTCCAGCAAAGTGTCGGGCATGGCGCCGCAGTTTTCCACCACAAAGGGCTGTTCAGCGCGCGTACTCGCACTGTGAATGGCCCGCGCCAGCAGCTCCTTGCCCGTGCCCGATTCACCGGTGACCAGCACCGACAGGTCGTGGGCGGCAATTTTTTCCGCCAAGGCGCAGACCGTGTTCAGCGGACTGTCGGCCGCACGCACGAGCCGGTCAAACCCGGCCTGGCTTTTTGCCTTCAAGCGCAGGTTGGCCACCCGCAACGAGAGGTTCTCGGGGCTCGCACGCAATTCCAGCGTCAGGCGCTGGTTCTCCTGCTGCAAGCGCCAAAGTTCAGCCGCACTTTGCAGTGTTCGCAGCAACTGCTCAGGGTGCCAGGGCTTGAGCAGGTACTGCCAGATGCCAGCTTCGTTGACACCGGCAATGATGTCTTGCGCCTCGGTATGTCCCGAAAGAATCAGGCGCACCGTGTCAGGCCACTGGGCACGCACCCCGCACAGGAACTCCACGCCAGAGGTGCCGGGCATGCGCTGGTCCGACAGCACAATGTGGACACACTCGCCCTCCATCACGGCCCGCCCCTCCTCGGCGGATGCAGCGGTGAAAACGGTAAAGTGGTCTTCCAAGGTGCGCCGCAAGGTTTCCAGCGAACGCTGTTCATCATCGACCACCAACACGGTCAAGGGTGTGCGTAGCGTCATGGAATCGTCCAGCCCAGTTCCCGGTGGCGCGCCAGATGCCTGGGCGTCCACGAAGCCAAAGTTTTGTGCACAAAATGGTGGCGTGCGACGTGGTAGCTCGGGTCAAAACCGTAGAAGTTGCGCCGCATATGGCGCAATTCCTCCTCGCGGTAGGCCGCCAGCGGCTTGGTCGCTTCATCGCGCGCTCGGGCTTCGCGTTTGGCGTTGAGCGTGGCCGCCAGATCGGGCGAAGCCGCCAGAGCCTGCGCGCGCTGTGCCACGGCTGCGCCAAAGGCAGCGGCATCGCCCGCTAAACAGGCGTCCGTGAAGCCTATTTCCAAGGCGCGCAGTGCGGTCAATGGCTGCCGGTTGTGCATGATCGCCTGGGCCGCCGCAACACCCACCCGCCGTGGCAGCAGGTAGGTCCAGTACTCCGACCCGTACAGATTGCCCATGTTTTTGTAGTGCGGATTCAATACCACCGCCTCACGCGCCCAAACCCTGTCAGCAGCCCGAGCGAGAAAACAACCGCCCGCACCGGTATTGCCGCCCAGCGCTGCCACCGTCATCTGCCGCTCGCAGGTGATGAGTTCCAGCGCCAGATCGTTCATGGCGTTGATGTTGTTCCAGGATTCATCGGCCGCAGACCCCTGGCCCAGACTGGCCGCTTCAATCACATTCAGGTGGATGCCATTCGACCAAAAATCGGAGCCCCCCATCAGCACCAGAACCTGCGTCGGCCGCTGCTTGGCCCACTGCAGCGCCAAGCGCAAGCGTTCGCACTGCACGGTGGACATGGCACCGTTGTAAAACTCAAAGTGCAGGAAACCGACCTGCCCCATTTCTTCGTAGGCAATGTCTTGCCAAGTCGCAAGCGCGGTACGCCACCAGCCCTCCAGTGGCGCCTGCACAATGGCCTGCGATTCCTGCGCAAATGCCAGCGCCGTTGGCAGTTTGATGCTGCCCGCGCGTTTGACGTGACCGATCCAGACCGCACCGTCTACCGTGGCCCGCAGCAATGCGGTTTCGCGCCGCGCAAGGATGGCGCCCGGCGTGCCGCGCAAAGTAGCTTCTGGCCACGCATCGAACAGGTGGCATGGCTGGCCAAACAGGCTATCTGCCAGCCCCGGAAAACCATCGGCCGCATGGATGCGACGCAACACCGTGGCCGTGTCATCACGCGCCCAGTCCAGGCTTCGCTCACTCTGGCGCATCAAGGGCCGCAGCCGCCCCCGCACTGAGGGCAAGGCTGTCGGCCTTTGGGGCACAAAACTGCCTTCTTCAATGCGCTGCACCGCCTGCAAGGCCGCAGCGGTCGCCGCTTGGGTGACTTCGTTGCGGTAGGTGCTGGATTTTTTGACCTTGCGCATGGCAAAGTCCGCACTCGCCCACACCGGACCCGCATCCATCTGGGCCTCCGCTTGCAGCACGGTGACGCCCCACCTGGCCTCACCGTCCTGAATCGCCCAGTCCAGCGCCGAGGGTCCCCGGTCACCCACAATACCGGGGTGCACGATCAGGCACACATGGCGCGACCAGATGGACTCTGGAATGGCACGGCGCAGATAGGGTGCGACGATGAGGTCGGGCCGAAACAAAGCCACCGCCTCCTCGGTGACGCTGTCCGCGATGTCAAATTCAACCGAAATTTCATGACCGCGCCGCACCAATTCAGCGCCCAGGCGCTGGGTCAGGCTGTTGAACGCATGGGTGAGCAGCAAGATACGCATGGCTTCACCTTTAGCAAATGCGCGGCAGTTGGTCGCCCGCCAACCAGTCCACGATGCGTCGCCCACCAAAGGCCGTCGTGAGTTGCACAAAATGGTGCGTGTCCGCGATCACCTCACCAATCAGGGCGGCATCTTTTCCCAGGGGATGCGAACGCATCGCCGCCAGCAAGCCAGGGGCATCGGCGGCGGAGCAGATCGCAATCAGCTTGCCCTCGTTGGCGACATTGAGCGGGTCCAGCCCCAGCAATTCACACGCCGCAGCCACCACCGGCTTCACGGGAATGGCTTTTTCCAGCAGCATCATGCCCACGCCAGATTGCCCGGCGATTTCATTCAGGGTGGCCGCCAGTCCGCCGCGTGTCGGATCGCGCAGGCAGCGGATATCGGCGTGGGTCGCCAGCATCGTTGCAACCAAACCATTCAGCGCCGCGGTGTCCGAGCTGATGGGCGCGTCAAAAGACAGGTTCTCGCGCTGGCTCATGATCGCCACGCCGTGGTCGCCGATCGAGCCGGACACCAGCACCACGTCACCGGGCCGCGCCCGTGCGCCCCCCAGTTCCAGCCCCTGCGGCAAAACGCCCACCCCGGTGGTGGTGATGAATACACCATCGCCTTTACCACGCTCCACCACTTTGGTATCGCCCGTCACCACCGGCACACCTGCAGCGCGGGCCGCGTGGGCCATGGACACCACAATGCGCTCCAGATCACACAGGGCAAAGCCCTCTTCCAGAATGAAACCCGCGCTCAGGTACAGCGGTGTGGCACCCATCATGGCCACATCATTCACCGTGCCATGCACGGACAGACAGCCAATGTCCCCACCGGGGAAAAACAGGGGCGACACCACATGGCAATCGGTGGACATCACCAGTCTGGCAGGTAGGCCGTCGACCATGGGCACGGGCAGTACCGCACCGTCATTGCCCTGCCCGAGGTATTGGTTGCCCAGATGCCGGGTGAACAACTCGGAGATCAGTTGCACCATGGCACGCCCCCCCGAACCGTGTGTCATGTCCACCCGGCCGTGCTTCACATCGAGGGGCCGAACATAGCTTCTTTTGATCTCGCTCATCCGTTCATATCCTTGTAGCGTCCGTAACTGTAATGCGCCGCACACGCGCCCTCGCTGCTGACCATACATGAACCGACCGGGTTTTCAGGCGTGCACACGGTGCCGAAAATCTTGCAGTCCTGCGGTCGCTTGACACCCCGCAAAATCGCACCGCATTCACAGGCTTTGTTGTCGGGCACCGAGCGGTAGTCGAGCTGGAAGCGCCGTTCGGCGTCAAACGTGCCGTACTTGGCACGCACCTTCAGCGCGGAATAGGGCACCACGGAAAGCCCGCGCCATTCGAAGGCACGGCGCAATTCGAACACCTCGGCCACCCGGTCCTGCGCTTTCACATTGCCCTCGCGTGTCACCGCCCGGGAGAACTCGTTTTCCACCTCGGCGCGGCCTTCATTGACTTGGCGCACCAGCATCAAAATAGCCTGCATCACGTCCAGGGGTTCAAAACCGGCAATCACCACCGGCTTGCGGTACTCCTCGGCAAAAAACTCGTAAGGCTGGCTGCCAATCACGGTGGAAACATGGGCTGGGCCAATGAAACCATCAATCGGCACGGTGCCCCACTGGCGCACTTCGGGGGACTCCAGAATCGTGCTGATGGCAGCAGGCGTGAGCACATGGCAACACAGCACGCTGAAATTGGACAGTTGCTCCTGGTCTGCCTGCTGAATTGCCAGCGCCGTCGGTGGCGTTGTGGTTTCAAACCCGATGGCAAAAAACACCACTTCACGCTGCGGGTTGTCACGCGCGATCTGCAAAGCGTCCAGCGTCGAATACACCATGCGGATATCGCCCCCGCGTGCCTTGGCTTTCATCAGGGACAAGCCCTGCGAGGCGGGCACGCGCAAGGTGTCGCCGTAGGTGCACAAAATCACGCCACGGTTCAAAGCCAGTTCAATCGCCATGTCCACACGCCCGATGGGCAGGACACACACCGGGCAGCCGGGGCCATGCACCATACGCACATTGGGCGGCAGCAAATCGCTCAGGCCGTAGCGGGAAATCGCGTGGGTGTGGCCCCCGCAAAACTCCATGAAGCTGTAATTTCGGCTGGCCTGCGCCACCGCCGCGATCTTGTGCGCCAAAGTCCGGGCCACATCGCCATCGCGGAATTCGTCAATGTATTTCACGGTGCCGCCAATTGGGTTGCATTCATTTCCGAAAACAGTGCGAGCGTCCTTTCGGCTTCCTCGGGGTCGAGTTTGGACAGCGCATAACCAACATGCAGGATGACGTAGTCGCCCACTTGAACATCGTCAAGCAGCGCCAGGGATATTTCTTTCTTGACGCCGCCAAGATCGACGATGGCCCATGCGCCCGCCGACCCAACGCCTAGGTCTATTACTTTCACAGGGAGTGCAAGGCACATTTCATTGCTCCAAAGAGGTGATTGCCACCCACGCCTGCCCTAAGGCAACGCCCGCGTCCCCCGGGGACATGCGCACAGGGGCCAAAACAGTGATGTTGCATTGCGCAAGGTTTTGCCGCAAGCCCACAGATAACAAAGTGTTGTGAAAGCAGCCCCCGCCCCACACCACCGTGCGCAGATGGCTGGATTGCGCTGCCTGCACCACCCATTCGGACAGGCCGACCACCAGCGTTGCATGGAATTGGGCCGCGGCCCGATCCACATCCACCGCGTCCACCGCGTCCACCAAGGATGCAAGCAATGGCAGCCAATCCAGCTGCCCGTGGGGGTCAACCGTCCAGCCTTGGGGCAAGGCTTGCGGCCATCCATGGGCCTCTATGTGGCGCGTGGCCGCCTGCTCCAGCAATAGGGCGGCCTGGGCTTCGTACTGCATGTGCGTACAGATGCCCAGCAACCCCGCAGCGGCATCGAAGACCCGCCCCATGCTGGAACTGCGCGGACAGTTGATGCCGCGTGCCAGCATGGTGGCGACCGTGTGGCCGCCAAATTCCTGAAAACGCGCTCCGATCTCTGCATTGCGCCCCAGTGCATGCAACACGGCGGCTGCCATGCGCCAGGGGGCACGGGCGGCACTGTCGCCCCCCGGCAATGGCAGCGGCCGGAGGTGGCCCAGCCGTTCGCAATGGGCGCCCTCCACTTTCAGCAATTCACCGCCCCAGGCGGCGCCGTCGGCCCCCAGGCCCACGCCATCCAGGGCCAAGCCCAACACCGGGCCCTGGTGGCCATGCTCGGCGCAGACGGCGGCCATATGGGCATGGTGGTGCTGCACGGCAAGGGTGGGCAGCCCAAGCCGGGTGGCAAAGTGCATGGCGGCACGCGTGCTGAGGTAGTCCGGGTGCAGGTCGTGCGCAACGATGTCGGGCTTGATTTCCAGCAAAGCCAGCATGCGCTCGACGGTCTCGTCCAGAAAAGCGGCCGTCGCGGCATTGTCAAGATCGCCGATATGTGGGGAAACAAAGGCCTCGTCGCCCCGTGTCACACACACGCTGTTCTTGAGATGCGCGCCAAAGGCCAACACTGAAGGACCGGCATGCGGCAGGCGCAGCGCAGCGGGTGCATAGCCCCGGCTGCGACGGATGAATTGCGGGACCGACCCTTGCAAGCGCACCACGCTGTCGTCGCAACGGGCCACAATGCCACGGTCGTGGTCCAGCAGGGCGTCGGCGATGCCGACCAGGCGCTTGAGCGCTTCGTCGAAATTGCAAACGATAGGTTCGCCGCCCGGATTGGCACTGGTCATCACCAGAACCAAGGCTTGCGACTGGTCCAGCCATGCGCACCCTGGCGGACGCCCAGCGGCCTCGTGGAACAGCAAAAAATGGATCGGTGTGGTGGGCAGCATGGCACCAAGCCAAAGCAGGCCAGGCGCGACGCCAGGCAAGGTGCTGTCCAGGGTGGAGCGCGCGCGCAGCAGCACGACCGGGCGCTCGCGGCTTTCCAGCAATGCCTGCTCCGCAGCCTGCATCAGCGCGTAGGGCGCCAGACTCACCGCGTTGGCCGCCATCACCGCAAAAGGTTTTTCTTCCCGATTCTTGCGCAGGCGCAGGCGGGCCACCGCGTCCGCATTGCGGGCGTCGCAGGCAAGATGAAAGCCCCCCAGCCCCTTGATAGCGACAATGGCACCGGCCTGCAGCAGGCGCAAAGTCTCGGCAATGGCATCGCCCTCCATGGCGCTGCCCTGTGCATCCAGCAGCGCAAGCCTGGGGCCGCAGTGGGGGCAGCAGGTGGTTTCGGCATGAAAGCGGCGGTCGGCAGGCGAGCCGTACTCGCTGGCGCAGGCGGTGCACAGCGCAAACGCCGCCATGCTGGTCTGCAGCCGGTCATAGGGCAGCGTCCGGGTCACGGTGTAGCGGGGGCCGCAATGTGTGCAAGTGATGAAGCCGTGGCGCCAGCGCCGGTTGGCCGGTTCAAACAACTCGCACAGACAGTCCGGGCAGACGGCCACATCGGGGCCGATGGCGGTCGCAACCGGCCCTGGGGCGCTTGGTGCGATGGTGAATCCGGTCCAACCGTCAACCACGGCGTCTTGCGTGTGCACGGCATCGATGCGCGCCAGCACCGGCGCATCGGCATGCAGACGGGTCAGCAATGCAGCCAGCTGCGCGGCTGCGCCCTGGGCAAAAATTTCCACACCCTGCGCATCGTTGCGCACCCAGCCTGCGAGTTGCAGTTCCTGCGCCAGACGCCAGACAAAGGGCCGAAAGCCAACGCCCTGGACCAGCCCGGCCACCCGTATGCGACGCGCCAGGACGCTCAAGCCATCGGCCTTTGCAACTGTGCTTCCAACTGGGCAATCCGTGCTTGAAGACTGGCCACTGTTTCCCGTCTCAAGGAGACTGCCTTGCGCACCCCTTCACGAAGAAACTCCAGCCACTCCTGCATGCCTTCACCGCTGGTGGCGGAAAGCTGGATCACGCGGATGTTCGGATTGACCCGCCGCGCAAAGCCGATGGCGGCGCTGACGTCATAGTTCAGATGGGGCAACAAATCCACCTTGTTGAGCAGCATCACGCTGGCGGCACGAAACATGTCCGGGTACTTGATGGGTTTGTCTTCGCCTTCGGTCACCGACAAGATAACCACCTTGTGCGCCTCGCCCAAATCAAAAGCTGCCGGGCACACCAGGTTGCCGACGTTTTCGATCATCAGCAGGGACCCGTCTTGCAAGTGCAACTTTTCCATCGCATGCCCCACCATGTGGGCATCAAGATGGCAGCCCTTTCCGGTGTTGATCTGGATGGCCGGGGCGCCGGTGGCACGGATGCGCTCGGCATCCTGGCTGGTTTGCTGGTCCCCTTCGATCACGGCCACCGCTTGGCCCGCCAGCAGGGTGATGGTTTTGCACAGCAGGGTGGTCTTGCCAGAGCCCGGACTGGACACCAGGTTCAGGGTAAAAATACCCTGTTCGGACAGCACCTGCCGGTTGTGCGCCGCGTAGGCATTGTTCTTGGAAAGAATGTCCTGCTCGATTTGCACCATGCGCGTGTTGCTGACACCCGGCGCATGCGAATGCTCCGGCGCCGCGCTGTGCTGGTGCCCATGCCCATGTTCGTGCGCGTGTTCATGCACATGTCCATGTCCATGGTCGTGCTGGTGACCATGGTGGGGGTGTTCACCCTCCACTGTCACATCACCGGGGCCGCAGCCACAAGTCGTACACATATTTTTTCCTTTACGCTACTTCAAGTTCCTTGACCCGCATCTCCGTGCCACCCGTCACCTGCATCTGGAAGCCGCCGCAATGCGGGCACTCGCCAAAGACCTCCGACATCGGTACAGATTGGCTGCATTCCATGCACCAGCCGACGCCGGGCAGCACAACAATCTCCAGACGGGCCCCCTGCGCGACGCTGTCGCGTGTCACCGCATCAAAGCAAAACGCCATCGCTTCGACCTCCACCCCCGAGAGCTGGCCGATTTCCAGCCAGACGGTGATGACCTTTTCAAATTTCTGTTGGCGTGCCGCATCTTCTAACAGTTGCAGCACCCCTTCGGCGAGTGACATTTCATGCATGGGAGACCAGTCTACTGCCCTTTGATTCGGGTGATTTTTGTACAAGCATAGGCAATCCAGGGTCTAACGCAAGGCGAAAAATCGGCGGCGTGAAAGCGAGGGCGCATCGCCCTCTTGGGCTTTCCTGGGCGCTACCTGGGCTGGCTGCACGGGCGTCAGCAGTGCAATCATCGATGCGCGGGCCGTCATCGTGGCCGCGGATTGGTTGGAGAACTTGTCCATCGGCGAAAACAGGGAGCAGCTCTGGTATTCACCCAGCTCCACCTCAGCGCCACCAAGAAATGCAAAATCTCCCGCAGGGAAGGTGACGAAACGCCGCTTGTTTTGTCCCGTGGAAATCCACTGCTCGGCACTGCCCGGCAATAACAACACACTCATACACCAGGGCGTCACCACCATGCCCAACCAGTGCCCCTGCCAACGCTGAAAGTCAATGGTTTGCACCGACAGCGCCGGATTGAGAATGGGCACGTCCACCATGTGCTCTCGCGCAATACGAAAGAAGGCCTGCTCAATCGCTTCAGCGGGATTGTGTTGGTGAATACGAAAGCTCATGCGCCCTCCCCCCAGCTTCGGGCGTCGTCCCCTTGCGCCATCAGTTCTTGCATGAGCGCCAGCGCCTCTTCGGCACGCGCGCAATCGACCCGCTCGAACGCGAAGCCGCCTGCCTGGATCAGCAGGTAGTCCCCCACGGCAACATCTTCATTCAACAGCAACAGACTCACCTCGCGGGTTTGCCCAAAACACTCGGTGACAGCCATGCCACCATGCACTTCAATCACTCGGGAGGGGGCTGCTAAACACATTTCATCACCTTAAACGACAAGCGCCGTCCGTGCTGTCAGGGCATAACCGCGCTTGACCAATTCAGCAGCGGCCATTTCGACCAACACCGGAACTTGCCTGGCGACGGTGGATGTCATCTCCATACCCAATTCAAGCGAAACCGGCTCTACGCCCAGCACGATGATTTCTTTGGGCATGGTGTCCAGCAATTCCAGGCAGGCCAACACGTCAGGCAGCGCGACTTGGTGCGGCGACAGTTTTTTGCGAAAAAAGACCGGGATTTCGTCCCCGGAAATTTTCACCACCGTGCCCGGTGCAGCACCCGTTTTGACCACATCCACCACGATCAAAATGTCCAGGTTGGACAGCTCTTCGATCATTTCCATACCGGACGTACCGCCATCGATGAGCTGTACGTTGGGGGGTACTTCGTAGGCGCGTTCAAGCGCCTCGACCACACGGACACCGGCAGCCTCATCGGTCAGGATGGTGTTGCCGATACCGATGACCACAGCGCGCAGGCAGGACGTTTCCATGCTCACTTCGCCTAGACCGCTTTGACGGTAATCGCCGTGTCGCTTTGGGTGTCCGTCAGGTGGATGGCACAGGCGATGCAAGGGTCAAAGGAATGGATGGTGCGCAGCACTTCCAGTGGCTTTTCCGGGTCCGCAATCGGCGTATTGAGCAGCGAAGACTCATAAGGACCGGGTTCGTCCTTCTCGTTGCGCGGACAGGCATTCCAGGTGGAAGGCACCACGCACTGGTAGTTCTTGATCTTGCCGTTGTCAATCACCACCCAGTGCGACAGCGCGCCGCGCGGCGCCTCGTGAAAGCCCATGCCCATGATCTCGTCCTTGGGGAAAACGGGCTTGTTGAACGTGCTGAGGTCGCCCTTGCCCATATTGCTGAGCAAGGCGGTCCATTGGTCCGCCAGCAAGTCCACATTCACACAGCAGGTAATGGCCCGGGCAGCGTGGCGGCCGATCGTTGAGTGCATGGCGTCCAGCCCGATCTTGGTCTGGGCCAGCGCCGACACCGTGTCGAGCGCGGCGGTGGCGTACTTGGTGGTGGGCGCGTGGCCTGCTGCGACCCCATTCAGCACCCGGGCCAGCGGACCCACTTGCGCAGTCTTACCGTAGAAGGTGGGGGACTTCATCCAGGAGTACTTGGCGTCGTCCTTGAAGTCGGTGTAGTTCGGTTTGGTCTCGCCTTTGAAGGGGTGCAAGGCGCCGGCCTTCTCGTAGTCGTACCAGGAGTGCTTGACCGATTCTTCAACGCCCTTGGTCCAGTACGCATCGTTGAACGAGGTGATCGGCTTGCGCCCGGCCAGATTGCCGCCCTCGATAAAACCACCCGGAAACGCAAATTGCGTGCCCTTGGTGTCCAGGGGAATGTCCGGCACCGAGAGGTAGTTGGTGATGCCTTTGCCGATCTGCGTCCACTCCGGGTAGAAGGCCCCCACCGCCGCCACGTCGATCAGGTACACATTTTTGACAAAGTCCGACAACTCATCAATCCAGCCCTTGATGGCCATCAGCCGCTCCACAGTCAACACCGCCTGGGAATCGGTGGCCAGCGGATTGGCCACACCGCCCACCGCCACGTTCTGGATATGCGGCGTCTTGGAACCCAAAATGGCCACAATCTTGTTGGCCTTGCGCTGCACTTCCAGCGCTTGCAGGTAGTGCGCCACCGCCAGCAAATTGACCTCGGGCGACAGTTTCATGGCGGGATGGCCCCAATAACCGTTGGTGAAGATGCCGAGTTGCCCGCCATTGACAAAATGCTTGAGCCGCTCGTGCACCCGGCGCATCTCGTGTTTGCTGTTGAGGTGCCAGCTGGAGAGGCTTTCGCCCAGAATCGCGGTCTTGTCGGGATCGGCCTTCAGCGCCGAGGTCACATCCACCCAGTCCAGCGCCGACAGGTGGTAGAAGTGCACGATAAAGTCATGCACCGAGTGCGCCAGGATGATGAGGTTGCGGATGTACTGCGCATTGAGCGGAATTTCCAGCTTCAAGGCATTTTCCACCGCCCGCACCGAGGTGATGGCATGCACCGTGGTGCAAACACCGCAAATGCGCTGGGTGATGGCCCAGGCATCGCGCGGGTCGCGTCCCAACAAAATGAGCTCCACCCCCCGCCACATCTGGCCGGAGGACCAGGCCTTTTGCACCTTGCCGCCGTCCACGTCCACATCGATGCGAAGGTGGCCTTCAATACGGGTGATCGGATCTATCGTTATGCGCTTGGACATTGTCTGTCTCCATTCTTGATTTTTAGTGGGCCACCAGCGCGTCTTCGCGCGGCAGTACCGGGAAGCGACGGGTGATGATGATGTAGCCGAGCACCTCGATGGCGAACATGCCCGCCGTCACCAGCACTTCTGCCAGCGTCGGAAAATAGCTGAAGCCTGCGCCGGTCTCGTAACCGATGAGAAAACCATTCAGACGCATCAGCGAGCCGCCCAGCATCAGCAAAACGCCCGCGATGAACAGTCTGGCGGGATTGCGCCGGTTGCTTTCGGCCCCAATCAGCACCAGCGGCGCCACAAAACAGGCGGTCTCCAACCAGAAGGAAAGCGCCTGGAGGGTGGGGGCAAAGGCATTGGAAAGCGCACCCCGTGCCACCAGGTCGCCGAACCGAACCACCAGAAAGACGGCGAGCGTGCCCAGCATGACCTTCGACAGGGGCGTGAGCAGGTGCATCTCGATCTTGCGGCGAAAGCTGGAAGCCGCCACGCAGGACTCGAACAGCACCACCGCATACCCCATGGTGATCGCGGACAGCAAATACAGCACCGGCAGCATCGGCGTCTGCCACAAGGGGTTGATTTGTGTCCCCATCACCACCAGCAAAGTACCCAGTGAGGACTGGTGCATCATCGGCAGCAAGGTGCCCAGGGCGATGACAAAAAACATCACTTTGTTGAGCCGTTTTTTGGTCTCGTGTTTGCCCATCTTCTCCAGGAAGGCGGGAGAAAACTCGATCCACATCACCATGATGTAGAGCGAAATGCAGATCGCCACTTCGAACATCACCGAGTTGGGATTGATGGACCCCGGCCAGAACATGTTCCACACATTCCACCAGCGGCCCAGGTCAAAAATAACCCCCACGCCCGCCAGGGTGTAGCCAAAGAGACTGGCCAACAGGGCCGGTCGAACCAAGGGGTGGTATTGCCCCTTGTTGAAGATGTAGACCAGCATGGCCACGGAAAAGCCGCCGCAGGCAAAGGCCGAGCCGATCATCACATCCACCACCACCCAGATGCCCCAGGGGTAGCCATCGTTGAGCGCGGTGACGCTCCCCAGCCCAAACAGGAAGCGCACCACCAGCACCGCCAGCATCAGGGCGATGAGGACGCCACAGCTCAGGGTCGCCGCATTGACCAGACTGCCGCCTACGGGTGCGGGTGCTGCATGGGAGTTATTGGCCATGGTCTTCCTCCTGGGTGTCGGACGGCGCACCGTCGGACTTGACATTGCGCTTGGCCACATACGTCAGCGCCCCCAGCACCGCCAGGGGCATCGCCAGGTTGGCATAGAGCGTGTGCTGTATGGTTTCGGACATGACGGCCGCAGAGTCCTCGGGCAGATTCGGCATACCCACTTTCTCAAAACTCACGCTGGAGAGTTTGAGCACCTGGGTGCCGCCGTACTCCTTTTCACCATAAACGTGCTGCAGGTACTTGCCTGCGGGCGCTTCATAACTCTGGTCTTTCCCCCCCAGTTTTCCGCGCGGGAAGGTGGCAGTCTCGCCCGGCTTCAAGGCCAGGCGGCGCTTGGCCTCCACGAGCAAGTCGGAAGTTTTTCCGAACAGGGTGGCCCCCGTCGGACAAACTTCGGCACAGGCGGAGTAGTGCCCGTCTTGGAAGCGGTGGCGGCACAGTTCGCACTTGCCGATGCGCCCCGTGGGCGAGTCGTACTGGTACTTGGGAATGCCGAAAGGACAGGCGGCAACACAGTAACGGCAGCCGATGCATTTGTCGGGGTTGTAGCGCACGACACCGGTGACGGGGTCTTTGGTCATGGCCGACACCGGGCAGGCAGAAACGCAGGACGGGTCTGCGCAGTGCATACACGACGTTTTCATGAAGGCGTAGCCGTTGACTTCGGCGTCCTTGGTCTCCATGGTGCCGTTTCGGTACATCTTGATCAGGTTGAAGGTATGCCCCGAGGTATCGAGCGGCGTATCCCACAATTGATCCGGTGTGGAAAATTCGGGTGGATTGTCATTGGCCTCTTTGCAAGCGGCAACACAGGCCTTGCAACCGATGCACAAGGTCGCGTCGTACAGCAATCCCAGCGCCTCGGGCGGTCGGGCATGGGGTTCCCTGGCACAGGCGGGGGGCGCAACCACAGCGGTGGCTGCGGCGGCACCACTGGCGAGGACCCCCTTGAGAAAATGGCGGCGGCTGTCCATGGCTACCCCTTGGCCTGGCCATCGGTTTTGCTGTCGGCTTTGGCGCGCTCGGCTTCCTCTGCCGCATGCGACAAACCGAGGTTGCGGGTCAGCATCACCGCAGCCCCGGCGGCCGCTCCGGCCAGCGCTGCGAGTGCAGCGGCCGATGCGAACGAAGCGCCCTGGCCTTGCTCTTCCACAATGCGTGCGTATTGCAGCGGGGGCGCAATGTTCAGCATCTTGGCCACCTGGTGGATCGGTTTGGTAAAGCCCACCCCCTGTTCACTGCAACCGATGCAGGGGTGGCCGCAGCCCACGGGCCAGTTATTCTCGCCCGCATCGCCAAAACCCAACGTGGAGCAATTGGCGTAGGTTTCCGGGCCTTTGCAGCCCAGCTTGTAAAGGCAGTAGCCCTGGCGGTGGCCGGCATCGCCAAACTCCATGGCAAAGCGGCCGGCATCGAAGTGCGCCCGGCGCTCGCAGTTTTCGTGGATCAGGCGCGAGTAGGCAAACTTGGGGCGGCCCTGCTTGTCTACATCGGGAAGCTTGCCAAAGGTCAGAAAGTGGACCACGGTGGCCAGAAAGTTGTAGGGGTTGGGCGGGCAGCCGGGGATGGTCACCACCGGTTTGCCCAGGACTTCGCCCACGCTGGACGCCCCTGTGGGATTGGGACCGGTGGAGGGCATGCCGCCCCAGGAGGCGCAGGAGCCAATGGCGATCACGGCCGCCGCGTCGGCTGCGCATTCCTTGACCAGATCGATGGCCTTGTGGCCGCCAATTTTGCAGTAGTTGCCGTTGTCCTTGACCGGAATGGCACCCTCCACCACCAGGATGTATTTTCCTTTGTGGGCTTTCATCGCGTCTTTGCGGGCCGCCTCGGCCTGGTGGCCTGCCGCCGCCATCAAGGTCTCGTGGTAGTCCAGGGAAATGACATCCAGAATCAGTTTTTCCAGCGTCGGGTGCTCGGCACGCAAGAGCGATTCAGAACACCCGGTGCATTCCTGAAAATGCAGCCAGATGACCGAAGGCCGTTGGGCGGTTTCTATCGCCTTGGCAACCGCCGCATCGGCACCTTTGGGCAAGCCCATGGTGACCGCCAGGGTGGCGCAAAACTGCAGGTATTCGCGCCTCGACAAATCCAAACGCCGTTCCACCGCCTGCAAAGTCTTGCGGCCCATGTCAAAAATTTCACTCACATCGCCCATGTCGTCTCCTTCTATAAACAAGCCTCGTCCGGGCCTGATGGGGGAGACAACTGCAAACTGCGTGCCAGCATGCAACCGGGCTGCGCAAACGGCCCATTCATCAATGGAAATGCATGAAAAAACGGAGGTGCCGTGGAGAAAACTCCAAACCCGAAACGGTTAGCACCTAACCAGTGTGCTAACCAGTTATGGCAGCCTGGGCTTCTCGGCAATGCCCCAGCCAGACCCTTCTTCACTGGTGCTGGTCCAGGCACTGGCGTGGGCATGGATTTTGCGTTTGGAGCTTGCACGCACACCGTGGTCTATTTAACAAAACTAGGAGCAAGCATGAAATTTCCATCTCCCAAATCACTTCGCTGGATTGGCACAGGGGCCTTGGCGCTGGCTGCGGGTGCGGCGCAAGCCCACACGGGGCACGACACCTCCGGTGTCTTCCAGGGCCTGGTACACCCCTTCGGTGTGGACCACCTGCTGGCCATGGTGGCCGTGGGCGTGTGGTCGGTGTCGGCCCTGCCAGCACACAAGGCCTGGTGGGGGCCGGCCACGTTCCTGCTGTCCCTGGTCGCCAGCGCCGTGCTGGGCGCTGCGGGCGTGAACCTGCTTTTTCTTGAACACCTGATTTCCCTGAGCGTCGTGCTGTTCGGGGCCTTGCTGGTGTTTTCCCGCCGGAAGATGCCTACTCCTTTGGGTCTTGGCATGGTGGCCTTGGCAGCTTCTTTGCACGGCTTGGCGCACGGGGCCGAAGCGCCTGCCACGGGTTTTACCGCTTATGCCGTGGGATTTCTGCTGAGCACTGCGGCACTGCACTTCGGTGGCATGGTGGTCGGCAAGGGCATCCGTCGCTCTGTGCCTGGCGCGGCTACTTGGGCCATTTCCGGCCTGGGCGCTGTGTTTGGTGGCAGTGGGCTGTATCTGCTCAGCCAGCTGTGAGGCACTGACAGGCTCGAATTAAATTCACCGCCTGTCACATTTTTCAGACCCCAATTGTCTTATGGGCACTATCAACCACATGAGGTTACCCATGAAGACATTGCTCAGAATCGATACCAGCATCCGGACCGACGGCTCGCATACCCGCGTGCTGGCGGACTATTTCGCGGCGCGATGGCTGGAGGACCACCCGGATGGGCGCGTCGTCCGGCGCTGTTTGGCAAGCGATCCGGTGCCCCACCTTTCCAACGCGATGTTCGAGGCCTTCCAGCAGGGGCGCGGGCAGTCGCCGGATTGCGCACTTTCCGACGACTTGATCGATGAGCTCAAGGGCGCCGACCATGTGCTGATCGGCAGCCCGCTCTACAACCTGACCCTGCCCTCGACGCTCAAGGCGTATTTCGATCACGTCGTCCGCGCCGATGCCACCTTTGAAGTGCGCGCGGGAAATTATCGGGGCTTGCTGGACGGCCGGGGAGCCACGCTGATCGCCGCGCGCGGCGGCCTCGCTTCGCCGGAGTGCGCCGACGATTTTCAGACGGCCTACCTGAAGGCGATCCTGGCCTTCATCGGCATCGGTCCGGTGGCGCTCGTCGCCGTGGCGGGAACGGCGCTGGGTGGCGAAGCCAAGGAACAGGCTTTGGCCGACGCCCGGCAGCAGGTGGATCGTCTGTTTGGCAAGGCGCAGGCCCCACTCTGGCACGGCGAGTTCAGCGCCGATGACAAGCGGCAGATTGGCGCCCTGCGCGACGGCCAGGCCGCAGCCATCGTCAGCGGCGATGCGCGCGCCTACGCCGAGCTGTGCGCGGACGACATCCAGCTCCTGATTCCGAATCGCGATGCCATCTGCGGACAGGCCGGCTTTCTGGCGGCGGAGGAAGCGCTGTTTCGCAGCGCCGTGTTCGCCGCGTTCCGCAAGCAGCCCTTGCGCGTCGAGCGCAGCGGCAGCCTGGCCGTGGAGACCGGCCGGCAGGAAGTGGTCATGGCGAAACAGGATGCTGCGGGCGGGGTATTCTCTGCCCGGCAGAAATATACCCATGTCTTCCGTTTGACGGAAAAGGGCTGGCGCTTTGCGGTCCTGATGTCGAATCCGAGCGAGTAGATCAGCATGCAGAACGAAAATACCGCGATCTTCGAACAGAACCGCCGCACGCTGGAGGGCATCGCCTACCGCATGCTGGGCACGCTGGCCGAAGCACGCGATGTGGTGCAGGAGACTTACCTGAAATGGCGCGGGGTGGAGGCGGGCAGCCTGGACAGTCCGCGCGCCTGGCTGATCACCGTGTGCAGCCGCATCGCGCTGAACCAGCTGCAATCGGCCCGCCGACAACGCGAAGTCTACGTCGGCACCTGGCTGCCGGAACCTTTCCCCGAGGAGGCTGGCGATGACCCGAGCGTACAGGCGGAATTGGACGACAGCGTGTCGGTCGCCCTGCTGCTGGCCCTGGAAACACTGTCGCCGGTCGAGCGCGCGGCCTTCCTGCTGCACGATGTGTTCGACCTGAGTTTTGACGAAATTGCGCCGGTGATCGGCAAAACCAGCGCCAACTGCCGTCAGTTGGCGACGCGGGCCCGCCAGCGCGTGCGCGACAACCGCCCCCGCTTCCGCACCACGCCCGAGGAGCATCGCCGCTTGCTGGAGGGATTCATCGGCGCGGTGCGCCAGGGCAATCTGGAACAGCTGGTTGCGCTGCTGGCCGACGGGGTGGAGGCCTACTCCGACGGCGGCGGCAAGGCGGCGGCCTTGCCCGCAGTCCTGCGCGGGGCCGAGGCGGTGGCACGCTTTCTGGTTGCGGTTTTTGAGGGCTATCGGCAGCAGAACGTGGCAATCCGGATGCTGCCGCAACGCTTCAACGGCTCACAAGGCGTGCTGGCTTTCGAGGATGGGCGACTGGCCACGGCCTTTACCATCGAGGTGGATGCCGGGCGGATTCAACGCCTGTTTGCGGTACGCAATCCGGACAAGCTCAACGGATTCACGGACAGGGTGCATCCGATCAACAAGGGAGCGTCAAGTGAGTACAAAACAAAATAGGCCTCCAGCCCCCGCCGATATTGCGCAAGCAGCTATTCTTTTAGGAGCAAAACTTATCCATCGCGGCAGGACGGCGGCGGCCTAGCCGGGCGTAGCCGCCACCTTGGCCCGTGCCGTGTGCAATTTGGTGTAACTGTCGATCAGGCGCTGGTGCCGCTCAAGTCCCTCCAGTTTCATGCTCGTTGGCGCCAGGCCGAAAAAGCGCACGCTGCCGTCCACTGAGCCCAGCACCGCGTCCATCCGCGGGTTGCCGAACATCCGGCGGAAATTGACCACGTAGTCGTCCAGTTCCAAATCATCGTCCAGCTGCACCTCCAGCACCACATGCAAGGCCTGGTAAAACAAGCCGCGCTCCACCGTGTTGTCGTTGTACTGCAGGAAGGCGCCCACCAGCTCTTGCGCCGCCTCGAATTGCTGCAAGGCGAGATGAATCAGCAGCTTCAACTCCAGAACGGTCAGCTGGCCCCAGGCCGTGTTCTCGTCAAATTCGATGCCGATCAAGGTGGCGATGTCGGAGTAGTCGTCCAGCTCGTTGTTCTCCAGACGCTCCAGCAGGGCTTCCAGGCTCGCATCGTCCAGGCTGTGCAAGTTCAGAATATCGGCGCGGAACAGCAGTGCCTTGTTGGTGTTGTCCCAGATCAAATCATCGACCGGATACACCTCCGAATACCCCGGCACCAGGATGCGGCAGGCCGTGGCGCCTAGCTGGTCAACCACCGCCATGTACGCTTCTTTGCCCATGGCTTGGAGAATGCCGAACAAGGTCGCGGCTTCCTGCGCGTTGGAATTCTCGCCCTGGCCAGAAAAATCCCACTCCACAAAGTCGTAATCCGCTTTGGCACTGAAAAAGCGCCACGACACAATGCCGCTGGAATCGATGAAGTGCTCCACAAAATTGTTGGGCTCCGTCACGGCTTCGCTTGCAAAGGTGGGCCGAGGCAAATCGTTCAGGCCTTCAAAACTGCGGCCCTGCAGCAACTCCGTCAGACTGCGTTCCAGCGCCACCGCCAGGCTGGGGTGTGCGCCAAACGAGGCAAACACGCCGCCCGTGCGCGGGTTCATCAAGGTCACGCACATCACCGGGTACACCCCGCCCAGCGACGCATCCTTCACCAGCACCGGAAAGCCCTGCTCTTCCAAGCCTTTGATGCCGGCCAGAATGCCGGGGTATTTCGCCAGCACGTCGTGCGGCACATCCGGCAGTGCCATTTCACCTTCCAGAATTTCGCGTTTAACCGCCCGTTCGAAAATTTCCGACAGGCATTGCACCTGCGCCTCGGCCAGCGTATTGCCGGCACTCATGCCATTGCTCACAAACAGGTTTTCGACCAGGTTGGACGGAAAATACACCACCGCGCCGTCGGATTGGCGCACATAGGGCAGCGAACAGATACCGCGCTGCACATTGCCCGAGTTGGTGTCGATCAGGTGCGAGCCGCGCAACTCGCCATCGGGGTTGTAAATTTGCAGGCAGTACGCATCCAGAATTCCGGCCGGCAACGCATCTTTGCGGCCCGGCTTGAACCAGCGCTCGTTGGGGTAGTGCACAAACGCCGCATTGGCGATGTCTTCACCCCAGAACGACCCGGCGTAGAAATGGTTGTTATTGAGGCGCTCGATATATTCGCCCAAGCTTGAGGCCAAGGCGCTTTCCTTGGTCGAACCCTTGCCATTGGTAAAACACATCGGCGAGTGCGCGTCACGGATATGCAGCGACCACACATGGGGGACCAGATTGCGCCACGAAGCGATTTCAATCTTGATCCCCAAGCCCGCCAACACCCCCGCCATATTGGCAATGGTTTGCTCCAGCGGCAGATCCTTGCCGACAATATAGGTGCTCGCCTCTGAATCGGGTTTCAAGGTCAGCAAGGCCTGGGCATCGGCATCCAGGTTCTCTACCTCTTCAATCACAAACTCGGGCCCGGCTTGCACCACTTTTTTGACCGTGCAACGCTCGATGGAACGCAAGATACCCTGGCGGTCTTTGGCGGAGATATCCGCTGGTAGCTCCACCTGAATTTTGAAAATCTGCTGATAACGGTTTTCCGGATCAACAATATTGTTCTGCGACAGGCGAATATTCTCGGTAGGAATATTGCGCGTGTCGCAGTACAGCTTCACAAAGTAAGCCGCGCACAAAGCCGATGAAGCCAGAAAGTAATCGAACGGCCCTGGCGCCGAACCATCGCCCTTGTAGCGGATAGGCTGGTCGGCCACCACCGTGAAATCATCAAACTTGGCTTCAAGGCGAAGCTTGTCGAGAAAGTTGACTTTAATTTCCATGTGGGAATTCCAAAATAGTGCTCAAGATGGTGGCTGCGGACAGGATGAAAATCGGGGTCGAGGCGACTATAGACGATGGTCGGCTCCCGCTGAACACCTGGCCGATCATTTGATATCACTCGCCAATCGATTCAACCGGCAGGCAGGAACTGCAGCCCTCGGGGGTGTACAGCTCCACCACCGCATTGGATCGACCACCTTCAGGCGCGTAGCGTGATCAGCAGCGTGACCAATTCGTGCAGGGCGGTGAAGGGTTCGGGGGTGGAATAGGCATTGAACTTCGCCGCCAGTGCCAGCGCCCGCCCAGTCGCCGATTCCAGCCGGTCGCGGGTGGTCGCAAACGCGCCGCCCACGCCTTTGTCGTAGCCGGCGATGTGCTGCTTCAATCGATCCATCACCTCATCGCGGTGAATTGGCGCTTGAATATCCTCGTAGTGCAGCAACAGCCACAGCTCGAAGCTGGGGATAGAGGCGATGGCCTTGAAGCTGACCGCCTGCCTGTCGTCGTTGCGCAGCTTGCCATCCAGCGATTGCGCCAAGCTCAGTGCGTTGAAATAGCTGTCGTGGTCGTCGCGGTCAAATACGGCGTAGACCTGGTCAAAGCTCTTGGGGCGGATGCCTTTGTGCAGTTCACCTTTTTCAAACAGTTGCTGGGCATAACGCATCACCTGGATGGGTGCGGTACCCAGCTGACCCGACTGCACTTCAACATTGGCGGAATGCAACTGATACGCAGCGCGGATCTCTTCCAGATACAAGGGTTCGGTTTTGCTGCCTTCGGTGACGATCAGGATGCGGGGGTAACTGGCACGCCGTGCCTCCTTGGTCTCCTTGCGGCGCAACTGTCGGTCTTTGGCTTGGTTGTCGCGCCCCATCAGTGCTTCACTCCCAGGGCCTGGTTGTGCAAGAGGGGCAGAGCACCATAGCGCCCTTGCAGGTAACCGCGCTCTAGCGCTTCATTCTTGCGCGGGCTGAAGTCGAGCAACGGATACAGGGCTGAGCTTTGATCCGGGCGCTTTTCGACAAACCAGACCTGATCGCGTCGGAACAGGCCGTAAGCATCGAGCAGCGAAGTGTCGTGCGTGGTAAAGATCAGCTGCGCGCCGCCGGTGTTGACTTCAGACCGGTGGAACAAGCGCACCAGAGCCTGCACCAACAGCGTGTGAAGGCTGGTATCCAGTTCATCCACCAGCAGCGTCTGCCCCTTGTTGAGGATGTCCAGGATGGGCCCCGTGAGGAATAACAGGTTTTGGGTACCGCTGGATTCGTCCATCAGGTCGAAAACGGCCTTGCCGTGTTCGGTGATGTGGTGAAACTTCACTTCGTCCACAGCCTGCTCACTGGCTGTCTCCTCGCGTTTGCCGCTGGCGAGGTCAAAATTGAAGGTGTGCACCATGGCCTGCTTGGTGGCCACCTCAATGTCGGCAATGCTAATGTCAGCGGCACGCAGGAACTCGCAAATGGCTTTCCGCTGTGCCTCTTGCTTGAGCATTTGCACCGAAAACTGCCGAGACAGCGGCGACTGCTCGTTGAAGATCACAAGTCGGTTGGCAAACCAGTCAAACACCGGGCGCAATGCCCCGCTGTTGAGTTGCACAGCCACTGACAGAAACAAGGCATTGGATCGGGTCGCACCCTCCCATAGGTTCTTGGCACCCTTCAGGCTGCTACCGAATTCATACACATCCTTGCCGCTTTCGGCATCGAAGTGGCGCTCGAACCAGCGTTGCGGCTTGAACGCCTTGTAGACCAGAAGTTGTTCACTGACGATGCGTTGCGCATTCATGGCAAAACCATACTGGTAGCGCACGCCGGCGAGGATGAAGGTGACCTCGAACTCCGTTGGCTGGCTGCCCGAAGTGGCGTCCAGCTTGAAGGGGTGGAGTCGGTCAAAGGTCTGGCCCGGCTGCAGAGCGGCCGAATCCAGCACCACGCCACGCATGTACTGCAGGGCCTTGATGAGGTTGGACTTACCGCTGGCGTTGGCGCCGTAGACCACCGCGCTCTTGAGCAAATGCGGAGCAGCCTTCAGCCCGGTATCCAGGGCATGGGTGTCCAGCAAGGTCTTGTCGGTGGAAGCAACCAGGCTGAGCACCTGCTCGTCGCGCAGGCTGCGGAAGTTCTTGATGCGGAACTCGACCAGCATTACACTCACCTATGGAATAAAAATATATCGATATTATGCTCTGTAGAAGCAAATTATTGAGTTATTTTGCATTTAGATTGGACCTTGGTGTCACGCAGGGGCAGTTGCCGAAGTGCGCCAAATGACAGCTTTGCAGACACCCATCGGCACTTGGCTGGGTCGGCTTCGGGTCTTTCTCCCGGCGCCTCCACTTGGATCTGCATCGAAATTCACCAATATTTCCAGTCAAATAGGCCTCCATCCCCCGTATTCATTGCGCAAGCAGCTATGCTTTTAAGAGCAAGTCTTTAACTACACGACAGCGCCAGGGCCTGCAGCGGTTGGGTCAGCGTGCCGTCGGTCACCACCAGCAATATGCGTTGGGCTGCGCCCGTTTGCGCTACGGGCAATGTCGGCACCGTGAACTGCAGCACCTGCCCCGCTTTGCCCGGCCAACTGGGGACGGGCTGGTAGTAGCTCACCACATGGTCGTGGCGCAGGGTCTCCCCCGCGTTCTCACCACGCGTCACCTTGCTGGCCAAGCCATCCTGCAACACCGCCCAGTAGGCGGCCAGGGACGCATGCGCGGGCGCGGGCGCCGGCGCCACACGGGCCGTCACCTGGTTGCCCACGCGCTGCAACTGCACGCCGGGCGCCGAGCCTGCTGGCAAAGGCGCCAGCCCCAGCGTGCCGCCCAGCCGCCACAGGCGGTGGTCTTTGCCATTGAGCAGCACTTGCGGCGTGTAGACATAGGCGGCGCCCAGCGCCTGCTTGATCTGGTGCTGCCGCTGCGTGGTGGCCTCGGTGGCAAAGGGGTCCTTCCAGCCCAGGTGGTTCCAGTAGTTGACGTGAAACGACAGCGCCAACACGCCTTCTTTACCCTTGAGCGTGCTCAGCCACTGGTCGGCCGGCGGGCAGGAACTGCAGCCCTCGGAGGTGTACAGCTCCACCACCGCAGGCGGCGCGTCCCCCGATCTGGCCTGGCAGCCCTGCCCCCACGCGGCCAGGGGCATGGCCACGCTCAAGGCCAGGGCGAGGAAGGCGGTGGGCAGGGATGCGAATGGGGATGCGGATGGCGTGGGGGTGGGCTGGAGGGGCATGGTGGGTGACTTGTCTCCCTACGTAATGCAAGGCTGCAGCTTGGTCGCACGCTTGGGCTGTTTCTTACAAGCCCAGGAATGCTTTATGTCCGCGCGCCGGGCGCTGGCAGACCATTTTGAAGCGGTGGCTAAGGCCATAATCCCCGAGGAAAGAATAACCCGTGCCGCAAACCTCCACCACTTACCAGTCCCAGTACCTAGCGTGGCTTTTGTCACGGCGTATGGGTGCAGATTCCGCCGACATGCTGGCATCCACCTTTGTCGATGCCCAGGTGGACCTGAATCCGCACCAAGTCGAAGCGGCCCTATTCGCCTTCCAAAGCCCCTTGTCCAAGGGCGTCATCCTGGCCGACGAGGTGGGTTTGGGCAAGACCATCGAAGCTGGTTTGGTCATCGCCCAACGCTGGGCTGAGCGCAAGCGGCGCATTCTCATCATCACCCCCGCGAACTTGCGCAAGCAATGGCACCAAGAATTGCAGGACAAATTCAACCTGCAAGCGCTGATCCTGGAGGCCAAAAGCTACAAAGAGCTTGTCAAAGGCGGCAACAAGCAACCCTTTGAGCAGGCCAGCCGCGTGCTCATCTGCTCTTACCAATTTGCAAAGACAAAGGCCGACGACCTGCGCCGCGTGCCCTGGGACTTGGTGGTGATGGACGAAGCCCATCGCCTGCGCAACGTCTGCAAACCCAGCAACGTCATTGGCAAAGCCCTGAAAGACGCGCTGGCCCATGCTTTTAAAGTGTTGCTCACCGCCACGCCCCTGCAAAACTCACTGCTGACTGCACCCCTGCTTTTAATTAGGGCAAATTCGCCCTAATTAAAAGGTCAAGCAGCGCTAGAAGCAGATTGAGCCCGTGATCGGCGCGACGGTAAGGATGTATGCGAACTTGCAGGGGATTGCGGGACAATCGCCACAAGATATTTATGGGCTGGAGCTATCTGCCCTAGAAATGAAGTTGTGATGATCAAAACGCCACTTCCCTTTTTATTTACTTTGATCGGATGTTTTTATGTATGTCAACAAAATAGAGCTTAAAAATATTCGAGGTTTTGAAGACTTGAGCTTCGACCTTGCCAGGCATGATGGAAGCTATGCGGGATGGACAGTTTTCACCGGCGACAACGGCTCTGGAAAAAGTAGTTTGCTAAAAGCTATTGCTGTAGCACTGACCGGTAAAGATACAGCTCGCGCCTTACAGCCAAGTTTCCATCGCTGGATTCGTGAGGGTGCCGCAGAGCAAGAAGGACGAATTGAATTGACGATTGCGCCCCAGAAAGGGGCTGACGATTTTTCTGGTGGTGGAAAGACCGCGTACAAGAATTTTCCGGCGACGATTGTTTTGAGGAATGTAGGTAAAGAAACCACTACCGAAGTCATTGATTCCCAGAAAACAGCCCGACGCGGTCTTTGGTCTACCGATGCGCACGGCTGGTTCTCATGTGGATACGGTCCCTTTCGGCGTGTTTTTGGCGCTTCTCCAGAGGCAACGCGCTTAATGGTCGGGGCCACAACAGAGCGATTCGTCACCATGTTTCAGGAAGCCGCTTCGCTGTTTGAGGTAGACCAGTGGTTACGCAATCTGAGCCACAAGAAACTGGAAGGCAAGACCACTGAAAGCGCGCACCTTGACTTGTTGCTTGAAATTCTGCGTGACGACTTGATGCCCAACCAGATCACGGTAGACCGTGTGGATTCGGATGGTTTGTGGCTCAAGGATCGCCATGGCCTGCAACTGGCCTGGAGCGACATGAGCGATGGCTATCGGGCGGCTTTAGCTCTGATGGCTGACATCCTCCGCCACCTCATCAGTGCTTATGGCATTGAGGGTCTTGCAAAAAAAGATGCCGACGGCAAGCTCAAGATCGTCAAAGGCGGTGTGGTCATGATTGACGAAATTGATGCCCACTTGCACCCCGAATGGCAACGTGAAATTGGCTTCTGGTTGAAGCAGCATTTCCCAAATATTCAGTTCCTCGTCACGACCCACAGCCCCATCATTTGCCAAGCTGCGGATGAAAACGGCTTATTTGTCTTGCCTGAGCCAGGCGGTGATGAAAAGCCTAGAGCGCTGACGCAGCAAGAGTACAACACAGTCATTACCTCCAGACCCGACACCATTTTGCTGACGGCTGCGTTTGGTTTGCAAAACACACGCTCTCCCCGTGCTGTGCAAGGGCGTGCGGAATATTCCAAGTTGATGGCCAAAGAGCGTGCAGGTGCCAAGCTCAGCAAGGATGAGCAGGCCAAGGCCAAACAGCTCCAGCTGTTCGCGGTTACTGACGAGGAACTGTGAGCCATGCGGCGCATCAAGCGTGCCGCCTTGCCCAAGGTGGCTCAGAGCTACTTGAGCAAACGGCAATTGGCAGCCAATGGCAAACACAAAAGTGGTGATCTGAACATTGAGCGCGACTGGAAAAGCGCCAGGCAAACCAAACCACTCAAAGCCGTGGTCACCACGCTACAAACCATGATGGGGCCACGGCAGCGCTGTATGTACTGCCTGGACTCGCACGGCGCCGACATTGAGCATTTCCGCCCCAAAGCCGTCTATCCCAAGCGCATGTATGAATGGCCGAACCTCCTTCTGTGCTGCACCGAGTGCGGGCGGTTCAAGGGCAACAAATTTCCGATGTCTGGCAAGCAGGCGCTGCTGATCGACCCCACGCGTGAAGACCCCTGGAAACATCTTGACTTTGATCCTGTCACGGGCAATATCAGTGCGCGTTTTGATTTGCAGTTGAATGATTGGTCGGCCAAAGGCGCCGCCACGGTTGACGTACTCAAGCTGGATCGACGCGAAGCCCTATCGGCTGGCTATCTCAAGACCCTGCGTCATCTTGCCGATATTGTTGAGCGGGCTTTGTTGAACGGCGCAATAGCTGCACCTGCCTTGATGACAGAATTGAAAAGTGCCGATGATCACGGTCTCCTGGATTGGTGTTTGAGCGACAGAGGGCAGGCCATTCGCCCATTTAACGACTTGCAATACCAACACCCCGCCGTTTGGCGGCAGTGTCGCAAGACGATTTAGGCAGCGCCAGATAAGGCAAGCATTTACCATCGGATGCTGTCTTAACTAAAAACTCAAGAGGCCACCAAGCTCAACTGTCTGCCGATCAACAAGGGAGTGAATATTGAGTTCAAAACAAATAACGCCAGTTACTGCAAGTGGTTCAAACCCACCAAAGTGCAGTTCCAGTTGTTTTACAAGCTGGGCGTGGAGCAGCCCGACTTCGTGGCGGAAACCACCCACCATCTGCTGATGCGCGAGACCAAGGCACCTAACGAACTGGGTGCGGATGATGCAAATCCAAGGCCGAAGCAGGCGCTTTGTGGTGCAAAAATGCCTCAAGCCATGCCCACACCACAGGGGCCAAGCCTTGGAAGTACTTGTTGATCGGGCACGATGTGGTGACGGAGGACAAGCGGCTGGCGGACTATTGCAATTTAGCGTGGCCCATCGTAAAAACGGAACGAATAGGCCTCCAGCCCCCGCAGAATATGCGCAAGCAGCTACCAATCGGCATAGGGGACAGCCATCACTGACTGCGCCCCTGCCACACCACCCGGCATGCGGGTCCGCACCGGGCGGTTCAAGAAGTTGAGGTCATGAGAATCGGGGAACTCCAAGACGGTCAAAGTATGCGCTCGTGAGCACGCTTTTGAGCGCGCGCCCACTGTTGCGCCACCATCTGCTGGCATTTCCCGCCACTTGTCTTGCAACCTTAACTGATGCCCCCAGCGCTTGCAGCTCTCGATACATTGTGGTCCCTCGTTTCCAGTGTTTGAGTTGGATTGCCCTCAAGCGTCGGCACACCCACTCATCGAGCTCTCGCCAGACTTTTGGTTCCTGTGCCAATTTGAAGTACGCTTTCCACCCCAACAGGTAAGGCCGCAGTTTTTCAACCACTTGCCCCATGCTGCGCCCACTGCTGCGCCGCGTCAGTTGCCTGACGCGTTGCTTGAATTTGACCTTCGCCTTATCTGCCACCCGGCGCAAGACTTCGCCTTTGCTCGTCTGCCATAGGCTGTAGCCCAGAAACTTGCGTCCATACACCACAGCCACCGCGCTTTTGGCCTCATTGACCTTCAGCCCGAGTTTTGCGTACAGTCGGCGCAACAGGGCCATTACCCGCTCGCCCGCTTGAAGACTGCCAACGTAGACGTTGCAATCATCAGCGTAGCGCGCGAAGCTGTGCCCTCGCCGCTCTAGTTCCTTGTCTACCTCATCGAGCAGGACGTTGGCCAAGAGCGGGCTCAGTGGCCCGCCTTGCGGCGTGCCCTGTTGGCGCTCCTGCACTACGCCACCGTCCATGATCCCACTGTTCAAATACGCCCGGATCAGCCGGATGACTCCAGCGTCATTGATGCGTTTTTGTAGGCGGTCCATGAGTATGTCGTGATTGACCCGGTCGAAGAATTTCTCCAAGTCCACATCCACCACGATTGGCTTGCCCGATTGCACATGCCCCGCAGCGGCCAGTACCGCTTGGTGGGCGCTGCGTCCGGGGCGAAATCCGTAGCTGCTTTCACTGAAGTTGGCATCCAGTAGCGGCTGCAATACTTGCAGCAGTGCTTGCTGGATCAGCCGATCCGTTACCGTCGGGATACCCAGCTCGCGCTGGCCTCCGTCGGGTTTGGGAATCGTCACCCGACGTACCGCACTGGGGCGGTACGTTCCTGCCAGTAGCTGCCCTTTGATGACGGGCCATGCGTCTCTGAGGTGTTCGACGGTTTGCTGGATGTCCAGTCCATCTATACCCGCTGCGCCTTTGTTGGCCCGCACCCGTTTGAGCGCCCTTTGCAGGTTCTCTTTTGTCAGCGCGTCTTGCAACAGCGCTGACCCCGTGTCTTGGGTTGCATGGCGCGGGTCGCAGGTTTCGTCGCTGACCGCCTCAAGCGCGGCTTCACCGCGCCCTGTGGCTTCCCGCCCCACTTGCGTGGGCATCTGACGCATGACCTTTGGCATCGACATGTCCTTTAACACTCCTTCTCGTTTGGCCCTTCGCCTTCGGTCTTCTCCCATGGTGGGTTTCGCCTTGGACTACTACGGCCGCTGCTGACTTCTCGCTCCAGTTTGCACTGTCGCCCTTTCAGGCATGAGGCGAGATCTCCCCAGGTAAGGGACGCATTCCTTCATTGCACAACCGCCGGATTTACGCCACACAGGCTTTGGTCATAAGAGCTTTGCAGATAATTGCCTGCTCGCCCTGCTGTGTGTCGCCTTCTATCCGGTTCTTGTCCATCGGCTCACAATTTATGCTCCGCGCTTCCTTCCCACACTCGGTCGCCCTCATGCAGTTGCGCTTCACTTCGTTCGTCATGACCAACTCACGGCGGGACTTTCACCCGCAGGAATGCGCCCATGCTGGGCGCACAATTTATAGCAAAATAGGTTCAACGGTGGGAAAGTCGAGAGCAGAATCAATTCCAAGACTTGCCCCCAAACGCAGGTTTGCGTTTGGGGCTGGGGCTTTGCAACGCTGGCCTTTGTAAGGCCAGTCTGCGCAACATGGCGGGTTGCCGGGGTTGCTGGTGCCTGTGGGTAACAGTTGGAACAAGTGTAGGCCGACCGGGGCCGCAGAGAATTGCGCAGTTGCCCATAAATTTTGAAAATTTGGCATACTCTGCCACTTATTTCATGAATATAGGTAAAACGATGACGCTGGACCGCTTTGACAAGCACATTCTGGAAGTTTTACAGACGGATGGCCGCATCAACAACCAGGATCTGGCGGACCGCATAGGCCTGTCCCCGTCCCCCTGCCTGCGCCGCGTGCGTGCACTGGAAGAGTCTGGTTTGATCGTGGGCTATCGGGCACTGCTGGATGCCAAGCGCCTGGGCCTGACGCTGATGGCGCTGGTCCACATCTCGATGGACAAACACACGCCCGAGCGTTTTGCCAATTTCGAGGCAGCGGTGGCGGTGCTGCCCGAGGTGCTGGAGTGCCTGCTGATCACCGGGCAAGACGCCGACTACCAGATCAAGGTGGCGGTGCGCGATATGGACCACTACCAGGCGCTGTTGCTCAACCAGATCACACGCATTGAAGGCGTCACGGGAGTGCACTCCAGCTTTGTTCTGCGCCGGGTGGTGGACCGAACCGCGCTGGCCGTGTCGTAAACAGGTCCCGACGGCCATGTGTTTGATCGCCTGGAATTGGCAGCCCGCCAGCGCAACGTCCTTGCTGCTGCTGGCCAACCGCGACGAGTTTTACCACCGGGCGGCAAGCCCCCTGCATTGGTGGGAGGGTGGCCAACTGCTGGCAGGGCAAGATCTCCAGGCCGGTGGCACCTGGCTGGGTGTCAGCCGCAGCGGTCGCCTGGCCGCGCTGACCAATTACCGGCAACCCACACCCGCAAGCACAGGGACCCCCTCGCGCGGCGAGTTGGTGGCAAATTTTTTGGACAGTGAAACCGGGGCCGCACAATTTCTGCACACACTGGCCTCGCGTGCCAATGCATACAACCCCTTTAACCTGCTGGTTTTTGACGGTGTTCAGCTGATGGGCCTGGAAAGCCGCCACGCCAGGGTGCTTGAAATGCCCACAGGGGTGGGTGCGGTTTCCAACGCCGATTTTCAGACCCCTTGGCCCAAAGTCACGCAGTTGAAAAAAGGCCTGCAGTCCTGCCTGGACCAGCACAGGACCAACGCGGACCATTTGATGGCGCTGCTGCAGGACCCAACGCAACCGCCGGATGCCCTGCTGCCGCACACCGGTATCCCGCTCCCACTGGAGCGCGCACTCTCGGCCGCCTTCATTGCCACACCCCATTACGGAACACGGGCATCCAGCCTGGTCCGGCTGCACCGGAGCCACGCCGAATTTTTCGAAAACAGCTACGATGCCGGTGGATTGATCTGCCAGAACCACCACACATTTCCACTCTAGTCGCACCACCCAAAAAGCGCGGGCCTTGTAGCTGCCACTCTGTGCTCCACTTGAGGGTTGTACGTCTTCACCACAGACGCGCTGTCTGGCGCGCCCCGCTATGGCCTTGGCCCCTGTTTTCCTGATTTCCATTCTTTTGCATGCCCTGGTGGGCTGGCGCGTAGCGCCCGCACTGTTCGCAAGTTATGCCCCCTTCGGGGTGGCTTTTGCAAGCGCGCTGACGCTCTCGGCCCTGCTGCTGCCCCTGGGCGTTCTGGCACGGCGGATCACCTGGCCTGCGCTCTCGGAGCTGCTGACCTGGTTGGGTCTGCTGTGCATGGGCCTGTTCTCCACCCTGTTCGTGCTGACCTTGTTGCGTGAGTTGCTGCTGTTGGGCGCCACCATCTTCAATAGGCTGGTACCTGCAATGCTGTCCTGGCCTGCCATTGCCACCGACAGTGCACGCGCTTTGCCTGTGCTGGCTTTGCTGGCAACGGCTGTGGGCTTTTGGAATGCCCGCCGCACCGCTGCCGTGGTGCGGGTGGATGTGCCCATTGCCAATCTGCCCGAAGCGCTGCAGGGTTTTACGGTGGCGCAGATCAGCGACATCCATGTGGGGCCCACCATCAAAACCGAGTATCTGCAGCGCATTGTGGACCGGGTCAACCGCCTGCAAGCAGATATGGTGGCCATCACCGGTGATCTGGTCGACGGCAGCGTGCAGGAGCTGCGCCACCATGTGGCGCCTCTGGCCCAGCTGGCCTCCACCCACGGCACCTTTTTTGTGACGGGCAACCACGAGTACTACAGCGGTGCCCACGCCTGGATCGATGTTTTGCGGGGTTTGGGGGTGCAGGTGTTGATGAATGAACATGTCGTCATCCACCACAACAAAGACTCGCAAGACCCGGAACGTGCCGTGGTGGTGGTGGCCGGGGTGACTGATTACAGCGCCCACCACTTTGACGAAAGCCACCGCAGCGACCCCCAGACCGCGCTGGCCCATGCACCGGCCCTCACCCTGTTTCGTTTGCTGCTGGCCCACCAGCCCCGCAGCGCACCGGCCGCTGCCGCTGCAGGTTATGACTTGCAGCTCTCGGGCCACACCCATGGCGGCCAGTTCTGGCCCTGGGGCTACTTTGTGAAGTTTCAGCAACCGTTCACCGCAGGCCTGCACAAACTGGACTCACTGTGGGTGTACACCAGCCGGGGCACGGGTTACTGGGGCCCGCCCAAGCGCTTTGGCGCGCCGTCCGAGATCACCCATTTGCGGCTGGTCAGAGCCTGAGAAGCAAAAAGGGCGATGTACCTGTTGGCTGTTGAAATTTTTCTGCGTTAGGCAGAGGGTTTCTGCTTGACGCTGGGCAGACACGGGGTTGCCCTGTTTTCCTCAGTCTTGGTGCTGAAATAAGCCTTTGGCCCTTGTGGAATATGCGCAGGCAGCTATTGTTTTGATAGTGCTTGTGTTGGTTTGCTGGGCGTTTCGTGCCTGCGGGTGGGCGGGGCAGGCGGACCGGGTATCCCTTCTCTGGCCCACGCTCGCGGGGGCGGTGTTTTGGGTGTGCCTTCGTTATTGCGTGAACACCTTGCTTGGCGTGCCTGCTTTTGTGGCTACCGCGAATGGGGCCGCCGTAGGGACACCCGATCCACCTGCCCGAAGGACGTGGTGGGAGCGCGAGGTGGATGCAGGCCATGCCCTGGCAAGGGAACAAGAGAGAGAGAGAGAGAGAGAGAGAGAGAGAGAGAGCAGGGTTTTCTTATCGCTGGTTCACCACGGCGCCACTGAAGGCGGGTGGTGCGGCTTGCGAGCGCAGGCTCCATTCGCGGTTGCCACAGAACAGGCGCGCCAGCAACGGTGTTTACGCACTGATGGTCCGCACCAAAACAACGCTTCAAGCTTGGAACGGGGGGGACTCAGGTTTCAATAGCTAACGGGTAATTCCATTTCCATATCAATGCGATATGTCGTTGCCCCTCCTGGTCGTGCTAAAGCACTGCCTGCGTCGGGGCGCCTCATCTCTCATTGATCTGAAAACGGAATAAGTAGCCTCAAATCGGCCTCTAGCCCTTATAAACAGTGCGTAAGCAGCTATAAATTTAGTAGCAAAAGCGCCGCCGTCTCAGCGCGCGTCCGGCAGTTCGATTTTGACTTCCAGCACTTCCAGATTGTCCTGGCGCTCCAGGTTGACCTTGATGTCTTCCGCATTGATCTTGATGTACTTGCTGATCACCGCAATCAATTCGCGTTGCAGGGCTGGCAGATAGTCGGGCTCGGCGGCGTTGCGGCCGCTGCGCTCATGCGCCAGGATGATCTGCAGCCGCTCTTTGGCAACGCTGGCAGACTTCTTTTTTTCACCTACAAAAAATGAAAAGAATGACATGGCCTTATTTTCCTCCGAAGAGTCGCTTCAGAAGCCCGGGCTTGGGTGCTTCGATAAAACGCATGGGCTTTTCGGTGCCCAGGAAACGCTCAATCACGTCTTTGTAGGCTTCTGACACGTCGCTGCCCTGCATATGCACCGCAGGCACGCCCTGGTTGGAGGCTTGCAGCACCGATTCACTCTCGGGGATCACCCCGATCAGCTTGATGCGCAAAATGTCCTGGATGTCCTCCAGCGACAGCATATGGCCCGAGTCCACACGTGCCGGGTTGTAGCGGGTGATCAGCAAATGTTCTTTGATTGGATCCCGGCCTTCCATGGCGCGCTTGGTTTTGCTCGACAACATGCCCAAAATGCGGTCCGAATCGCGCACCGAGGACACTTCGGGGTTGGTCACCACCAGCGCTTCGTCGGCGAAATGCATGGCCATCAGGGCGCCGGTTTCAATGCCCGCGGGGGAGTCGCACACGATGTACTCAAAGTCCATGGCGGCCAGATTGGCCAGCACTTTCTCCACGCCTTCCAGCGTCAAAGCGTCTTTGTCGCGGGTTTGCGAAGCGGCCAGCACGTACAGGTTGTCGCACTGCTTGTCCTTGATCAGGGCCTGGTTCAGGTTGGCTTCGCCCTGGATCACGTTGATCAGGTCGTACACCACACGGCGCTCACAACCCATGATCAGGTCCAGGTTGCGCAGGCCCACATCAAAGTCGATCACCGCCGTTTTGTGCCCCTGCAAAGCCAGACCGGTTGAAAAACTGGCACTGGTGGTGGTTTTGCCTACCCCACCTTTGCCGGAGGTCACCACAATGATTTTTGCCATGGGGAGAGTTCTTTCCAATTCAAAATTTTAAATTCAGGTATTGAGCGGCTCGATCAGCAGCTTGTCCTGTCCGTCATTGCTCAGACGCACCTGCGCAGGCTTGCTGCGGACCTCCTGAGGCAGCGGGTTTTCACTGGTGCGATAGACCCCCGCGATGGAAATCAGCTCGGGCTCCAGACACAGCGAAAAAATGCGGGCGTTAACGTTGCCACGCGCGCCGGCCATGGCTCTGCCACGCAAAGGCGCATACACATGGATGTTGCCATCGGCCACCACCTCAGCCCCCTGGTTGACCATGGCCAGCACGACCAGATCAGCCCCACGGGCATAGACCTTTTGGCCTGAGCGCAGCGGCTTATCGACCACCATGGTGGCCGGGCCAGGTACTTCGCGGACCACCTCGTGCACGATTTCATGCACTGTTTCCTGAACCACCACTGGTGCGGGGCTGGCTTCGGCGGAGGGTCGCGTCCGGTGCACTTCCGGCGGAGCTTCTACCAGGCCCACCGCCAGGGCTGCCTTCATCCATGGGGGACTGGCTCCGCGGACCGCGACCGGCACCAGATTGCACGAGCGCAGCAACTTCAGCAAAGGCACCATGTCCTGCAAGGGCGCTTGCGGATCCAGGCAGGAAAAATCAATGACCAATGCGTCGTGGTCGAAAAAATCCGGGCTTTCCCCTTGTGGACCGAATTGGCGTGCGATCTCGGTTTGCACCAGGCCCCAGTCACTGGTTTTGAGAATCAAGGCCACCAGCGCAAGCTGGGCACTTTTGATTTCAAAAGACATGTGCGGGGGATTTTGCGGCTGACCTGCGGAAGAAACGGACATGAAGGAAAGAGACAGGCGAATAGAGCTATTTTTGCGAACGGCAAATCTTACTTGATTGCTTGGGCAAAACCCCTTTTTTGCCAGGCTTCTTTGCAGATATTCACACCTTCGCCGCACGGCGGCAAATTTTCCTTTTTCGACTCTTGAATTGTTCTGTCCTATTCCTTTATTACTCTATTTTAAAGATAGTAGTAGTAGATAAGGATGGAAGCCTTCTGTTGATAAGCGTTTTTTTTCATTTTAAATCAACAACTTACGCCACATCAATTCATGTGGGCGAGTCTGCTTCGGGTTTGCGCCTCAAAACTGGATAACTTTCAAAAAATCGCAGTGACTGTGGATAACCTGGCCCTTGTTAGAAATTTATACACAGGGTTATTCTGGGTTTGGCTTCCAAAATGGGTGTGCAACGTTCGGACGGGGGAAATTCGGGCGGAAATCGCCCGCTTGGAATCTGCGCAAGCAGACCTTTTGGGTCCGCCAGGGTCTTGCTGTGGAAAAAGCCGTTGTGGAAAACCGCCAGATCACCGTGCTGGAACCGCTTCTTTGCCAAAAATCGCACTGCAACACCCTATGGGGCCATTTTTTGCCGACTTTTTGTTCGCCACTATTCTCTTATTACTCTAATTTAAAGATAGTAGTAGTAGATAAGGGCAGGCCACTTCTGTTGATAAGTGATTTTTTTCATTTGAAATCAATGGCTTAAACCATGTCAACTCATGTGGGTGAGCCTGCTTTTGCCATGTACCCGAAAACTGGATAACTTTCAAAAAACCGCATTGGCTGTGGATAAGCAGGCACTTGTCCGAATTTTATGCACAGGGTTATTCTGGGGCAGGCTGCGGGCATAGGCGTGTAGAGTTCGGCCCTATGAAACTTGTACTTCGTTTGCTGGTGGTGGTGGTCGTGGCTCTGGGCGTCTTTGCCGGGGCTGGCGTGGTGGCGACCTGGGCGCCGGACCGCTCGGTGGCGCAGTTGGCGGTGCGCTGGGCGCAGTCCCCTTCGCAGTTTGTGAACGTGCTGGGCATGCAGGTGCATCTACGGGATGAGGGTCCGCGTGACGACCCGTACCCGATTGTGTTGTTGCATGGCACCTCAGACAGCCTGCACACCTGGGAGGGCTGGAGCCAGAACCTCAAGGGCCAGCGCCGGGTGATCCGCTTTGATTTGCCCGCCTTCGGTCTGACCGGGCCGGACGCTGAAAACGACTATTCCATTGCCGCCTATGTGCGCTTTGTCACGGCGGTGTTGGACAACCTGGGGGTGCGCGCGTTTGTCCTGGCGGGCAATTCATTGGGGGGGCAGATTGCCTGGAACACCGCCCTGGCCCTGCCGCAGCGTGTGCACCAGCTGGTTTTGGTGGATGCGGCAGGGTATCCCCTGCAACCCCAGTCGGTGCCGATCGGTTTTCAGATCGCCCGCATGCGGGGTGCGCGCGCGCTGATGGAGTATGTGTTGCCACGCGGCGTGGTGGAGAGCAGTTTGCGCAATGTGTATGGCGACCCGGCCAAGGTGACGCCGGGTCTGGTGGACCGCTACTACGAGTTGGCCTTGCGTGCGGGCAACCGCAAAGCCCTGGCCAGCCGCCTGGACCAGCGCGTCAGCGGGGATGACGCCCGCATCAAAGACGTGAAAGTTCCCACACTCATCCTGTGGGGCGCCCAAGACCATCTGATTCCATTGGACAATGCCAAGCGGTTTGCCGCCGACATTGCGGGGTCAAAACTGGTGGTTTTTGATGGCCTGGGCCACGTCCCGCAAGAAGAAGACGCCCAGAAAACCGTGGAAGTGTTCCGGGCCTTCATAGGATTGCGCTAAGGCAGTACCGCTTTTTTCATGCTGTTTTATGGATCAAATAGGGCTTTAGCCCCCGTCAATAGTGCGTAGGCAGCTATTGTATTTATAGCAAGGACGTGTGTGATGAGTGACAAAAAGCCCTTTGAAATTGCCCGTGAGACACTCAAGCAGATCACAGCGCGCAAGATGCTGCCTACGCCGATCAATTACCAGAATATTTACAACGAAATTGCCGGTGTGCCCCAGGTGCCGCCATTTCCGGCGGACACCTTGCGCGACATTGCCAAGGCCCTGCCGACCAAAACGCCAGGCCAGCAAAAGCAAAGGGGGCTGCTGGAGTACGCCATCGACCGGCTGAACTGGGACGGGGTCAAGACCGCCCTGGTGGCGTATGGCGGCTTCACCCCGGCCACCCCCGACAGCGGGGCACCGGCCGGTGCCAGTGCCTTGGCGGGTGCCGAGTCGTCCGCCGCCAGTGCACCGGCGCTGACCACCGAATTTTTACGCCAGATGGGGCGTTTGATTGAATTTGTGCAACCCGCGTTGGGGTCTGATGACGCCCGTTTTGTGGAGCAAACCACTGCCTTGCTCAAGGCGATTCGCCAGCCCAACGCCGATGTGGTGGCAGTCAAACTCATGCTGGTCCACTACAGCGACCGCTTGTCCTTTGCTGCGGAAGACCAGGCCGAAATCCGGAAAACCCTGCTCAAGCTGTTGCACCAGGTGTTTGAAAACATTGCTGAACTGAGTGTGGACGAGCAATGGCTCAAGGGCCAGATGGACGCCTTGATGGTGGCGTCTGCCCCACCGCTGTCCTTGCGGCGGCTGGATGACGTGGAGCGCAGACTCAGTGACGTGATTTTCAAGCAGAAGGACGCCAAGGGGCGGGCCTTGCAGGCGCAAGAGGAAATGCGCCAGATGCTGGCCACTTTTATTGACCGGCTGTCGCAAATCACCAAATCCACCGGAAGTTTCCACGAAAAGCTGGAGGAAAGCGCGCGCCTGATCGAACAGGCCAAGTCCCTCACCGACATTGCACCCGTGCTCAAGGACGTGGTGGGGGCCACCCGCAACATGGCGCACGACAGCAAAACCTCGCGGGACGAATTGAATGCCATGCGCGAGCGCGCCATTGCAACCGAGGAAGAAATTGCCAAGCTGCACCAGGAACTGGACCGTGTCAGCGCCCAGGCGCGCCATGACCCGCTGACCGGGGCGCTCAACCGAAAGGGCCTGGACGAAGCGGTGGACCGCGAAGTCTCGCAGGTGCGGCGCAAGGAGACGCCGCTGTGTATTGCCCTGCTGGACATCGACAATTTCAAAAAACTCAACGACACCCTGGGCCATGCCACCGGCGACGCCGCCCTGACCCATCTGGCAGCGGTGGCGCGCGAATGCATGCGGCCCCAGGACACGCTGGCGCGTTACGGCGGTGAAGAGTTTGTGATTTTGTTGCCGGACACCGCCCTGGACCAGGGTATGGAGGCCATGACCCGCTTGCAGCGCGAACTCACCAAGCGCTTCTTCCTGGCCGGTGCGGAAAAAATTCTGATTACCTTCAGTGCGGGTGTGGCGCAGTTGGCCACGGATGAAAAAGGGGCGGATGCCATCCGGCGCGCCGACCAGGCGATGTATTTGGCCAAACGGGCCGGCAAAAACAGGGTGGTGGGCGCATGAACTACATGATTTTGGGACTGGTGATTTTTCTGGGGGTGCACTCGGTGCGCATCGTGGCCGATGACTGGCGCACGCGCACCCGGGCGCGCATGGGGGAAGGTCCTTACAAAGGGGCGTATTCCCTGGCGTCGCTGCTGGGTTTGGGTCTGGTCATCTGGGGCTTTGGGCTGGCGCGCGAAACACCGGTCATGCTGTGGATGCCGCCCAAGGGCATGCGCCATGCGGCTTCGCTGCTGACACTGCTGTCTTTTGTGCTGCTGGCGGCGGCCTATGTGCCCGGCAACGCCATCCGGGCCCGGTTTCACCACCCCATGGTGCTGGGGGTCAAGACCTGGGCCTTGGCCCATCTGTTGGCCAATGGAAATGTGGCCCATGTGCTGCTGTTTGGCTCGTTTTTGGCCTGGTCGGTGCTGTGTTTTATTTCCGCACGTCGGCGTGACCGGGTGCAGGGCACGGTCTATGCGCCTGGCAACACGGCAGGCACGGTGCTCACCGTGGCGGTGGGCGTGCTGGCCTGGGCGCTTTTTGCCTTTGTTTTGCACGGCCTGCTGATCGGCATCCGGCCCTTTGGTTAAGCGTGGGGGCCGTCGGCGCCTTGGGGCGGCCCGGCGGCGACTGGGCAAGGCGACGCGCGTCTATTTGGCCAGCCACCACTGGATGATGAACTTGGCGGCAAAACCCACCATGCCAAAAGCCAGGCCCAAAAACAGCACAAAAGTGCCGAACTTGCCCGCCTTGGATTCCCAAGCCAGGTGGCCAATGATGAACAGCATATAAAGCATGAAGCCGCCCACCCCGAAGCTGAGGCCAAAACCGGCAATTTGTTCTTCAGAAAAACCGAACATCAGCGTTCACCCTGTCCAGACTGGGCTTGTGCGGGGCTTTCCCGCTCGGGCAGGGCCGACACGTCCACCAGATCGCGGTAGGCGTGCCAGCTGGCATGTCCGAGTATCGGGATGATCGGGATCAGTCCCAGCAGCAGCGTGCCCATGCCCAGCAAGGTCAGACCCATGATCAGCGTGGCCCACAGTGCCATCGGTGCCGGATTTTCCAGCACGGTTTGCCAGCTGGTCAGCACCGCCTGCATCAGCGTGACGCGGCGGTCCAGCAACAAGGGCATGGACACCACGCTGGAGGCAAACAGGGGCGCTGCCATCACCCCGCCCAAGGCCAGCCACAGCTCAAACAACCACCCGTCCTGGGCCAGCACCACATGGCGGATGAAGTCCACCGGGGTTTGGATCGGCACCGGTGCCAGCAAGGTGATCAGCGCCGCGGAGGTCAGTACCCAGCCGGTGGCGGCCAGCGCCAGCAGCGATCCAAATTGCACCAGACACCAGTAATCACTGTCCCACTTGCTGGAATGGGTGTTTTGCCAGCTGAGCCAGGTTCTGAGCACCACCCGCGCGTCGGCTTTTTCACCGCGTTCCAGGGCGCGGCTCAGCGCATACAGGCTGGTGGCCAGCACCGGTGCGACCACCAGAAAGCCGGACAGCGCACCGGCCAGCAACCAGAAGCGGTGGTGGGCCAGGGCGATGATGGCGGCGCCCGCCACGACCATGACCGAGCCATGGGCCAGACTGGCAAAGCCGATACGGACCATGTCGTCCCAGGCCCGTACCAGCCAGGTCAGGGGCTGCATCAGGCCGATGGTGCGCACTTTGGGAGCAGAAGAGGAGGTGGGAGGCATGGGCAGACCGAGGGTGAAGTGGGGGGCAGTGTAGGGGCTCAAAACACGGGGTGGACCCAAAAAACGGGTTGAGTACGCCGCTCTAGAGGCGATTTGAACAATTCGCCGACAATCACGGCTTGATTTTCCAAGTTTAAATTCATGACCTGTCCCCCCTTTGCAGCACCTGTCCAGCACCTTGAACCCACGCCAGTTCCAGAGCGGGCCTCCAGGCCGGTTCGTCCCAAGGCGCCTGAGGTGCAGCCGGTGCTGGAAAAACTGTTTGAACTTTATCCACATTTGTTTGGTGCGGAGTTCTTGCCACTCAAGCTGGGTATTTTCCAGGAATTGATGGCACGCCACCCCGAGCATTTTGAGCGTGCCGGTCTGAAAGCCGCCTTGGGACTGCACACGCGTTCGGCCCGCTACCTGCAAAGCGTGGCCGCAGGCAAGCAACGCCACGACCTGGACGGGGCCGCGGTGGAAGACGTGTCGCCTGAGCATGTGTACCTGGCATTGCTGGAACTGTACCGGCGCAAACAGGGCCGCTCCAGGGAAGATTTGCGTCCCAAAGTCCGTGCGCAAGTGCTGGCGGCTTTTGCGGGCTCGGGTTTGACCCGCCAGGAATACGCCACAAGAGCCTTGGTGGTGGCGCCCGACACCGGCGCCTTGCTGGACGATGCGTTTGCCGAATACGACCAGACACTGGCCAAGCAGGAAGCCTTGCTCAGGGCCTTTGACAGCAGTGGCAAGACGGCCGCGGAGTTTGCCGACATGTATGGACTGGACGCACAGGCGGTCAGCGCCTTGCTGGGCCGGCGCCCATCCGTGGCAGCGGCGCCTGCGGATGCCACATCCCTTTAATTCCCTGCATTGACCCCCCCCCAGGAGACACGCCATGCCGCGTTCCGTTTTGAGCGAAGCCCAGATCCATCCCGCCATTCGGGAGCGCATTGCCACCCTGCACCAGGATATCGTCCAGGAAGTAAAGACGGCGGTGGACGCCAAGGCGGTGGTGGTGGTCGGCATGGGCATGAACCCCATGCCCAGAAAAGCCCGTGCCGCGCTGGATGCCGCCGGTGTGCCCTACACCTACCTGGAGTACGGCAATTACCTGAACAGCTGGCGCCGGCGCAATGCGCTCAAGATGTGGACCGGCTGGCCCACCTTTCCCATGGTGTTTGTCAAAGGCACCCTGGTGGGCGGCGCGACCGACGTGCAAAAGCTGATCGCCAGTGGTGAACTGAAAAAAATGCTGGCCTGAGTGCCCAGCGGCACGTATGAGCGTATGAAATACAGCGGTAAAAAACCCGACGGCGCCATCCAGCGCAATGCCCTGGGACGCGGCCTGTCCGTGTCGGTGGCGGGCGCGCGGGCCAGCAGCGCACTGGCGCTGGATGCAGCCTTGGGCCGGGTATTCCCCCTGTGGAAGAAACACAGCACGGTCATGGAAAACGAGGCCCGGCGTTTTGTGGCCGAGCTGGGGCGGCTCAAAGGCACCTATGTCAAGGTCGGCCAGATGTGGGCCCTGTTTGGGGAACACTTCCTGCCGCCCGAGTTGACCGAGGCCCTGCACGAACTGGAAGCCAGCACCACGCCCCTGGCATGGCGCGCCATTGAACCTGTGCTTCAGCACAACCTGGGCCCGGCCTATGCCGCACTGGTGGTAGACCCCCAGGCGCTGGCGGCGGCCTCGCTGGCCCAGGTGCACCGGGCGCGTGTCATTGCCAACGGTGAAGAAATTTGCCTCAAGGTGCTGTACCCCGGCGTGCGCGACACCATTGACGCCGATTTCAATGCCGTGGTGCGCTTGCTCAAGATGACCCGCTGGTTGAAGGCCGGGCGCGAGCTGGACGACTGGCTGGAAGACATGCGCACCCAGCTGCACCTGGAAGTGGACTACCAGCGCGAGGCCCGGATGACCTTGCGCATGGCGGCCCTGGTGGCGAATGACCCGCGCTACTGCGTGCCCCGTGTCTACCCGCAGTACAGCGGCAGTGCGGTGCTGGCATTGGAGTACCTGCCCGGCGAAGCGGTGACCAGTGCGGTGGTGGCGGCTTTGCCGCAGGCCCGGCGCAACCGGCTGGCGGTGGCCATGCTGGATTTGTTCCTGCACGAAGTTTTTGTGTGGGGCGTGATGCAGACCGACCCCAATTTCGGCAACTACCGCATCCGGGTGGGGGAAACTTCGGACCAACTGGTCTTGCTGGACTTTGGCGCCCTGAGCGAGTGTTCGGAAGACTTTCTGGATGCCCTGGGGCGCACCATCGCCGCTGCCCAGCAGGGTGACCGGGTTGCCGTGGTGCAAGGCTTGATGGACCTGGGCTGCCTGCCGCCCGACAGCTGTGCGGATGCGCAGCAGATGTTTGCCGACTTCTGCCTGCGCCTGCTGGAGCCCTTGCGGGAGGTGCAGAATTTGCCGCCCGAGCGGCTCAATGCCCAGGGCGAGTACCGCTGGGGCGCGTCCAACCTGATGCAACGTGCGGGGAAAAAGGCCGCCAAGTCGACTCTGAGCCGCCATTTCACGACCCCTTCGCGCGAGTTTGCCTTTGTCGCCCGCAAGCTGACGGGGGTGTTCACCTTCATCGCGGTGCTGAACGCCGAATTCAACGGGGCGGAACTGCTCCAGCAGCATGTGGCACGCTGGCGTGCACGCCAGACCACCCGCCGGGGCGAGGCCTCGCTGGCCTAGACGTTCAAGGGGGGTGCCCTGCGGTGGCGACGGTCTGTAGCGTTTGCAGGCGCAGGGTGCGTTCTGCTTTGGGCAGCTCGGCCAGTGCTTGGACGGCGCCGTAAAACGCCTGCCAGTCGCCGTGCTGGCGGGCAAACAGGGTTTCAAACGCGTCCACCCAGTCGTCGTAGGCGGCTTGTGCGCCAAAACTGGCGTTGTTGGCACCGGCCGCCCAGGCGTCATAGGCGGCGTAGCCGCCCCAGTCCTGTTTGAGCCGGGCATAGGCGTGCTGAAAATCGGCAATTGCTACCATTTTCATAGCTGCCTGCGCACTGTTTACGGGGGCTAGAGGGTTATTTGGTCCATAAATACCGCTCAAACGCTGGCGGGTGGACCGGGTCAGGGCCCGAAAGCTTTTGCGACGCGCATCGAAGGCGGCGTATTCCTGGCGGGCCGCTGCACCGGCTTCTTCCTGCAGCCAGCGTGCGCCGCCCAGCCGCTCGACCGCGGTGGCAAACGATTCGTTGAAAGCCGTGTCGTCCTTCACGTACAGCACCTGGTGCGCCAGCTCATGAAAAATCATACGGGCCAGTTCCCCTTCCGGGTAACGGATAAAGGTGCTGAGCAGGGGGTCACCCCCGGCCCAGTTCATCCAGCCCAGGGTGGAGTAGGCGGGCACCGGGTAGACATGGACTTCCAGGCCCTCGGTGCGCAAGGCGGCCGCCTGCTGCTGCGCCGCCTGCTCGTCAAAGTAGCCGCGGTAGCCGACACAGCCAGCCACCGGGAAACACCATTGGTGGAGCGTGAGGGAAAAAGGGGGCGCCGCCACCACGTTCCACACCGCCGCACGGCGCTGCACATCGGCGTAACGCTGGTAGCTGGGATTGTCCGGCAGGTGCAAGGCGGTCACGGCAAAACGGCGGATCTGCTGGGCCAGCTGCAAGCGCTGTTTCAGGGGCTGGGGCGTGCTGTCGTCGGCCAGCCACTGGTCCACCGGCCGCGCCGCCTGCAGGATCTGGAGGTGGCCGCTGACCGAGCCCAGCAGGTACGTGGTGTCGGCACAGCCTGCCGCCAGCAGTGCCAGCAGCCCACCCCCCAGGGAATGCCAGCGCCCACCCCGGCGCACCCGCCAAGAGGGTGGGTGCGCGGAGGAAGAAGGGGCGCTCGGGGTGGTCAATGACGCGTCAACTACTGCTTGGGCGCTGCGGGAGGCGCTTTTTTGTCGGCCTTGGGGGGCATTTTGGGGCCACGGTCGCCACCATGGCGGCCACCCATGCGGGCGTGTTCGCTGTCAAAGACCTTTTTTTGCTCGGCGTTCAGGGCGGCGTAAAAGGTTTTGGTGGCTTCGTCGCGTTTGTCCATCGCAGCAGTCATGTCGGTCAGGTGCTGTTTGCGCAATTCGTGCATTTTGTCGATGCGCTCCGGCGTGGTGAGCTTGTCCAGCTCCGCGCGGTCGGGATACTGGTTCATGGTGCGGGCTGCGGGCTTCATGGCGGCGGCAAAGGCGGTCCAGGCACCTTCTTGTGCGGTGGTGATTTTCAGTTTGGCTTTGAGTGCGTCGAGTCGTTTGGCCACCATGGCCTCCATTTTGCGCATGCCGTCTTTGCCTTCGTGGCGCATCATGCCGCCGTCCCCCATCATGGCGCGGTGGTCGGCCATGGGGCTGGGGTTTTGTGCGAATGTGGCAAAGCCTGCGCTGGCCAACAGACCTGCTACGACCAGAGATTTGAAAGCGGGTTTCATAAATACATCCTTTTTGGGGTGGCTTGACGCGGACATCGCGATCAGCTTGGGTTTAGTATCCGGCGCGGGTGTATCTGCTCCATTGCAGCAGGATAAGGCTTTGTAAAGTTGCGTGAAAATAGTCGGTTAGTGCAGGGAGGACACCCCAGGTTCGCACAGTGGCTTGCGACGGTGTTCCCCACCAGGTTTCAACAAAGGTGAATATGTTTAAAAACGTGATGGTGTTTCGCATGGTGTCGGGCTGGTCGGCGACCCAGGCGCAACTGGAAGAGGCGCTGGATGGCGCCCGGTTTGTGGAGTGTGGTGCTTCGCAGGAAAAATCGGTGGGCTGGGTGGAACCCCGGGGCCAGGCGCATGGTGCGCTGGTGGAGATTGTGGGCGGCCAGTGGCTGCTCAAGCTGATGGTCGAGATCAAGACGGTGCCCGGCTCCGTGGTCAAGCGCAAGGTGCAAGACCAGCTGGCCCATATCGAAGCCACCACCGGGCGCAAACCCGGTAAAAAGGAAAAGCGCGAAATCAGCGAAGACGCCCGCGTGGCGCTCCTGCCCATGGCGTTTAGCAAACAGTCCAGCGTGACGGTGTGGATTGACCCCAAGAGTGGCTTTCTGGTGCTGGACTCGGGCAGCCAGTCCAAGGCCGACGAGGTGATGACGGCCCTGGTCAAGGCGGTGGATGGCTTGGCGGTGCAACTGGTCAATACCCAGACCTCGCCCGCCGCCGCCATGTCGATCTGGCTGTCCACCCACGAAGCGCCCCAGGGTTTCAGCGTGGACCGCGAGTGTGAACTCAAGGCGGCCGACGAGTCCAAGGCCGTGGTGCGCTACACCCGCCACGCGCTGGACACCGACGAGGTGAGCCAGCACATTGCCCAGGGCAAGGTGCCCACGCGGGTGGCCATGACCTGGAACGACCGGGTGTCCTTTGTGCTGACCGAGGCGCTGCAGCTCAAAAAAGTGGCGATTTTGGACGTGGTGCTGGAAGGCGCCCCCGCGTCGCCCGGCGACCGCCAGGACGACAACTTTGATACCGATGTGGCCATTGCCACGGGCGAGCTGTCGCAGCTGATTCCCGACCTGCTGGAAGCCCTGGGCGGCGAAATGGCGCTGGCCTAGCGGGTCTTGCGGTGCTGCCACGGGGGGGCTTGCGACTGCCGGGTTTCCCGATTTCCGAACTTCCGAGCTTTCCAACTTCCGGCCCCCACTCCCCCCAACCCCCTCGCCCCGCCGGGCGAGGGGGAGCTCAACAGCCGATTGGGTGGCTT